>WNGI01000872.1_pt1 | contig 23907 bp, 27 predicted proteins | sample 5400621 | NCBI WGS metagenome assembly WNGI01 (sample SAMN13153374, study PRJNA577476) | soil metagenome | isolation source: 20 cm soil or saprolite under Garry oak tree replicate 1 | place: USA:California | collected 2016-06-15 | reverse complement strand
TTGACGAGGATCGGTGGAGGATCGCAGCCGACCCCTGCCTCCTGAACGCTCAAGCTTTTGCGCGCGTCGCCTGTTTACGCTGGACTCAGATTTTGCCGTCTACCGGTTTCGTGGCCGAAGCGCGTTCCACCTCATCCCTTCGCTCAGCCGATAATGGCGACGGGCTGCCGAATACGGCCATGGGATTCCCAACGGCAGGGGATCCCGCGCATGATGAGCGCGCAGTCGAACGCGATCGAGCCGGCTGGGAAGACCTCAGCGTTACCAAAGAAGGCTGACTCTAGCGTCTCGACCTGAAGAGACTGCGCTTTCCACCACTTCGACACCAGCTCCAACCCATCCAGATGGTTGCGATCGGAGCTCGGTGAGAAGCCAAGGCTGCCCACCTCGAAGAACCTGGAAGCTTCCTCAAGCGACTCAAAGATGGAGCCCTCCGCGAGCCGGTCGCTGACGCGTCCTCGGACGAAGGCGTTAGTCTGGCCGTCGGCGGAATTCACGCGAACGCTGACAGAGCCCTCGTCCTCATCAATCGTGAAGGTCCCAGGGCGATACACACCAGGAAAGAATCGCCCACCGAGCACTCGCACGAGCCCCGAGTTCGTGTCGCGGCGAGGAATATAGACTCCCTGGCGCCGACCAGTTTCACCGTCCCACTCAACGGCGATTCGGTGGGCCGCGTTCTCTGTCCGGAGACCGAGCACGCTGGGCACTCCTCCGGGCCTCAAATTACCGAGACCGATGAGGCAGATGCCCGCCATACCCCAGCCGCGTACCAAGCGTGGCTCGAATGGCGAAGGCAGCGTTTGCGCCAAGATGTCGGGTCGTACCCGAAAGTTGACGAGTAGGCGGCGCCGGATCACAGCTTCGACGGAGAACAGGTCGGCCATTAGTTCACCCCCGGTATTCGCAAGTCGGCGCGCGTGAACGGTCCTGCTTGAGGCAGCCCAGCCCGCAACACTTCGTCGGAAAGGGGCGTCCGAGGAAGCAGCTCCTCAGGCAAGGAATCGACTCTCCCCCAGGGCTCGGTCAATCCTTCGTCGAGCATCCGAACCTGCGCGACAGACGCCAGGGGAACCTTCATCAACCATTCGGCGATATGTGCCACGGCGTAATTGATGGCGGGTGGCGCGGGGACGATTAGGAAGCGTTTGCCGACCAGACGGCCGACCCGACGGGCCACTTCGCTGAGCCGAAGCGCCTCTGGCCCCATCAACGCGACGGTTTTCTGCGAGAGCCGACTCTCCGTCAAGGCTACGATCAGGACCTTCACAACATCCTGCACAGCGACGGGTCGCACGGCCTTCTCGCCTAGGCCCACTGTGACGAAGATTGGCATCGTGTAGAGCAGGTGGCTCAGATGGTCGAGCATGTGATCGCCCCGGCCGAAGGTCATGCTCGCCTTCACGACCGTGTAATCGAGGCCACTCGTGCGAACCAGCTCCTCGGCCGCCCATTTCGACTCGTGGTAGCCCGATCCGCAGGCCGGCCGAGCTCGTAGAAAACTCAACATGACGATCTTCGAGACCCCGGCATCCCTGGCGGCGGTCACGACGTTGGCGGTCCCCGTCACATGCACGGTGGCGTACGTCTGCGAGCCGATCTCACGATTGATTCCGGCACAGTGCGCGACGGCGTCGTAACCGGCAAATGCAGCCCGCAGCCCTTCAATCTCTGCCAGACCAGCCTTGACGGTGCGTACCCCATGGAGTAGCGCGACGGTCGGGTCGCGCCGATCGATGCCTCGAGCCACCAGGACCACCTCGTGGCCGCCGCGAACAAGCTCTCGCGCCAGGTTACGGCCGACAAAACCGGTGCCACCCGTGATGGCGATCTTCATCGGGCGCTCCTCCCTCCCCGGCGCCGAAGGTTGATCTGAGCGGGACAGACGGCGCTGATGAAGTCGCTCATCGTGAGGGCGAGCCGGTCGGCATCGAGCCGGTAAAGGATGCGATTTCCGGCGCGGCGTTCATTCACGAGTCCGGCCGATTTGAGGATGGCCAGATGCCGCGAAACGGACGGCCCGCTGATAGGGAGCCGATCGACGATCTCGCCCGCAGCCAGCTCGCCCGTCTTGAGGTCCTGGAGGATCTGACGGCGGGTGGGATCCGCAAGCGCTCGGAAGACGGCGGCCTCACTCATCTCGCCTCTATATTAGCTAATTCGCTAAATAGCTAATGACGGTTCGGCCACGACCGGCCATCAAGCCGTCGCAGCTGCCGCGGCACGGCCGGCCATGCGACCGGAGAATAGACAGCCACCAAGGAAGGTGCCTTCGAGCGATCGGTATCCGTGCATCCCTCCTCCGCCGAAGCCGGCGACCTCGCCCGCCGCGTAGAGGCCCGCCAGCGGCGTTCCGTCGGATCGCAGAACTCGTCCAGACAGGTCGGTCTGAAGCCCGCCCAGCGTCTTTCGCGTCAGGACTCGCAGGCGAACCGCGATCAGCGGGCCGGCGGCTTGATTCAGGAATCGATGCGGCGTCGCGACCCGGATCAGCCGGTCGCCAAAGTAGCGTCGCGCAGCACGGATGGCGAGGATCTGCGCGTCCCGGGTCATCCGGTTGTCGACCTCGCGGTCACGCGCTGCGATTTCGCGCTCCAACGTGACGGGATCGAGGCGCGTCTCGTCACCCAACGCGTTCATCCCTCGGACCAGGTCGCCGAGGTTGCTCGACACGACGAAGTCGGCGCCCCGTTCCTTGAAGGCTTCAACCGGCGCCGTTCCGGACTTCGAGACGACCCGCTGCAGGAGCAGGCGAACGTCCTTGTTCGTCAGGTCCGGATTCTGCTCGGACCCGGAGAGCGCGAACTCGCGCTTGATGATCCGCTGCGTCAGGACAAACCACGAATAGTCGAAGCCCGTCTTTCGCACGTGCTCGAGTGTGCCGAGCGTGTCGAAGCCGGGGAAGAGCGGCGCGGGAAGGCGATTTCCGAGCGCGTCGAACCACATCGATGAGGGACCGGGCAGGATCCGGATCCCGTGATCCGGCCAGATCGGGTTCCAATTCTGGATCCCTTCCACGTAGTGCCACATGCGATCGCGGTTGATGAACGCACCGCCCGCGCGTTGGGTGATCGCGAGCATCCGGCCGTCAACGTGGGCCGGCACACCGCTCAGCATCTGCTGCGGTGGAGCGCCAAGTCGCGCGGGCCAGTTCTTACGGACCAGCTCCTGATTCCCGCCGAGTCCACCCGAGGTCACGATCACGGCGTGTGCCTGGAACTCGAATTCACCAACCGTCAGACGCGAGCTCGGTCGACCTCGGTCCACAGCGCTTGGTTCGAGGACGGCGCCCTGCACGCCATCGACGGCCCCGCCGCTCAGCGTAAGCGTGTCGACGCGATGCCGGAACTTGATGGTGACGAGGCCATTGGCCGCCGCCTCGCGAACGCGCCGCTCAAAGGGCGCCACGACGGCAGGGCCCGTCCCCCACGTTACGTGGAAGCGCGGCACGGAATTCCCCGGGCCACCAGGTATGGAGCCACCTCGCTCCGCCCAGCCGACGACCGGGAAGAAGTGCATACCCTGCGAGCGCAGCCACGACCGTTTCTCGCCGGCGGCGAAGGCCACGTAAGCCTCGGCCCACTGGCGGGGCCAGTGGTCTTCGGGCCGATCGAAACCGGCCGTGACCATCCAGTCCTGTTGCGCCCGCTCCTGCGAGTCGCGAACGCCGAGCCGGCGCTGTTCCGGCGAGTTGACGAGAAAGAGGCCGCCGAACGACCAGAAGGCCTGCCCGCCCAACCACGGTGCGGGCTCCTGTTCGAGCAAGATCACGCGGCGGCCCGCCTCCGCGAGCTCCGCCGTGGCGACCAGTCCGGCGAGGCCGGCGCCGACGACGATGACGTCCGCGCCGTCACGCATTCAGATCGGCAAGCCTATGCCGACTGGTGACGCTACCATAGTCACAGTCGCGAGATTACGCGGATGAGGAGGAACGGCATGCCGACATTCATGGACGTCCACGAGGGGATGCACGTCACGCAGGAGCAGCTCGCCGAAGCGCATCAGAGAGATGTCGAAGCCCAGAAGGGTACCGGGGTTGAGTACTCGCGCTACTGGCTGGACTCCAAGGCCGGAAAGGTCTTCTGCCTGGCCACGGGCCCGAACAAGGAGGCCGTTGCCGCCGTGCACGAGAAGGCCGGCCATCCGGCGCACGAGCTGTACGAGGTGAGCGAGGGCCGCTAAGCCTCTGGCTGTCAGCCGCCGAACGCTTTGCCCAGGCGCCGGCGCATCTGACGCCAGGAGAAGGCATCTCTGACCCGGCCCAGGCCGTGCCGTGATGGCGGGATCGGCTCCGGTTTGTAACTGCCGCCGAACTCGCTCGCGTACGCCACCAGGTCGCGGAGCTCGAGCAGCGGGATCGCGTACTCCCTCGTGACCTCTTGGAGAAGGAGCGCGGTTCGTTGCTGCACGCTCGGGCTTTCCGGCCGGCAGAGCGCCAGCGGCCGGGCGTGTTGCGCGCGCAAGCCCTCGGGGTGGATCACGATCCTTCCCCAGCACAACACGGCACCACCGAACATGTATGGCTCCTCGCGCAAAGCGCGGGTCATCGGCGCGATGTCGTGGTAGGCGTAGATGCCGCAGCTGCAGGCCGGTTCAGGGGAGGTCCGCTCCTCATCGTGCCGGTGGAGGCCGGCCCGTGCGAGGCGGAGGCCAGGACGGGTTTGACACTCCGCGTTGAGACGGTCCAGAGGCGGCCATAGCGTCTCGGCCACAGGCGATTGCAGGCGGCCACGCGTCCAGGCATCGTCGGGGTCCACCCGCCAGAAGCGGTACCCGACGGCGGGGATCATGCCGGAGTTGTGATCGGAACCTCTTCTTCCCTCTCGGTCCGCTGCGGCTCGCTCTCGGGAGCAAGCAGCGGCTCCGACGCCGGTTCCGGTATTTCGATGACCCTGACAGGCTTGCTCGTGAATCCCATGATCGAGCCCTGGTTTCACAGTAGCAAACCGCACAGGCCTTGAGGCGATTTCCTATTGCCAATCGTCAGCACCTTCAGGCATTTCTGAACTAAAGTCCCCGTGTCAGGCGCCAGCCCGCGTCGGGACCCTGGATGGCCGTGGCCGTCACCAGCGGAACCTCGGCCTGGCGCGTGCCCGCGATAAGGCGCAACGTACCAACTCGGGTTCCGGCCGGCAGCGTGGCCGGTAACTCGTCGAGCTTCACCTGCCGCGTTACGACGGTGCCGTCGAGGAGGAGCCAGGTGACCGATTGGCTCGCCACGATGGTGCCGGACTCGTCCCACGGCGAGCGATAGCGGGCGATCACGTCGTCGCGACGGACGACTGAATGCGCGTGCAGCGCCGAGACCAGGGCCGGCAACAACGTACGGGTCGCTCCGAAGGCGCCCGCGAGGGCATTAGGCTGTCCCATCACCGCGCCGTAGACGCGCACCGCGATGCCATCGATGGTCAGGTCGGCCGCCACGACGAAGCATCCTCCCGCCTGGTCAGTATGCCCGGTCTTGATCCCGATCACGCCTCCCTGGCCGAGGAGGGTATCGAGATTGTGGACGACGCCCGCGACCGGCAGGGTGGCTTGCGGCTGGGCGACGATCTGCGCGAAAACAGGCTGCAACATCGCCGTCTCGCCAAGCGTGATCAAGTCCGCCGGGGTGCTGACGCTCAATGCTGAGAAGCCACTGACGTCCGCGTATCGGGTCGCGCTCATGCCGAGCGCCGCCGCTCGGGCATTCATGCGGGTGACGAAGGCCGTGACGCCGCCGAGGTCCCAGGTTGCTAGCAAGTCGGCGAAGTTACTCGCGGATGGCAGGAGCAGCCCCTGCAGTACCTGGTACTCACTCAGTTGCTCTCCCGCCACCACTGGGAGGACGGACTCGCCCTGACTTCGCTGCGCGTAAAAGGTGTTGACATCGGCTCGCGTGATCGTGAGGGTCGGCCCAGGTTCGTTGAGGGCCAGCGGATGATCATCCAGCACGATGAGCGCCGTCATCATCTTGGCGGTGCTGGCCATCGGCGCCGGGGATCGTCCGCCGGAGCTCCCGACTTCGCCAAGACCTTCGACGAGGAGGGCCGCCTCGCCCTGCGCCGGCCAGGGCAACGCCGGCGCGGTTCCGACGTGCTCCACCGCCGGTACGACCGAGGTCGCCGCGGTCACCGGCAGCGGGCGGAAGTACTGGAAGGCCGAGACCGCCAGCACCAGGGCGAGCAGATACGGAAGAGGACGCCGGACCAGTGAATTGTGCGCTAGCGCCAGGCGATCGGCGGTCCCAGCACCGGCTCGGCGAGCTTGACGATCTCACCCGAGTTCGGAAACCGATGCAACTTCACCTTGCTGAAGATCAGCTGATCGTCGAGCGTTACCTCGAAGCGCCCCTTACTTCCCGTGCGCAGGGAGACATCGATCATCACAGGAGCCCAGGCCCCGAGAATCTCCGCCGCCAGACCGACGGCTCGCTCCAGGTAGTTTCAAGGAACGCAGTATTCGATCGTGACGCGGTGCTTGGGATCGATCACGTGCCAAGCGTATCAGCGATTCCTTCTTAACGCGTGCGAATGGCGGCCGTCGGTCCGGCCAGGGCACGGATCAGGCGGTCGATCGACGAGCCGACGCCGTAGGTCTCACCCAGTTTTGCGAGCGCTTGCGGATCCGTCGGTGATGCAGGCCGCGTCCCTTTCGGCGTGGGGACGGGCGCGATGCTGACCGGGACTCCGACCCGACGCGCTTGCTGAATGTATGCGTTGGCCGCATCGCCGAGCTTGCCGCTGGCGATGATGCCGTCGAGATCCTTGAAGCGACGCACCAGCTGTGCCGCCGTCTTCTCGCCCACGCCCGGAACACCCGGGAGTCCGTCCGACGGGTCTCCCCGCAGCACCGCGTAGTCCCCGTACGAGCGACCCGGGATGCCGTAACGGCGCTCGACCTCGGTTTCATCGACGACGAGCAGATTGCCGATCCCCTTCTGCGTGTAAAGAACCGTCACGTCCGGATCGCGCACCAGCGAAAAGAGGTCGCGGTCACCGGTCACGATCTCGACCTTTCCCCGGATTTTCGGCAGCAGCGAGGCGATCACGTCTTCGGCCTCGAAGCCGGCCGCACCCATCACCTCCACACCAATCGCCTTCAGAATGGCCCAGATGATCGGCTCCTGTGGTTGGAGCTCGGCAGGCATCGCGCCGCGTTCGAGGCGCGCCGTCTTGTAGCTTGCAATCACCTTCACCCGAAATGCCGGCCGCCAATCTTCATCGGTCGCGACCACAAGCGCCTTCGGCTTCCGGTCGGTGACGAGCCGCGCCAGCATGTCCAGGAAGCCACGCACTGCGTTGACCGGCTGGCCATCCGGTGCCTTGAAGGCGCCAACGGGAATACCGAAGAAGGCGCGGAACATCAGGCTGGACCCATCGAGCAGGAGCCAGTCAGCTGCCATGGATCAGGCGGGGGCGGCAACGCTTATTTTCGGTTCGAGCGTCGCCTCGAGCTGGGCGCCGAGCGAGAGGATCGAGTACTCGTCGCGCGGGCGGCCGACCAGCTGGATACCGATCGGCAGTCCGCTCTTCGAAGTGGCCAGCGGAAGACTGATCGCGGGCTGCCCGGTGCAGTTGAACGGATGGGTAAAGCTCAGCCAGTCGAGAAACTCCTCGGACGCCGTGTCGACGTTCTGGCCGAGTGCGCCGATCGCGGGCGCCGGATAGGTCAGCGTCGGCGTGAGCAGCACATCGATCTGGTCCCAGGTGGCGATCAGCCGCCGTGCCTGCTGGTGCAGCTCGAGCAGCGCCTTGAGGTAATCGACGGCTGTGGACATTGGTGCCACCTCGAGCATCCGCCGGTTGAGGGGGTCGAGCAGCTCCGGGTTGTCGATCGGTAGAGCGCCCACGGCGGTGACGGCAAGAATCTGGATGAGCGGACGAAACTGACCTAGGTCGGGGCGCACCCGGCTCACTCGATGCCCCAGGCGGGCCAACTCCGTCGCCACCGACTCGACGACGGCCGCCACCTCGGGGTCAACCGTCACCGGCGCATCGATGGTCCATCCCACGCGCAGCGTCGCCGGTTTGTGCTCCGCCGCCGGCAGGAACCGTTGCGTAATCTCGGCCCAGTACGGATCGCCCGGTAGGTGCCCGCTCATGGCGTCCAGGCCGAGCGCGGTGTCCGCAACCGTGCGCGCGATGACACCGCTCGTGGCCAGCCCCGCCCAGTCTTCGCCAAGGAGCGGCCCACTCGAGATGCGCCCGCGCGAGGGCTTCAGCCCCACCACCCCGCAACACGACGCGGGAATTCGGATGGAACCCCCGCCATCACCACCGTGGCTCAGGGCGCACAAGCCCGCCGCCACGGCCGCCGCTGCGCCGCCACTCGAGCCGCCCGCCGTCCGAGTCGTGTCGACCGGGTTGCGAGCCGGCGGAAACATCGGCCCTTCGGTGATGGGGCGAGTCCCGAACTCCGGGGCGTTCGTCTTCCCGAGGATGACGGCCCCCTCGTCTTTCAGCCGGCCGATCGCGAAGCTGTCCACTTGGGCGATCGACTTTTCGAAGACGAGCGAGCCGAGGCTGTTGCGATAACCAGCCAGCGCCGCCGTTTCCTTGATCGAGACCGGCACGCCGTCGAGCAGGCCGAGCTGTTCCCCCCGTGCCACCCGCTTCTCGGCCGCAGCGGCCTGGCTTTCTGCCAACTCACGGGTCAGAAGGACGTAGGCATTGAGCTCGGGATCGATCCGCGCGATCCGCTCGTAATAGAGAGCGATCAGCTCGCCGGGCTTCACCTGCCTGCCAGCGATGGCGCGTGCCTGCGCGATTGCGCTCTTCAACGCCCAGGCGTCATCGATCACCCGCTAACTGTAAAAGAGCCCGCCAGGAGACCTGGCGGGCTATATGAAGGGGTCGACTCAGCGCGATTCGAGCGCGACTTCGGCTTCGATCTCTTTCTCGGCCTCGGCCGGCGTCGGCGCCGGCACGGCCTCAACTCCCATCTCGAGCTTGACCTCGTCCCCCAGGATGAAGCCGCCGGCCTCCAGCGCCTGGTTCCAGGTCAGGTCGTAGTCCTTTCGGTTGAGCTTGGTCTGCGCGTCGAAGCTCACCCGCCGATTGCCCCACGGGTCCTTGCCCTCACCATTGAAGCTGGCGTCGAGCACCACTTCCTTGGTGATGCCGTGGATCGTCACATCACCGATCACCTTGAAGTTCGAAGGGTCCTTGCCCTCGATTCGCTTGCTCGTAAAGGTGATGGTCGGATAATTCGCGACGTCGAAATGACCATCGGCGCTGCGAAGGTGGTTGTCGCGCATTTCCACCCCCGTATCAATACTGGCGGCATCCAGCACAACGCCGACCTTCGCTGTACTCAGGTTCTCATTGTCAACCTCGATCCAGCCTTCCTTGATCTTCATCTGACCCCGCACCTTGGACATCATGTGCCGGATCGTAAACGTGACGCTACTGTGGTAGCCGTCAAATGCCCACTTCATATCGTTATCCTCCCGGTCTTCAAAATTGATTGCATAAGCAACCTTCTCCTAAGCAAACAATTTGATGCGAGAATCTATTCCGCATGGCCACGCACCCTAAAACCCCCGAACTGCGTGCCTGGACCGCCTTCCTCAATGCCCAGGCATCCCTGTTACGCCGTCTGGAGGCGGAGCTGATCGAGAGCGAGGACATGACCCTTGCCGAATTCGACGTCCTCATCCAGCTCGCGATGGCCCCCGATCGGCGCCTGCGGATGACGGAGCTGTCCGACCGGGTGCGCCTCAGCCACAGCGGCGTGACGCGCCTGGTCGACCGTATGACGCAGGCCGGCCTCGTGGAGCGGACCCGCTGCGACTCTGACCGGCGAGGCACGTTCGCGACCATGACGGCGGCCGGCAAGGCGCGGCTCCGACGTGCCCGACCGGTCCACCTCCGCGGAATCCGCGAACATTTTGGCAAGCGCCTTTCCGCGGCCCAGCTTTCCGCCGTGGCTGACGCCCTCGGGCCGCTTGCGCGCGATCCGCGCTCCGCGTCGCCGAGCGCCTGATAAGGCATGCCGCAGAAGTGGCGTACGATGCTGGGCGTCTCACTGGGTGCGTTGTGCCCGCCGATCGGCGTCAGCACGATTTCCATCGGACTGCCGGTGATCGCTGCGGCACTCCACCAGCCTGTCACCTCGGCCGAATGGGTGATCGTCGTCTATACGCTGGTGATCACGTCCCTGCTGATGACGTTCGGGCGATTGGGCGACCTGATCTCGACGAAGCTTCTCTACGTCCTGGGCTTTATCGTCTTCACGCTGGGTGCCCTCGCCAGCGGTCTCAGCCCGAGCTTCGGTTGGCTGCTCGCCAGCCGAGCGGTGCAGGGCCTGGGCGGCGCGATGATGTTCTCGGTCGCGGCGGCCATCGTCACGCGCGCCTTTCCTCCGTCCGAACGCGGCCTTGCGCTCGGCATCAACGCCGTCTTCATCTATGCCGGACTGACCGTCGGCCCGCTGCTGGGGGCGTTCGTACTCGTGACCTGGTCCTGGCGCGGCCTCTTCCTCATCAATGTGCCGCTGGGGATCGCAGGTATCGCGCTGGCGCTGTCTTTCCTAGTTGACGAGGTGGACCGGACGCGGCGACAGCCGGCTCGGTTCGATATCGGCGGTGCCCTCATCGGTTCACTCGCCCTGTTGTGCCTGCTGCTCGTTTTGAGCCAGGGTCCAACCTGGGGATTATCGTCGCCCCCAACGATTGGACTGCTGCTCGCGAGCGTCGGGCTCATCATCGGCTTCGTCCGATGGGAGCAGCGCGCCGCGGCGCCAATGGTCGACCTCTCGATGTTCAATGACCGGCTGTTCTCGGCGGCGCTCGCCAGCAGTGTGCTGGCCTACCTCGCCATCTTCATGCTCAACCTGCTGGTCCCCTTCTACCTGATCCACGGGTTGGGCTTCGACTACTTCCACGCCGGGATCCTTCTGACGCCGGTGCCGGTGGCGATGGTCGTGTTCGCTCCGATCAGTGGCTGGCTTTCTGACAAGGTCGGTTCGCGCGCGTTGACCTCAGGTGGAATGCTGCTGGTTGCCGCCAGCTTCTACTGGCTGAGCCGGCTTGGTCTCCATCCCGACTACGCGCAACTCGTCCCGCCGTTACTCCTCAACGGGATCGGCACCGGTCTGTTCACCTCGCCGAACAACAGCGCCGTCATGGGCGCCGCGTCGCGGGCACGTATGGGGACCGCGGCGGGGCTACTGGCCACGAGCCGCAGCCTCGGCATGGCCCTTGGCACCGCAACCGCCGCTGCCGTCATCGCCCTGCGGATGCCGGCCCACCTCGCCGACCACCTCGGAGCAACGGTGGCGACGCTCGCGTCGTACCAGGACGGTTTCCTGGTGGCCAGCGCCGTTGCACTCCTCGCCGCGACGACCTCGATGGTGCGTGGATCAGCGGCCTCGGCCGATCGGTCGTCTCGACCGGTCGAACCACAGGCGATCGGGTAAGCTCGACACCGCCAGTGCTGCGCCACGTCGCCCAACGCGAAGCGATCCAATACGTCATCGATCACTCTGATTAATTCCCCCGCCGTTCTGCGCACGACGGTCGCAAGCAGCTGGTCGTGGATGCGGCTCGACCTGCTGCTTCGACTGGTGCCTCTCACACTGGTTCCGCTCGTCTTCAGTTGGCTATCGGGGACGCCGCTCCGCGGCCTCGGCCTGGTGATCACGCATCCCCTGCGCGACCTTCTCGTCGCGATCCCCGCGGGGGTGGCCGGCTTTGCGATCGCCGCAGGGTTCAACGTCTACCTCTCGCGCCGCAGCGGCCGCTGGTTCGTTCCGACGAAGCCCGACCTGCTCGCGCAAAGCGGTTATTACCTCGTGCTCAACGCCCCCATCGAAGAGTGGTTCTTCCGGGGGTTCCTGCAGGGCAGCCTGGCTCGCTGGTGGCATGCGCCCCTGCTCGGGCTGCTCGCGGCCACCGCGATCTTCGGCGCCTACCACTTCCTCGACCGTTGGGGTTGGCGCCCGGTGGCCGGGGCAACCGCGGCAGGGCTTGCGCTGGGCCTGATTTATCTCTGGCAGCCGTCGCCGGCGTCGTTACTCGCCCCGATCGTCGTCCATGCGGCGATCACCTGCGGATTTCTCAGCCTCGGGCCGTACCTGATCTATCGCTGGTGGGCTCCCACCCGACCCGCCCCCGCAAGCGGTAGAGGGAAAATCCTGCTCTAGCCTTCTTCGGGCTGGCCCAACCACTCGCGCTGTTTGTAGCCCCAATGGTGGCGCGCGTAGATGCGGCGAAGCGTGCCGGAGCGGCTGCGCGTGACCAGCGATTCCGTCTCAGCCCAGTTCATGTGGTACTTGACGCCCTGGAGCACTTCGCCGTCGGTCACCCCGGTCGCGGCGAAGAAGACGTCGTCGCTGCGGACGAGGTCGTCGATGCCGAGCACGCGGTCGAAGGTGGCGCCGGCCGCTTCCGCCTTCTCCTTTTCTTGGGGATTGCGCGCGTAGAGCTTGCACTGGATCTCCCCGCCCAGGCATTTCAGGGCGGCGGCGGCCAGCACTGCTTCCGGCGAGCCGCCGATCCCCATCAAGAGGTCGAGACCGGTGCCATCGATCGCCGTCATAACGGCGCCCGCCACGTCGCCGTCGCTGATCAGCTTGATGCGGGCGCCGGTGTCGCGGACTTCCTTGATCAACGCCTCGTGACGCGGCCGGTCGAGAATCACGACCGTGAGATTGCTGACGCGCATCCGTTTCGCCCGGGCGACGCGCTGCAGATTCACCGCGACGGGATCATCGATGTTCAACGAGCCCGCGGCTTCGGCGCCGGTAGCGATCTTGTGCATGTAGTGGACGTGCTTGGCGTCGTAGAGCGACCCGCGCCCGGCGGCCATCGCCACCACGGAGATCGCGTTCGGCAGCCCCTTCGAGAGCAGCGTGGTGCCGTCGATGGGGTCGACTGCCACGTCGACCTTGGGCGGGTCGCCGGTGCCGATCTGCTCCCCGATGTACAACATCGGCGCCTCGTCCTTCTCGCCCTCGCCGATGACGACCACGCCGTCCATCGGGATCATGCCGAGCGCTCGTCGCATGGCATCCACCGCAGCGCCATCGGCCGTGTTCTTGTCCCCCCGGCCCATCCAGCGCGCACTGGCCAGGGCCCCGGCCTCGGTGACCCGGACCAGCTCGAGGGCGAGGTTTCGGCTGATCTCGGCCGACACGCTTTCCGCCCGCAGCGGCCGAGCCATCAGCGCGTCGCCAAGGTCCTCAGTGGACCTTCCCCAACCGACCCCTGGTTGCTACGCTTGCGATGTTCCGGCATGGCGCCCGCGCACCTACTTTAGCTGGGCAGCCCACCGGAAGGGAGAATTTGGGAACCACAAGCCCGCCGCCAGTGACGGTTCCCTCCTGGACCCAGCGACGATCGATCCGCGGCGCCCGCGCCGTGCTACAAACCTTCCTGATCTTTCCCCTGATGGGCGCCTTCTCGCCGCTCACGGTCATCGACCGCTACCGGGTCAAGTCTCTCAAGGGCGGCGCCGTCTTCGTCTCCAATCACAGCAGCGCGCTCGATGCCGTCGTCATGCTGCAGGCGCTCCCCAATCGCTTTCGTTTCCGCGCGTTCGTAGTGGCCGCCGCCGACTCGATCTTCAAGCGCAAATGGGAGGCGGTCCTGACGCAGCTGTTGATCAACACCTTTCCGATTCCGCGCGCCGGGGGCGCCCGGCCGGCGTTGGATCGATTGAAAGACCATCTCGCCCATCGCTGGTCGGTCGTCATCTTTCCCGAGGGGACGCTCTCGCGGACCGGCAACATCGGAACCTTCAAGAAAGGCGCTGCCATCCTGGCGATCGACGCCGGGGTGCCGATCGTGCCCGCCTATATCGACGGCCTCTACGAAGTCTTCCCGCGGTTCCGCCGCATCCCACGGCGGCACCCGGCCAGCATCACGTTCGGCGATCCTCTCTACCCGCAAGCGGCCGAGGACTACGACAGTTTCATTGCGCGAACCGAGCAAGTCGTCCGGAGGCTGGCCGGACCGAAGGGGTTGCTCCGGGACGCGCCGGCACCAACCGGCTCGGGCTCAGCCGAAGGCTCCAACTACTGGTATTGACGTCATCGCTTTTGACGATTGTGTCTTAGGGAACTCATATGACAGGCTCACGAGGGCTTCAACTTCAGCGCGCAGGATAGCTTCTCATGGAAACGCCCGACGGCGAGCGCACCGCCCTTCCCGCCTTCGCAGCGGTGGGCATTTTGACCCTCTTCGTGCTGCTGTCGATCTCCGGCTACCTCATTCTGAGCGCGCGATAACCCCCACCCTGCCCTCCCCCGCGAGCGGGGGAGGGAAATGCTGAGCTCAGGCGGCCTTCCCCAGCAGCGCCAGCAAGCCCCGCTCTTCTGCCGACAGCTTGTACGGATCGGGATCATCTTTCTCGCGGATGGGCTTGAGTCCGCCCGAAAGGTAGGCGGCAATGACCGCCGGATGGATGTAGCCCTTCTTAGCGACCGCGGCCGTGTTGCCGAGCTCATCGGCGACCCTCGCGACGGCGCGGACCAACTGCTTCCTGGCTGCGCGAGCGCTGGTCGCGCCTGCCGTCTCACGCAGGAACCGCGCGGCGAGGATGGTGCCGGCCCAGGTGCGGAAATCCTTGGCCGTGAAATCCTCGCCGGAGATCTGTTGCAGGTACTCATTGACGTCAGCCGAGTCGATGGCTTTTACCTCGCCGTCGCCGTCGACGTACTTGAAGAGCTCCTGTCCAGGGATCTCGAGGAACCGCTTGATGATTCGCGCCATCCTGCGGTCGTGGAGCTCGATGGTGTGTTGCTTTCCACTCTTGCCCCGGAAGGTGAGTCGGACCTCGGCGCCGATGACGTTAACGTGCCGGTTGCGCAGGGTCGTCAACCCGTAGGAGCCGTTCTCCTTTCGGTACTCATCATTCCCGATGCGGATTCGGGTATCTTCCAGCAGGCGGACAATGGTCGCGAGCACCTTCTCCCTCGGCAAGTCGGGTCGTTCGAGGTCGCGATCCGTGTGTTCGCGGATCTTCGGCAGCGCCTCGGCAAAGGCGAGCATGCGGTCGTACTTGACCGCGTCGCGGACCTCGCGCCAGCGAGGGTGGTAGCGATATTGCTTTCGCCCGCGCGCGTCACGTCCGGTCGACTGGAGGTGGCCGCGCCGGTTGGGACAGATCCAGATGTCGGTCCAGGCGGGCGGGATGGCGAGGCGCTTGATCCGGCGGATGGTCTCCTGGTCGCGGATGGTGCGGCCGTCGCCATCCAGGTAGGTGAACCCCTTCCCCACTCGCTTCCGCCGGATTCCCGGAGATTGGTCGGACACGTAGCGCAGCCCCGCGGCCTGGGCCGACGCGACCGGGTCGACCAGCTCCGCCGCATCGGCCGACGAGCTCCCATGCCAGGCTTCAGAAACGGCGAGCGCCATTCGACCCTTGACTCCTTGTCAATGCTGACCCATGATAAATGATATCGTTAATATCAAATCTGGGCTGAATGCGACCGGGCCCAGCTGACGGAGGTGCACTCTTGGCGAGTTTGATCTGGACGATCGTGGCGGTTCTCGTCATCCTCTGGCTGCTCGGCATCGGCTTTCACATCGGCGGCACGCTGATCTTCCTGTTGCTCGTGTTGGCGATCATCGGCGTGGCGTACAACTTACTGGGAGGCGGGATGTACGGCGGCACCCGGCACCACCACACCACCGAGGTGACGGAGGTCGACGACACAGACGTCTGACGGCGGCGCGGGGGGGAAAAGCGGTCCTCGGGCCGCTTTTTTTGTTGGTCGGAGCCGTCTACAATTTGCCCAGCCGGCCCCGCGTGCACGATGCCGAGGCCGAGGAGGTGGGCAATGGACGACAGCGAGTTCCTGAAGCTCTTGACCCACATCCACGACGAGATGCTAGAAGTGGTCAAGGAGCAACACCCCTCCCACGAGCAATTCGCGGCCTGGCTGCTGGGACAGATCGAAGGGCGGCTTCGCATGCGCATCGGCACCGTCAAGACGCCCTGAACATGGCGAGCACGCCGCAGCCGATGGGGGGAGGCGCCACCGAAGGGTGGACGCTGAAACAGATCGGCAAGGAGATCCCCCTCACGGACTCCGCCCGGGACGTCCTCGAGCTCGCGCAGCGATTCGCAGCACAAGGAGGGGCGGCCACGGTCGAGCCCGTCCATGTGCTCTGTGGCATCGTCTTCCAGCCACGGAATCCCGCGCGTCGCGCTCTCGAAGCGATGGGGGCGGACATGGCGCAGCTCGAGGCTCTTCGCGTCGCGGGCGGCAGCGCCGCGCCGTGGTCCCGGAAGGCGATGCCGATCGGGACCGCCACCCGCTACATGCTCAACCACGCCCACCGCGAAGCTGAGCAGCTCGGTCACTATCGGGTCGATCCCCTTCACATGCTGCTCGCCCTGCTTTACAAGGACTCGACGCCCACGGCCGAGATCCTGGAGAAGGCCGGCGTGACGTTCTACGCGCTGCGCCAGTACCTGACGACGCCCGGGTCGGTGAGCAAGAGTCTGCGCAGCCGCCCACTCCCAGCGCTGGATGGCGCGGTGCGGGTGAGCCCGGTCTTTGCCATCCCGCTGGGCGCGATGATCATTGGAGGCGCCGGACTATGGTCTGGGGCCGCCCCGAGCCTGACGCTCCCGCTCAGCATCTTGCTCGTCGTCGGTGGCTGGGTCACCTCGCTCTGCATTCACGAGTTCGGCCACGCCTTTATCGCCTACCTGGGTGGCGACCGATCGGTCGCCTCGGCCGGCTACCTCTCACTGAACCCGCTCAAGTACACGCACCCAGTGCTCAGCATCGCTCTGCCCGTCGTGTTCCTGCTGATTGGAGGGATCGGCCTGCCCGGCGGGGCCGTGTACCTCAACGAGCGCGCCATCCGCAACGATCGTTGGCGCAGCTTCGCCTCGGCCGCGGGGCCGCTCGGCAACCTCCTGTTCGCCGTGCTCATCGGGTGGCCGTTCCTCGTGTTTCGCGGCGCGCCGCCTTTCGGCGACTTCCATTTCTGGACGGCGCTGGCCTTCCTCGTTTTCCTGCAGATCTCGGCGATCGTGCTGAACCTGATTCCGGTTCCCCCGTTTGACGGCTTCGGGATGATCGAGCCCTGGCTCTCGATCGAGTTGCGGATCCTCGCCAGCCGGCTGGGCATGCTGCCCATGCTGCTCATCTTCTTCCTGCTCTGGCAGGGCGGGCCGGTCAGCGCCGTCTTTTGGAACGCCATCTACAGCCTGACCAACCTGCTCAACGTGCCCGAATACCTCATCTACCTCGGCCAGCACCAGTTCCTTCCGTGATCGGCGAGCGAGCAGAGACCAGGGCGCTGCATGCCCTGGACACCGATGCCTGCATCAAGCTGGCACAGGATCTTGTCCGCGTCCCATCGGTGACGGGCAACGAGCGCGCCGTCCAGGACCTGGTCGCGCTGACGCTCGAGGAGGCCGGCCTCGAGGTCGACCGCTTCGAGGCCGACGTGAGCCGGCTGAAGGCCCATCCGCGTTTTCCCGGAATGGAGGTGGAGCGGACCGAGGCCGTGCTGGTGGCCGGTCTCCTCGGTCAGAAGGGCGAGCGCTCGCTGATCCTCAACGGTCACGTCGATGTTGTCCCTGTCGGAAACCGCCAGGCCTGGCATGCGTCCCCCTGGTCGGCCCACATTCAAGCCGGGCGATTGTTCGGCCGCGGCGCCTGCGATATGAAGGCGGGTCTCGCGGTCGGCATTGGCGCCGCTGCGGCCCTGAAGAAGAGCGGGCTGCCGCTGCGCGGTCGCCTGATCGTGCAGAGTGTGGTTGGTGAGGAGGATGGTGGCATCGGCACCTTCGCCATGGCCGATCGTGGCTACCGGGCGGATGCCGCCTATGTGCTGGAACCCACGCGGCTGCGACTGATCCCCGCCCAGGCCGGCGCGCTCTCCTTCCGGCTCCGGATCAGCGGCCGGTCGGCGCATGCCTCGGTTCGCTATGAGGGCGTGAGCGCGATCGAGAAGTTCGAACTCGTCGAAGCGCGGCTTCGCCAGCTGGAGCACGCGCTGAATCAGCAGACCCATCCGCTGTTCCGGGACTACCCGATTGCCTACGCGCTCAACATTGGACGGGTTCGGTCGGGTTCGTGGTCGTCGAGCGTTCCGGACGAGCTGGAGTGCGAGGGTCGCGTGGGCGTGCCGGTGGGCATGGCCTCCGCCGAGGTGCGCCGCCAATTCGCTGCGGCGCTCACCGATGCGGCCCAACGCGACCGCTGGCTCGGTGATCACCCGCCGCAACTCGACTGGTACGGCGGACAGTTCGATGCCGTCGAGGTTGACCCCGATCTTCCCGCGTTCGCGGCGTTACGAGCGGCCCACGCGCAGGAGTTCGACGTCCCGCCCGAGCTCGTGGGCGCGCCCTACGGATCCGACATGCGCTTGCTGGTGCACGAAGCCGAGACGCCGGCCGTCCTCTATGGTCCGGGCGACATTCGCCAGGCGCACGCGACCGATGAATGGATCGCCGTGGACGAAATCGTCCAGGCGGCCCGCGTCGTTACCGCAGCGGCAGCCCGATATCTCGCGGCCTGACCTCGACCCCGGCCGCGCCCAAAAGGCCGCCCATCCAGGACCGCGCCAGCGAAAATGCGAGACGACGCGCCATCGACTCCCCGGTATCCCCTCCTTCGAGGCGGGCCTTGCGCGCCAGGTCAAGCGCGTCGTCGCGCTCGGGCGCATGCAGCCGCTCGAGCTCCGCGCCCACGGCGTCGAGCGCGTCGCCCTTACCCAGCACGCGGAACACATCCAGCGCCAGCACGCTCGTCGTCCCTTCCCAGATCGGTAGCACCTGGGCATCGCGAAGCAGGCGCGGCAAACCCGTGTCCTCCATGTAGCCCTGACCGCCGAAGCACTCGATCGCCTCGGACGCGACAGCCACGGCTTGTTTGGCCGTGTACAGCTTGGCCAGGGCGATGCCGACTCGGAACAGTGCCAACTCGGCGGCATCGGCCGAGGACATCTCGATGCGGCCGAGCAGCTGGGCCATTCGCATCGTGAGATAGAGAGCCCCATCCGCCTCGGCGGCCATCTGGCCCAGCACCTCACGATGCAGCGGGTGCGCCTCGAGTTTTCGGCCGAAGGCCTCGCGTTGGCCGGCGTACGCGCTCGCGAGCATGACGGCCCGGCGCATGATCCCAGCCGCGGTGATGGCATTGTGCAGCCGGGTGATGTTGAGCATGGCGGTCATCTGGACAAAGCCGTGGTCCGCTTCGCCGACCAACTCGGCCTGGGCGCCCTCGAGCGTGACCTCGCCGGTGGCCATCGCCCGGGTCCCCAGCTTGTCCTTGAGGCGGTCGATGCGATAGGCATTGCGGCGGCCGTCCGCGACATCGCGCGGAACCAGGAAGAGCGCGAGGCCGCGCGTTCCAGGCGGCGCGCCCTCCGGCCGCGCCAGTGCCAGCGCGACCTCGCACCCGATGTTGGAGCAGAAGAATTTCTGCCCGAAGAGGCGCCAGCGATCCCCATCACGTTTGGCGACAACGGCGTTTCGCCCGACGTCAGAGCCGCCCTGTCGTTCGGTCATCCACTGTCCGGAGGTCCACGCCTCGCCCGGATTGCGGCTGATCAAGTGCCGGATCACCTCACGCGGCTGCCCGACGCCGCCGGCAACCGTCAAGACGCGAGCAGCGCCGTCGGTCATCGCGACCGGACATAAGTAGGTTGCGGTCGACGGCGCGAAGAGGTAGCAGAGGGCAGCCTGGACCAGCCGGGTCTCGGCGCCGCAGCGGGTGAGCGTCTCGCGCTCGTAGGGCCATGCCACCAGCCCCGATCGAGCCGCCTGGGCGGCCAGCTGACGCCAGGCCTGAGGGTAGATGACCTCATCGACGCGCTCCCCCCAAGCGTCGAATGATCGCAAAGCCGCCGGTTGCCGTTCGCACGCATCGGCCCAGGCGAGGAGCTCCTCGACCGCAGCCCGACCGATCTCACGCAGCAGCGGCTCGGTCCAGGCCATGGTTGAAGGCCGCAACCAGGTTGTTAGAAGGACGCGCAGGGCCTGATCCGCATACCAGGTGTTCTCGGGAAGCAGCTCCACGTCAAGGGCCCGGGCCTCATCTTCTCACCTGCATAGCTGGCCGTCGCACTGGCGCGCCTGCGTAGACTGGTCCACGATGCCACGCCTGGTCTTTGGCGCGTCGGTGCGGCGGGTCGAAGATCCGCCGCTGCTTCGCGGCGAGGGACGATACGTCGACGATCTGCAGCCGTCCGACTGCTTGCATGCCGTGTTCCTGCGAAGCCATCTCGCCCACGCCCTGATCAGGAGCATCGACATCGAAGCCGCCTCAAAGGCGACCGGCGTGGTTGCCGTCTGGTCGGCCCCGGACTTCATCGACCTGGAGCCGCTCGAGATCGAGTCGGCGGTCGACGGGATGACAATTCCGGAGCGGCGCGTGCTGGCCAGCGGCCGCGTGCGTCACGTTGGTGAGGCGCTGGCGATGTTGATTGCCGAGTCGGTCGCGCAGGGTCGCGATGCGCTCGAACTGGTCGAGCTGGATCTCGACCCGCTGCCAGCGGTCACGGATGTGGAGCGGGCCTTGCAGGAGGGTGCCCAGCTGCTCTATCCGGAGTTCGGAACCAACCTGGCCTTCCAGAATGCCTCGCGTCACGGTCCGGTCAAACGGTCGTTCGACCGCGCCCAGGTGATCGTCCGCGAGCGACTGCTGAACCAGCGATTGATCCCATCGGCACTGGAGCCGCGCGGCGCGCTGGCGTGGCTGGACGATGAGCGACTGACGCTGCAGATCTCCTCGCAGTCCACTTTCGGGGTGCGCGAAGCGGTGGCCGCCAGCCTCGGCATCGACGAGAAAGACCTCCGGGTCATCGTCCGTGACGTTGGCGGAGGTTTCGGCAGCAAGGGCGGATGCCTCGGTGAAGAGATCGCCGTGGCCGCGGCCGCCCGACGGTTGCGGCGACCGGTGAAGTGGATCGAGGAGCGCTGGGAGAACTGTGCGGTTACCTGGCACGGCCGCGGACAATTGCAGGAGGTCGAACTCGCGGCGCAACGTGACGGAACCGTGTTGGCAATCCGCTCGCGGATCGTGGCCGACATGGGCGCGCACCTGGAGCCGTACAGCGCGTTCGTTCCCACCGTCACACCGGACCTACAGACCGGCTGCTATCGCATCCCCGCCTCCCAGAACACCATCCAAGGCGTCTATACCAACAAGGCGCCAACCGGGCCGTACCGTGGCGCCGGCCGGCCGGAGGCGGCTTTCCTTATTGAGCGGATGATGGACCGGCTCGCCACCGAGCTCAACATCGATCCGGTCGAGTTGCGCCTACGCAATTTCGTCAGTCCCGCGGACTTTCCCTACACCAACGCCGCCGGCCTGACTTATGACAGCGGGAACTACCCCGGCGCCCTCGGGCGGCTGGTCGAGGTGTCGGAGTATCAGCGGCTGCGGGAGCTGCAGGCGAACGCACGAGCGCAGGGGCAACTCCATGGCATCGGCGTCGCGACCTACGTCGAGGTTGCCGCGGGTGAGCCGGCTGATCGGGCAACCGCCCGGCTCGAGACCGACGGCACTATCACGATCGTCACCGGGTCGACGCCGCACGGCCAGGGACATCAAACCACCTGGGCGCAGATCGCCGCCGATATCTTCGGGGTCCCGCTCGACCGCATCACGGTCGCGTACGGCGACTCCGACCTTCCTGCCTACGCCGTCGGGACGTTCGGCAGCCGCAGTGCAGCCGTTTCCGGTGCGGCGGCTCGACAAAGCGCGCTCGAATTGACGGCGCGGCTACGCGCGCTGGCCGGCGCCGCCTTCGAGGCCGCCGTTCCCGACATCGCGCTCGAAGATGGACGGGTGCAGGTGCGCGGCGTGCCGACGCGCGCGATGTCACTGAGCGAACTGGCGAGCTGGGCGAAAGAAGCTGGCCGCGAGAGCGAGCTGTCGGTGGAGGCGGAGTTCGACCCGCCTGACAACGTCTTCCCATTTGGCGCGCACCTTGCCTACCTCGAGGTCGACCGCGAGACCGGTGCCGTCAAGCTGCTCCGTTACATCGCCGTCGACGACTGTGGGACCGTGATCAATCCGACGATTGTCGATGGGCAGGTGCATGGTGCGATCGCCCAGGGGCTCGCTCAGGGACTGCTCGAAGGCGCCGTCTATGACGAAGACGGACAGCTGGTCACGGGTAACCTGACGACCTATCTGCTGCCGACCGCTGCTGATCTTCTCCCCTTCGAGACGCACCGCACGGTTACCCCCACGCCGCACAACCCGATGGGCGTGAAGGGTATCGGTGAGGGCGGAACGATTGCCGCAACGCCGGCTGTCGCCAATGCCGTGATCGATGCGCTCCGTCCCCTCGGAATCCACAACCTCGAGATGCCGCTGACGCCGTGGCGGATCTGGGAGGCAATCCGAGAGCGTTCGTGACCACACCCCGACGCAGTGCGGGGCCAGAGTCTCAGATCATCTGGCCCGTCACCGAGACTGGCTGGATCTTGAAGGTGACGCGGTGTTCGCCGGGTTCCAACTCGCGGAATGGCTTGCCTGTGTAGCGATGGGCCAGCCGGCCGATGAACTCGGCCGTCGGGTCGGGAATCAGGCTCACCAGGCGGCCCTTGATCTGCGCGTAGCGGTCCGGGGTTTTCGGATCGACCAGCAGCATTGTCAGCTCGCGGTCGCGCTGCAGATTCTTGGGCCAGAGACGGCCGGTATTGCTGTTGAGCCAGAAGAAGCCGTCTTCGAACTCGAACCACACGGGATTCAGCTGGACCGAGCCGTCGTCCCGCTTGGTCCCCAGGACGACCAGGATTGGCAGGCCGGCGAGCTTTTGGACCACCGGACTGAGCCCCGCCGACGCCTTCTTAGCGCCGGCCATCGATCGCGCCGGTGACGCGCAGCGGTTCGATCTGAATCTTGATGCGGCCAGTCCGCGGCCCCTGATAATCCTTCTTCAGGTAGCGGTGTGAGAGCTCGTTGATGTGATCCCCGCCGGCGTCTTCCGCCCAGTTCACCATCCGACCTTCGACCTGTGCCCAGCGGAACATCTCCTTCGGGTCGATCAGGAGCAGGGTGATCCGTGGATCGCGCTCCAGGTGTTTGAACCAGCCACGGTTGGTTCCACCGTTGATCCAGAAGGACCCGTCCTTTTGCGCGAACCAGACGGGGACCATCTCCACCGAACCGTCCTTGCGGTTGGTGCCGATGATCGCCGGAAAGACCTCCTGGGTGAAGGCCTGCATCTTGGGGCTGAGCTGCAATGGCATTACACGACCTCCCACTTAAACAGACGGGTAGCAAGCACCACCGTGATCGCGAGCCAGATGAAAATGCCGAGTAAATCGGTACGCACCGCCCAAAGAGAGGCGCCGTCGACGCTGATGCTACGCAGGGCGTCCGAGACGTATGTCAGCGGCGAGTACTGCGTGATCGTCTGCAGCCATTCCGGCATGTTGGAGCGGGAGAAGAAGATGCCCGAGAGGAACATCAACGGCAGGGACACAAGGTTGGCGATCGGTGCGGCCGTCTCCTCACTCTTGGACGCGCCGGAGATGGCGAGACCCATCGCCAGGAAGATGCCGCCGCCGATGATCCCAACGATCAGCAGGTAGAGCACGTTGCCCGCGAAATGGAAGTGAAAGACGAAGAAGCCGACCGCGAGCAGGACGACGATCTGCAGCGCCACCGTCGTGAGCCGGGTGACCAGTTGGGAGAAGAAGAAATCGCGGACCCGCATTGGGGTGGCCATCAGGCGACGAAGGATCCCGCGCTGCTTCCACTGGACGAAGGTGAAGACCACGCCGAACAGCCCGGTCTGCATGATCGACAGGGCGATCATGCCGGGAACGAGGAAATCGACGTAGGTCAGGTTGCGGCTCTGCACCGGCTGGGCCCGCATCGTAAACGCCGGCACGATGCCCGCCTGGGCAAAGGAGGCGCGATCCATGAACTGGTTCATGATCGCAATCGCGACCTGCGAATTCTGCGGATTGCCCTGGTTGTAGTAGGCGGTGATCG
>WNGI01001151.1_pt1 | contig 23926 bp, 20 predicted proteins | sample 5400621 | NCBI WGS metagenome assembly WNGI01 (sample SAMN13153374, study PRJNA577476) | soil metagenome | isolation source: 20 cm soil or saprolite under Garry oak tree replicate 1 | place: USA:California | collected 2016-06-15 | reverse complement strand
TTGCCAGCCAAACGCCGCGGCCCAGAGCGCGGGACATCGGCCTCGTCGTCGGCGTCCTTCCGCCCGGGCCGCTCGACGCCATCACCGACGTGGACGGCGTGCGGGTGGGCCACACGACCCTGACGCGCGGTGATTCGATCAACACGGGGGTCACCGCGATCCTGCCGCACGCCGGCAACATATTTCGCGAGAAGGTGCCCGCCGCGGTCGTCGTGGGGAACGGCTTCGGCAAGCTCGCCGGCTCGACGCAGGTGAACGAGCTGGGCGAGCTCGAGTCGCCGATTGTCCTGACGTGCACGCTGTGCGTCCCCCGCGCGGCGGACGCGGTCCTCACCTACCTGCTCGGCCTTCCTGGGAACGCCGACGTGCGCTCCGCCAACCCCGTCGTGGCCGAGACTAACGACGGCTTTCTGAACGACATCCGGGCCCGGGCCATCACTGCGGAGGACGTGCTCGGCGCGATTCGGAGCGCGGCGCCGGGCGGGGTGGCGGAAGGGGCGGTGGGCGCGGGCCGGGGGACCGTCGCGTTCGGTTGGAAGGGCGGCATCGGCACCGCGAGCCGGCGGCTGCCCCGGACGCTCGGCGGCTGGACCGTGGGCGCGCTGGTGCAGAGCAACTTCGGCGGGGTGCTGACCATCGGCGGCGCGCCGGTGGGGCGGGAGCTGGGGCGCTATTACCTGCAGCGCGAAACGGGAGACGTGAGACGGGAGACGGGAGATGGCTCGGTCATTATCGTCGTGGCGACCGACGCGCCGCTGGATCACCGGCAGCTCGAGCGGCTGGGCCGCCGCGCGCTCGCCGGGCTGGCCCGGACGGGGAGCAGCATGAGCAACGGGTCGGGCGACTATGTGATCGCGTTTTCGACGGCGACGGTGCCGGATGCTCCGCGACGGCCGCCGAGCCCGGCGCGGCCGCCGGCCGGAGCGGAGCGTCCGGCAGCGGAGCCGGTCGTGCGGCTGATCGATACGGTGGCGGTCGTGGCCAACGACGCGATGTCTCCGCTGTTCCAGGCCGTCATCGAAGCGACCGAAGAGGCCATCTACAACTCGCTGTTGCGCGCCGTGTCGGTTCGGGGCTATCGTGGCACGGTGAGCGCGTTGCCCGTCGATTCGACGATCGCCGTCCTGAAACGGTTCGGAGTCATCCGTCCATGAGTCAGAGCATGCCCACCCCCTCCATCCCCAGCACCCGCGGGCCGGGTTACGGCTTGTCCCCGAACCTCCACCACCTCGAGACGTCCGCCACCATCGCGATCTCGCAGGAAGCGAAGCGGCGCAAGGCGGCGGGGGAAGACGTGATCGACCTGGGCGCGGGGGAGCCCGACTTCCCCACGCCGCCGATCCCGGCGGACGCCGGCGTGCGCGCGATCCGCGAGGGCAAGACGCATTACCCGGCGAACGAAGGGATCCTGGAGCTGCGGGCGGCCGCGGCGCAGCAGCTATCGTTGCTCTCGGGCGGCCGTCCGGTGAACGCGGACCACATCGTCGTCTCGAACGGCTCGAAGCAATCGCTCTTCAACGTCTGCTTCAGCGTGTTCGGCCCCGGCGACGTCGTCGCCATCCCCGCGCCGGCGTGGGTGTCGTATCCGCAGATCGTGCACCTGACGCGCGCGCGGCCGATCCTGGTGCCGGGCGATCCGGAGTGGGGGCTCAAGCTGAGCGTGCGCGATCTGCAACGCGTGGTGCCGGGCGCCCAGGGGTTGATCCTGTGCTCGCCCTGCAACCCCACCGGGTCGGTGTACACGCTCGCCGAGCTCAAGGCGATCGCCCAATGGGCGCGCGATCACAAGGCGTGGGTGATCGCCGACGAGATCTACCGCCGCATCCACTACGGGCCGGGTCCGGCGCCGTCGTTCCTCGACCTGCCGGACGAGCTGCTCGAGCGCGTGGTCATCATCTACGGGGTCAGCAAGGCGTATGCGATGACGGGGTGGCGGATCGGCATGGCGCTCGCCCCGCCCAAGGTGGCCAAGGCGATGGCCGCGCTGCAGTCCCATACCACCACGGGTGCGAACCACCCGGCGCAGTGGGCGGCGGCGGCGGCGCTGGCGGACGAGCGCGTGGAGCAGGACGTCACGCGCATGGTGGCGGAGTTCCGCAAGCGGCGCGAGCTCGTCGTCAGCCGCTTCCGCCGGGACCTCCCGGGCGTCGAGTTCGTGGACCCGCTGGGCGCGTTCTACTTCTTCTTCCGGGTGGATTCGTTCGGCGGGATCAGCGGCACGGAGTTCTGCACCCGACTGATCACGTCCACGGGCGTGGCACTGGTCCCGGGCGCCGCGTTCGGGGATGATCGCTGGGCGCGGCTGAGCTACGCGGCGGCGACGGAGGACATCGCGAACGCCCTCGATCGGATCATCGGGTTCGCGACGAAGCTCGCCGACTAGAGCTTCGCCGGGCGGTGCGAGAGCACCTCGACGCCCTTGTCGGTCATCAGGCAATCGTCCTCGATCCGGACGCCGAACTTCCCGAGCTGATAGATCCCCGGCTCGATCGTGAACACCATCCCCGGCTCGAGCCGCGTTTCGTTGCCCTCGACCAGGTAGGGCACTTCGTGGCCGTCCATGCCGAGGCCGTGCCCCAGGCGGTGCGTGAAGGAGGGACCGTACCCGCCGTCCGCGATCACCTTGCGGGCGGTGCGGTCCATCTCCTGACACGGCGTGTACAGCGGCCGCCCGAGCTCGATCGCGGCGCTCTGCGCGTCGTGCACCAGATTGAAGACTTTCGTGAACTCGTCGGACGGGTGATCCCCGAACCAGATCGTGCGGGTGATGTCGGACTCGTAGCCGGTGACGCGACAGCCACAGTCGATCAGCACGACGGATTCCCGCTCGAGCCTGGGGCCCGCCGGGCCGCCGTGCGGTAGCGCGCTCGAGGGGCCGAACTGCACCAGCCCGCCGCCCGGTGCGCCCCGCTGCTGCATCTCGCGGGACAGGAGCTGCGCCACGTCGCGCTCGCTCAGTCCGACCGCGACTTGGGTGAACGTCGCGGCAATGGCCGCCTCGGTGATTTCGATGGCGCGCCGGATCAGGGCGACTTCCTCGGGAGCCTTGATGATCCGCAGCCGCTCGGTCACCGGGGCGGCGTTCACGAACTTCCAGCCGGACAGCTGGTCCGCCAGCGCCACATACACGTCATAACCGGTGGTGGACTCGAGCGCGATCACGCCGTTGCCGCGCGGCTTCAGCTCCCGCACCACGTTCTTGACCAGCTGGTACGGGTTCGCCTGCTCCTGCCAACCCCGCGCGTCCGCAACGGCGCCGTGCTGCTTGATCCGCTCCACTTCGAATGCGGGGCACACCACCACCGTCTTCCCCGTGGCGGGGACGACGACCGCGATCAGGCGCTCGCTGCGGCCGGGGTTGTAGCCGGTGAAGTACTCGTAGTTGGTGCCTGGCGTGGCGATGAGGAAATCGAGCTTGCGGTTCTTGAGCTCGGCCTGGGCGCGCTCGATGCGGCGGGAGAAGACTTCCGGAGCAAGGGTGGGCTCCTGGGCCGGAATAACGGGGAACGCGGAAGTCGGAACGCGGAACAGACGCCCGAGCATTGCGTTCCGCGTTCCGCGTTCCGCGTTCCGCGTTTGGTCCTGCGCCGCCATCGCCCCGGCCACAGTCAAAAACTCCCGCCGCTTCATCGTCCTGGCCCCTCCCGCAAGTGCGGCCTATATTATCCGCCCTCCCGAATCCCTGGAAGGGATCGCGCCGCATGAGCTTCGAGGCACGCATCGAGCCGCTCGACGGCAAGCTCCCCAAGGTCAGCTATCACTGGGACCCCGAGACCGACATCCTCTCCGTCGCCTGCAAAGGTGGCGGCAAGGCGAGCGGGTTGAACGGTACCGTGGATTTGGAAGGGCGCGACGGATCGTTTGTCGTGATCGACGTGGCGGGCGGGTGCCTGCGCGGCGTCGATGTGGTGACCTGGCCCGACGACATCCGCACCCTGGAGCTGCTGCCGACCCCGGAGCCCAGCAAGGAGGGGAGCGTCACCTTTCCGAGCCGCACGTCCCAACCGGGTGTCGCCGCGGTCGAGGTGGACACGGCGCTCACGGTCGAAAAGAATCAGCAGGAATCGGTGTTCCACCTCCGCGTGGGACGCACCCGTCCCGCGACCGTCGTGCGCGTAGCGGACCGACTGCTCGTCGAGGTCGACAAGCAGTCCCGCCTCGTGGGGCTATGGTTCCTCGACGTCCCGCCCTTCCCGAACGTCGAGGCGACCGCCTGATCGTGGACGAGCGGCTCGAACGGTACATCACCGAGCTGTTCGCCCCTGAAGACTCCATCCTGGCTGCCATCAGGGCGCGACACGCGGCGCTGGACCTCCCACCGATCCTCATCTCCGCCGACGAAGGGAAGCTGCTGCACGTGCTGCTGCGCGCCGTGGGGGCGAGCCGGGTGCTCGAAATCGGCGCCCTGGCAGGGTATTCGGGGGTCTGGCTGGCCCGCGCGCTGCCGCGCCACGGTCGCCTCACGACCATCGAGCGCGATCCCCGCCACGCCGACCTGGCCCGGCGCGCCTACGTGGAGGCCGGGCTCGCGGAGCGGGTGGAGCTCATCGAGGGCGCGGCGCTGGCCGTCCTGCCGACCCTGGCTCCCGGATTCGACGCCGTGTTCGTCGACGCCGACAAGGAGCCGCTGGCACAGTACTTCGACTGGAGCGTGCGGCTGCTGCGTCCCGGCGGCCTGCTGCTGTGCGACAATGCGTTCTTTCACGGGTCGGTGGTCGACGACGCGGATCGTTCGCCCGGGACGGAGGGGGTACGCGCGTTCAACCGCCTCGCCGCCACGGATCCCCGGGTCGTCTCGGCCGTGGCGCCGATTCGCGACGGCCTGGTCATCGGGGTACGAGTCTCATCATGAGCGATCCGTTGCCGCGGGTCGGCGGCCTCGCCGAGCCTGACAAGTTCGAGCGCCTGGTGGAGGCCGCGCCCGACGTCTGGTGGAGCGCGGCCGGGCCGTTCGCCGGCCTGCACGAGCTGAACGCCGTGCGGGTGGAGTACTTCCGCCGCATCTTCGGGGGGTTTGGCGGCAAGCGGGCGCTCGACATCGGCTGTGGCGGCGGGATCCTCGCCGAGGCCCTCGCGGCGGAGGGCGCCGTCGTGACAGGGGTCGATCCATCCGAGAAATCCCTCGGTGTGGCCCGTGAACACGCCAAGCGATCCGGACTGTCTATTGGCTATCGTCTGTCGACCGCTGAGGACGTGGTGTCTTGCAACTTCCCTGAACCCTTCGATCTGGTTTTCGCTGTGGATGTTCTCGAGCATGTGGACGACCGCGACCGCACGCTCGCGGGAATCGCGCAGGTGCTGGCGCCCGGCGGCGGTCTCGGGTTCCTCACCCACAACCGCACCATCGCCGCGTTCCTCCAGGTGATCTGGGACGAGGAGTACGTGCACCACACCATGCCGGAAGGGTTCCACGACTTCGCGCGCTTCATCACCCCGGGCGAGCTCACGGATGGCCTGCAGCGCAACGGCATGGTGGTGCAGGAGATGAAAGGGATCGTCCGCGCGGAAGAGGGGAGCGGGCCCCGGGTCCTCACCGACGACCTCACCGTGACCTACCTCGGCTGGGCGCTGCGGACCCGGTAGCGGTGCCCCCCCCTCGTTCCTGGGTGGACGCGATCCTGGCGGCCGGCGCGGTGCCCGCGTCCGCCGTCCCCGACGCGAGCGCCGGCCGCAGCGATCTCGAGGAGTTCACCGGCGCCGACGGGGTCGAGGATGCCCTGCTCCGGACCTATTCCGTCGCCGACGTCCGCCCCCTGGCGCCCGGGGCGGTCGCCTTCCTGGACGGCATCGAGCAGTGGCGCGTCGTGGGGTACGGCGGCGTGACGCCGATCGTGCGCGGCTACGTGGCCGCCGCGGTGCGCCGCCGCGGCCCGGACCGGCGGCTCCGCACCGCTGGCGAGGCGTCTCGCGAGCTCGCCATCACGCGGCTCGAATCGCTCGCGGAGCCGCTGCGCCGGGCGCTGGCGGCGTCCGGAGTCGACGTGGTGGAGCTCGCTGAGGCGGACGTGGGGCAGCCGGGCCGGGCGATCGAGGCGGCGCGGCGCGAGCTGGAACGGGCCCGTGCGGCGCAGGAGCGCGAGCTCGCCGAGCGGTTCCTGGCCGCACTCGGCCCGGACGAGTGGCTCGTGGTGGACGGCGTGCTGTCCGACTCGGCCGCACTCTCGGCGCACCCGCGCGCCCTCGGGGTGATCAAGAGCCACGGGGCGCAATACTTCGAGGGTGCCGAGCTCGAGCGGGCGCTCACCCTGCCCGCGGGACACCGCACCTCCGTGTTCCAGCCGCGGAGCCGCGGCGCGCGCCGGGCGATCTACTCCTGGTACCTCCGGCTGTGGCCCTGGGAAGGCAACGACCTGCTGTACGGCCTGCTGCGCGTCGAGGCCCGGGCGGACGCCGCTACCGTCGCACGGGCGGCTGCGGTGTCGGCGTGGCTGTTGCGCGAGCGGGCCCCCGTGTCCACCCCCGACGCGCGCTGGGACCGCTTACTTTATCCTATCCACGATGTGGAGACGTATCTGAGATCTCGCACCCCGCGCGACGTCATCGCGCCTCGCGGCTCCCGCCTCCCGAGGACCGGATCGTGATTCGCCAAGCCGAGCCAGCGGTCCCGGCCCCCCTCGGGCGCGTCGTCGCCACCGAGCTCAAGCCGACCACGCCCCACCAATTCCACTTCTGGACCGCGAACGAGACGACGATCGGGATCGGGGCGATCGTACGGGTGGAAGAGCGGGGGGAACGACCGGGGAAGGGGGAAGGGGGAAGGGTCGTCTACGGCGTAGTGACGGACGGGTTCGCGTACTCCGATCTCGCGACTCCGCTGCACGACGTGGTGGGCGCCGAGGGAGACCCGGCGCGGGCGGCCGAGAGTCCCAGCGTCCGCCAGGAGATCCGGCTCTGGACCGCGGCGGTGCTGCGCCAGCAACCCGAGGAGCCGCTGCAACCCGTGCCGCTCGGCGCCGTCTACGTCGCGGGCGACGCCGACGTCGCGCAGGCGCTCCGGATGGACGCCTACCTGGCCGGCGCGCAGCCGAGCGGAATTCCCGTCGGCCTCTACACGGCGGCGGGCCTCGAGGCGCCCGTGTACCTGGACGCCGACTTCCTGCTCGGCCCCGAAGCCGCGCACTTGAACATCTCCGGCGTGTCGGGGCTCGCCACCAAGACGAGCGCCGTCGAGTTCCTGCTCGCCTCGATCTTCCAGCATTTCCCGGCTCACAAGGGCCGGGTGGCCGCGCTGTGCTTCAACGTGAAGGGTCCGGACCTCTGCTTCCTGGATCGCCCGGGGGCGCTCGACGACGCGGACCGGCGGCGCTACGAGCGCCTCGGCATCACGCCCCAGCCGTTCGAGCGGGTGCGCTACTACGCGCCCTTCAAGGCCGACGGGGTGAACTTGAACACGTTGCGGACGCACCCTGAGCTGGTGGGGGACGTCGAGCCGCTGGTGTGGGGGCTCTCGGAGGTGCTCGATTTCGCCGAAGTCCTGCTGAATCGCGACGACATCGACGCCAAGGCCGACGCGTTCATCGATTTCCTGTCCGATCGCGTCGTCAACAAGGAGTTCGACGACGGGTTCGGCGGTAGCCACCGGGTGCAGACGTTCGCCGATCTGGACGCGCTGTTCCGGGCGATCTTCGACGGACTCGAGCTGTCGGGACGCAGCGACATGTGGCGCACGCATCACATCGCGACCATTCGCAAGGTGCGGAATCGGCTCTCCAACATCTCCACGCGCTGCAAGGGCCTCGTGACCGACGACGGTCCGTCCAGCGACCTGCCGTGGGGGCGGTTCGAGGATCGCACGGTGTACGTGGTGGACGTCGCGAACGTGGATCCGCTCGGCCAGGATCTCGTGTTCGCGCGCGCGGTCTCCAAGCTGCGCGAGCACCTGGAGCGGCGCGACCTCGGCGTCGAGGCCGTCGTCGTGTTCGTCGACGAGCTCAACAAGTACGCGCCCGGCGACGGACCGGAGACGTACGTGCGCAAGATGTTGCTCGATATCTCGGAGCGGGGGCGCTACCTTGGTCTGGTGCTGTTCGCGGCGGAGCAATTCCGCTCCCAGGTGCACCGGCGGGTGGTGGGGAACGCGGGGACGACGCTGTTCGGGCGTATGGACGCCGACGAGCTCGCCACGCCGGGCTACCACGTGCTCACTCCCGCGGTCAAGATCAAGCTCGCCACGCTGCCGATCGGGGAGCTGATGGTGCGCCACCCCCACTTCACCCAGCCGATCTTCGTCCGCTTCCCGCGCCCCGCGGTGCTGCGCGGGCGGGACGGCGTCGAGCGCTTTCCCCCCGCCGCCGACCTGTCGTTCGAGGAAGCCGTAGTGCGCCAGCTGGCGCGGCTCGACCGGCGCATCCGGCCGAACCAGGTGAAGGACCTGATCGCCGAGCGCCGCCCCGACGACGTGCGCCGCGCGCTCGCGGCGGTGCGCCGCGCGCGCCCCGACGACGCGCTGGCGTATTTCCGCCGGATGCTGGGCGCGCGGGTCGCGCCGGCGACGGCGCCCACCCGCGAGGCGGTGCCGCCGCTCAATCCGATCTCGGAAGAGCCGTACTGATCGCGTGAAGCTCGCCCACCTCGCCGACCTCCACCTCGGCTTCCGCCAGTACGACCGGCAGACGCCGCGGGGCGGGAATCAGCGGGAGGCGGACGTCGCCGAAGCGTTCCGGCGTGTCGTGGACGACGTGCTGGTGCAGCGGCCCGACCTGATCGTGGTGGCGGGCGATGTCTTCCATTCCGTCCGGCCGACCAATCCGGCGATCCTGTTCCTGTTCCAGCAGCTGCACCGCCTGCGGGTGGGGCTGGCGGACGCGCCCATCGTCATGATCGCAGGAAATCACGACACGCCGCGCTCGGTCGAGACCGGAACGATCCTCAAGCTGTACGAGGCGCTCGGGGTCCACGTGGTCGCGGACCAGGCCCGGCGCCTCTCGTTTCCGCGGCTCGACTGCGCCGTGCTCGCCGTCCCGCACCAGGCGCTGATGCAGGCCGAGCGGCCGGCGCTGCGGCCGGAGCGCGGCGCCGCGCACAACATCCTGGTGCTGCACGGCGTGCTGGAGGACATCATCGATCCCGAATGGAGCGTCTCCGACTACGGAAGCGCCCGGCTCACCCGCGGCGACCTCGCCGCCGCGCAGTGGGACTACGTCGCGCTCGGGGGATACCACGTATTGCACGACGTGGCGGCGAACGCCTGGTACGCGGGCAGCCTGGAGTATGTGAACCCGCGAGCCTGGGTGCAGGTGCGTGAGGAGGCGAGTCGCGACGTGCCCGGCAAGGGGTACCTGCTGGTGGACGTGCCGGGAGCGCACACGACCTTCCGCCCGGTCGCGGCCGCCCGGCGGCACCTCGACCTGCCGCCGATCCACGGCGCGGGGTTGAGCGCCCGGCAGCTGGACGAGCAGATCGCGCAGCGCGTGGCGGGCGCGAAGCCGGCGATCGACGATCACGTGGTGCGCCTGATCGTCTACGACGTGGCGGCGGCGACCGCGCGCGATCTGGACCACGCGGCGATCCGCCAGTACAAGGCCCGCGCGCTCAACTTTCATCTCGACGTCCGGCGGCCGGAGCCGCAGCGCGTGGTGGGCGTCGGCGCGCCGGGGCGGCGCCAGCTGCTCCCCGACACGCTGCGCGAGTTCCTGGGCCGCCGGCCGCTCGACGCGGATCTCGACCGCGACGAATTCGTGCGGCTGGGCGTCGAGTATCTCGAGCGGGTCGGTGGGGAAGGCGCGGAGGGGCGGGGAGGGTTGGGCTGATGCGCCTGCACCGGCTCCGGCTGCTGAACTTTCGCCAGCACGCCGACACCGACCTGGTATTCGGGCCCGGGATCACGGGGATCATCGGGCCGAACGGCTCCGGCAAGACGACGCTGCTCGAGGCGATCGCCTGGGCGATCTACGGCAATGCCGCCGCGCGCGGGGACAAGGAGTCGATCCGCAACCTGCGCGCCAAGGCGCGCTCGAGCGTGCGGGTGGAAATGGAGTTCGGGGTCGGCGCGCACGAGTACAAAGTGGTCCGCGGGCTGCACGCCGCCGAGCTGTACCAGGACGGGCAGCTGGTCGCGAACTCGCTCACCGAGGTGACGGCGAAGCTCGAGCGCCGGCTCGGGATGACGCACGACGAGTTCTTCAACACCTATTTCACGGGGCAGAAAGACCTCGCGGTGATGGCGCAGCTGAGCCGCCCCGAGCGCGCGGCGTTCCTGTCGCGCGTGCTGCGCTACGAGCAGCTGAGCCTCGCGCAGGAGCGGATCCGCGAGCAGAAGAACGCGCTCGCCGCGGAGCTGCACGGGCGGGAAGCGGGGCTCCCCGAGCAGGCCGCGCTGGAGCGCGAGGCGGCGGCAGCGGCCGCGCGGCTCGAGCAGGCGCGGCGGGCCGCCGGAGAGGCCCAGGCGGGCCGCGCGCGGGCCCAGGACGCCGAGACGCGCGAGGAGCCGCGCTGGCGCGAATGGATGGAGAAAGAGAAGCGCGTCCACTCGCTCGACGGCGACCGGCGGATGGCCGAGCAGGCGGTGACGGTCGCCAAGCAGGAGTGCGAGCGGCTCGATCGCGAGATGGCGGAAGCCCTCAAGGCGCGCGACCAGCTCGACGGGTTGCGCGCCGAGCTCGAGCCGATCGAGCGGCTGAAGCGTGAGCAGGCCGAGCTCGAGCATCTGCAGAAGGAAGAGACGGCCCGCCGGGCCGACGAGGGGCAGCTGGCGGAGCTGATGCGCACCATGGTGGCGCTGGACCGCCGCATCGCGGAGCTGGCGCCGGCAACGGAAGCGCTCGCCGGCGTAGAGCGCGACGCCGGGGCGCTCGGCGAGCGGCTCGAGGTCGCCGAGCAGGCCGCGGAAGAGCAGCGGGCGACGTGGGTGCGGGAGAAGGAGTATGCGACCACGCGCCGCGCCGATCTGCTCAAGCAGTACGATGAGGTGAAGGAGCAGCGGGACAAGATCGAGCGGCTCGGGCCCGAGGGTACGTGCCCGACGTGCCGCCGGCCGCTCGGCGCCGAGTACGCCGAGGTGCTGGGCGTCCTGGACCGGCAGATGCAGGCGATCGTGGACGACGGGAAGTATTTCCGGCAGCGGCTCGAGCAGCTGGCGCAGCCGCCCGGGACGCTGGCGGACGCGGAGGCGGCGCGCGACGCGTTGCTGGTCGAGAGCCGCCGGGCGAGCGAGCGCGCCGGCGAGCTGCGCGCCCAGCTCGAGGAGCGCGACCGCGCCGTGGCGCAGCGCCGCGGCCTCGAGACCCGGGCGCGCGTGCTGGACGGCCTGATTCGGGCGCGGCCCACGGGGTACGACCGGCGGCGGCACGACGCAGTGCGGGCCGAGCTCACGAAGCTCGAGCCGGTGGCGCTCGAGGCGGCGAAGCTCGCGGAGCGGGCCAAGCGGGCGGAGATCCTGGTCAAGGAGGCCGAGCTGGCGGAGCAGGCGTTGTCGGTGCACGAGCGCCGCGCCCGCGAGCTCGCGGCCGCCGTGGCCGCGGAGCGGTTCTCGGAGCAGCGGTTCGCGGCGGCGCGGGAACGCCACGACCGGGCGGCCCGGGCCTTGCGGGAAGCGGAGCTCGCCGTCGCGGAGACCCGGGGCGAGCTGACGTCGGCCGAGGCGGGCGTCCGGGAGGTGCAGCGTCGCGCGGCGGAGCGCGCCGCGCAGGAGCGCCAGATCGCCGAGCTCAAGGTGCGGTTGCGGCTCCATCACGAGCTGGACCGCGCGGTCGGCGATCTGCGGGCCGAGCTGAACGCCGCCCTGCGGCCCGAGATCGCCGAGCTCGCCTCCGGTTTTCTCGCCGACCTGACCGACGGGCGCTACGAGGCCGTGGATCTGAACGACGATTACCTGGTGACGATCATCGACGACGGCGTGTCGAAACCTGTGATCTCCGGTGGCGAAGAGGACGTGGCGAACCTGGCGCTGCGCCTCGCGATCTCACAGATGATCGCCGAGCGGGCGGGGCAGCCGCTCACGCTGCTCGTGCTGGACGAGATCTTCGGTTCGCTGGACGAGGGCCGCCGCCAGCACGTGGTCGGCCTGCTGCGGCGGTTGGCCGATCGCTTCCCCCAGGTCGTGCTCATCACCCACATTGAGCAGGTGCGGGAGGGGCTCGACCGCGTCATCCGAGTCGACTACGACGTCGCGCAGGGCACGAGCGTCGTGCGCGACGACACCGCAACGCTGGGAGCCGCCGATGCGGGCGTGGCTGCCTGAGCAGCAGGTCTACGGGCCGGAGCCCGCGACCGAGCGGGACGTCGCGGGGCTGAACCGGGTCTTCGCCGACGCGTTCACCGACCGCTACCGGCGCGACGGCCTCGTGGGCGTGCGCGTGCCCTATTTGAATCCGCAGGTGTGGCGCTACGCGCTGCTCGACGCCGGCGCCGGCTCGCTGTTGTGGCGCGACGAGTCGGGGCACATCGTCGCGTTCAACATCGCGCACCGCTCCGGGACCGAAGGCTGGATGGGGCCGCTCGCCGTGCGGCCCGACCGCCAGGGCGGCGGCGTGGGGAAGACGATCGTCCGCACGGCGGTCGACTGGCTGCTCGAGCAGCGGGTCGCAACCCTCGGCCTCGAGACGATGCCGCGCACCGTCGAGAACATCGGCTTCTACGCCCGGCTCGGCTTTTCCCCGGCGTATCTCACCGTCACGATGACGAACGACATCGCGACGCGCGGACACGCCGCGCCGACGCTGTTGTCGCAGCGCAAGGGAGCTGCCGGTGAGGCGGCCGTGGCGGCCGCCCGCGGGCTGGTGCACGAGCTCGCCGCCGGATTCGACTTCACCCGCGAGTTGCTCCTCACCGCCGAGCTGGGCCTGGGCGACGCGTCGCTGCTCGACGGGGACGACGGCCTGAACGCCGTGGTGCTGTGGCACGCGGCGCCGCTGGCGGAGGGGCGGCCCAAGGACGAGGTGCGCGTCCTCAAGCTCGCCGCCCGCGACATGGCCGCGTTCGACGCCGCCATCGCGGCGACAGAGGCGGCCGCAGCGCGCCTCGGTATCCGCCGTGTGGCGATCCGCTGCCAGACGCGCTACGACGAAGCGTTCCGCCGCCTCGTGGCGCGCGGCTACCGCGTCCGCTGGACCGACCTGCGCATGACGTACGAGGGCTATCCGGAGCCGCATCCCACCGGGGGCGTGCTGTTTTCCAACTGGGAGATCTGAGGCTGACCGCAGGCCTCGTCATCTTCGCGCTCACATACGTTCTCATCGCCGTCCAGCGGTTGCCGTTCGTGCACCTGAACCGCCCGGCGGCGAGCCTGGTCGGGGCCGTCGCGATGGTCGTGTTCGGCGTGCTCACCCTGCCGGACGCGTACGCCGCCGTCGATTTCGACGTCCTGGTCTTCCTGCTCGGGATGATGCTCATCGTCGGCTACCTCGAAGTGGGGAAGTTCTTCGAGTGGGCGGCGGAGTGGGTGCTCCGGCGGGCGGGGACGCCCGAGCGGCTGCTCCTCGGCGTGGTGGTGGGCGGTGGCCTCCTGTCGGCGTTTTTCGTCAACGACACGATCTGCCTCGTCGTGACGCCCGTGCTGCTCGCGGCGCTCGGGCCGCTGCGGGTGCGGCCCAACGCCTACCTGATCGGGCTCGCCATGGGAGCGAACGTCGGCTCGGTGCTGTCGGTCACCGGGAACCCGCAGAACATGCTCGTCGGGATCTGGAGCCGCGCGACGTTCGGCGGATTCCTCGTCCACATGCTGCCCGTCGCGCTCGGCGGGCTGGCGCTCACCTACGGCTACCTGCGGTGGGTGTACCGCCGCGAGCTGCGCGAGCCGTTCCGCGAGCGGCTCGAGGCAGTGCCGGTCGCGCTCGACCGCCCGCTCGTGACGCGCGGGCTCGCCATGTTCGCGGTCGCGGTCGTCGGATGGTTCGCAGGGGGGTCGTTGCCGCTGGTCGCCATCGCCGCGGGGGCGCTCATGGTGCTGATCGCGCAGCGCGATCCAGCGTATGCCATCGAGCGGGTGGACTGGGATCTGCTGCTCTTCTTCGCCTCACTGTTCGTCGTGATGCGGGGCTTCGAGCAGACCGGCGCCGTCGCATGGATCGACCGGCGCGCCCTGGACCTGGTCGAGAGCGGCTCGCCCTGGCGGGCCACGACGGCGGTGAGCGCCGTCATGGTCACGCTCTCGAACCTCATTTCGAACGTCCCGGCCGTGATCCTGTGGCGCAATACCGTCCCTCACCTCCCGCACCCGGAGCTGCTGTGGCGCGCGGTGGCGATGAGCTCGACCTTCGCCGGGAACCTGCTGCTCATCGGCTCGATGGCGAACCTGATCGTGGCGGAGAAGGCCGAGGCGCGCGGCGTGCGCATCGGGTTCGCGGAGTATGCGCGGGTCGGGGTGCCGGTGACGCTGCTGACTCTGGCGTGGGGGATCGTGGTGCTGGTGGCGATCGGCTGACGCCCCTCAGCGCACACAGGCGATGCGGGTCGTGGCCACGACCATGTCATCGAACCAGACGCTGCTCGGCGTCGCGTCGGTGACGTAGTTTTGCGGCCAGAAGTAATTCAGCTGCAACCGCGTGGTCGTTCGGAACTGGAGGTCGAGCGGGCCGGAGGATGTGCTTGCGTAGCTGCATTGCGTGCCGTCGGCGCCAGCGGGGCAGAAGTGGTCCTGGACCCAGTATCCGATGCCCCCGGTCTCAGGGAAGGACTGAACGAGGACATCGTTCTTCCACACTTCCAGCGCCGCGCTCGCGGCCGACCCGGTGTCGGAGTTGAGCTTGACGTGCACCTCGATGCAGTCCCAGGTGTTGTCGTCGGCCGTGAAGGCGGTCCGGCTCGTGAGCGCATTGCCCCAGTAGGAGCCCCCGCAGTTCGAACAGGTGTGCATCTGCATCCAGTAGTCGTAGAAGTCGAACCGCGGGTTGGCACCGCCGATGCCCCACACGGGTTCGACGGCGAAGGAGACCCGGTCGTTTCCGTTGGGCTTTTCGCCGGCGTGCGGGTAGGGGTAAGGGTTGTTGTTGACGTCGCCACCGAACCAGACCCCGCTGTGGTGCCACGGCGCGCCCGGCTGGTACTTGACGTACCACCGCACGAAGTATTCGTCGTGCCCTGGCAGGAGCAACTTGTACAGGTCCGTCGCGCTGGCCGCGCCTCCGGCAGTGAATCGCACCGCAGCCGCGCCACAGCTCGCAGCGGGCCGGTCGGCGACCAGCGCCATACCGGCGTCGTTGTTGTGGGTGTCGTACCGCGCCGTCACGGCGGCTACCGAACCCTCCTCGAAGTTCTCCGCCCACACCACCGCCGGATCGCCCGCGATCCCCCGATCACAGGGATACCGATCGGCCAGCGTGGACCCGGCGACTGCGACAGCGCCGTTCGAGTCCATGCAGGCTGCGAACCAGAGCGGGGCCGCGCTCATCATGAGGCGAGTCCTGAACATCGTCCGCCAGGTATTCACCGAGCCTCCTCGAAGGGGTCGCCGTAGAGCGGCACACGCATGGTGAACCTCGCCGCGTCGGCGCGCCGGTGACGCCCCTCACGCGGGCGCTGGGCACCGCCAACCGCCTGCGAGAGGCCAGCTTGCGCGCGCAGCGCTTGCGCGGCGGTCAGCCGGTCGCTAATGATGGAGCGCGCCCCGAAACCGAACATTTACCGAAACCCGGAGGTAAGCATGAGCCGCTTGATGCTGGGTCTCGCAATGCTCGGGCTGGCGTCGCTTGGGGCGACTGCGGAAGCCCGCGCGCAGGGTACACGGTTTGGTCTCGGTGGGGGGCTCGCTGCTCCCACGGGGGACTACGGCAGCATGGACAAGGGCGGCTGGCACGCGTTGGTGCAGCTGGACTTCGCGATTCCCATGGCGCCGGTCGGTGTCCGCGTGGACGGCCTGTACGGGCGGACCAGTCACAAAGATCAGAGCGGTACGGCCGTGCCGGGAAACACGCAGCTCGCCGGCGGCCTCGCCAGCCTGGTCTGGAACGTGCCGATGCCGGCTCCCATGCTTAAGCCCTACGTGCTCGCCGGAGCGGGCGTGTACCACGTGAAGGTCGCGACGTCCTTGGGCGACGCCTCGGAGACGAAGCTCGCCTACGGTGGCGGTGCCGGTGGCTCGTTCGGCGCCGGCCCGGCGCGGTTCTTCGTGGAAGCGCGCTACTTGAGGGTGCAGGAGACGGGGGGGGCGATGACCTTCTTCCCGATCACTGCTGGAGTCACGTTCGGTCTGAAGTAGCCTGTCCATTCTCGAAACCGCGGCGCCGCCTCCTGATCCGACGGCGCCGCGGTTTTCTTTGGTCCGGTGTTATTGCATTCCAATGATACATGTATCACATTTATATCATACATGCGACAGAATCATGACACGCGCGAGGAACCATGACTGAGGGTCCGCGCGGTCGGCGCGTCCGCGAGCCGGTTCAGGTTTACCTGGACCAAGTCGATCGCAGCCTGCTGGAGGAGCTAGCCGGGCGCACGGGATTGCCGCGCGCCGAGCTGCTGCGGCGCGGCCTGCGCCGGCTGGCCGACGAGGTGCTGACCGAGCGTGCTCCGGGCTGGTCCCTCGATCGGTTGGTCGGCGTCCTGGGCGACGACCCCGCGCTGCCGTCGGACCTGGCGGCGCGTCACGACGCGTACCTGTACGGCGGGGAGCACGCCCCTGAGCGCCCGGGTCCTGATTGACACCGGGGCGCTGCTCGCGCTCGCCAATCCCCGCGACCAGTATCACGCCCGCGCGGTGGCGACCGGCCGTCGCTTCCTCGAGAGCGGAGGCCGCTGGGTAGGGACCGTCTTGGTGCTCGCCGAGTTCCACGGCCACGTGTTGCACCGCCGCGGTCCCGCGGCCGCCCGCACTGTGGTCTCGGCGCTGCTCGAGGATCCCCTCTACCAGTGGCGCGATGTGCCCGTTGCGCTCGTCCGGGCCGCGTTCGCCGAGTGGCTCGAGCGCTTCCGCGACCAACACTTCTCGCTCACCGACGCCGTGAGCTTCGAGCTGATGCGCCAGGAGCGGCTCGCGGCGGCCTTCGCGTTCGACACGGACTTCGTGACGGCGGGGTTCGAGCTGCTGGGGTAGGTGGAACCCCGGGGCACCGCCCCGGGGTCAGCCTTGACGGGCCGGCATGAGCGCGGCTGACCCCGGGCCGGCGGCCCGGGGTCTCACCCCGAGGGTCACTCGGGCGCCCCGAGCGGCCGCGATTCTTCCATCAGGCGGCGGAAGCGCGGATTCGATCGCACCCCGTCGTACTCGGGCAGGCGCAGGTCGAACCACAGCGTCGCGCGGCGCGGCTCGACCCGTTCCAGGAACTCGAGCAGCCGATTCGTTCCTGCGGTCGCGAGCAGCGCCGGCCCCACGTACCGCGCATCCCGCGGGGAAGGGTGCACCGAGTCGACGACGGCTCGCAACAGCTCCGGCAGCCGGGCGCGGGCTGCGAGGCTGTCCCCGCCGCGGGCGTCCGCCATGACGAGGACCGCGAGCCCGGGCAGCCGGTACCCGGCTGCGAAGCGAAGCGCCATCTCTCCATCGGCGCGGGCCTGGGCCAGGTCACCCAGTTGCAGGGCCAGCATGCCGCGATGTGCGTATCCGATGGCGAACGTCGGATCCACCGTGAGCGCGCTGTCCAGCCAGCGACGGGCCTCGGCGTAGCTGCGTGCGACCACGCGCTCCAACGCGAGTGCCGTCAGGGTGAGCGGACGCTCGGGATCGAGAACCAAGGTGTGCAGGAATGCGGCGACCGCGGCAGAATCCTCGCCTCGGAACAGCAAGCGCCCGCCGTATTGATGATACGCTTCGGCGCTCCGCGGATCGAGGGTTATCGCTCGCTCGAACGCCTGGAGGATCGCGTCCGCCCCGAGCGGGCTGCGGTAACTCTGGTCGGGAACGCTGAGGAGTTGACCACGTGCCACCCACGCGTCGGAGGAGGTCGGCTGGAGTGCCAGCGCCCGGTCGGCGGCGGCGACTGCCCGGGCGAGGAGCGCGTCGGGCGGTGCGGTGGGGGAGGGCCAGCGCCATTCGAGAAACAGCCCATACCCGAACGCCGTGCGCGCGAAGGCGTCGGCGAACTGGGAATCGACTCTGGTCGCCGCCTCATACTGCTCGATGGCGCGCGCGATGGAGCCACCGGTGCGCGCCAGGAGAAAATGATTGCCACGGAGAAAGTGATCGTAGGCCTCTGGACTTGCGGTCGGCCGAGCCGCCAGCGTGGCGCGCTCGGCAGGCAGGAGGCGACCGCCGATCGCCGCGGCAACGGCGCGCGCGATGTCCTCCTCGACCGCCAGCAGATCGGCGTCCCGGCGGTCGTACAGGTCGCCCCACACGTGCTCGCCGTCGGACGCGCGCACCAGTTCCACGGTCACGCGCAGTCGATTCCCCGCGCGCCGCACGCTCCCGGTGACCAATCGCGCGACGCGGAGCGCGCGCGCGGCGGCCAGTGGGTCCGCGCCGCTCAGCCGGAACCGCCGCACGGCGGCGCGGGACTTCACCGCGAGCCGCGGCAGCTGCCCGAGCCGAGCGATGAGCTCCTCGGTGAGCCCCTCCGCGAGATAGGCATCTGCGGTGTCGGCGGACAGGTTGTCGAAGTACAGCACCGCGACGCTGTTCGGGACCGGCGCTACGGCACTCACCGCGGACCGGCATGGCGGCGCAGAGCCGTCGGGGCACTGGGCGGCGGACGCTCGGACCGCCGGACCGACGGCCAGGGAGACCACGACGGCCGGCACCCGCCACGAAATCCGCGAGTAAACTCGCGACTCGGCAGTGCCCGTAAACGGGCCGCGCCGCTTCAGCGGCACTGCCGAGTCGCGGCTTGAGCCGCGCATCCGCGCCGCGATGCCCACATCAGTGCTCTCCCGGATGGACCGGCCCAACCTACCCGGCGCCCCGATCCCCTGCCAGAGGCCGGTGGCCTTCCGCGCAGTCCGGGCGTAGAATCTCGCCGTCCCCAACCTCCGTCGGCCATGCATCTCAAGGCTTGCTGCAACGTCGCTCTCGCTTCGGCCGTGCTGCTCGGCGCCGCTCCCCTCGTTGCACAGAAGCCGACGCCGAAACGGCCGCCGGCCGCGGCTCCCGCCGACACCACCGCGCGTCGCATGGATACCGCGGCCACCGCCAAAGACTCGCTCACCCGGTTCCTCGAGAGCTTTTCGCTCCGCGCCCTCGGGCCCGCCGCGTACAGCGGGCGCGTGACGTCGCTCGCCGTGCCCCGCACGCCCGGGTCTCCCAAGACGTTCTACATCGGCGCCGCCGGCGGCGGCGTGTGGAAGACATCCAACGGCGGGATTACGTGGCAGTCCGTCTCGGAAGGCCTGGGCGTCGAGACGATCGGAGACCTGGCCGTCGCGCCGTCCGATACGAATGTCGTATGGGCGGGGACCGGAGAGAAAAATAGCCTGCGCTCCCAGTGGTGGGGCGACGGCGTCTACAAGTCCACCGACCGCGGCGCGAAGTGGACCAACATGGGCTTGAAGGACTCGCGCTCGATCGGCCGCGTGGTGATCCACCCCACGAACCCCGATATCGTGTACGTCGCCGCCCTCGGCCACCTCTGGGGCACAAACCCCGAGCGCGGCATCTACAAGACGACCGACGGCGGGAAGACATGGAGCCGCGTCTTGTTCGTCGATGACACGACCGGGTTCGTGGATCTCGAGATGGACCCCGCGAATCCGGAAGTGCTCTACGCCGCCGCCTGGCACCGGTTGCGCTGGGGCGGCAGTCACATGCAGGGGGTCGGGAAGGGAAGCGGGATCTACAAGACGACCGACGGTGGGAAGACGTGGACCAAGCTCACCGATCCCGCGCGCAACAACGGTCTGCCGAGCGATCGCCTCGGTCGCATCGGACTCGCCGTGGCCGCCAAGGATCCCAAGATCGTCTACGCCACGATCCAGGTGGATCGCGGGGTCACCGATCCGCTCCAGGGCCGCTACGGCGGCGTGTTTCGCTCGAGCGACGCGGGCGCCACGTGGACCCAGGTGAACGACCTGCAGGCGAACCCGCATTACTACTACGACGACATCTGGATCGACCCGGCCGACGCGAACCACGTGTGGACGGTCTCGCCCGCGCTGCTCGAGAGCAAAGACGGCGGCAAGAGCTTCGCCCCCGACTCCATGCATCTGGTGCACGGCGATTACCACGCGCTGTGGATCGATCCCGGCGACTCGCAGCATTTGATCATCGGCAACGACGGCGGCGTGTACGTCTCACAGGACGGCGGCAGGGCGTGGGAGCACATGGCGATTCCGATCGGGCAGTTCTACACGGTGATCGTCGACAGCTCGGCCACGCCGTATCAGGTGTGCGGCGGGCTCCAGGACAACGGCGTCTGGTGCGGGCCGAGCCGGACGCGGGATACGCTGGGCATCACCGACGGCGACTGGTATCCGGTGAACGGCGGAGACGGGATGTGGGTGCAGATCCCCGCGAATGACCCGTACACGGTCTACTCCGGATGGCAGTACGGACACCTGTCACGGCTCGACTTGAAGACCTGGCAGCGCGACGATATCACACCGCTCGCGCTCGACGCCGGCCTGGACTCCGGATATCCCTACAACTGGGGCTGGACCACGCCGATCCTCGTGTCGCAGCACGACCCCACGGTCCTGTACGTGGGAGCGAACCAGCTGATTCGCATGACCCACCGGGGAGACGATTGGGACGTGCTCGGACCGGACATGACTCGCGCGAGCCGGGAGCACCCGGCGCCCGAGGTGGGGCACACCAGTTATCACGCCGTGTTCGCCATCGCCGAGAGCCCCCGCTCCAAGGACGTGGTGTGGACCGGGTCGGACGACGGCCTCGTCTGGGTCACGCGGGACGGCGGGAAAACGTGGGCCGAGGTGAGCGCGAGCTTCCCGAAAGGCGCGCCCACGTCCTGCTGGGTCGCCGCGATAACGGCGTCCTACCACGTCGCGAATCGGGCCTACGTCGTGTACGACTGCCACCACCGCGACGATTACGGGCCGCACGTGTATCGCACCGAGGATCTCGGCAAGACCTGGGTGGAGATCGGTCAGGGACTGCCGAAGGACGGCGGCAGCCTCACCGTCTTCGAAGACCCGGTGAATCAGCGCCTCCTGTGGGTCGGCACGGCGAGCGGTGTCTACGTGACGCTCGACGGGGGCAGGAGCTGGCGGCGGTTCGGCAAGAATCTTCCCAACGTCCCGGTCGAGTGCCTGGCGATCTCGTTCGCGCAGCGCGATCTCGTCGTCGCGACGCACGGCCGCGGCCTGTGGATCACCAACGTCGCGGCGCTCGAAGAGATGACCGACACGCTGCTGGCGGAAACGATACACCTGTTTTCGGTTGCGCCCGCCTATCAGTATCGCCCGCGCGATACCTACCCCGATTGGGGGAGCCGGCCGTTCGTCGCGTCCAACCCGCCGCGCGGCGCGGCGATCGCCGATCCGCCACCTCACCGGTCCTGGCTATCCCGGTCTGCAGCGCATCACCTGGGATCTGACGCGCGACAAGCCGCGGCCGCGCGAGCTCGGCGGCCCCACGGCACGCGACGAGTTGCGGCGCGCGCTCGCGGGCGACTACGTGGTGCGCGTGACGCTCGGCAAACGCCGGCTCGAGCAACGGATCGTGGTGCAGGACTGGCCCGCCGACCGGCTCGGCCGGCTGCGCTGAGCCGTCCGTGGCCCGCGCGCCACAGCGTTGCGCGCGTCCGACTCGGGCGCGTGTGCTCTGCGTCACCGCGCCCTTCGCCGCCTGTCAGGACGCGTCGCGCTCGGTCGACACCGGGCCCGGCGAGGCTACCACGCAGCGCACCGGGCCGGAGGTCGTGCCTGGTCAATACATCGTCGTGTTCTCAGGGCCCGTCGCCGATCCGGCGAGCGTGGCGACGGCGCTGGTGCGCGGGCTCGGCGGCACCATGCTGCACGTCTACACGAGCGCCCTCAAGGGCTTCGCCGCACGGCTACCGGCATCGGCGGCCGAGGCGCTGCGGCAGAACTCGCTCGTCGCCTCCGTCGAGCCCGATCAGGTCATGCGGGCCGACGTGACCCAGACCATGGATGCGAACGGTGACCCGTGGGGGCTCGATCGGATCGACCAGGGCGCCCTGCCGCTCTCAGGCACGTACAGCTACACGGCCACCGCGGCCGGCGTGCACGCCTACATCATCGACACGGGGATTTGGACGCTGCACCCGGAGTTCGGCGGTCGCGCCGACGACGTGTACGACGCCCTGGGCGTGACGGGCGAGGACTGCAACGGCCACGGCACGCACGTCGCGGGAACGATCGGCGCGGCGACGTACGGGGTGGCGAAGGCGGTGTCGCTGCACGGCGTCCGGGTGCTGAACTGCGCCGGCATTGGCCTCAACTCCGATGTCATCGCCGGAGTCGACTGGGTCACCGCGAACCACGCCAGCCCCGCGGTCGCGAACATGTCGCTGGGCGGCGGCAAGTCGGCGGCGCTCGATCAGGCCGTCACGAATCTGTGGAACTCCGGTGTGTTCCTGGCGGTGGCCGCCGGGAACGACAACGCCGACGCTTGCAACGCGTCACCGGCGGGTGCGAGCGGCGTGTTCACCGTCGCCGCCTCGGAGAAGACAGACGCCAAGGCCTCGTACTCCAATTGGGGCACGTGCGTAGAGGCCTATGGGCCGGGCTCGGCGATCAAGTCGACCTACCTGGCCGGGCTGACCATGACGTTGAGCGGCACGTCGATGGCCACCCCGCACGTCACAGGGGTGGCGGCGCTGTACAAGGCGGCCAACGGCGATCAGCCGTCCGCGACGGTATCCAGCTGGATCATCAGTAATGCCACGACCGGCGCGATCACGGGGAACCCGTCGGGGACGCCGAACCGGCTGCTGTTCAAGTCAACGTTGTAAGTCGCGCTCAGGAGAGGAACTTCGGCGCGCCCGCGATGATCCGGCGGGCCAACAGCACGACGGCGGCCGCGTACAGCAGCTGTACGGGGCCGCTTCCCATATGGGCCCCGAACACGAGAACGAGCCACAGCACGAGCAGCACGATCGCTGTCACCAGTGTCAGGTTCATGGCACGGCCTCACGGTTTCGCGTGACGGTTCTGTGTAACGCCCCTGCTTGACGTCTCCGGTCCACGTAGTATTGTAGTTGAAGGCTCGGGGAGAAGAATTATTGAGCCAACAGGCTCGATCGTGGACCCAGATACTGTGACCGATGTCAGGCCCCCATCGAGGGGAAGGCAGACGCCATGGTGAGGGACCAGTCATTACTTTCGGGCTTCAATAATCCTCTCCGTTCCTGATGTACCGGTCGGCCGGGTCGCGTTAAGCGATGCCGGCCGATCGTCTTTTCAACGCGGAACGGCGAACGCGGAACGCGGAACAGCAAGGTCGATCTAAGTGGCGAGATCGCGCTTCGAACCTGACACGGCCGTTCCGCGTTCCGACTTCCGCGTTCCGCGTTACTTTCGGCGCCAGCAACGCATGCCCCCGCGCCACGAAACCGATCACCAGGATCGCCATCCAGATGCCGTACGCGACCGCGATCTCTTCGCGCAGGGTGGGCCGCAGGAATTGCACCAGCCACAGGACGAACAGGATCGTGGCGTCGAGCCAATCGAACTCCATGTTCGCGAGCAGCAGCACCGCGAGACCCGACTGTAGCAGCGTGAGCAGCAGCTCGAGCCGCTGCGCGTCGTCGAAATGGAAATCCTGCCACACGCCGTGGTGCTGCAGGCTCGAGTACCCGTACACGAGCGGGATCATGGCGGCGAGCACGGTCCACTGGTTGATGTTGCTCGAGACGAGGTTCATCAGGGCCATGGGCGCGTGCGTCACGCGCCGCGCCCAATAGAACGCGGAGACCTTCTCCGGGAACTCGGAGAGGAACGGCGCGACCCATTGGACCAGCACGAACTGGCTCACGCCGAACAGCCCGGCCACGGCCAGCATCGACTCGAGGAACGGATGGGCCGTGGCGTACAGCAGCCCGCCGCCGGTCGCGAACAGCCCGCCGATCGCCGCCTGGCGGCGCCAGCCGCGCTGGCGGTACGCCCAGCGGGACGCCGCCGGCGCGTCGCTCAGCTTGTC
>WNGI01002293.1_pt1 | contig 23928 bp, 34 predicted proteins | sample 5400621 | NCBI WGS metagenome assembly WNGI01 (sample SAMN13153374, study PRJNA577476) | soil metagenome | isolation source: 20 cm soil or saprolite under Garry oak tree replicate 1 | place: USA:California | collected 2016-06-15 | reverse complement strand
TTCTGCGCGATCGAGTACCGGACGGTCGCGTTGGCGGGCGAGCCCGTAACGCCGGCCGCGTATGGGATGGCGACCGTGAACGACGCGTCCGACGTGCTGTTGCTGAGATCGACCGGTGGCAGAGAGATGCTCCGAATCCGGCCCAGCACGGCGGGGTCGCCGTTGATGACCACCGTGGCCGGGGTGACGGTGATGCCTGTCACCCGATAGCCGGCCGGCGGCGGGTGCGACGGTGGCGCATCGAGGAGCGGCACGGTGCTGCTCGAGGCGCCCGGCGCCGCCTCCACGTGGAGGTTCACCGAGGTCACGTCCAGGTTGACGCATGGCTGCGTCCGGCAGGACGAGAGGTCGATGGTTCCGTTGCTGTTCGAGAGCAGGACCGGCTGGTTTGGCGAGTCGATCGTGTTGACGTTGACCAGGCCCGGAAGCGAGGCCGTCGCGCTCAGGTTGGTCTCCCAGCTGAGGGGTCCGTCGAAGTGAACCTTGCATGGGTTGGGGTTGGGGGATCCTGGACAGATCGCGTTGGTCTTGGTGATGGTGAAGCCGGCCGCGGCCCGCGCGCTGACCTGCACCGGCAGCTCCCGGACCTGGCGCGCATCGACCTGCACGGCTATCGGCGGCGGGTTCTGAACCTGCACGCTGCCGGGCGGGAGCAGAGACTTCGCGTTCACATTCAAGCTCACCGCCGGACCGGGTTGCGCCCGCGTCGCGTCGACCGAAACGATCAGGTTGTTGGGATTCACGTTCTTGATGACATCTGCCAGCCCCGAGAAGGTCACGTCCGTCTTGGTGGGTGGGTTGATAAGCATGATGTTCGGCGGGACCGTGTAGCTGATCGGAAACGTCATGGTCTTGCTCGTCGGCGGGTTCTGCGAGAAAGCCACCGCGCCCAGCATGAGCACCGCGAGCGCCAGCGCCAGCACTTTGAGGCGCCACTCGTCGGTGACCAGGTTCCAGCTCATCGCCTGAACCGGAAGATGCCGTTGCCGTTCGGCGAGGCGACTTTGAGCGCAATCCGGCGGCGGAGGCTGTCGGCATCGAGATTGCGGCTGATCTTCCCCTCTTCGATCACTGAGATGTTTCCCGTCTCCTCGGAAATTACGAGCACGAGCGCGTCGGACGCCAGCGAGAGGCCGAGCGCCGCGCGATGGCGCGTGCCGAGCCGCTCCCGCACCGTGCCCTCTTCGGGCAGCGGCAGCAAGCAACCCGCGGCCACGATCCGGTTGCCGCGCACGATCACCGCTCCGTCGTGCAGCGGCGAGTGCGGGTAGAAGATCGACTGCAGCATCTCGGCCGAGATCTCGCCGTTGATGCGGACCCCCGTGGCGGCGTAGTCCTCGAGCCCGACCTCGCGCTCAAAGGCGATCAAGGCGCCGGTCCGCTTCGTGCTCAGCCGCTCCGCGGCGCGGATCGCTTCCGAGATCGCCTGGTTGTACTGACGCGTGTTGTAGCGGGAGAGCGGACGCCCGATGTTACCCATGCGCCCCAGCTGATCAAACGCCCGGCGCAGCTCGGGCTGGAACATGACGATGACGGCGATGATGATGAAGAAGGTCGCGTTGCGGAACAGCCAGGACAGCAGGATGAGGTTGAACGTCGTCGAAACGAAGCCGACCACCGCGAGCAAGACCAGACCGACCAGGATCTGTGTGCCCTGGGTGCCGCGGAGCAGACGGAGCAGTTGATAGAGAACGAATGTGACCACGATGACGTCGATGATCTCGACCGGGCCGAGGTGGCGGACGACCTCCAGCAGCTGCAGCCAGAACTGGGAGATGAAGCTCATTGGCCGGCGCCTTGCGCGCGCGCGACGCCCTCGCCAAAAATTTCACTCATCAACGCCATCTGGGCGTAGAGCCGGTTGCCGGCCTGCTGAAATACGACTGACCGCGGACCGTCGATGACCTCATCGGTCACCTCCTCGCCGCGATGCGCAGGGAGGCAGTGCATGAAGACGGCGTTGGGCGCCATGTCCATCACGGCCTGGTTGACCTGATAGCGCATGAAGGCTTTGCGGCGGGCCTGCTGCTCCCGTTCCTGCCCCATCGACGTCCATACGTCGGTGTAGATCGCTGTTGCTCCGTCAAGATTTGTGATGTCGTCCGTGAGAGCGACCGTATGGGTCCCGGAGTCGATGCTACGCGCGCGCTCGAGCACGGATGCCGGCGGCTGGTGGCCGGGCGGGCTGATCACGGTCAGGGCGAACCCGCTCAGCGCCGATGCCTCGATGAGCGACGTGGCGATATTGTTGCCGTCCCCGATATAGACGACATGCTGAGACCTCAGATCCCCGCGGACCTCTTCGATGGTCATCAAGTCGGCGAGCACCTGGCACGGATGTGAGCGATCGGTGAGACCGTTGATCACCGGCTTCTCCGAGGCGTCGGCGAGCCGGACCAGGTCCTCATGTGAGCGCAAACGCGCCACCACGCCGTCGACGTAACGGTCGAGCACCCGCGCTGCGTCTGACACCGACTCGCGGACGCCAAGCTGGACGTCGTTCTCCGTCAGGGTGGTCGTCGAGCCGCCGAGCCTGGCGATCCCGACCTCGAACGAAACCCGGGTCCGGTGCGACGGCTTCTGGAAAAGCATCGCGATGTGGCGGCCGCCGAGGGGCCGCTCAGACCACCGGCCGGCTTTGATCGCATGGGCCCGGTCGAGGATCTGGCGCAGCTGCTTGCGGTCGAGGTCGGCCACGTCAATGAAGTCGTGTCCCGTGAGCGAGATCACAGCAGCGATCATGATCGCCTCGCGGGCTACAAACGAGGCTCTATAAGCTCACCGGCGACGACCGGCGAGATCGCCAGGTCGCGCAACGAATCGAACTCGGGCAGCCTGGAGCGGAGCTTGGGGTCGTCGCGCAGCCTCAGGATCAGGTCGCGGCAGGCGGAGGGCTCCAGCCCGACGACGGCCGGTTTGAAGGTCAGGGCCGGCTCGTCCTTCAGCTGGATGGTAAGGCGATCCGTCACCCTGACGTTTGGCCAGGAGTGGGGCTCGGTCAGCGTGACCGATTCCATGTGCCCCCAAACGGCCCGCATCTCGTGCCGGCCCTGGATGACCAGCAGCCGGTCTCGGAACAGGGCGAGCCGAGCCGGGGGCCAGTTGAGGAGCTGGACCAGGCACCAGATCACGACTCCGGCCCCGCCTGCTGCACCCGCGGCGAACGCGAATCCCGCGACGGCAGCTCCGGACAGTGCGAAAGCGCCGACCGTGAGCGCGCCAAAGGCCGCAATCCACGCCACCCCCGCCACGCCCAGGGTCACGATCAAACGACGTGATCGAACGTAGATCAAGCTCGCCCCAGCACCAACGAGTAGTGTATTCCCGAGCCCTGATGCAGGACGTGATCGCGGAGCGCGCCACCATCGATGCGGCTGTATCGGGAAAGACCGTCTGCACCATTTTCAGCGACGCGGTCATGAAGTGGGGTGACCGGCCGGCGCTGAGATGGAAGGAAAACGGCGGCTGGCGAACTCTGACCTGGGGTGACTACCGTGACGAGGTGGCGGCGGTCACCCTCGCCCTGCGCTCGCTTGGATTCGGGCCCGGGCAGTTCGGCTTGATCATGGCGCGCAACGCGCCCGAGCATGTGATCGCAGACCTGGGGATCGTACACGCCGGTGGCGCGGCGATCAGCGTCTACAACACGCTGGCCCCCGAGCAGCTCGAGTATGTCGCCAACCACTCGGAAGCCACGGTTGCGTTCATCGAGGACGAGGGCTTCCTCGAGAAGTTCCTGGCCATCCGGTCGTCGACCCCCAATCTGCGGCACCTGGTGCTGGTGCGCGGGCCGGCCCCGGAGGGCGTGACGTCGTGGGAGTCACTGGTCGCAAAGGGCCGCCAGATGTACGCAGCCGAGCCCAAGACGTTTGACGAATCGTGGCGCGCGGTCGGTCCCGAGGACACGGTGTCATTGATCTACACGTCAGGCACGACCGGACCGCCAAAGGGTGTCGTGTACTCGCACAACAACATCATCTGGACGCTCGAGTCCGTCCAGCGCTTCTGGGCGATCGAGCCGCAGACACTGGTCAGCTACCTGCCGCTTGCGCACGTGGCCGAGCGCTTCACCTCGCAGTGGCGAGGCATCCACCTCGGCCACGAAGTGTGGCTGTGCCCGGACCCGAACCAGCTCCTTCCCTACCTCGTCGAAGCCCGGCCGACATTTTTCGTCGGCGTGCCCAGGGTCTGGGAAAAGCTGATGGCCGGCCTGCAGGCAGGCATCGCGGCCGAGCCGGATGAAGACAAACGGAAGATGGTGCATGGCGCCCTGGCCGCGGCCACCTCCGCCTATCGACTGCGCCACCAGGGTCAACCGGTGCCACCCGAGCTCGCGGCCGGGGTCGAGCGGGCGCAGCCGCTCTTCGTCCTCTTGCGCTCCAAGGTGGGCCTGGATCGCTGCGAGACGGCAATCACCTCAACCGCTCCTTGCCGCCAGGAGGTGCATGAGTTCTGGGGCGCTCTGGGGATGCCCCTTTACGAGGTCTGGGGCATGAGCGAGCTCACCGGTCCCGCCACCGTCGTGCCGATGGACGATCACCAGGCGCCGTCGATCGGCAGGCCGATGCCTGGGGTCGAGGTCCGGTTGGGCGAGGACGGCGAGCTGCTGGTGCGCGGCGGGAACGTGATGGTTGGGTACTACAAGGAACCGGCCAAGACCGCGGACATGATCGACTCCGACGGATGGGTTCACAGCGGGGACATCGCCGAGCCCGGGCCGAACGGGCAGTTCCGGATCATCGACCGCAAGAAAGAGCTGATCATCACCTCGGCCGGCAAGAACATCTCCCCCGCCAACCTGGAAGCGCAGGCCAAGGCCAGCCCGATCATCGGCCAGGCCGTCGCTGTCGGCGACGCGCGGAACTTCATCTCGGTCCTCGTCGTGCTCGATCCGCAGGTCGCTCCAGCCTGGGCGAAGGCACGCGGGATCGCTGCATCCTCCATGGCCGAGCTCGCCGAGCAAGAGGCCGTCATCGATGAGATCAGGCGCGCGCTGACCGCGGCCAACACTCACCTCTCGCGCGTCGAGCAGTTCAAGCGTTTCACGATCCTGCCGACCGAGTGGTCGCCGCGCGTCGAGCAGTTCAAGCGTTTCACGATCCTGCCGACCGAGTGGTCGCCGGAATCCGAAGAGCTGACGCCCACGATGAAGCTCAAGCGCCGCGTGATCAGCAGCAAGTACCAGCCGCAGATCGAGGCGATGTACGCGAATCCTCCCGGCGGCCACGCCGTCGACCCGGAACGGGAACAGGGCTAAGGCTTGGCGCCGTTCTTCGACCTCGTCGCCGGTTTGAAGGTCATCACAGCCTCAGTGAAAAGCCGCCTCGCGAGCCGCGTCTTGGGCTCTCCGGTGCGTGCCGCGAGCTTGCTCAGGTGTTCGACGACGCGGGGCTCGATGCTGAGCCGGTAGAGCTGCGTGACGACTGGCGTTCTTTCTTTCATGGGGAGTCTCCTGTTTGATGTTTCGGCAGCTCGGATTCTCTCCGACCCGCGTGGCTACGCCAACCCAGCCTGTAAAGGACGCCGAGGCCCCGGCCATGAGTACCTAAAGTGATCCGTGGGGGTGTAGCGCATGCCGTTGTTTGGGAAGCAGACGAAGCCGTTCATCGACCACGCGCGCGGAGATGCGCAGGCAGCTGAGCTGAGGAAGTCAGCCGCGGCGCTCGACTGGGCCGCGGTTGAGTCGGCGCTGAGGTCGACAGGTGACCGGACACGCCGCGAGTTCCTCGTCGACGCCGTCGCGCTGGGTTCGACCGACCTCAAATGGGTCGATCGGTGGGTGCAGGAGCGCCCGGACGAGCCCCTCGCGAGGCTGTTGTGGGGAGCGTGCGGGGTTCATTACGCATGGCACGTACGCAGCGGGGCAGAACCGAAATATGTGTCGTCGGACCAGATGAAGGGTTTCCACGAGTGGCTCGGTCACGCGGAGGACCAACTCCAACACGCGATTGTCCTCGATCCCAACGACAGCGCCCCATGGATCGCCCTGCTGTGGAGCGCGGTCGGGTTGGGCCTTCCTCTGGAAGAGGCGACGTCACGTTGGGAAAACGTGTCGCGCCTCAACCCCCAGACCGAGCTGGGCGCCCTTGGCTACACCACGTTTGTGAGCGCACGCTGGAATGGTTCACATGACCTGATGTGGGATTTCATACGCAAACGGCTCGCCAACGAGCCCGACGGGAGTCCCCAGTGGGTGCTTGTACCGGACGGCCACTTCGAGCAATGGGTCGCGGACCGCATGGCAGGTGACGCCGATGTCCACGCCAGCAGGTATTTTCAGCAGCCCGACGTGCAGAAGGACATCAACGACGCCTATCAGAAATATCTCGGCTCGCCGGCGCGCCGGCCCTCGCCGCTGGAGCCGCAGAACAGAGAGATGTTCGCTTGCGCCTTCTACCTGATGGGAGCCCGCGACCTGCTGCACAAGGAGCTCGAGCAGATCGGACCTGGCATCCAGACCCTTCCATGGGGATACCTGGGCGCGCCGCTAGCCGCCTATCAGAGCGTCCGTGAGTCGGTTGGGCTGAAATAGGTCAGCGCGGCCAGAAGATCCAGATCAGCGCCAGCGCCAGGCCGGCTGGAATCAGCATCCCCGGGTCAAGCCAAACCGTTCGGCCCTTCGGCAATGGAGTGATGCCAGAAGAGTGGATGGGGACGGCGAGCCTTTTGAACCTGAAGTAGACCACCGTGTTGTAGAGCAGGGCGATGGGCGTCGCCAGCAAGCCCGGGATGCTCCACCATCCCCGCACCAGCACCCTTCGTTGAACTTCGCGAAACTTCGCGATTCCACAATCGCGGCAGAGCACGCCGTGGACCCTCTTGAACCAGATCATCAGCAGCGACCGGGTGTCCTGCAACGTCACCTCGATGGCCGGCGTGGATTCGCAGATCGCGCAGATCGGACCTTCCTGGCGCGGAAGCGTGCCGGGCTCGTCCATTGGGATCCACCTGTCCGCCGGCACCCACTGGCGGATCGCCGCGAGCAGCGATTCGACGGAACGCCACTTGGCGGGAATGATGTTGATGCCCGAACCGTCCGGCCCGATGAGAGTGCGCCGGCCGTCACTCCACCACAGAGCGACCGCCACCTCGGGCCACCTCATCCCAATCACGGTCCGGTTGGGCTGCATCAGCGAGATGCCTTCGGCGGAGAAGTCGATGACATCCGAATGCCCCGATCCGGGCATCGGATCGACCCGTGCGCCCTTGATTCGCGCCCCGGAGCTGGCGGGAACCGGGGTGAAACCTTCGACCGTCATCGGAATCTCTCTTGGCAGCGAGAGATAGGAGGTTGGAAGTGAGGCTTTGAACGCGGCAGCGATCTCCCCGGGGGTCAGCGCATCGGCCTCTGCGTCCAGCTCTGCCACGGTTTTGGGTTCAAGACCCTCCAGCTCCTCCATGGCAACCTGCTGGGTGCGAGCGAGTCGGCGAAGGACGTGATCTCAGCCAGCTCGCTGTTGAGGCGCTGGTAGTTGGCGTTGACCTCGTAGGCCAGCGACTGCTGGTGTCGGAGACGCTCGCGAAGCCTGCCGTCCAGTATCCGCGTACCGACGGCGAGGGCGCTGCCGCGCGCGCCCAGCATCGAGAGCAGAACCCAGCGGTCACCCTGCTGATAGACCGCGGGCGTCTTGGACGGGAGCTGACTGAGCTCAGGCAGAGGTTTGCGCGTCCCGGGCCGCAGGTTCAGCTTGAGGTTCTCGGGCACTGGACCGGACAGCCACAGGACCGCGTTGCCGGCGGTGAATCGGTCCTGCGCCCACTGATTGATGGGTTCGGGGCCGAGCCAGCGCAGCCCCAACTCGTCGAAGTCGAGGAGACCAGGACCCGCCGCGCCGAAACGCCAGCTCCAGGCCGCCTTTAGCGAGCCGCCGGTCCGGTTGGCGGCCTCCGTGCGCAGGACTTTCTTCTCGTTTTCGAGACGGACGAGGGGCAGGTTCGTCAGGCTCGTGGTCACGTCGGCGAGGAACGTCGCGATCTCCTCTGGGGTCCCGCTGGCCATGAATCGGGTGCGGAAAGGTTCGACTCGCGCGTTGATGCGGTTGGCCGCCTCGAGATTCTGCATCAGCGGATACATGGCCAGGTGCTCCACCAGGTGGGTGATCCCATGGGTGGGTAGGGTCTCGTCGACCTGCCCCACCCGGAAGATCAGCATCGCGCGCAGCGGAGCCGGCACCTCGAGCCAGAAGACCGGGACCCCATCCACGACGACCCTGTGAGGGATCAGCCTTCCGGGCGCGGTTGATTCAGCTTGGTTCGGCTGTTGCTCCCCCACGACGTTTTGATTGTCGAACGTCAGGCAAGCTTCGCGCCGATGCGGTCGATGTTCTCGGGCGTCATCCCTGCGGCTTCGAGGTAGCCCTCGATTCCGCCCCACCTGTTCTGTAGGTGGTCGAGCACACCCAGGATTCGGTTCGGCGGGCATTGGAGCTCATCGCGGAACGCATCGCGTTTGTCCGGCTCGGCCTCGCTGATCCACACCTGATACTGATTGGCGAGCTGTTCATCGGTTTCGGCATAGTCGGCCGCGATGTGTTCCGGGGCCACGCCGGCCAGCGCAAGCAGCATCGCGGCCACCAGGCCGGTGCGGTCCTTGCCCGCAAAGCAGTGGAAGAGCACTCCGCCTTCAGACTCGGCCATGGCGTCGAAGACTTTGCGGAACGCTCGAGGCCCGATGTCGACGATCCGAAGGTATCGCTGCAGCATGTCTCCCGCGTCGCCGAGCTTGTTCATGTTCGCGTCGTCGATAAGCGGGCTGTGGATGTATTCCGCCACCGCGCCGTCGGCGAACGGGTTCGGTGAGCTCAGGACCTCCGATGGGCTGCGCAGGTCGATGACGGTCGTCACGCCGTAGGCCTTCATGGCCTCTCGACCCGGCTCCGTGAGATGGCCCAGGTGGTCGGACCGGATCAGCACGCCGGACCGGGTGACGCCGCCGGGGCGCGGCAAACCACCCAGGTCCCGGGTGTTCTGGCAGTCGGGCCAATCGAGTGCACGGGAGGCATCCCCGGGCTCCGCCGGATACTTCCCCATCAATGGGGAAGACCCCTCCCCCATAGTCGGGCCTGGCTCTAGCGCTTCGTGTATTGGGGAGCTTTCCGGGCCCGCTTCAGTCCGTACTTCTTGCGCTCCTTCATCCGCGCGTCGCGGGTCAGCAGGCCGGCCTTCTTCAGCGCCGCCCGCAGGTCGGGGTCGTAGCGGCACAGGGCGCGGGCGATGCCGTGGGCGATCGCACCCGCCTGACCGCTCGTGCCGCCCCCGATCACCTTGATGGTGATGTCGAACTTGCGCTGGGTGCCGGTGACGCGAAGGGGCGCCAGCGCGGCCATCTCCAGCACCCGGCGGCCGAGGTAGGCGAGCGGGTCTTTCTCGTTGACCGTGACCCGGCCCTCGCCTGGCTGCAAACGCACGCGCGCGATCGCGTTCTTCCGGCGGCCGGTGCCTCGATTCATCGTGTCAGCCAATCTTCATGTTTCCTTTCGCGTCGAAGGTGAGCGTCTTCGGTTTCTGCGCCTGATGACCGTGCTCCGCGCCCGCGTAGACCCGAAGGCGCTTCAGCATATCCGCCCCGAGCGTGTTTCGTTGCAGCATGCCGCGGACCGCGGTCGTCACCGGGAAGGTCGGGTCCAGGTCCTGGGCCTGCTGCAGGGTCCGCTTGCGGAGGCCGCCGGGGTAACCCGTGTACCGCGTGTATTCCTTGTTCTGGAGCTTGCTGCCGGTGACCTTCACCTTGGCGGCGTTGATCACGACGACGTGGTCGCCGCTGTTCAGGTGCGGCGTGTAGGTCGGCTTGTGCTTGCCACGCAGGATCGCGGCCACGCCTGAGGCCAGGCGGCCGAGTACCTGATCTGTCGCATCGACGACAAACCATTCACTCTTCAGATCCGCAGCTTTCGCCGTCCACGTCTTCTGTTTGCTCAAGTTGGGTTCCTCAGTAAATCACTTCCATCAATGTCAGGCCCCCGGCGGGAGCCGTGCGCGGCGCCTGGCGGCGGTCGCGCTCTCGGAGGACCTCTCCCACCCACTCCGGCGGCCGCTCTCCGCGGCCCACCTCGGCCAGCGCGCCGGCAATGCTGCGCACCATGCCTCGTAGGAAGCCCTCCGCGACCAGCTCCAGCTCGACGCCATCTCCTCGCCGCGCGATGTTTGCCGAGCGCATCGCTCGCACCCGCCCATCAGCGGGCTCCGAGGCCGAGCAGAAGGTGGTCCAGTCGTGCTTGCCAATCAGCGCGCGCGCCGCGCGGGACATCGCATCGGCGTCAAGCGGTCCGCGCACATGCCAGCAGCGCCCCCGCTCCAGCGCCGGTCGCGCCGGCCGGTCCAGATATCGATACCGATACCTCCGCCAGCGCGCGGAGTAGCGAGCGTGGAAATCGTCGGCCACCGCCCCTGCCGACAGCACGGCCACGTCTTCCGGCAGCCTCGCGTTGAGTGCCGCCACCAACCGCCGCGGGGTGATCCCTCCATCGGTGTGGAAGTTCGCGACCTGACCTTCCGCGTGGGCGCCGGCGTCGGTTCGCCCGGCGGCGTAGACCGTGAGATCCTTGCCGGTGATCTCCCGCAACGCCCGCTTCAGCTCGGCTTCCACTGTCCGGCCATTCGCTTGCTGCTGCCAGCCGGCGAAATCGGAGCCGTCGTACTCCAGCACGACTTTGATATTCACTTTTTAACCTCTTCCCCATTCATGGGGAAGTCCGGCCGAAGGCCGGGATGGGGCCCGTCCCCTAATCAACTAGTTCGATGATCACCATTGGCGCCGCGTCGCCGAGACGTGGGCCTTTGTGGATGATTCGGGTGTAGCCGCCAGGTCTCTCGGCTAGTCGAGGGATGAGGTTCGAGAACAGCCTCTCCACCACCTCGGGCTTGGAGACCTCTTCGCTCACGCGCCGTCGCGCGTTCACGTCCTGGTCTTTGGCCGTGGTGATGAGCCGCTCGACCCAGCGCCGCAGCTCCTTCGCGCGCGCTTCGGTGGTCGTGATGCGGCCGCTCTCGAGCAGCGACGTGCAGAGGTTGCGCATCAGCGCCTTTCGCGCGTCGGTGTCTCGGTTGAAGCGGCGGCCGCTCTTTTGATGACGCATTGAGCTCGGTTAGCCGCGCAGGACCGTGCCCATCTCTTCGGGCTTGATGAAGCCCTTCTCGACGAGCTTTTCCTTGATCTCGTCCAGCGACTTGCGCCCGAAGTTGCGCAGGGCAAGGAGCTCCTCTTCGCGCTTCTGGAGCAGCTGGCCCACGGTCTGGATCTCGTTGGCCTTGAGGCAGTTGAACGCCCGCACCGAGAGATCGAGCTCCTCGATCGGCGTGTCCATCAGCCGGTTTTGACCGGTCTTCTCGCCGCGCAGGTCCTGCTCGTGCCTCTCGATGTTGTCCCGGAACTTCACGAAAAGGTTGAGGTGCTGCGTGAACAGCTCCGCGGAGTGGCTGACCGCCTCTTCGGGTGACATCGTGCCGTCGGTCCAGACCTCGATGATCAGGCGGTCGAAGTCGGTCGACTGGCCGACACGGGTCTTCTCGACCACGAAGTTCGCCTTCTCCACCGGCGAGAAGATGGAGTCGATCGGGATCACGCCGATGGGCTGGCCCTCGCGCTTGTTGCGCTCCGCCGGGACGTAACCCTTGCCCCGCTCGACGTTCAGCTCCATCCGCAGGTGGCCCTTGGCGGCCAGCGTGCAGATGTAGAGGTCGGGGTTGACGATCTCCACGTCGGAGGTGCCCTGGATGTGCGACGCGCGCACCTCGGCCGGCCCCTTGACGTCGAGCAAGAGCGTGATCGGGTCCTCGGTGAAGCTCTTCAGGCGAAGCTGCTTGAGGTTGAGGATGACCTCGGTCACGTCCTCTTTGACGTGTGGGATCGCCGTGAACTCGTGGGCGACGCCGTCGATCTGGATCGACGTCACCGCGGCGCCCCACAGTGAAGAAAGCAGCACGCGGCGAAGCGTGTTGCCGAGCGTGGTGCCAAACCCAGGGTCCAGGGGCTCGATGTCGAACTTGCCGTAGTTCGCGCTTGTCTCGAGCTTGCGGACCTGTGGGGTCACAGTCATCTGCGTATCAATAGCCAACTGGGTTAATTACCTCCGACTACCTTGAATAGAACTCGACGATCAGCTGTTCCTCGACCCCGGACTCCATCTCGTGGCGGTCGGGCCGGGCGAGGATCTTGGCGGACTTTTCGTCCGCGTTGAAGGAAAGCCACGAAGGCACCGGGCGCACTTTCGACGCTTCCAGCGCCAGGTCAAACACGCCATTGGCGGGCTTGACCTTGACCTCGTCACCAGGCTTGAGCTGGTACGACGGCACGTTCACCGTCTTGCCGTTGATCTCGAAGTGCCGGTGCGTGACGAGCTGGCGCGCCTGCTTGCGGGACGAGCCGAGCCCGAGCCGGTACACGACGTTGTCAAGCCGCAGCTCGAGGTGCCGCAGCAGGTTGAGACCGGTCACGCCCGGCTCGGTCGAAGCCCGGTTGAAGTAGTTGCGGAACTGCTTCTCGAGCAGGCCGTAGATGCGGCGCGCCTTTTGCTTCGCGCGCAGCTGCAGGCCGTAGTCCGATGTCTTGCGCTTGCGCGCCTGCCCGTGCATGCCGGGCGCGAAGGCGCGGCGCTCGATGGCGCACTTCGGCGTGTAGCAGCGCTCGCCCTTGAGGTAGAGCTTGGCGCCCTCGCGGCGGCAGAAGCGGCAGACGGGACCGCTGTAGTTAGCCATGCGTCAGACTCGCCTCCGCTTCGGCGGGCGGCAGCCGTTATGGGGGATCGGCGTCACGTCGGTGATCGCGCTCACCTCCAGGCCCGTCGCCTGCAGGGAGCGGATCGCCGCCTCGCGGCCCGCGCCCGGCCCGCGGACGAACACCTCGATCGAGCGCATGCCGTGCTCGAGGGCCCGCTTGGCGGTCGCCTCGGCGGTCTGCTGGGCTGCAAACGGAGTCGACTTGCGGCTGCCCTTGAAGCCCTGAGCTCCGGCGGAGCCCCAGGCGATGACGTTGCCGTCGATGTCGCTGATCGAGATGATCGTGTTGTTGAACGTGCTCTGGATGTGAGCCTGGCCGGCGACCACGTTCTTGCGCTCGCGGCGCCGCGTCCGGACGACCTTCTTCTTGGTCACTTCCCGGCCTTCACCTTCTTCTTGCCGGCCACCGCGCGCTTGGGTCCGCGCCGGCTGCGGGCATTGGTGCGCGTGCGCTGGCCGCGCACCGGCAGGCCGCGGCGGTGTCGCTGGCCGCGGTAGGAGCCGATCTCGGTGAGCCGCTTGATGTTGGTCGCCACCTCGCGGCGGAGGTCGCCTTCGATGATGATGTCCTTCGCGGTCGCGAGCCGGTCGATCACCTGCCGAAGCCGGCCGACCTCCTCCTCGGGGAGGTCTTTGGTCCGCTTCTCAGGGTCGATGTTGGCCATCTTCAGGATCTTCTGGGCGGTCGTGTCGCCGATCCCGTGGATGTACGTCAACGAGACGCCTACCCGCTTCTGCGGGGGTATGTCAACGCCTGCGATTCTCGCCATTCAGTCTCCTAACCCTGCCTCTGCTTATGTTTGGGCGTCTTGGAGCAGATCACCCGAACCACTCCGTTTCGCTTGATCACCTTGCAGCTGGGACACATCTTCTTGACGGACGGCCTTACCTTCATCTCCAGATCTCTCGAATCCGCCCCCGCGACCGGTCGCTGGTCGCGAGCTCGACCCCCACCTTGTCTCCGGCGAGAAGCCGGGTGAAGTGGGTGCCGGCGCGATCGGCGACGTGAGCGAGGACCTTCGCCCCGTTCTCGAGCTCAACCCTGTAGACACCGTTGGGAAGAGGCTCCACCACGACCCCCTTCACGAGTGAGGGGCGTTGGGGCACGAACCGCGATTGTACCAAACTACTGAAAGTCTCCCGGCCCCATCCCCCGGCTACGCCGGGTACTTCCCCATGAATGGGGAAGATGTGAGTACGAGGGGGCCCTTTTCTGTGATAGCGACGGTGTGCTCAAAGTATGCGGACAGTGAGCCGTCCGCGGTGCAGATCGTCCAGCCGTCCGGCTTCATGTAGACCTCGTGGGTGCCCGCGTTGACCATCGGCTCGATGGCCAGGGTCATACCGGGCTTCAGCCGGGGCGGGGTGCCGGCAGTGCCGAAGTTCGGCACCTGGGGGTCCTCGTGCATCTGACGGCCGATCCCGTGGCCGACGAACTGCCGGATGACCGAGAACCCGGCCGCCTCGACATGCTTCTGGATCGCGGACGAGATGTCGCCCAGGTAGCCGCCTGGCCGGGCCTTGGCGATGCCGACGTAGAGCGCCTGCTCGGTCACCTTCAGCAGCCGGGCCGCCTCCGGGGTGATCTTGCCCGCGCCGACCGTGACACCGACGTCCGCCCAAAATCCCTCCAGGACCAGGCCCAGATCCAGGCTGACCAGGTCGCCGTCGGTGATCTTGCGGTTGCCGGGGATGCCATGGACCGCCTCGTCGTTGACCGAGACGCAGATCGAGCGCGGAAATCCGTTGTAGCCCAGGAAACCCGGGGTGGCGCCGCCCTCGCGGATCAGGCGGTCGGCGATCCGGTCGAGGTCGATGGTCTTGATCCCGGGCACGCAGGCCTCTTGCAGGGGCGGCAGCACGGACGCGAGCAAGCTGCCCGCGCGGGCCATGAGGTCGATCTCGTGGGCGGTCTTCAGGTTGATCATGCCGTTTGTCTTTTCACCACCCGAACGTTGGCCGCGGCCAACACCTGGCGGCTTATGTCTTCGATTGTCCCCCTGCCGTCGATCTCGGAAACCAACCCCCCACCCCGGTAGTGATCCAGCACCGGGACCGTCTTCTCGAGGTAGATCTCGATCCGCGGCCGGACTGCCTCGGGCTTGTCGTCCTCGCGCTGGACGAGCGGACTTCCGTCGGCCTCGCAGGCGGTCGTGACGGGCGGGTATGTCCGCTGGCAAGCCGGGCACACGAGCCGGCCCGAGAGGCGGTGCAGGAGCTCCTCGACGGGCACCTGAAGGTAGATGACGCGGTCGAACCGCTTGCCCAGCTCAGTCATCAGACCATCCAGGGCCTCGGCCTGCGGGACCGTCCGCGGGAAGCCGTCCATGATGAAACCCGGCGCGCAGTCGGGCTCGCCGAGGCGGTGGCGGACGATGCCGATCATGATGTCGTCGGAGACGTACTTTCCTGCCGCCAGGATGGGCTGCGCCTGGCGCCCGAGGTCGGTCCCGGCCTGGATCTCGGCCCGGAGCATGTCACCCGTCGCGATGTGCGGGATGCCGAAATGGGAGCGCAGCATGTTGGCCTGGGTCCCTTTGCCGGAGCCGGGGGCACCGTAGAGAATCAAGTTCATACCCCCCCACCCGGCCTTCGGCCGACCTCCCCACAAGGTGGGGAGGTGATTTTTCTCATTTGATGAATCCGCGGTACTGGCGCATCACGAGCTGGGTCTGCAGCTGCTTCATCGTGTCCAGCGCAACGCCGACCACGATGAGGATGGCTGTGCCGCCCAGGTACATCTGCTGGTGCGGGATGCCCGAGATCTTCGCCGTCGCGATGGGCAGGATCACGGTTATGAAGCCGAGGAAGCACGCGCCCACGAACGTGACCCGATTCATCACCGCCTGGAGATAGTCCGCGGTCGGACGTCCCGGGCGGATTCCCGGGATGAAGCTTGAGTAGCGTTTAAGGTTGTCCGCCACATCGTTCACGTCAAACGTGATCGCCGTGTAGAAGTACGTGAACCCAAACGTGAACAGGAAGTACAGCCCGTTGTACGTGACCGCCATCGGGACGTTCGCGGTATCAGGCGCGAAGTTGCCTTGAACCCAATGCGCCGCCCGGTAGTACCAGGTGGCGGGCGGGGCGGCGTTGAAGTAGTTGGCGATGATCGTCGGCAGGAACATGACGGAGATCGCGAAGATGATCGGGATCACGCCGGCGTGGTTGACGCGGAGGGGTAGGAAGCTCGCCCGACGCCCCACCTCGCGGCCGCCGGCGACGCGCTGCGCGGACTGGATGGGAATCTTCCGCACGGCCTGTTGAACCTCGATGATCACCGCTGTCATCACCAGCGCGATCACGCCGAAGATGATGAAGGGCACGTAATCCGCCAGCCCGCCACCGGTGGAGTGAGCGCTGAAGACCGACACGATGCCCTGCGGTCCGCGGCCGATGATGCCGGCGAAGATGATCAGCGAGACACCGTTGCCGATGCCGTACTCGGTGATCAGCTCGCCGAACCACATCAGCATCACCGTGCCCGCGGTCAGGACCAGGATGATCTGCAGGCGCTGGAACCAGTCGAGGGGCCCGAGGATCGCGGGGTTCGTGTTCTGGAACAGAACCGTGAATCCGTAGGCCTGGCCTGCGCCGAGGGCGACCGTGAGGTAGCGGCTCCATCGCTGGATTCGCCGGCGACCCATCTCGCCTTCTTTCTGGATCTCCTTGATGCGCTCGGAGATCACCGTCATCAGCTGCATGATGATCGTGGCGTTGATGTAGGGGTTCATGCCCATCGCGACGACGCTGAAGCGGGAAAGGCCGCCGCCGGAAAACAGGTCCAGCAGCCCGAGCAGGGCCTGCTGGTTGAAGAGGAGGCTGAGCGCCGACTGCTTGGCGCCGGGGATCGCGATGTTGGCGAACAGCCGGAAGGCGATCAGGATGCCGCCGGTGAACAGAATCTTGTTGCGGAGCTCCGGCAACCGGATCGCGTTGATGAGCGCCTCGAGGAGGTTCATCGCCTATGCCTCGTCGGGAGGGGTGGCCTCCTCGACTGCCGCCGGTGGGACGCCCTTTTTCTCACGCCCTGGCTTTGCCGCCGGGGCCGGGGCCGGGGTCGCGGCCGGCACGGGCCTGGGTGCTTTGGCGGCGGTTCGCCGGGGTCCGATCTTGCGTGGCTCGCCGAGCACCGTGACGCTTCCACCCGCTTTCTCGATCGCCTCGCGGGCGCTGTTGCTGAATGCGTGCGCCTCGACGGCCAGCTTCCGCTTCAGGCCGCCGGCGCCGAGGACCTTGATGTCCACGCCGGCGTGGACCAGCCCCGCCTCGAGCAGCGTCGCTGCGTCGACCTTGGTTCCATCCTTGAAGCGGCTCAGCTTCGACACGTTGACCACCGAGTAGATCTTCTTGAACGGGTTCTTGAAGCCGGGCAGCTTGGGGATGCGCTGGGAGAAGGGCATCTGGCCGCCCTCGAATCCGAGCCGGAATCCCTCGCTGCGCGCGTTCTGGCCTTTCTGACCGCGGCCGGAGGTCTTGCCCCGGCCGGAACCGGTGCCGCGACCGACGCGGCGCGCCGGGCGATGGGCACCGCGCGCCGGCTTCAGGTCGTGAAGCTGCATCTTCTAATTTCCTCGCTGGTGCTTTTTGGTTGAGCGCGAGCGCCAGATCTTGTAGCGGCTGCGCTTCGGGCGCTCGTAGGGCTCGCCTTCGACGGCGACCAGGAAGTACACCTGCTTCAGCATGCCGCGCACCGCCGGGTTGTCGGGCAGCTCGCGGGTCTGATTCATTCGGCGGAAGCCGAGCGACTCAATGGTCGCGCGGATCGCTGGTTTGGCCCCGATCGCGCTCTTCATGAGGGTGGCTTTGAGGGTCTTGTCAGCCATCTATGCGCCCTGCGCGCGCTCCGGCGCACGCGCAGCCCCACCGGCGCCTGGCGGCGCCACCTCCCCACTCGGTGGGGAGGAGCTCACCGGCTCGGCGCCCCTGTAAGCCGCAGCCAGGCGCTTGCCGACCATCTGCTCGACCTCCCGCCCGCGCAGCTCCGCCACCTGTGGGGCGGTCTTCAGCTGCTGCAGTGCCGCCAGCGTGGCGCGCACCGTGTTGATCGGGTTGTTGGTGCCGTGCGACTTCGTGAGGATGTCCTTGATGCCCGCGGTCTCGATCACCGCGCGCATCGCGCCGCCGGAGATGACGCCCGTGCCGGGCGCGGCGGGCTTGAGCATGATCCGGGCCGCACCCCACTTGAGGCGCACCTCGTGCGGGATGGTGGTGCCGACCATCGGCACGGTGATCATGTTTCGCTTGGCGACCTCCATGCCTTTGCGGATGGCTTCGGTGACCTCGCGGGCCTTGCCGATGCCCGCGCCGACGCGGCCGTTCATGTCGCCGACCACGATCAGCGCGCTGAACGAGAACTTGCGGCCGCCCTTGACGACCTTGGCGACGCGGTTGACGCGGACGACGCGATCGGCCAGCTCGGAGCGCTCGCCGCTCGAGTGCGGATAGCGACCTCCTCCCATGCTTCTAGACATCTAGGCTCAAAACTCCAGTCCGGCCTCGCGGGCGGCGTCCGCCAAAGCCTTGATTCTGCCGTGGTACAGGAAACCACCGCGGTCGAAGACGACGCTGGTGATGCCTGCGGCCTTCGCCTTGGCGGCGATCGCCTTGCCGACCTCCTGGGCCTGCGCGACGCCGTTGCCCTTCGCCTTCAGCCCCACCGTCGACGCGGAGGCGACGGTGTGGCTCGAGCCGTCGTCGATCACCTGCGCGTAGAGGTGGTTCAGGCTGCGGAAGACCGCCAGCCTCGGCCGCTGCGGGGTGCCGGCGACGTGTACGCGTACGCGCTTGTGGCGCTTGAGACGGTTCACCTTGCGGTCCTGTCGTTTGATCATGCGGTGGCCTTGGCGCCCTTGCCGGCCTTTCCGGCCTTGCGGCGGACCTTCTCGTCCCGGTACCGCACGCCTTTGCCCTTGTAGGGCTCGGGCGGCCGGAATCCGCGGATGTTCGCGGCGACCTGGCCGACGTCTTCGATCGAGGTCCCGTTGACCGAGAACTTGGTCGGGTCCTGGACCTCGATCGAGATGCCCTGGGGCGGCTTGAACCTGATCGGATGCGAGTAGCCGAGGTTCAAGACCAGCTCCTCGCCCTGCTTGGCGACACGGTAGCCGACGCCGACCAGCTCGAGGTTCTTGGTGAATCCTTTCTCCACCCCCTCGACCATGTTCGCCACCAGGCTGCGCACGAGTCCGTGGAGCGCGCGATGCCGGAAGTCGTCCGACGGCCGCTCGAAGACAAGCTCGCCGTCCGCCTGCTTGACCGTGATGTCAGCCGGCAGGGTCCGCTCGAGCTGGCCCTTGGGGCCTTCGACCTTGACGTGCCCGGGCGACAGGGTGACCTTCACCGAGCTCGGCACGGGGACGGGCAGCTTTCCGATTCGCGACAACTCTCTTCTCTATCTCCTACCAGACATACGCAAGCACTTCGCCGCCCAACCCCTGGCGGTTGGCCTGCCTTCCGCTCATGACTCCCTCAGCGGTGCTGAGGACGGCGATGCCGAGGCCGCCGAGCACCCTCGGAATCTCGGTCTTGCGCGCGTAAACGCGCAGTCCGGGGCGGCTGATCCGCTTCACACCGGAGATGACGCGGGTCCGGTCCGGGCGGGACTTGAAGATGATACGCATCGTCTGCGTGGTGCCGTCCGCCTCGACGTCGTAGCCGGCGATGTAGCCCTCGTCCTTCAGGACTCGTGCGATCTCGAGCTTCAGGCGCGAGGCCGGAACCTTGACCTCAGCATGCCGCGCGGCGTTGGCGTTGCGGATCCGCGTCAGCATGTCGGCGATGGGGTCGCTGACGACCGCGGCCGACATGCGCTTGACGACCTTGCCGACCGGCTTGGTGCCTGTTGCCCTGGGAACAGCTGTCGCCATCACCAGCTCGACTTCGTCACGCCAGGGATGCGACCCTCGGCGGCAAGGTTCCGAAAGCAGATACGGCACATGCCGAACTTGCGCAGATAAGCGCGCGGCCGCCCGCAGATGCGGCAGCGATTGTGAAAACGCACCTTGAACTTCGGTCTTGCAAGGTCCCGCTTCCAGCGCTCAATCGATGATTTCTTGGCCAAACTTCTATCCCTACCTCTTCCTAAAAGGCATTCCGAGTCTTGTGAGGAGGCTTCGCGCCTCGTCGTCCGTCCGTGCGGTCGTGACGAGGGAAACCTCGAGCCCGCGCAGCTTGTCGATCTTGTCGTAATCGACCTCAGGGAACACGACCTGCTCGCGCAGGCCGAGCGTGTAGTTGCCGCGACCGTCGAAACCGTCGGGGGTGACACCGCGGAAGTCACGGATCCTGGGCAGCGCGACGTTCAGCAGCTTGTCCAGGAAGTACCACATCCGGCGCCCACGCAACGTCGTCTTGATGCCGACTGTCTGACCCGCGCGCAGCTTGAACGCGGCCACGGATTTCTTCGCCTTGACGAGCTGCGGCTTCTGGCCGGTGATGGTCGTCACGTCGCCCAGCGCGGCGTCGAGGGCCTTGTCGTTGTCCTTCGCCTCGCCGATGCCGACGTTGACGACGACCTTGTCGAGCCGCGGCACCTGCATGACGTTGCCGTAGTCGAACTCCTTCGTCAGCTGCGGCACGATCGTCTCCCGGTAAGTCAGGAGCATGCGCGGCGGCGCTTCTGACCTGGTGCCGGGCGCCTTCGGGCCCTGCTCTTTCTTCGGGGCCGGCTTGGCCTTCGCCACTACTGCGCCTCCGTTTTACGCACGCGCTCGTAAGGCTCGCCGCAGTGGCGGCAGATCAAAACGCGCGCGCCGGACTCGAGAACGGTGTGCTTGGTCCGTGTCGGCCGGCCGCATGACGGGCAGACGAGCATCACGTTCGAGTAAGCGAGTGGGGCTTCGAAGTCGACTATCCCACCCTGCGCGACCTGCACGCCGCCGCGCCTCTGCCCCGCCTTGCTGTGGCGCTTGAGGATGTTGACGCCCTTGACCACGATCTTGTGCTGGTCCGGGATCGTGCGCAGGACTTCGCCCTGCTTGCCCTTGTCCTTGCCGGCGATGACGATCACGGGATCGCCGGGCGCAAGGTCGAGCCAGCGGCGCGTGGTCTCGGGTTTGTTTCTCAGCATGGTTTTAGAGGACCTCCGGGGCGAGCGAGATGATCTTCATGAAGTTGCGCTCGCGCAGCTCGCGCGCGACGGGCCCGAAGATGCGGGTGCCGCGCGGGTTGTTGGCTGTGGCGAGAAGCACGGCCGCGTTCTCGTCGAAGCGGATCAAGGACCCGTCCGGGCGCTTGTATTCCTTGTTTACCCGCACCACGACCGCCTTAACCACCTCACCCTTCTTGACCTGGCCGCCCGGCTGGGCGGACTTGACCGTCGCGGTGATGATGTCGCCGACGTAGGCGTACTTGCGGTAGTGGCCGCCGGCCACGCGGATGACCAGGAGCTCCTTTGCCCCTGAGTTGTCCGCGACCTTCAAACGGGTCTCTTGCTGAACCACTATCGCGCCACCTCTCGAAGAGGCTTACCGGGGTCCCCGCGAAATCGAAGATTTCGTGGGGTGGTGCGACGGGTTTCCTGCTGAACCATGCCGTTACCTGGCTTTCTCCACGATCTCGAGCACGCGCCAGCGCTTCTCCTTGGAGATGGGGCGCGTCTCGGTGATGCGCACGAGGTCGCCGATACCGCACTCGTTCTTCTCGTCGTGGACCTTGAAGCGGGTGCGCTGCTGGACCGTCTTGCGGTATAGGCGGTGGGCCTTGGACGAGCCGACCTGGACGATGACCGTCTTGTCCATCTTGTCGGAGATGACGGTTCCCAGGCGGATCTTGCGTCGGCCGCGGGAGGTGCTCGTGGTGGGCTGCTGCGTGGCGGTGTCCGTCATTCAGCCTCCTCCTTCTTTTTACGGCCGCGCTTGGGCTTAGCGACTTCTGCTTCCACGGCTTCCGGCGGTTGGTCCTCCCCACCCGCCGCTGACGCGGCGACCTCCCCGGCAAGCGGGGAGGTGAACTCTTCCTGGGCGGGGGCGATGCCGAAGTCTCTTTCTCGGAGCACGGTCATGATCCGCGCGATGTCGTGGCGGGCCTTCGAGATCTGGCTCGAGTTCTCGAGCTGGCCGACGGCGTGCTTGAAGCGGAGCTCGTAGAGCTCGCGGCGCGCGCTGCGCAGGCGCATCCCGAGCTCATCGGCTTCCAGGACGCGAAGCTCGTCGACTTTCATCTCGGACCTCCGCCGTCAGTCGAGGGCGCGCCCTGCGCGCGCCCGGCCGCGCTGACGAACCTGGTCTTGATCGGCAGCTTCGCCGCCGCGAGCTTCATCGCTTCCTTGGCCACCTGGGGTGTCACCCCGCCCATCTCGAAGAGCACGCGACCTGGCTTGATCACCGCGACCCAGCCTTCAGGGTTGCCCTTGCCGGAGCCCATGCGTGTCTCGGCCGGCTTCTTGGTGATCGATTTGTCGGGGAAGATGCGGATCCAGATCTGACCACCGCGCTTGACGTGGCGCGTCATCGCGCGGCGCGCGGCCTCAATCTGCCGGTTGGACATCCAGCACGCTTCCATCGCCTGGAGCCCGAAGTCGCCGAACGCAACCGTGGCGCCACGCGTGGCGATGCCGGTACGGCGACCGCGGTGCATCTTGCGGTACTTGACGCGCTTGGGGATCAGCATTCAGTAGGTCCCATCCTTAAGTGGCTTGCCACCCATCAGGTGTCCGCCTTCTTGGTGTTGCGAGCGTTGCCGGTCTTCTTGACCGCGGCCGGAGTCGACTTCGTCCGCACCGCCGTCTTCTTGACCTCGGTCTTGGCTTCAGCCTTGGGCTTGGGAGCGGCTTTGGGTCGGGCGGGCGCAGCCGCCTTCTCTTCGACCTTGGCGGTCCCGGTGCGCGTGCGTCGGGGTGCGACTTTCGTTGCGGCCTCGGGCGTGGCGACCTCGACCTGCGCGGCCTGCGGCTCGGTGACGGCATCAATGAGCTCTGGCTGCGGTGCCACCACCTCCGCGATGGGCACCGTCTCCTCGGTGATGGCGGCGAGCCGGCGCTGCGCGGGTGAGATCTGGTCTTTGTAGATCCAGCACTTCACGCCGATGGCGCCGAAGGTGGTCTTGGCGGTGGCGCGGCCGAAATCGATGTCGGCGCGCAGTGTGTGCAGCGGAACACGGCCTTCGCGGTCCCACTCGCGGCGCGCCATCTCGGCGCCGCGCAAGCGGCCCCCGCAGTAGATGCGCACGCCTTTGGCTCCCGAGCGCATCGTGCGCAGGATCGCCTGCTTCATCGCGCGCTTGTAGCTGATGCGGCGCTCGATCTGCGAGGCGATGTTCTCCGCCACCAGCTGCGCATCGAGCTCGGGTTGCTTGATCTCCTGGATGGAGATGCGCACGCGGTTGCCGAATCGCTTCTCGAGGTCTTCCCGCAGCTGGTCGACGGACGATCCGCCCTTGCCGATCACGATGCCGGGCTTGGCGGTGTGGATCGTCACGGTCAGCTGCGCGTTGGACGAGCGCTCGGTTTCGATCTTCGCGATGCCAGCGTTGCGCAGGCGGGCGAGGATGATGCGGCGCATCTCGAGGTCTTCGTGCAGCATCTTCGTGTAGTCCTTCGGGTTGGCGAACCAGTTCGCCTCCCAGGGACGGAAGACACCCAGGCGGAACGCGTTCGGATGGACTTTATGACCCAACTATCTTTTTTCCTCTGCGCGGTCTTCAACGACCGCGGTGATGTGGCAGGTGCGGTGGAAGTACTCGTGCGCCATGCTGCGGCTCACCGGGCGGCGGCGCTTGAAAGTCGGCCCCTCGTCGATCAGCAGCTGCTTGAGCACCAGGTCGTCGCGGTTGAGGTTGAAGTTGTGCTCCGCGTTCGCCGCGGCGGACTTGATCGCCTTGGCCACATCGCGGGCCGCGTGCTTGGGCGAGAACTCGAGGTATGCAAGGGCTTCGGACACCTTCATGCCTTTCACGGAGTCAGCCACGAGCCGCGCCTTGCGAGGCGTTCTGCGGACAAACTTCTGCACTGCGGAAACTTCCATCGTGGCCACTACTTCTCTACTTGACCGTCGTCGTCTTTTCGGTGTGGGTGCCATGGCCGCGGAAGTGGCGCGTCGGCGCGAACTCGCCCAGCCGGTGACCGACCATGTTCTCGCTGATGAAGACAGGCACATGCTTGCGGCCGTCGTGGACCGCGATCGTGTGCCCGACCATATCGGGATAGATGACAGACGCACGGGCCCAGGTGCGGATCACCTTCTTGTCGCGCGTCTGATTCATCTTTTCGATCTT
>WNGI01004386.1_pt1 | contig 23929 bp, 28 predicted proteins | sample 5400621 | NCBI WGS metagenome assembly WNGI01 (sample SAMN13153374, study PRJNA577476) | soil metagenome | isolation source: 20 cm soil or saprolite under Garry oak tree replicate 1 | place: USA:California | collected 2016-06-15 | reverse complement strand
CGGCACGGCGATCGCGCTCGCGCGCGCCGCTGGTCTGCCGGACCTGTGGGGTATTGCCGCGCTCAACCTCGGCGTGAGCTACCATCGTAGCGGCGACTACGAGCGGGCACGCGAGCTACTTGGCGAGGCCCTTGCACTCGTCGCGGCTGTGAAGAATAGCGAGATCCAACTCTACGCGCTCTACAACATGGCTCACGTCGAGTGGGAGAACCTCGCGTGGGACGCCGGGGCCGAGTTGTATGAAGCGACCGCATCACTGGCTCAGCGGATTGGAGCGGACGACGTCGAGATCGGAGCCGTCGCGGCCGTCGGGCTTTGCAGTGTTGAGGGCGGCAAGATGGATAAGGCTCGTGAGGCGCACGAGGAAATCCAAGAACGTGTACAACGGCGCTCGGATTGGTTTCAGGGACGTGAGTTCGCAGAGGCGTTAGCCATCGCCCTGCTTGTTGCGGATCACCGAGTCGAGGACGCGATCGAACGGTACGAAACGGCGGTTGCGTTCGCGGAGTCGTCTGATCTCTATACAGCAGCGTGGCTCACGGCCAATTGTGGACGAACTTTACTACCTTTGGCGCCGGAGCGAATGCGCACTTGGATCGAACGATTTAGATCACCAATCGATGAGTTTGGCTATACAGGTATCGCTAAGCAATTTAACGAGTTAGTTGCGGGGTGATACAACTCACGGCGCTGACCTCAACTCTAGCGGACCTTGTCGTTACACCTTAGGTTGGTGTCGATGCCGGCGCCTAGGTTGGATTCGTCCGTTATATTTTGGCGGGCGGACCCTCACCCACATCGGTCGACGACGACTATGCGACGTAATACCCTTCTCCTGCTCGTGGGTGCAGCAGCGGCGCTAGCTGTGGCCTGCCGGGATTCTGTCGTTGCTCCGGTTCGCAATAGCAGTTCCCTCTCCGCTTCAGCTTCTCCGTCTTTCTCCGCGAGCCAATCAAGCCACGGGCGAACGCTGCTCGGCACAATCGAGCTTTCGCCTAACGGCGGCACGTATCACGTTGGCGATTTCGACATCGCTGTTCCAGCGGGTGCAGTGTGTGACCCGGCGAAGACCAAGTACGGTGCTCGCCACTGGGATGATGATTGCCAGCCAGCCAGCCGCTCGATCACGGTCAAGGTCATCGCGCAGACGCGGCATGACGGCATCAGCGTCGATTTCCAGCCCGATCTTCGCTTCCGGCCGAGCGCCGGTTGGGTGACGATTCGGACGAACGCCTATGCGCCACTGCTGACGTCGGACGCTGTTCGAGCGCTTTCACCGTCCGCGGCATTCTTTCAGAATTTCGTGATTCTGTATGCGCCGTCTGGCGGCGGTTCACGTGTCGACGAGGCTCGCTCGACGCTCGACCCGACGATGGTAACGCACGTCAACCTGACGACGGGCATCGTTTGGCGACGCGTGAAGCACTTCAGCGGGTACTTGGTGACTGCTGGGTTCAACTGTGGTCCAGCGGGCGACAATACGACGTGCAGCGTGGATGATGGAACAGCCATTGGCGCCACGCCGCTTAGCGACGGCACGTCCATTAGCGTGTTCGTGGACATCGATCTGGGAATTCCGTCAGTGGTCGTTGATAGCCTGTCAGTGGTCGCTGATAGCCTAACGATCATGCCGTAACTACGGCCACAGATCGAGAACAGGGCGCCGCATTCGCGGCGCCCTGTTCATTTATGAGCAGCGTTGTGTGACTGGCGGTTCACCCATCGCTGTCTCCCGGCGCGCGCAGCGCGTAGCCGACGCCGCGAATCGTATGAATCATCACCGGACCATCGTCCGGCTCGATCTTCTTGCGCAAATACGCCATGTAAACGTCGACGATGTTCGTCGCGTCGGGGTCGTCCGGCCCGTGCTTCCACACCTGCGCGACGATCGCCGCCCGAGTAAGTGTGCGACCGGGATTGCGCATCAAGTACTCGAGCAACGCAAATTCGCGCGGACTGAGCGCGATTGGTCGACCGGCGCGCCAGACCTCGCGCGTGAGCGGATCGAGCACCACGTCGCCCACCTTCAATTGAGCGGCCCGCGTTCGCAGCGCCGAGCGACGCAACAGCGCCCGCACGCGCGCGAGCAGTTCCTCGGCGTCGAACGGCTTCGCCAGATAGTCGTCAGCGCCCGCTTCGAGACCCGAGATCCGATCGGCGACCGCGCCGCGCGCCGTGAGCATGAGCACCGGGGCAGTCACGCCGCGTCGTCGCAGCTCGGCCGCGATCTGAAGCCCATCGCGCCCCGGAAGGCCGAGATCGAGAATCAGCAGGTCGGGCGGCGCGTCGAGCGCGCGCGCCAAACCTGCTTCGCCGTCCATCGCCGCGCTGACGTCATAGCCTTGCTCGCCGAGAACACGCTCGAGCAAAGAGACAACTTCGGCGCTGTCCTCGACGATGAGTATTCTGGAAGCTTCGACCGCGGCGAACATCGGGCGCCAAGTTAGTCGCGGCCGAGAACGCGGCAAGGGTGTTGGCGAGAGTCTCGTCAGGTTGCGCAATTGCCTTCCGTGGCCGACAGACACAATTCGCGCTCCGGACACGAGTCCTTAGGACTCTCGCGTTTTGCCCGCGCGCATGATCTTCGCGACATGCGCAGGCGCGTCGCCTCTTGAGCATGTACTGACCACAGTCTTCCTTTGTGCCGTGCAACGTGAGCGAGCCGTAACGGCCATCACAACTGGCGCGATCCCCGCGGCGGCGACGACGGGTATGCTGCTGGGCTTCGGCATCCGCCTCGGCGTGCCGTGCCGCGTTTTCGACGTCATCGGCGCGACCGTGCTTGGGACGAGCGCGTCCCGTGAGTACGCCCCCTCCGTGGTGCTGTTGGGCGTTGCGCTCCAACTCATCGCCGTGCTGCTCTGTGGCGTCGTCTACTCGTGGCTTGTCGGCGAGGCTCGCAAGCATCGCGCGGCGTGGGCGCTGGCGATTGGCGCCGCTGCAGTCGCAACGATGTTCCTCTTCGCCCGGGCGTTCGCCGGAACAATCGCCCTAGTGCTCACGCCAGGAAACATCATCGCTATCGGCTCGGTTATCGCCTTCACGTTGCCGATCGGCATGCGCTTTGCCCTCTCACGTCTGTAAAGAGTTTGATCGCTTTGCTGCAACGTGACAGAGTTGCAACCGCGATGTGACTGTAAACGTATTCAGGACAGTTTACCTGGAACATCGCGGAAGTCAGCGGGTTCGATCTGGTGTTCGCGCTGCTCGCGCACCAGTGCTCTAGAGTGCTGTATCGAGTCGTTGGGCGGCAGGTTGGGAGGGAGGGCGCGATGCTGGACCAGTATCATCTTCAGGAGGAGGGCATGGACGTTCTCGTCATGCTCGAGGAAAACCCTGACCATTCGGCGGTGCTCGCGCACGTGAACTCGATACCGTCTCCTCTCGCATCCGCGGAGCGGTCCTCGCGCGACATCGTGACGCTGTACGGCGCGCCCAGTCCGGAATCTGTCGCGCTTGCCCTCGCAGCTGCCGTGGAATGTCATCGCTCGAGCGAAGCGAAAATCGAGGCGATTCGTCACCTCGGCGTGTGGCCGGAGCGTGGCGCGATCGGTGACGCCGCGTGGCGCGACAGCAGCGGGCAGCTCATGACGCGCGACCTCGAGATTCCCCTTGAGATCTTGCACTCGACAGCAGGCCGACTCCTTGCGGAGTGTGGCCAGTTGATTCGGCGTCTCGTGGCCGGACTCTCGATGCCCGACTGGCCGGAGGGCGCGCGTCGAGCGATCACTGTCTCGATCGGACCGATCGTCGGGCTCACTGCCCCCGTCTTTGCCCCAATCGAATCGCTTCTCGATCGGATACGTGAGGCGGAGGGGCTGACCTACGAAAGTGACGGTGACTGAGGCTTCGCCACATCACTCGGTGTGTCGGCGACGCGTCAAGGGGAGCTGATCAAGCTCCCCTTTTCGTTGCCGGTCGGGATCATTTGGCGAGGTCATTAATGCTCGAGCCCGCGTTTCCCTCTTGACTCATCTCGCTCCAAACGCGAGGCTATCGCGAAGACGGGAGGAGAGCATGTCACGGCCGTTCACCCGCCGACCGCACAAACAACCCGCGATTGACAGCCGCGTGTTCGCCGACGATTCGGGGCGCCTGTGGAGCGCCGTTCGAACGGCGAGCGCGGTTGTCTTCACGTGCATCAGCGACGCGCGCCAATCGGGGCGCGCGCTCGCGATCGAAGATACGGTGCGAGAGGACGAGACCGGAGATGAGACTCTCCGGGCGTGGCTCGGGGCCGCGCCCAAGATCGGTTCACTCAGCTAGGCTGAAGGAGCGCATCTCATGAAGGAGTTCAAGGGCTCGGAGATCCGCAACATCGCGGTCGTGGGACACGGGGCGAGCGGCAAGACCAGTTTGGTCGATGCGCTCGCCTTCGTGTCAGGTGCCAGCAAGCGTCACGGTGCGGTGAAAGACGGGACGTCCCTCACTGACACGGCGCCCGAAGAGATCGAGCGCGGTTACTCCATCAACCTCGGCGTCGCGCACGCCGAGTGGCTGGGGACGAAGATCAACCTTATCGACACGCCCGGATTCCTCGACTTCCAGGGTGATGCGGTGGCGGGATTGGCAGCGGCCGACGGTGCCTTGTGCGTCGTCAGCGCGAATAGCGGCGTCGAAGTCGGAACAGAGCGGATGTTCCGCGAGGCGGTGAAGCGACGCGACCCGGTTCTCTTCGTCGTCTCCATGATGGACAAGGAGCACGCGGACTTCGATCGCATCTACGAGCAAGTCAAGACGCGCCTAACGTCGAAGGTGATTCCGGTGGAAGTGCCGCTCGGTGACGGGCCGGACTTTCACGGCGTGATCAATCTCTTTACGAAGAAAGCGTTGCTCTTCAAGCAGGGCTCCAAGAGCGGCGAGTTCCACGAGGTGGACATCCCCGCTGACTATCGCACGCAATTCGACCGCTACTACCAGGAGCTGATCGAATCGATATCGTCGACTGACGACACCCTGTTGGAGCGATACCTCGAGGGAGGCGAGATCGGCCGCGACGAGGCGATTGCGGGAATGAAGGAAGCGATGAAGCGCATGGAGCTGTTCCCGCTCTTCTGCGTCTCGAGCGAGCTGAATTACGGCGTCCAAGCGGTGCTCAACACGATCGTCGAGCTGCTGCCCAATGCCTTCGAGATGGAAGAGGTTCACGCCTTCAAGGGCGCCGAGGGCAACGCCACCGTCGAGATTCACGCCGACGACACCAAGCCGTTCACGGCACTCGTGTTCAAGACGATGTCCGAGCCGCACGTCGGCGACGTGAGTTTTTTCCGGGTTTTTTCCGGCTGCATCGTCAACGGTCAGGAAGCCTTCAACGCAACGCGGGACACTCCGGAGAAGCTGAACCATCTTTCCGTCGCTCAGGGGAAAGAGCGCATCGAGGTCAATCGCCTGTGCGCGGGCGACATCGGCTGCGTGGCGAAGCTCAAGAGCACGCACACCAACGATACGCTCTCGACACGCGAGCACCCGGTCCGTCTGCCGCAAATCGAATTCCCGGAGCCGATCATCGAGATGGCGGTGCATGCCGCCGCCCGCGCGGACGAGGAGAAGCTGCAAGCCGGGCTGCACAAGCTCCACGAGGAAGATCCGACCTTTCAAACGCACTACAACTCCGAGACGCACGAGACGATCATTTCCGGCGTCGGCGAGCGGCATCTCGAAATCTCATTGGCGAAGCTGCGCCGCAAATACGGCGTTCAGGCACAATTGACTCGGCCGAAGATCGCCTATCGCGAGACGTTGAAGGCACGTGCCGAAGGGCAGGGGAAGCACAAAAAGCAAACTGGCGGGCGCGGTCAATTCGGCGATTGCTGGGTGCGCATTGCACCCGCGCCTCGCGGCGGCGGGTACGAGTTCATCGATAAAATCGTCGGAGGCGCCATCCCTCGTCAGTACATTCCGGCGGTCGACAGGGGAATTCAGGAAGCGTCGGTGCGTGGCGTGCTCGCTGGATATCCCGTTGTGGACTTCAAGGTCGAGGTTTTCGACGGCTCATTCCACACTGTCGACTCGAATGAGCAATCGTTCAAGATGGCGGGAATTCAGGCGTTCAAGTCCGTCGCGCCGAAGTGCAAGCCTGTGCTGCTCGAGCCGCTCGCCGAGATCGACGTCGTCACGCCTGACGAGTACATGGGCGACGTGCTGGGCGATCTCTCGGCGCGCCGAGGGCACATCCTCGGCACCGAGGCGATTGATTCCGGAATCGCCATCGGCGGTACCCGCGTGCGCGCCATTGTACCTGAGGCCGAGCTACACAGCTATGCCGGAACGCTGCAGTCGATGACGCAGGGCCGGGCGACGTTCACGAAGCGCTTCAAGGGGTACGAGGAGGTTCCGCACGAGGTTGCGCAACGCGTAATCGAGGGCGCCTCGAAGGAGCAAGAGGAAGCCGCTGTTCACTAACGAAGGAGGTGCCATGACGCGCTCGCGTCGATTCGTCGCGCTGGCAATGATTCCTGTGGCTGTCGCTTGTGCTGCGGCCGGCGCAGCGGCGGCGATTCAAATACTCTATGCGCAGTTGAAGATTCTTTAACCAATCACTGCGGACTTCGAGGGTGCCATGAAGATTCACTCGTTTGGTTTACTCGCTGCCGTTCTCATCGCCGCCGCGCCTGGCTGCGCCTCATCCCCAGCCGGCGCCGCGACGAGCGCGACACAACAGTCGTCGCGGCAGCGCGGGCAACGCGATCGCATCACGTCGGAAGAGCTCGCGGCGATCGACGTCCAGAACGCCCTCCAGGCCGTGCAACGTCTCCGGCCCAACTTCCTGCAAACGCGAGGCGGCGCGACCATGTCGATCACGCAAGGTCCCCAGGACGTCGTCGTCTACGTCGACCAGACGAAGATGGGCGGTCCGAGCACTTTGGCGCAAATCCCGATCACCGACGTCAAGGAAATCCAGTACCTGAACGGGACGGATGCTACCCAGCGCTACGGCACCGGGCACGGGGCGGGCGCGATCATCGTCATCCGGAAGTGACGACGCAGAGCCGTTAGGCGGTGCTGCGATGCGAGAAGGGCCGGGCGCGCTGTGCGTCCGGCCCTTCTGGCTTCTCTTCAGGAGCTATGAGCCAGTCTTGCGGCGGCGCCGTGACCGCGATGCAGCTTTCTTTCCGATCTGAATCGGAACGACGTCATTCTGTGCGGCGGGCGCAAGTGGATCGCAGCCTGATTCCGCCGCGACTTGTCGCGGTTGCTTGTACACGAAGCGCTTGCCCTCGTAGTTGCGAAAGATCACCTCGTCCTCCGTGATCTCTTCCACATACTCGGGAAGCAACGGCACCTTGCCGCCCCCCCCGGGAGCATCAATGACGAAGTGTGGAACAGCGAGGCCCGACGTCCAGCCGCGAAGCGCCTTCACGATCTCGAGGCCCTTCTCTACCTGCGTTCGAAAGTGCTCGCCACCAGCAACCTGGTCGGCCATGTAGATGTAGTACGGCCGCACTCGCGCCATAAGCAACTTCTGCATCAGCTCCTTCATTACCTGGGGGTCGTCGTTCACTCCCTTTAGGAGCACCGTTTGACAGCCGAGTGGAATACCGGCGTCGGCGAGTCGGGCGAGCGCCGCGACGGAGTCGGGGGTGAGCTCGCTCGGGTGATTGAAGTGCGTGTTCATGTACACCGGATGGTACTTTCGCACCATCTCGCAGAACTCGGGCGTGATCCGCTCTGGTAGGTGCGACGTGATTCGGCTGCCGATGCGAATGATCTCGATATGCGGGATCGCGCGCAGCCGCTGAAAGATGTACTCCAGCCGGCGGTCCGAGAGCATCATTGGATCGCCACCCGAGAGTATGACGTCGCGGATCTCGGCGTGCTCGGCCAGATATGCGAACGCCGAGTCGTACTGATTGAGCGGAATCTTCTCCGGATCGCCGACCTTCCGACGCCGCGTGCAGAAGCGGCAGTACGTGGCGCACACGGGACTGACGAGGAACAGCGCGCGGTCAGGATACCGGTGTGTAATGTTCGGCACCGGCGAGTCGCCGTCCTCGTCCAACGAGTCAATCACTCCGTCAACGATCTCGAGCTCTTGCACCGTCGGGACGTATTGGTTCCACATCGGATCGCCAACTTCCTTGATCTGCGCCAAGGCCGCCGGCGTCAGGCGCATCTGGAAGTTGTCGAACGCTGGCTTGAGCGCTTCGACGTCGATTACGTCGTGCCCGAACCGATTGGCCAATTTCTCCAGCGTATCGACGCCTTCGTGCAGGATCTTCTGCCAGTCACTCATGGACAGAGGGGCTAGGGCCTAAGGGTTAAGGGGCCAGGGCTTTCGTGTAGATGACGCGATCGTCGCCGACCGCGTAGTAGTCGCGCATGCGCGCGACTTCTTGGTATCCACGAGCCAGATAAAACCGACGCGTGGCATCGTAATCGGCGCGGGACGAGGTTTCTGCGATGAGAAGACGCGCCCCTCGCTCGCGCAGCCGTTGCTCCACTTCGCCGAGCAGGTGTGACCCGCCGCCGTGCCGCTGCGCGCTCGGATGCACGGCAATCCAATAGAGATCGAAAGTGCGGTCGGTGCCCGGGGTGGCGCCGAAGCAGGCGTACGCAATGAGATCGTCGTTGTCGAAACCGCCGAGAAACTCATAGTCTCCGGTCAGCGCTTCGTCGAAGACCTCGAGCGCGACAGTCACTTCGTCTGGGCGGAAGACAGTTGTCGCATCGAGGATTTCCCGCAAACGTCCGCGGTGTATCCGCTGCAACGCGCCGAGCCGCACCGCGGTCACCTCGCTCAGTGATCGCCAACAGCCTGCCCGGTCTCCGGCGACGCTTCCCCACCAAAGAGATCGAACGCCGAGGCGCTTCGCGTGCTTGCCTCGGCGACCCCCGACAGTCGCTGCGCCATGGCCCAGCCATCTTCGATGGAGATCTCCTCGCGCCCGCGCTCGAGACCGAGCTCGCACATGGTGCGCACGAGCGCGGGATATTCGATGCCGGCGACCGACGCCATGCGCGCCAGTCCAGCATCGGGCGCGATGTCGGGGTTCGCGTTCACCTCGAGGATCCAAGGCTGGCCCGCGTTGTCGATGCGCATGTCGATCCGTCCGTAGCCCTCACCGCCGACGAGCTTCCAGGCGGCGAGCGCGACTCGTCGCACTTCGGCGGCGAGCTTTGGCGGAAGATCCGCTGGACAACGTGGAGTCGCGCCCACGTCTTCCTCGCTGCCAACCGCCCACTTGGACTGGTAGGTCACAATGCGCCACATCCCACGCGGCATGGCGGCGAAGTCGATCTCCGAGATCGGAAGCACCGTGTCGCCGAGTATCGCGACGTTGATCTCTCGTCCGTCGACGTATCGCTGAACGAGGACTTCGTCCCACAGCTCGAGCATCGCGTCGACGCGCGCCGTGAGCGCGCGCATCGTGCGCGCGACCGAACGCTGTTCGACGCCGACCGACGCATCTTCCGCGGCGGGCTTGCAAATGGTCGGAAAGCCGACGGACGTAAGCGCTCCACCACGCCGCACCGTGGTCCAGCGCGGAATCGGCAACCCACCGCGTTCGAGGAGAGCGTTCACGACGTGCTTACGCAGGCACAGCGACGTCGTATAACTGGAGCTGCCCGTGTACGGAACTCCGAACAACTCGAGCACCCCGACTACTGGCGGTTCCAGAGTCGCGATGCCGTCGATCCCCTCGCAGACATTAAATGCGAGATCGAACTTTCCGCGACGCACGCGTTCGATCCAGCGACCATCCATCAGCACGGGAATGCGGACGACGTGATTCCCCTCGGTAGCGAGCGAGCGCTCGATCGCCTCGACTGTCCCGAGAATGAGAAGGTCAGGCGATTTGGCGAGCGCGGACGCGCCGTCGAAAAGAATCGCGATCTTCACGCGACCGCCTGAGATTGATCGATCGCCGGCACGCGGCGCCCGCGCACACCGCGACGACGCATGGTGATTCCACAGCGCTCGGCGGCGTGAAGGAGACAGGCCTGAATGAGCTCGTCGTACGACATGTCCGCGGCGCGCGCGGCTTTCGGCAAGCAGGAATTGTCCGCGGGATCGGGAAGAATTCCGGGAAGTGGATTCACTTCGACGATGTTGGCCACGCCATCGGCGTCGAGTCGGACGTCGACGCGCGCCCAGTCTCGGCAACCGAGGACTCGATAGGCACGCAGCACCACGCGTTCGATAGCGGAACGCATCGTGTCGGTAAGTGGCGCCGGACAGCTAAAGATGTTCAGCGGTCGCTCGGGACGATCCCAGATCCACTTCGCCTCGTACCCGTAGATTGGAATGGACCCGTGAGGCAGCGCGCCGAAGTTCATGCCAACGATCGGAAGCACGCGCGCATCGGATCCGTTGCCGAGGACGCCGCAGGTAAACTCCGCTCCGGGGAGGAATTCTTCGACGAGCACTGCTTGCTCGTACGTCTCGAGAAGGAAGCGTACCTGCGCCTCCAGCTCGTCCGCACTACGAACGAAGTTGCGCTCCGTGATGCCCTTCGACGAGCCTTCGTGTACGGGCTTCACGAAAAGCGGCATGATCTCCGAGGGCGGCGACAGCGGTGAGGCGCCACCGAGTAGTCGATCGAGATCTTTCGCTGACTCGACGAGCAAGAATGGCGCGGTCGGTACGCGGTGATACGTGAGAATCTCCTTGGCGCGCGCCTTGTCGAGGCAGAGCGAAAGCGTGAGCGGATCACTGCCCGAGCAGGGAACGCCGAGGAATTCACAAATTGCCGGTACGTGCGATTCGCGATTCACGCCGTGAAGTCCCTCGGCGATGTTGAACACGAGATCTGGCTTCGTGGCGCGGAGGCGCTCAGGAAGATCGGGTGTTGCCTCTAGATGAATAACTTCACCATACGCGGCGAGCGCGCTGGCGATCGCGCCGATGGTTTGTGCCGAATCCCACTCAGCGTAGAGATCATCGGATGAAGACGCGACGCTGGCGGCGGCAGCAGCCGTCGGCGCTTGGGGGATCCGGGACGCGTCGTCCCGGCCCGTACTGGGAGGGTCCTCTTCCGCCCGCGGTGCTTCGCTCTGGTCCGTCGCGAGCGCCGCGGATTGTTCAGGCTTCTGATTGTATGCGAAACCGATGCGCGTCATCCGATCTCGTTTGATCGTCCGCGGCGCGAAGTCGCCGCTCTCGTGTGCCGAGCCTTGCGTGCATCACGTATCACTCGTTGCTGGTCGACGCTGCGCCGATGAGTCGCGCAAGAGCGGTGCCATGTACGAGTCGGGCGATAAAATACAAACTGAGAAAATTTCGCGCAATGAAAATTTTCGACTTGTCGTCCCGAGAAGCGAAGCGACGACGTCAGACCTTGTGATAAATCACGCGCGCCGCGTCGCGGCGATCGTCCGCCTCATAAATCTCGAAGTCGGAGAAGAAGCCGGGCGCTTCACATTGTAAGAGACGAAGCATGGCGATCGCGGCGCGGCGAATCTCGAGCTCCGCGCCTTCACTCGCCCGCAGCTCGAGCATCGTTCGCCACGCTCGTGCGTTCGCGGTAACGACGATCTTCGTCTCCGTGGCGTTGGGGAGCACGGCGCGCGCCGCCTCGCGCGACATCTTGCGGCGATGCACTCGATCGGGGATCCACCCGTAGCGTTCCATCAGCTTCTCGACGAGCGCGACGTACGCGCGCTGTGCCTGCTCGATCTGTTCCCGCCACGCCGCCTCGAGACTTGTGTCCCCGATCACCGCCGGCGGAACGACGAAGTTCGCATCCGACTCGTCGACGTAGCGCTGCGAGAGCTGAGAGTAGGCGAAGCCGGCCCGGTGACGCACCAGCTCGTGCGTGAGCGAGCGGCTCACGCCCTCGAGCAGCAACGTGTAGTTCGCGTGCTCGAGCACGGAACCATGTCCCTGCTTTTTTATGTTATCGAGATAGTCGCGGGTCGCACGCTTCGCGGGATTGTGCTGACTCATGTAGCAAACCCGACCCGCGAATTCGGCGAGTCGCTCGCCATCGGTGCTTTCACCGATCCAGTTCACGGGCAGATGCGCCGGCATCGTGAAGCTCGGACGGGCGAGGAGCGTGACCGTAGGCTCGAAATAGAAGTGCGGCATGGCGTGAAATGCGAGGAGCGGAGGACGTCAGCGCCTGACAAAGCAAGACGCGCCACGAGGGCACGTCAACCCACGCGCGGCGCGCCGCGCGCGCGCGGGTCGTTATATGAGATCAAGCCTCGACGCCGCGTATGCCCGCTCGCGCTCGACGCACGCGAGCGCGGCGATTGCTTCGGCGGGAAGCGGCGAGAGCGACGGATCGTACTTGATCTGTTCGAAGGCGCGCTGGCCCGCGGTCGGCACCTTCACTCCCGGATTCAGAATGCCGGATGGGTCGAAGCAATTCTTCACCAGGGCGAAACGCGCGAGTGCTTGCTTTGACCAAACTCGGTCGAGAAGCGGCGTCCGCAGCCGACCATCGCCGTGCTCGCCCGTAAGAGTTCCACCCAACTGCGCGACGAGATCAGTGACCTCATCAAGAATCCTCGCCGCTACACCGGTGTGTCGCGCACGCGAAACTTCCTCGGCGGCCGCGATGATCGGATGAGCGTCACGCAGAAATCGCGCGACGGCCTGGATATGGTCCGGGGCCGGCGCACCGCGCCGAACGTCGGCAATCGATCCGTCCTCGATGAATTGCATCGAGCGGAGTGATGGATCCAGACGAGACAGAATGGGGCTCGCCGCGTGGCGCAATTCCCATAGCTCGGTCTCCGTCGGTTCGTCGAGCGCGACACGCACCGACGTCGCTCCCGCGCGCTCGAAGAGAGCGGCGATAGTCTGTGCCGCGGCGCTCGCGTCTGACGGGGAATCGCGCTCGACCTCCGCGAGCAGCACCGCCTCCACGTCATTAGGCACGTCGGACTTGCCACCAACTCTTGCGACATCGAGGAACGTCCGGTCGAGGAGCTCGCATGCCGCCGCTCCTTCCTCACGAGCGCGAACGGCGCCGTGGACCGCGTTGTCGAGAGACGAAAACGCACCAAGGACGCTGCTCGTCGCGTTCGCCGTCGGTGTGAGCGAGAGCTCGATGCCGACGAAGATTACAAGAGTGCCCTCGCTGCCCGCGAGCAGGTCGACGAGGTCGTAGCTGCGGGCATAGTCCGCGGTCGCACACCGGTGTGTCGCGCACGCGAAACTTCCTCGGCGGCCGCGATGATCGGATGAGCGTCACGCAGAAATCGCGCGACGGCCTGGATATGGTCCGGGGCCGGCGCACCGCGCCGAACGTCGGCAATCGATCCGTCCTCGAAAATGCAACGGAGGGAGCGAACCCACCGTCGCGTCGACCCGAAGAAGAGCGAGTGCGCTCCCGCCGCATTCGTCGACACCATTCCACCGATCGTACAAAAACTTCCGCTCGAGGGATCGACGGGGAAGCGCAGTCCATGGGCTTCCGCCGCTCTGTTCACGTCACCGCGTACAGCGCCCGGTTCAACGACGATGGAGCGCGCTTCGGCATTCACTGGCCCGATTTCACGCAAGCGACTGAGATCGACGATCACGCCGTCGCCAATCGCGCCGCCGGCCATGCTGCTTCCCGATCCACGCGGTATCAGGGGCGTGCCGCGGTCGCGGGCCCAGCGCACGAGCGTCTGTACGTCCGCGGCGTCCGTGGGGACTGCGACAGCCTGAGGCATGATACGACCGATGCCTGCGGCCTCCGAGTACACGGCGCGCGCGACCTCGTCGGTGCGAAAGAGGCCGCGGAATCCAACGGGCGGAGAAAGGGACGCCATACGCGGTCGAGTGCGACTGTCGTTAGGCGCCGGACCTGGTCAGTACTTGCGCGGTAATGACGAAGCCGCCGCTGCCGCGAGCGCGCTCAAGAGAGACGGTTGCGCTTTCGTGATCTCACCGCGCTCCAGTCCGTCGAGCAGCTGCTCGAGCGCGAGCTGCGCGGCTGTCGCCGTCCGGCTGTTGACCCCGCGCGCGAGATAAAACGCACCAGCTCCGAGGAGCACTGCGGGGGCGACGGCGACGCCAATCGCGAAATTCAATGCGGCGAGCACTCCACCCGCGGCGAAGCCCAGTACTGTCGCTCCAGCACTCTGCCTCGCCAGAGTGCTTCGGAACGGGACGAGGTCCGCATCAATGCGCACCAGGGTGCGCGACTCGTCGACAGCGACCGCCGTCGCCGCAACCTCGTGCGCCCGCGTGAGAGCGTAACCACGGCCACCGACATTGAAGGCGCGCCGAATGGTGCCGACGAGATCACGGCGCGCTTCCCAGACGACTCGATCCGGAAATTGCCGCTTCACTTGCAGACACTCTTGCCGCTGCATCCACAGGTCGACGGCGTCAAGTAGCTCGCGCGGCCGGCCGCTAATCGTCCGGCTCGCACCGACACGCGCACCGCCGAGCAACTTGGCGCTCAATCCGCCCTCGTCAGGCGGAAGCGCTACTCGTGTCCGCTCCTCAGCAAGAGCTTGACGAAGATGCTGAGAGGAAAGCCCAACCTCTTTTCCCAAATCGAGAATCTGATCCTCGGTGAGCACTTCCTCCGGCTCGCCGGAGCCCGCCTGCAACTCGGCCGCGCGCGCGAGCACGCGCTCGAGTGCCCCGCGGTCTAGCCCGGCCGAATTGGTGCGCGAAGGAAGATTCGAGTCGCCTGTCATTGCCAGAATATACGGTGCCGCGCGGCGCTCAGATTCCGCCCAGCACGACCTCGAGCTGACGAGTCACCGCGTCGCGGATGGCGTCGGGAATGGCAAAGGTCGCGACAAAGACCGATGACGGATCGCCCGCCGGGGCGGCGACGCCCGCCGCGCGCAGATAGTAGCGCATGTAGCCGGCGGCGAGATCGGGGATGGCCCGCTGTAACAGTATCGCCCCGGCGCGCACGTTGGCATTCGCCGCATAGCGGGCGCCGGCGCCGCTGCGCTGTTCGGCCGGCGTCACGTTGTCGGTGATGGCCGTCGTGGTGATTGCGTTCACGGTCTCATGTGCCAGCACATACACGGCTTCGACGGCGACCTGCGGACTATCCGGAAACCCGACGGCGACGGAATTCTGTTGCTTCGAATAGCCGATCGTTCGGCCTTCGCCATCGAGGGGCAACGACAAGATGAGCTCACCGCTCGATTGCTGCGTGTTGTTGAGGAAACGCTGAAGCTTCGGCCGATAGACACGCTGCCATAACGAGTCCACCGCGTGCCGCGTCGGCGCACGCGCGGTCTGCTCGCCGGACCAATAGTTTTGGTAGAAGCGCGTGTTCTCCTCGGCGAGCGACTGAACGAACAGGCGGAGCCAGTCCCGGTCTGGTGCGGTCGGGAACGCGTTGTTTAGCACCGCGAAGAGCTGCTGCGTCGTCGGATCCGTGGTAGAGCGTGGATCGCCGCCAGTCTGGAGGAAGATGTCCGTGATCTGTTGGATCTGCTGGAACGACGTGAAGTAGAACGGCAGGAACTGTCCGTTCACGAGAGAAGGGTTGGCGAGAAAGCGCGACGACAGCTTGTCGGCGTTCGCGTCGAGCTGCGTGTAGACGCTTCGTGACGCGCGCAGCTCGCGCATGCGCTGGCGGTAACCGCGACGGAAGAATGGGACTCGCGCCGTGTCGCCCGTCAACATCGCGTAACCATGGAGCCAGAGGTCGACGTGCTCGCGGGTGCTCGTCGGCCAGGTGCCGTCCGGCGAGATCGAGCCTGGGCCGGGCGCCGTTCCTGTCGTCGTCGACGAACCCATCGTCGTCGCGCACGCGCCAACGACAGCGCTCAGCGCCGCCGCGAGGGCGATTCGCGGAATCCTATATGTCGTCATTAGGGCCAATCACCCGCTGCCTAACGCACGCAGCGTCAGCGAGAATCAGGTCGACGTCACCGGCCGTCCGCAAGTCGTGCAGAACTTCCATCCGAGCTCCAGCTCGGTGCCACACGCGTGACAATTGATGATCGTCAGATTCTGTCCGCAATGCGGGCAGAAAGTTATTCGTCGCCCAGACGGTAAGAGGCCATTGCAGTAGCGGCATTGCTCACCCGCCTGTGGAACGATGGTCTGGCCGGCACGGGGTGGTGACGCGCTGGCGACTGCCCGTGGGCCGGTGGTCACCGTACTCGCGCTCGGTGCCGAGCGGTGTACGACGCTCTGAGCTGGCTGTGGCGCGGGAGCGGTGGCGGTGGTAGAAACGTTCCTCGCCGCGACCGTCGTGGCCGCGCCTGCCCGCTGGGCCGGAATGCGTTGCGTCGTCTCTATCGACTGCGACGTGCCGACGGTGGCGAGCGCCGGTTCGGCGGCGATGCCTGTTTCCTGAAAGCGGCGCACCGCGGCGGGAGATAAGGCGATTTGCGCTGTTGAGAACTCGCGAAATGCGCGCGGGTCCGGATTGGGAGATGCGAGCTCGCGCGCGAGTCGCTCTCGCATTTGCGCGTTCACGACCAGATAATCTCGTGCGCCGGACAAAAGCTGAAGCAGCACGAGCTCGTAGTCCTGGTTGGTGTCCAGGCCAAGCTCGCGCCGATGGTGGCGATACGGCAGGATGTTCTGATAGAGCTCCGCGGCCTCGAACGGCTGCGTCAGATACGCCGGGTAGCGGGTTTGAACCGTTTGGACGAGATGCCGAAAGGTGCGATCAAGGGCGTCCATCGTTGAGCGATGCTCCGGTCTAGCGCGGAAATCAGGGTCGGGACGCCTCGTCTCTGCTTCTGGCGCGCGACTCTTGCGCTGCTCTGATCTTGTTAGCGCCGAATGCGTTCAGCACTCGGACTGCGACGTTGTCTCTGCCTTTCTTGCCGTCGCCAAAGCCTTGCCAATACCCGACGGCCATACCAAGCAGCAGACCCACGATAAGGGGCTTCATATCGACTCTCGCTCACGTTTCCCTTATCACGACGTGAGTGAGCCTTTCGTCACGGCTGGCAAGGCGCGGGCCGGTCGGAACGGGCGCCCGGCCGGAAAAGGATCAGGTTCCGCCGTCATACGGCCCTTGTTGCGCTCGGATGCGAGCCATTCCTCGAAGCCGGACGCGACGAGGCCCGCAGCGGTGGTCTGTTCGCGGGCGGCGCGCATTGCCAAAAAGTTCGCGTACTCGTTCTGCGGATGCCCACCGTGGCCACGGACCCACCGCCATTCGACGAGATGCGGCGCCGCTTCGACGACCGCGACTTGCCAAAGCTCGAGGTTCTCGATGGTTCCTCCCTTCCTGCGCCAACCTCGTGCGTTCCAGCCGTGAACCCATTCCGTCATTCCTTTTACGAGGTACTGCGAATCACTCGTGAAGACGACACGAAACTTCGAACCCTTCCGAGAAATCCCACGAAATGCTTCGATAACGCTGCGCAGCGCCATCCGATTGTTCGTCGTCGCCGGCTCGGAGACCCAATAGTCGAATCGTGTGAGGCGTTCAGTACGCGAGTTCCAATACTCGATTACACCGCCAGCCCCTCCGGGGTTGCTTCCCTCGCGTCCGTTGCCGAGACAAGATTCGTCGGCAAAAATCGCGAGCAACGGCAACTCCCTGTGACGCTCGTCACTCACCCGACGACCTCGATCGAGTCGATCTCGTCGAGATAGACCGTCAACGAATCACCGGTAGGTCGTCGCACCTCGATGAGCTCGCGACCCTCGCGCAACCGCAGCTCAATGGGCACGACCACGTACTCAATGCCCGCGCGCCAAACGACGATCCGTTGCCCAACACGAATCGCGCGCTCGAGCGCGTCATAGTCCCGATGCGAGAGAAAGGCCAACGTCATGCTCCTTTGCGTGTCCACTCCATGGCAAGCGCCGCGAGAACGAGAGTCGCACGCTCGATCTCATCGACGCGTACAAACTCTTCCGCGGCGTGCGCGAGGGCGATATCGCCCGGTCCGAAGCAAATCGCCGGAATTCCGGCTTCGTTCAAAATCGCCGCATCGGTCCACGCGCTCATGCCGGTAACGGTGACTTCTTCGCCGCACGCGCGCAGAGCGCCATCGAGGGCGCGCACGATCGGCGCTTCCAGTGGAACGTCGCTCGGCGGCTGCTCGAAGATCAGCGACACGCTCGCCTCGAGCTCCGGTCGTTGGGCGCGCACGTGAGCGAATGCGTGTTCGATCTCGGCCATTACCGCTGCGGTGGTCTCGCCTGGTATTGTGCGCCGCTCGATGGTGAAGTGACATCGGTCGGGGTAGGTGGAGAGGCCGATACCGCCGGTGATCGTCGACGCGTGAAGCGATGGACGTCCAAGCAGCGCGTGCTCGCGCGTCGGCAACAGTTCCGCGTCGAGCGCATCGAGCGCGGCGAGAAGCAATCCTGCATGTCGAATGGCATCGACGCCGACATCCCATCGACTCCCGTGTGCCGCGCGACCTCGCACGGCGACATCAACCCAGGCGAAGCCTTTGTGTGCCGGCATGATCGCGAGACGGGTTGGCTCAGTGACGATCGCCGCATCGGCGCGAACGCCCTCGGAGATCAAGGCCCGTGTTCCGAGGCTCGAGTACTCCTCGTCGACGACCGCCGTGACAATGATTTCTCCATCGACCGTCCCGCCACTTGCGCTCACCGCGCGCGCGGCAGCCGCGGACATCGCGGCGACACCCGCTTTCATGTCAGAGGAGCCGCGACCATACAGTCGCCCTTCGCGCACCGACGCATCCCATGGAGGGTGCGACATGCCCTCCACGCCGACGACGTCGATGTGGCCATTGAGGATCAGTGAACGCGCGCCCGGCTCGCGTCTTCCAACGCGGGCAATGACGTTCGGACGTCCAGGGGCGGCATCGCGTACCTCGACGTGAAAGCCCCACGCCGACAGAGCCTCGGCGAGCACGCGAGCGACGCGTGCTTCGCCCGGCGCGCCGGCGACAAGCGTCGGATTGCGCGAGTCGACGCGCACCAACTCGCGTGTGAGTGAAACGGCGTCTCCGCTCGCGATGCTCATGAGCTCCTCACGAGGAGAGTGACGCCACCGTCGTCGTTTCCACGCCTCGCATTGCGAGAGTGTAGGGAAGTACCGGCCCGAGCGCAGAGACAGCGGCAGCGACGTTCGACTCGAGGCCGCGTCGCGACATAACCAGCACACAACCACCGCCGGAGGCGCCAAGCGCCTTCGCTCCGAGAGCGCCCGCCGCGCGCGCCCGCTCGACGATCGCATCGATGCGACGTGTGGGGATCGCGGGATGGAGCGAGCGCTGGTGCGCCCAGTGCTCGCCGACGAGAGAAGCCAGTGCGTCGATGTCAGCGCGCTCGAGCGCGCGCGCCATTTCCTCGGCGAGCTCTTTCATGCGTCTCAATGCGAAGAGCACCTTCGTGTCCCGACGCTCATAAGCGCTCGTGACGGCGGTGATCGTATCTCCAGAGATTCGTGATTCGCCGGTGTAGACGACGATGCACCGCCGCTCCAACTCTTCGCGTGCCTCACGAGTAAGTGGAATCTGGCGGACGTCGGTGCCGAGCTCGGAGAATCGAAGCGCGAGCGCACCACCGAACGCTGACGCATAGTGATCCTGCCGGCCACCGGCGACGCCAAGCTCCTCGACTTCGGTGGCCCGACTTCGCTCGGCGAGGTCTGCTGGATCGAGTACTGCTCCCGCGCATCGACTGAGCGCACCCGCGAGCGCAACGCCAGCGGCGGACGAGCCGCCGAGGCCGGCGGCGACGGGGAAATCATTATATAAAGCGACGTCTACTCCGCCGATGGCGGCGCGTCGCACGGCCGCTTCGACGAGCGGCTGATCGCGTTTGCGGTCGGCTGAGAGCGACGCACCGTCACTCGTCGCCGCGGGCCCGACGAGCACCGTTGCATAACGCGCGATCGCGACGTTGCAGACGAATCCGCCTTCGCGCTCCGCGTACGGCGGCACGTCGGTCCATCCGCCGCCGAAGTCGATTCGTGTCGGCGCTCGAGTGCCGGAGTGGACGATCGCGCGTGGAAGTGCGCTCGTCAGATGGTACCAACCATCACGGGTGGACTAGTTTGCACAGAGACCGCTAAACGTATCGACGCTGAACGCCTGGCGCGAGGACCGGGAGCGCGCGGAGCGGGAGCACGCGCAACGCGCGCGCGACTCCATATAAGACTGGCGAGCGCAGCTCGCCGCCCTCTCGCGAGCGCCAGCGAGCAAGAGGGCATACCAGTTGCCAAGTTTCAGCAGACCATGCTCGATTTCGTCCACTATTTGAACGATTGCAAGTTCATCCTCGTGTCGAACCGAGAGCCGTATGAGCACATGCGCGGCCCGCACGGGATCGAGGTCAAGCAGCCGCCCGGTGGTCTCGTGTCGGCGCTGGATCCAACGATGCGTCACACGCACGGCACTTGGGTGGCGTGGGGGTCGGGGTCTGCCGATCGTGACGTCAGCGATGAGGCTGGGCGCGTGCAAGTGCCCGCCGAGGATCCGCAGTACACGCTCCATCGCGTGTGGCTGGACGAAGGGGACATTGACGGCTACTACCACGGCTTCGCGAATCGCGCGCTTTGGCCGCTGTGCCACATGCTCATCCAGCACCTCGAATTCCGGACAGAATTCTGGGAGCGCTACCGCGCGGTGAATCTGCGCTTCGCGCACGCGGTGGCGGACGAAGCAGAGCGGTGTACCGGCCGAGCCATGGCGTGGATTCAGGACTATCACTTCGCGCTGGCGTCGGAGTTTCTGCGCGCGATGCGACCGTCGCTGTTCATTCACCAATTCTGGCACATCCCATTTCCGCCGCCTGATATTTTGCGCCTCCTACCGACGGGCACACATGAGTCGCTCCTTCGTGGGATGCTCGGCAACGACCTGGTTGAATTCCAGATCGACCGCTACGCCGAGAACTTCATGGATTGCGTCGAGCAATTCATCCCGGAGGCGCGCGTCGACCCCGTTAGGCAAACGATCACGTTTCGCGATCGCGTCATTCATGTCGGGGCGTTCGCGATCAGCATCGACGTCGAGCGATACGAGGCGATGGCGAGGTGCGACGAGGCGACGCAGCGCGTCCGCATACTGCGAGATCGCTACGCGCGCGGTGGCCGCCAACTCGGTGTGTGCGTCGATCGCATCGACTACACCAAAGGAATTCCCGAACGACTGCGAGCCCTCGACACGCTGTGGGCGGAATCGCCGGAGTTGCGCGGGCGATTCACCTTCATCTTTGTCGCGACGCCTTCGCGCTCGAACGTGCCCGCCTACAACACGCTGGAGCGGGACGTCGTCGACACGACGATTGCCGTCAACAAACGCTACGGCACGCGCGATTGGACGCCGATTGTCTTGATCAACGAGAACGTCGACGCGGATTTGCTTGCCGCCGTTTATCGAGCGGGAGATCTTTGCATCGTGTCCTCGCTCCAGGACGGGATGAACCTCGTCGCGAAGGAATTCGTCGCCTGTCAGGTGGACGAGCGCGGCGTCCTGATGTTGAGTCGGTTTACCGGCTCGGCTGAGGAGATCGAAGGCGCGTGCCTGATCAATCCATTCAACGTCGACGGATTCGTGAGCGCGATTCGTACGTCGCTCGACATGTCGCCTGACGAGCGCCGGCGCCGCATGCGCCGGATGCGCCGGCAGCTCCACAACTCGACGATCTTCGATTGGCTGGACTCGATTCTCGCGCGCGCGACGGCCATCATGTCGCAACAGCACGTGACGGTGTGAGCGGCGAGTCACGGGGCGGTGGGATCACGGCCGTGACTCGTCAGGCGCGGCCGCGGCCGGCGCTCCCACCGAACGCGGAGCTGGCGCGCCGTCTATCTGACTCGCCGCTGCTCGTTGCGCTCGACATCGATGGGACACTGGCACCGATCGCGTCGAGGCCCGAGGGCGCCGCGGTGCCGGAGGAAACACGCCGCGTACTAGAACGGCTGACACGCCTCCCCGCAGTCCATCTCGCATTCGTAACCGGTCGGGCCGCGCACGATGGTCGACGCATCGTGAACGTGGCGGGGGGCTGGACGATCGGCAATCACGGCATGGAGCTGATCGATCCGAATGGAGCCTTACGCGTCGACAGGTCCGTGGAATCATTCGCCCAGACCATAACGGAGGCCGCGGAGCGTCTGGTCACACCCATCGGTTCGATCCCTGGTGTTCTCATCGAGAACAAGAAATGGACGCTCAGCATTCACGTTAGGCTCGCGGCGCGCGCCGACGTGCCGACCGTCGAGCGCGCTCTCACCGATCTTGCCAAGGAACTCGATCTTCGAATCGTTCGCGGCAAAGAGATCTACGAGCTGCGTCCACCGGTGGGAATCCACAAGGGTACGGCGCTATTGGAGCTGGCAACTGCCCTTGGCGTACGCGACTCCTCGGGCGCGCTTGCGGGCTCGCTGATCTACGCCGGTGACGATCGGACCGACGAGGACGCATTTCGCGCCGTCCGCTCGCTGTCGGGCGGCGCCCCACCGGTGACGGTGCACGTGGCCAGCACAGAGCCAGCTAAGGCGCCGGCGACCGACGCGGAGTTCATCGTCGGCGATCCGGCGGCGATGGGGGAGCTCCTTGGGTGGCTGGCGTCGATACGGGCGTCTCATGAGCGCCGCGCCTAACGAACATCCTCAGCGCCGTTTCTTGGCGGTCGCCGGCTTGGCGCTCGGCTTCTTGGGCGATGCGCCACGCTTCGGCGACGACTTCTTCTCCGGCTTGGCCGACGCGCTGGCGCTGGTCACACGCTTGGTCGCGGAGCTTGGCGCCGCCTTTGGTGCTTCATGCTTGACAGCATCCCGCGGCGCTTCTGACTTGGACGTGGGCCGATCGACGCCCGGCTTGAGTGCGTTGGCGCGTCCACGATCGCTGCCGCCACGACGGCCTTGGGCTTCCTCGGCGGCGCGGATGAGCTTATCGGCTTCGTCCTGCGTCATCTGTCCACGGCGTACCATGTACTGCACCAGGTCGCGCGCGCTCTCGACGGCAAATCCGGCGATACCGGCAGCCGCCGTGATCACGTCCTTCATCGCCGCGGCGATCTTGGTGCCGGCTTCCTGACTGATGACTTGTGCGCGCTCGGCCATTTCCGCCATCGCGTCGCGCATGTCCGAGCTACGGTGACCCATGTGGCGCGGAGCAGAGCCGGTCTCGCCCCCGGTCGCCGGCTTCGTCTCGCTCGGGGCGGGGGTAGCAGGAATAGCAGGCAAAGCAGATGCAGGGAACGGCTTATCCGCCATGTGTCCGTCAAAACCCGCGGGAAGGGGATACTATGAGCGAGCGCTGTGAGTATCGGTAGGTCTGCAGGGAATTCGCGCGCCAACCCGGCTCGTCGTGGCGGAAGTATAGAAGACCGCGAGAGCTACGCAAGCGCGCGCGACCGTCGCCGGGAGCAATCCAGGCAAATCTGGCGTCGCGGGTCTTTTGTCACTGTTGCTCGCGTCACGATAAAGCCACCATAACGCAAGATTATGCTCAACGGCACGAGAGTGGCGCAGACGTCATCAAAGTCGAACGGCCGATAACGGGGGACGAGACACGCGGCTGGGGTCCGCCATTCAATGAAGGAGGGGAGAGCGCGTACTACCTATCCGTCAATCGGAACAAGCTGAGCGTGACACTCGATATCGACGAAGAGGCTGACCGCGCGATCGTCGGTGAGCTTCTCGAAGGGGCGGATGTCGTCGTTGACAACTTCCGCCCTGGCACCTTGGAGCGTCGAGGCATCGATCCGATGGCGTTGCTCAGGAAGTATCCGAGGCTTGTCTGGTGCACCATCACAGGTTTTGGCGCCGAGAGTGGTCGACCTGGCTACGACTTCGTGACGCAGGCAGAGTGTGGCTGGATGGCCGTTACCGGCGAGCCCGAAGGCGCTCCGATGAAAGTCGGGGTAGCGCTTGCCGACATCATCGCCGGGAAGGATGCTGTTGTGGCCATTCTCGCGGCTCTCGTTGGTCGCGGCACATCTGGGCGCGGGCGTCGGGTCTTCATCTCTCTCGTCGACAGCGCGAGGGCGGCCCTCGTGAACGTCGCGCAAAATGTTCTCGTCAGTGGCAAGGATGCGGCGCGCTGGGGAAACGCGCACGCCAACCTCGTTCCGTATCAGCTATTCCGCGCCGCCGATCGGCCGCTCGTCATT
>WNGI01001001.1_pt1 | contig 23932 bp, 22 predicted proteins | sample 5400621 | NCBI WGS metagenome assembly WNGI01 (sample SAMN13153374, study PRJNA577476) | soil metagenome | isolation source: 20 cm soil or saprolite under Garry oak tree replicate 1 | place: USA:California | collected 2016-06-15 | reverse complement strand
GGATAAATTCCGTTGTCGGCTTTGTAGCTTTCGAGCGCGGCGGAGATGGCGGCGATTTCGGCTTCGGCGCGGGAGCGGGCGCCTTTTTTCTGCACGTAGCCGACGGTGGCGAGAACTAATCCAGCTAGGGCGATAATAATCGCGATTACGACGAGCAGTTCCAGGATGGTGAAGGCGGGTCTGCCGCCAAATGACGAATGCCCCGCTTTCGGTGAGCTACGGCGCGGCAAGCCAATGACGAATGACAAAGGAATGACAAAGTCCGAAAATCGAAGGTCGCGCGACGTTTTTTTCGTCATTCGCTTGCCGCGCCGTAGCCCAGCGGCGAAGGCGGGAGCTTCGTCATTTGGCGGCAGAGCCGCCTTCACCATCCTGGAGCTGCTGGTCGTAATCGCGATTATTATCGCGCTAGCTGGATTAGTTCTCGCCACCGTCGGCTACGTCCAAAAAAAAGGCGCGCGCGCCCGCGCCGAAGCCGAGATCGCAGCCATTTCCGCCGCGCTCGAAAGTTATAAAGCGGATAATGGCATTTATCCAAGAGGCAATGCGGCAGATCCGACAACTGGAACGGCGCCTTTTAATACAGACAGCGAAAATGCTCGCGCCGATGGCAATCCAGCTAATTACGTCAGTGCGAGTCTCTTCCTCTGTAAAGTGCTCACAGGTGATTATAATGCCGACCGCCAGATCGGTGCTGGCGAAACTGCCAAGTCCTATTTCACATTCAAACCAAATATGTTGGCTCCAGCTGGAGGCACGGGAAACGTCACCGCGATACGCGACCCATTCGGAAACAGCTACGGCTATTCCACTGCTTACCAATACGATCCAAACACCGGTTACAATCCAACATTTGATCTGTGGAGCACCGGTGGTGTCATCAGCACGACTAATCCGCCTGACCAGTCGCAGTGGATCAAAAACTGGTAGGATAGTTTACCGAACCGTCCAAGTGATTGTGGTCAATCGCCCCTACCTAAAGTCGCCCCATGTGTCGCACGGATCGCTTTCTGTAGCGGCGGTCTATGACCGTCGCATTAATTCTAAACTCAGCGGATTCTAACGACAGAAGTGCGACGGTCGCAGATCCGACGGCAAGCGTGGCGCCCACCTCTCACTAATCACTAATCACCTGCCAGCGAGCTAGCCTTCGCTCGTGTGCACCACGATCTCAACCCGCCGATTCGGGCTCTGGTCTTCGATCGAACCGTTTGGCGAAGCGCGAAACTTGGTCGCGCCGTAGCCGCGCGTTTCGATTTGCGCCGGATTGATTCCCATCGCTCCCACCAAATATTGCTTCACACTGTCCGCTCGCCGTTGACTTAAATCCAAGTTGTATTCCGGCGTGCCGAATGAATCCGTATAACCTTCCACGGTGAAGGTCGCTCTCGGGTTCCGCCTAATGAGCGTGCCGAGCTTTTGCAACTGATTGATCGCGCTCGATTGCAATATGGCGCTATCATATTCGAAAAGCTGGTCGTCCGGCATTCGCAGCTTTGTCCCTGAGCCGAGAGGCCCCTTCTGCGACAACAACTGATCCAAATCGCTGAAGCCCGGATTGCGCCCCTTATTGGGCCCGGCGCTATCACCCGGTATTTTGCTGGTGAAAGTGTTCGGACGCTTGATTGACGTGCTCGTCGCTAATTCTGTCCCGCTGAGGGCTGGCTGCGGCCGCCCCGACGTGGCGCTGTCGTTCAGCAACGACTGTTCATGGGTTGCGTTCGGGCCATTGGATAAGTTCTGCGCTGTAGCACGGTCAATCTCGTTAAGCACCGAAGTTGCATCCGGTTGTTCCACCTTGGGCTGGTCTGGCAAAACGTCTCGCATGTCGTCCGGCATGGCCGCGCTCGCCTGGACATCTTGCAAGAGCTTATCGAAAGACTTCTTTTCGTCGGGCAATTGCACGTCCGTCTTGTCGGGCTCAGGTTTCGCCGCCGGATTTGTCTGGTCTGCGCTGCTCTTCTCCAACTGCGCGCCTAAGTCGACGTTCTTCACCTTGAACGTGGGCCCGGCTCGTCCCTCCATCAACAATGCATCGGCGGGTTGAAACCGTGTCCTGTAAAAATAAGTGCAGAGAGCAATGTGCAAAGCCAACGAAACGATCAATCCAAACCAAAGCCAATTCCGCTGCTTGCTACCCGCCAGAAGCGCATCGCTTTCGAAATCATCAAAATCGGAGACTCTCATGTTTGGATCAAAACAACTGGCACCACGGCGGAACTGTCAAACCCATACTCAGGTAGCGGCGGTCCACCGAACCGCCACCTCCCTGGCGATTGAGAGCCTGCCCTGAGCCTTGTCGAACGGGTCAATCGCCCCTACCTGCCGCCGGAATTAGACATCGGACTGCCGCTTCGCGTTCGTTCAATAAAAGCGATGGCTGCTTGTCGAATCTCATCCGCCACTCGCGCAGCCGGTGAAACGAATTTCGGGGTGAACCATGGGAATAGGCCAATCAAATCATGTGTGACCAGAATCTGGCCATCGCAATGGTCGCCTGAACCGATGCCGATCGTAGGAATGCCGATAGCCTCAGTAATTTGTTTGGCCGTGTCTGCCACCACAATTTCCAACACAACGGCAAAGGCCCCGGCCTTCTCCACGGCATGCGCGTCCTGGATCAGCTGCTCAATTTGGGCCTGCGTCCGGCCTTTCAGTTTGTAGCCGCCTTCCTCACGCACGCTTTGCGGCAGCATGCCGATGTGCGCCATTAGCGGAATCCCGGCCTGGACGATTGCCTCGATGCGTCGCGCATGCGTGACGCCGCCCTCAAGCTTCACCGCCTGCGCGCCCGCCGCCATTACCTCTCGTGCGGTCGCTACGGCTTGTTCGGGCGTGTCATACGTGTGAATTGGAAGATCGGCCACCAGTAACGCCTTTTTTACCGCCCGCGCCACCGCACGGGTATGATGCAACATCTCCGCAAGCGTGACCCGGGTAGTGTCTTCGTACCCGAGCACAACCATGCCGACCGAGTCGCCGACCAAAATGATGTCAACCCCGCTCTCATCCAATAAACGTGCCGTTGGGTAATCGTAAGCGGTCAACGCTGTGATTTTTTCACCCTGCCGCTTCATCTCGCGAAAATCTTTCATTGGGATTACCAGTCGTTTGTGAATCGTACCACTTTAGCCGATTCGCGAAGCGAAGCGAGCAACTCCCGCACGGTTTTGGTTTGGTTGGGTAACACCAAATCCGGATCGATCTCAGCCAACGGCTGAAGAACAAAACGCCGCCGATGCATCCGCGGGTGCGGCAACACCAACTCTCCGGTGTCGATTTTCACACCTCCGAAATAAAGCAGATCGATATCAATGTTGCGTGAAACATTGCGCTCATGATTTGGCGGCCGGCCCAGGTTGCTTTCAATTTTCTTTAAATCGCGCCAGAGGGTAATCGGGTCGCCCTGATAGTCGAGCTCCAGGACCGCATTAAGAAATTTTGCTGCTCCCGGCTCGCAATCCACTGGTTCGGTCTCGTAAATTGAAGAGGATAAAAACGGTGGTTTGATCCCGGGTAGCTCCGCGATCGCTTGCCGCGCCGCACGCAGGTTCTGCAGGCGATCGTCGAGATTGGAACCAAGGGCGACGCCAACCTTCATGACTGTAGCCGCGGTCGCTGACCGCGGTTCTGGAAACTGACCACAAAGCCGGGGTCAACGACCCCGGCTACAGCTGCGCCACTATAGTCCCAGCACATCCTGCATATTATAGAGGCCCGCTGGTTTACCGATGATCCACCGAGCTGCCCGCAATGCGCCTTTGGCAAAAGTCTCGCGGCTGCTCGCGCGATGCGTCAGCTCCAAGCGCTCGCCCGGGCCGGCAAAAACGACTGTGTGATCGCCTACCGCATCACCGCCGCGGATCGAATGAATACCGATTTCACTCGGATCGCGCTCACCGAGATTGCCTTCACGACCATGTCGAACCTTTTCCGTCTTCCGCGCTTTCTGCAAAATTTCGGCCAACGTCTTGGCTGTTCCGCTGGGCGCATCTTTTTTCATGCGGTGATGCATCTCTACGATTTCCAGATCGAATTCACGGCCTAACAACTCTGCCGCCCTTCGTGTCAGCCAAAAAAGAGCGTTCACGCCCACGCTGAAATTAGAAGCGAGAACGACCGGCACGGACTGAGCCACGTTTTCAATCATTCCGCGCTGTTCGGCGGAATGTCCGGTCGTGCCAATCACGAGTGGTCGGGCATGGGCCAGAGCACCGCGACAAACTTCTTCGATGGCACCGGGTTGGCTGAAATCAATAATGACATCGCAGTTTTGCATCGCTGGTTCAATCGAATCGCCAAGATCGCATTGCCCGGTGATCTCCAGGCCTTCTTCACGCTGCGCCAAATCGGCCACCGTCATTCCCATTCGGCCTTTTGCACCGATTATGAGGAGGCGAATAATATTCATCGACTAAGGCGACGAGTAACGACCCCAAGCCACGTTACGCCTCGCGTTGCATTCATACGCCTCTCCCGTCGTAACCGGCATGTGTTTAGCGGCTGCCGACTGAACACAGTGAGAATCAACATCGAATGTCCAATTAGCACAGTTTCCACTTCGATGTTCGATGTTCGATGTTCGATGTTCGGCGTTTGCTTCCGCCCTGAGCACAATACCACGGACCACGCGGCAGCGATCAGCATCATCTTGATTGCTCAAAAGCTTCCAGTGTCTTGCGCAGACGCGTCTGAGTGGCCGCCGTCATTTCGCACAACGGTAATCGGCATTCCGAGGACATCAGGCCTCGCCAGCCCAGTGCTGTCTTTACCGGAACGGGGTTCGGCTCAATAAAAAGGTCCTTGAAGAGAGGAAATAACCGGCGATGCAATTTTTCCGCGTCGGCGACATCGCCCCGCTCGTAGGCGATAACGAGAGCGCTCACCTCCGACGGTAGTAAATTCGAAGCGACACTGACCACCCCGGCTGCGCCAACCGACATAAAGGGCAGTGTGAGCGAATCGTCACCGCTCAAAATTGTGAACGCTTCGGGCAGGCGCCCACGCAACTCACTAACGCGCTCGACGCTGCCACTGGCCTCCTTGATCGAGACGATGTTTCGGCACGCGTCGGCCAGTCGCAATACCGTGTCGGCACTAATATCGACGCCGCATCTTCCAGGAATGTTGTAGAGCACGATCGGCAACGAAGTGGCGTCGGCGATTGTTTTGAAGTGGCGGAACAAACCTTCCTGGCTCGGTTTATTGTAATACGGTGCAACCAATAATGCGCCGTCAACGCCGAGCGATTCGGCGCGCTTGGTGGCTTCGACCGCATCGCGCGTGGAATAGGAACCTGTGCCTGCTAACACGGTGCAGCGGCCTTTAACTATTTCGACGCACTTGCGAATGACGTGGTCGCGTTCTTCGTGCGAAAGGGTCGGCGATTCCCCGGTTGTCCCGACGGCAATAACGCCATTAATACCGGCCCCGATTTGTGCTTCGAGCAATCTTTCGAGCGCAGCGACGTCTATCCCGCCGTCTCGAAACGGAGTGACCAGCGCCGTGAACGTGCCGCGAAACATTTCAGAATTTCTTTAAAGCCACAGATTTACACAGATCAAACACAGATTCCGAAATCAGCAGTTTGATTCATCTGTGTCAATCTGTGTTCATCTGTGGCGAACAAGATCGTCGACAATCAAAGTTCGATCGTACCTTCGAAAACAAATTCCGCCGGGCCGGTTAATGTGACATTGCGGAAACTTTCTCCGGCGCGTTTGAAATCCACGCTCAATTCATTCCCACTCCGCACAATGACGCTGATCGGTCCATTCACCTCTTCTATGGCGGCAAAAACCAAAGCGCTCGCCACCACACCTGTCCCGCACGCCAGTGTCTCATCTTCGACACCGCGTTCATAAGTCCGAATCGCAATCTGAGTCACGCCTCGTTTTTCCACGAAATTCACGTTCGCGCCGGCTGGCGCAAACATCTCGTGCCGGCGGATCGCCACGCCTTCGCCTCGGACATCAACCTTATCAAGTCGCGCAACTGGAACAATAACGTGAGGGACACCGCTATTGATAAAGTGAACAGTTCTCGTACTCGAACCGACCGGTAGCACAACATTGACCCGCAAATCTTTGGGATCGCTCATCTCGAGCGTAACCGAGTCGCCGTGCAGCTCCGCACCGATCACGCCCGCGGGCGTTTCGAATGAAATCTTTCCTTTTGTGCCCGCGACTTGACTGGCGAATCGCGCGAAGCAGCGCGCACCGTTGCCGCACATTTCGGCCTCGCCGCCGTCCCGATTGTAATAACGCATCCGGAAATCGGCGCCATTGCCCGTCTTTTCCAACAGTAAGATACCGTCGGCGCCTATGCCGCGGTGGCGATCGCAAATCCGGGAAATCTGATTTGCGTCGAGACGAATATCACCGGCCCGGTTGTCGAACACGACAAAGTCGTTGCCCGCCCCGTTCATTTTGGTGAAACGCAGCATATTGTTCGTCTAACATAATCTCGTTGCAAAGCCAAATGAGGGAAAGTGGAAGCGGCCTCCAGCCGCTTCATTTACGACAAACGCGGCTGGAAGCCGCGTCTACTTGTTGGAAATGATGAAGCGTATCTGAATCGACCTGGCAGACCAAATCCCCTCGGCTGACAGAACGCGGTTATGTCAGAAGCGACGCCCAACGCCCAACGCCTAATTCAGAAGATGAAGGCGGGGCGACGAGATTTTGGGAGGCCCAACGGGCCTTGCGTTGTTTGCGGCGCCCTCGCCTCAATTGCCGGTCGGTAGTTGGACGTTGAGTGTTGGATGTTGGGTGTTGGGCGTTTGTTTGATGCCTTGGATGGCTATGCATTCTCATACGATCACCCATTGCCCTCCTGCAGTTTGGCGTTTAATTACCGAGGTGTTTCGGTTCATTGTAACGTGCGGTAGTTGCGCCGCAGTTCTCGCGTTCAGCAGTCCTCATTGCGCGGGCGAAAACCTCAATAGCCTTGTCCTCGAACAACTCAAACAAATGCCCAAGGGCGGAAGATATTCCGTCTCACGCTTCGCCAAGATCAAATTGCAGTCGGCTGCTCATTTTGAATCCGGGAAATTTTTCATCCTGCCATCGGCGGCATCACCGAGTTTTTGTTCGGGAGCAACTTATCTTGTCTTTATCAGAACGGTCGAAGCCTTGCGCGAGAAGGGGCAGCTTCATTTGGATTTTCCCACTCTAGAACAGCTGATCATTCGCGATCAGCACGATGGCGAGGGAATCTGGGGCCGCTGGAACGCGAACGGCCCCGGAACCGCAAGGTTATTTCATGAGCTTGGCCTTGGTCGCAACTTCGTCAGCTTTGATGAAGCGCAACCCGGCGATTTTATCAAGATCTTCTGGTCGCGTGAGGTCGGCCGAAAAGAACATGGGCATTCTGCCATTTATCTGGGTAAAGAGACCCGCCTGGGCGTGGAATATGTCCGCTTCTGGTCGAGCAATGTAGGTGTCGGATATAGCGAAAAAGAGGTGCCGCGAAGCAAGATTGCTGCTGCTATTTTCTCTCGTCTGCAAACGCCTGTGAATTTGTCGCGGATCAGCAGCGTGCCGGGAGTGGATGCTTATCTAGCTTCGCTGCTGCGGAAACGCTCCAGCCTGGCGGAAGCAACGAGTAAGTGCGGGATCTGAAACGCTCTTCAATGTGGGAGCGGCCTTAGTAGTGCCGCGAGGGTCGCGACACCAAGGTCCCTCCCACATTCCGGACTGCACGACCATCTCAACTCTACCTTAACCTTCAAGGTGCTTTAATCGCGTCAACGAGCGGTTTCACAAAGCCAACGATCCGACCCACCAAATCGGCTTCGGCGCCATGCTCCCCGATCTTGCTCACGATTGCGCTACCGACGACTACCGCGTCGGCGTGTTGGGCGACTTCACGCGCCTGTTCCGGATTTGATATTCCAAACCCGACGGCAATTGGCAGTGTTGAAAGGTGACGCAGTTCCGCGATTTTTTCGATCAACGACGAAGCGACTTCCTGGCGCGCACCAGTCACGCCCTCGCGGGATACGTAATAGAGAAAACCACGAGCGCCTTTAACAATCTGCACGATCCGCTCAGCCGGTGTCGTTGGCGCAATCAGCCGGACGTGGATCAAATTGCTCGAGGACCGATCGATATCTTCTTCTGGCGGCAAGTCGAGAATGAGCAAGCCGTCGACACCGACGCCCTCAGCCTCGACATGAAACCGTTCAACTCCGAACTGAAAGATCGGGTTCATATAAGTGTAGAGCACAATCGGAATTTCTGATCTTTTCCGAATCTCTCGCACGCAATCGAGCACACCGCGCGCCGTCGCACCGGCCGCGAGCGCACGCTGCGCCGCCAGCTGATTCACAATTCCATCCGCCAGCGGATCGGAAAATGGAAGACCGAGCTCCAGAATATCCGAACCAGCCTTTTCCAGAGCTAGTGAAATATCGACTGTCTTAGACAGGCTGGGATCGCCCGCGCAGATGTATGGGATGAAGGCTTTGCGCCTTTCGGAGCGCAATCGCGCAAAACAGGCATCGATGCGGTTGGCCACGGTGAGTGGTTGAACAGTTAAAGCGTTGAAGCATTACAAAGAAAGCGTTCGGCGCGTAGTGCAACTCTTAAGTGCTTGGCCGCCGGCAACGTTGTCACTTTGTAACCTTGTAACTTTGTCCCTTTGTAACTTTTAATTTCGCAATGTTGTAACGCTTCAACCGTTCAACATTCACCTCCGCGACGATGACATCTACTTTGGTTAACGGCTTCATACTCGGGTGGTCGGTGGCATGGCCGCCGGGGCCAGTTAACGCGGAAATGATTCGCCGCGGATTACTTCCTCGGGAGCAAGAGGGCGGTTTTTGGTCCGCATGGCGGGTCGGACTCGGCGCCTGCTCGGCTGATTTTCTCTGGGCGTTGGCGGTTACAGGTGGCGCCGGCGCTCTTCTCAACGAACCGGAGGTACGCATCAGCCTCGGTGTCGTTAGTCTCGGCCTCCTTGTAATCCTCGCGATTTTTTTCTCGCTGGCGGCATGGAAAACGGCTCGTCAGGGTCAGGACAGGCAAGAGAAGACCGGGATATCACAATCCGCGGCAAATACAGGAAGCCGCGGCGGTTATCTCCTCGGCTTTATCTTCGCACTTTCCAACCCGTGGAATATCGGCTTCTGGCTGGCAGCAATCGGCAGCCAGCAGGCGATGACGGTGCCACGATCGTTTTTTGACTCATTAACTCTCGCGTGCGCCGTTGTCCTCGGTGCCATTGTGTGGACAATTGTGCTTTGCACGGCGGTCCGTTCAGGTGCGCGCGTTTTCGCACGGCCGAGCTGGCAAGTTTGGACCCAAGTGCTTACCGCGGCGGTGATGATTTACTTTGCGTTGAGACTCGTCTTTCAATTCTACGCCTGATTTTGATGGCGCTGCCGATGCCATTTAAAACCGCTACATCCGGCGGCATTTTTTCACGCCTGTATTGGACGAGGTTTTTGTCGATATGGTGGCGGCATCACCCCCGCACTCTCGGACCCCGCCAGAGCGGCGTCGATACCCTCACCTGCCGCTTCGCGACTTCCTCTCCCTGAGGCAGAGGATTGGAGCTGAGGACACAATCTGACCGCGGCAGCCGAAGCTAATTAAGCCACCTCGAGTTGCAGTGAACGTTTGCGACAAAAATATTTGCGCAATACCGCAGTTGCTACGCTGTTGTTCAAACATTAATCATAACTTGCTATCTATGCGCGGAGCGAAATGCCACCGACCGAAAAAACGCTGACGATCAACGAGATCTACCACTCGATCCAGGGTGAAAGCTCTTGGGCGGGTCTCCCTTGCGTCTTCGTTCGCCTAACCTTCTGCGATTTACGCTGCAGTTATTGCGACACGGAATACGCCTTTTATGAAGGAAAGAAGCAAACGCTAAACGAAATCATCGGGGTTGTATCCGCGTTCCGTTGTCGTCTCGTCGAGATCACCGGGGGCGAACCGCTTTTGCAAAAAAACGTGCTGCCGTTGATGTCGATGTTGGCAGATGCCGACCAAACAGTGTTATTGGAAACCAGCGGCGCGCACGACATTTCGCTGGTCGATTCGCGTGTGCATCGCATCATGGACTTAAAAACGCCCGGCAGCGGCGAAGTGGAGAAAAATCTTTGGTCAAATATCGACCACCTTACTTCACGCGACGAAGTAAAATTCGTCGTCGGCTCCCGCGAAGATTACGAGTGGTCGCGCGAGAAAGCGCGGCAATTCGACCTGGCAAAGCGTTGTCATGCTGTCCTCTTTTCGCCCATTTTCGGCCGGATTGATCCGCGCGAAATTGTGGAATGGATCCTGGCCGACGGTCTCGATGTTCGTTTTCAACTCCAGATGCATAAGTTTATTTGGACACCGACCCAACGCGGAGTCTGACATTGCGGAAATGTAGCGACGTTTGTGTCAAACGCCGAAACTCTTTAGACAGGCGCGACGCCGCGGCGAGCGCCTCTACCAGACGCTGGATGACCGACTAAGAGATGCCATGCAACTTTCGATCATACGAGAACAGTTAGGCTGTCATCCTGAGCGGAGCGAAGGATCTCACAATCGAAGCCTCCATTACTCCGAGGCCAGAGAACGTGCCACCAGCCTTTGCGAGATCCCTCACTTTGTTCGGGATGACAGCGGAAAAGCGCGATAAAGTCGTTCTATTATAATGCGCGCGCGCTTAACTAAAGACTTCACGTTTGAAGCGGCCCAAACTTTGCCGAGTGCCCCGGATGGCCATAAGTGCCGGCGGATGCACGGTCACAGCTTCAAAATTGAGGTTTCGGTCGAAGGAGAGGTCGATCCGAAATGCGGTTGGATCTATGACCATGCCGAAATTGGGACGGCCATGAAACCACTCCTACAGATGCTGGATCATTCTTATTTGAACGAAGTCGAAGGATTGGAAAATCCGACGATCGAGAACATGGCGGCTTGGTTCTGGGGAAAGCTACAGCCGCAATGTCGCGGTCTCTGCCAAATCGTGGTGCACGAAACTCCAACAGCCCGCTGCGTTTATCGCGGCGAGTAGTCGCAGTTGCAGTGGGCCTGATTTGTTTAGCCACAGACGCCGTGGTGAGCGAAGTCGAATCCATGAACACAGATTCACACAGATAATGCGAACAAGCTCCGCAAGCCGGCATGTGTAAGGAACGAAATGACGAATGACGAAACCACAAGCAATTTTCTAATGACGAAGCGGAAGCGAGGCAGCTAACGACGTGGATTCGTCATTGATTCGACATTCGTCATTCGGATTTCGTCATTAGCCCGCTGAATCTGTGTAAATCTGTGTTCATCTGTGGCTGAAACTCTTTAATGTTGCGGCGCGCGAACTGTTCCTGTTTCGACGGCGAATTTGCGCAGCTCGACAATCCGGTTGGCTGTCTCCTCCACCATCTGCTCGAGCAGCAGCCGCAAGTGAGTGTTCGGTCGATAATCCGCGGGGGCGATGTGTTTCACTCGATCGGCATGCGCGGCCAGCTGATAACATTTCCGGAAACCGGAACGTTGCGGGTCATCCGGATTATAAACCGCGATGGCTTGCCCCCCGTTTTTCTTCATCACAGTGAAGCATGGGACGTCGGTCGGCCCATCCCCTATATAGATCATATTCGGAAACGGGATCGGTCTGATTTCAGCGTCCATGTGATCATTCACATCTTGCGACATATCGAGCAGGCCCTTGTTAATTCGAAACAGGAACTGCGTCTTTTGCGTGTGGCTAATGACACGCTTTGGAAACGTAATTCGGCCCTCCGCATCCTCGTCAAATTCGCATCCGAAAACGGCGCGGACATACGGCCTCAAACGGCTGCCTTCGATCAAAACCTTCATCCCGGACGAAATAATGTAGTGCTCAACCGTGATCCCGTTAGCAACGTGCTCCTCATTCAAGAGACCGTGGGCGAACTGTTCGAACATTTCCGGTAATCCTTTATAGAAATTGAGTTTCGCCCCCAATGCTTTGAGCTGTTCGTTAGTCGGCCGGTCCATCCCAAGCTGATCAAGCAGTACTTTCATGTAAGCGAGCTCGTTGTCGTAGCCGTTCTCACGCACCAGCTCAGTGCAACGCTTCCAGAATTTGGCGCCATCAATTCCGAACGTCGGAAAAACAACTTCGTCCTGCATATAGCTTGGACTAAGCGTCTGATCGTAATCGTAAACAATGGCGATGGTATTCTGCGGCGTCGACATGGCTTCCGTTGGATCGTTAAAGCGTTAGAAGATTAAAGAGTTACAAGTAAGACCTATGCCTGAACCGTAGCGAAAGCTCTCTTTCCCTTCAACGCTTCAACCGTTTAATGCTTTAGCCGTTCCAATCCGCGAGAAAAAATCGTCGAAAAGCGCGTCGTATATCTTGCCGCGCTCCGGGTGATACTGCACGGCCAGAGCAAATGGATAATGGCGAAGGCGCATTTGCTCGATGATATCATCGTTTGCGCACCACGCTTCTACTTGGCAACCATCACCGGGACGATCGATTGCCTGGTGATGCGAGCTGTTCACTTTGTCAAAGCGATGCGCCGCACCGCGATCAGTCCGCACCAGCTGAATGTCGTGATCCTTTTGTTCCGGCAAATTGTGACCTCCTATATCAAGCTTAAGCGTGCCGCCGAGTGCGACATTTAAGGTTTGCATGCCTTTACAAATGGCAAGGATTGGTAACGCGCGCTCAATCGCACTTTCAATCGCGGCAAATTCCCAACGATCGCGCTCTCGATCGGTATCCTTGTCCAATACCGAGGGATCGGGCACTTCTTGTTTCAGAAATTCTGGTGCGACATCGGCACCGCCCGTCAGAAGCAATCCATTCATTTCCTCCCACGACACAGCACCCGCGCGAACATTCAAAATTTTCACATCAGGATAGCGCGCAAAAATCGGGTTAAACCATTTTTCATCCTTTTGCCGCAGCCATGTAGCCAAGTTTGGCATCGTGCAATTAACCCCAAGGAGCGGCGGTTTCCAAACCGCCGATTTGAATAAACCGCGATTTGGACGCCCGTTCCGTGCTAATCGATTTCCCTCGCTAACTGACTTTCGTAAAGAATGTATTCACCCTGGGTAAGCCGTGCCTTTTGCGGATTACGTCGAATGTAGCGCACGCAATTTGCAAAGTGCCTGCCATCGCGCACAAGACGATCGAAGTAATCACGCTGCCACAGGCTGCCGGAACGACCGAGCAATCCGTTAACTCTTCCCGCGGTAAATCTCTTCCAGCTAGCAATCAATTTTTCGAGTGGATAGTCAGCACCTTGCACGAAAATCACATGCACGTGATTCGGCATCACAACCGATGATATCAATGCGAGACGTTTACCGTCGAAGTAATGAAGGGTCTCACAGACTATTTCCGCGCAATCGGCTCGCCGCAGAACACACGAGCCATGGCCTGCATCCAGCCATTGTTCCATCGCACCCGAGAAGCGGTTATGATACTCTTGCTCAATCCGCGCACTCCACGGTTCAGGATGAAATTGAAGCCAAGTCGCGCGCTCGCTTTGCCACTCATTGAGCAGATTGTCCGGCACGGCATCGGCCAAGCGAAACGTAAGAAAATAAACCGCGCCTTGCTGCTGCCAATGCGGAAGGCGATTCTCGGTATGACGAACCTCGGCATACGGGTTGAAGAATTGCAGTTCGTTCATCAAGAAAACTCAAGGAACGGCAGCTTAGAAGTACGGCGGTTTGGAAACCGCCGCTCCTTGAACCTTACAATCCCATCAATTCGCGAACGTATTTTACCGGCGGGCTGCCATAGGAAATGACCTGATCGTTATATTTTTTCAGATCGAACGATGTGCCCGCTTTTGCTTTGGCCTTGTCCCGTAGATCGAGATGTTCAGTCACACCGACAAAATAGGTAGAAAGCTGCGCAGAAGTGAGGCGCGCGCGTTTCCATTTCGCCACGGCTTCGCCTTCCTGCTGGTAGGCTTCCTTCATCATCAAGTCCATCGCTTCCTGTTCGCTCATCTTTCCGGCATGAATGCTTTGATCGAGAATGGCATTGCAAATCGCCCGAAGGCGCATTTTCAACTGCTGCATTTTAACTTCTGGCCCACCGTAGCTGATTTCTGCCATCATTTGCTCGCAGTAAACGGCCCAGCCTTCGACAAAGGTTCCGCTTTGGAAAATCGCACGCACCAGTGTCGGCGCGCGGAATTCGTTGGCGTGGGCCAGCTGCAGGTAATGGCCGGGCATCGCTTCGTGCACGGTGAGATCGCGGATCATATAGTTATTGTATTCTCGAAAAAAAGATTCTTTGCGCTCCTTTGACCAGTCGTTAGGCGTAGGCGCAACCGCAAAAAACGTCTTTCCGTTTTTCTCAAGCGGACCGGGCGAATCGCAATAGGCAATGGATTGGCCGCGTTTGAATTCCGGCATCAAAATGACCTCAAGCGGCGTCTCGGGCACGCTGACGAGGTTGTGCGACTTCACGAAATCGGTCGCCTCGCCCACGATTTTCTGCGCGTAACCAACCACCGTGTTGTCGTCGGGATGCTGTGCCGCAAGTTTGTTGAGAACCGCGCTCGTGACCTTTTTCTTGTCGGCCAGCGTAGCTTCATCGGCTTTAGGAAAATATTTTTGGTAAAGCGGGAGCGCGGTCTCGTAGATGGCGGTCTGCGTTTGCTGCAAATCCGTTTGCGCCCGCTTCATGATTTCTTCCATCGAGAGATCGGAGGCGAGGGCGAAGCGCAATTTCTTGCGGAACTTTTCCGCTCCGATCCGAAAGTCCCCATCGGAACGCCGCAGCAAATCTTTCTGTAACCACTGTTTGTACTCGTCCAAAAGTTTGGCTGTTTTCTCCTGCAAAGGCGCGAGATCTTTTTTCATCTGCGGCGCTCGATCCAAAAGCGGAGAAAATCCTTCTCGCACGAGATTGACGGCACCCTGGGTTTGTTCAATCGCGGTCTCGGTGTGAACACGCGGCGGATGTTGCAGATTCGCCTTCGCCTGCTCGATGATTTGCGGAATCGCTTCCATCCGCTTGCGCAAATTCGGAACCCGCTTTTCCGGTGTGTCGAAATCGCGCGCGACCAGCAGGTAGAGGCTATTGGCCAGACTCTGATTGTAAACAAGCGGGTTCCAATCAGGTTCTTTCAGCTCCTCCAGCTCGAAAATCTCCTTATCGATGTTTTCGGCCAAGATGCGGGCATCTACCTGATTTGCACCAGTGAGCTTGGAGATATCGCTGAATTCGTTGACAGAATCGCGGATTTGTTTTGCCCGGGTCAATTCTTTCTCGCGCGCAGCCCGAGAGTAATCGCTCAATCGATCATCGAATCGATGATCGCCTAGCTCGGTCGCAAATTCCGGATGCGCCGCCAGCATACCTTCGACATAATCCCTGGCCATTTTTTCGAATTGCTGATCCGCTTCTGTCGCCCGGGTGCTTATGAGCGGCATCGTCAAAAATGCGATAAGTGCGAGGGCAATTCTTTTCATGGCCGCATTAGGGCATTCCAATTTCGGTAGCCATCGCCGGCTCCAGTTCCTCCAGCGGTTTCTCTTGCGATTGCAGATACGTCTTGCCGCGATAGAACATTGCGACAAGGACGAATACCGTGGCGGCGACGAGCATCAGCATAACAAAGAAAAGGAAATATTGCTGATCGTTCATCTTTACGGTGCCATCCGGGTTGCGGATGAAGTAATTCACGCCGGCGGTGAAAAGGTTGCCCATTGACACAGTGAAGAGCCAGAGCGCCATGACTGCGCTTTTCATCTTGTTCGGGGCCTGCGTGTAGGAAAACTCCAGCCCGGTAATTGATACCATCGCTTCGCCCAGCGTGAGAATGATGTAGGCAAGGAATTGCCAATTCACACTCGGTCTTCCGCCACCATCGATCATTCGTTGGATATGCCAGATGACTACGTAGCTGCCGGCAGTGAGAAAAAGTCCGATGCCGATTTTTCGTAGTGGAGTCAATGTGAAGAAGCGGTCAATGAACGGATAGAGGACATAGTTCACCAAAGGAATGAAGACGAGAATGAGGATGGGGTTCGCTGTCTGAACTTGTGAGGCGATCAAGTTCATCCCAAACCAGTGCAGATCCATCTTCTGCGCCTGCAGTGTCCAGGAACCGCCGCTGCTCTGGTCCCACAACGACCAGAAGACGGCGACGAAAACGTAAACAATGGCAAGGCGAACCAGAGCACTAAGACCTTCTCTACTGAACATCTGCTTCAGGAATCCCAGACCAGCCGCTGGAATGTGCACAAACTTCTTGCGTCCGGCCCAAAAGCAGATCGTGGCAATGACCATGGCAACGCCAGGGATACCGAACGCCCAACGCGGCCCGAAACGCGGATCAGCCAGAAGGAACGGGCAGAGGATGGTCGATATGAAGGACCCGGCATTAATGGAGAAGTAGAACCAACCAAAAACTTTCGAGAGCAGGTGCTTATTCGATTCACCGAACTGATCGCCAACGTTCGCGGATACGCACGGTTTTATGCCACCGGAACCACAAGAGATGAGGCCAAGACCGATGAGCAGCCCCAGTCGTGTATCGTTAAGCGCGAGAGCGAAATGACCGAAGCAGTAAACAATCGAGAGCCAAAAGATCGTTTGGTATTTCCCGATAAACCCTTCCGCGAGGATCGCGCCGAAGATTGGCAAAAAGTAAACGGCCGACACAAATAGCGCGAAGTTTTGCCGCGCCTCAGCGGGCCCCATATGGTCGGCCACGCCGGAACTCGTGACGACGTACTGCGTCATAAAAACAATCAGGATTGAGCGCATCCCGTAGAATGAGAACCGCTCGGCCGCTTCGTTCGCGATGATAAACGGAACGCCCGGCGGCATGGTCGTGAGATTCGGAGGCGATGTCGCGTATTTATGTCTGGCCATAAGCGGGCCTTTGCTTATCAGGGTTGCGTTGGGAAAAATTCAGCTGGAGTTGATTTCGAGGCCGGCGTGGGCGGAGGGATCGCCGGGGCGACCGGCTCGGTTGCACGCGCTACCTCGGTGCGCTCCCTTTGCACTTCCGGCATCTCGCCCACCTGATGTTTCTCGCAGGAACAAATGACAACCAAAGAAATGCACGCGGAAAAAGCGATGCAGTTCCGCAGCAAAAATCGCATAAGCGCAGGCACACTAACTATCATCTAGCGCGGCGTGCAAGGCGTAAATCAGAGGTAGGGACGGCGCGCTACGCTGTTCGCGGACATCGCAGCGCGATGTCCCTGCCAAAGAAGATTGAGCGCGAGCCGACGCTACGTTAGCGAAGGACTCTTTTGTTCGGCGGTTTGGAAACCGCCCCTCCCTGTTTCACAAACGAGCGACGATGATGAACAGGAGCAAAAGTAAGAATACGAACAACAGTCACTACAATTGATTGAAAGACGCCGACACGAGATTACTGTCCTCTGCGGTGGGCCGCACAGTACGAAACAGCGCTTGGAATGAAGTCTTCGCCCTTATTTTGCTCGGCGTCGGCACACTGCTTTTTCTCGCCCTGATTTCCTACACCTCCCGTGACGTTCCGTCATGGGTGTGGTTTAGTCATGTTTCTTCGCCCAATCGCCCGGCGCAGAACTTTATCGGACCTGTTGGAGCGATCCTGGCGGGCTTTTGCTACTTGATGATCGGCGCAGCGGCCTATCTGCTCGCCGCCATTTTGCTCGGATTCGGTGGCGCAAAACTGTTTCACCCCACTTTGCGAGTGACTCCACGGATTGTTTGGATCGTTTTATTCATTGCCTCGGGAGCGTGCCTGTTGCAGTTGCAAACCTCTCATCTTCAAGGCTGGAAGGCCGCGTTCAATATTCAGGGCCCGGGCGGCTGGGTCGGCTTTTTCCTGGGAAAGGAGTTACTGCTCAATTTCATGGGCAAAGTTGGTTCTTTCGTCCTGCTCATTGGCATTTACCTAACCAGCCTGATCCTCATGACCGGTTTGCGTCCGATTCACCTTATCCGCCAGACCATTTCCGGCACAAGCACCGCGCTTGTCAAAATGCACGAGTGGCGGCTGCATCGGCAGCTGCGCAAAACCGACCTGAAGGGCCAATTGGAAATCAGCCAGAAAGAGCTGGCCAAACAGCGCCGCGTCATAGAAAAGCAACTTAAGAGGAAAGGCGCGCCTGTTCCCGAATCATCTGGGAACTTTATTTCACCAGAAGAACTGGCCAACCGGCCGAAGCCGAAAGTTGTCGACACCACCGCGCTGCCGAGTGACGCAGCCATGGGACGGCGCAAGCCTTCACTGGCGGAACTACGCGGGCAAAGACCGGCGCCAGTCGCTGGCAGCCTAACGAGCCGGACGTGGCATTCCGACAACTACTCGGTGCCCACGCTTGATTTGCTCGCGGCGCATGATCCCGAAGGCCGCATCGTCGCCGATCCGGCCGAGTTGGAGCGGGTCCAACAAACTCTGATCGATACGCTCGCCCAATTCGGCATCGCCGTCGCGGCCGGCGATATTACGAAGGGGCCCACCATCACGCGCTACGAAGTCTATCCGGCCAAAGGCGTGCGGGTGGACAAGATCGTCAGTCTTGAGCGCGATCTCGCCCGCGCCACGCGCGCCGAACGGATCAATATTCTCGCGCCGATTCCGGGGAAGGATACCGTCGGAATCGAGTTGGCCAACACGCGCAAAGTCACCGTGACCTTGCGCGAATTGCTTGAATCGCCCGACTGGGAAGAAGCCAAGGCGCGGACGAAAATTCCGCTCGCGCTCGGCAAAGACGTTTATGGCAAGACGATCATTGCCGATCTCGCGCAAATGCCTCACCTTCTCGTCGCGGGCACCACGGGCGCCGGCAAAAGCGTCTGCATCAACGCCATGATCGCTAGTATGCTCTTCCGCTTCACGCCGGAGGAACTTCACCTCATTATGATCGATCCAAAAGTGGTCGAGCTGCAGGTTTATACGACTCTTCCGCACCTGCGCTACCCCGTCATCACCGATCCGAAGAAAGTGCTGGTGGTGTTGCGCGGATTGATCGACGAAATGGAACGACGTTACAAGATTTTCGCACGCGTCGGGGTCCGCAACATCACCAGCTTCAATGCGCGCCCGCCGAGGAAGGTTGTAGCCGGGATCGGTGATCCCGGCGAGGAGGAAGATGGTGCGACAAAGGGACCGGGATCAACGATCCCGCCTGCAAAGGACGAGCTCCAGATTCCGGAGAAGATGCCCTACATGGTGGTGATCATCGATGAATTGGCCGATTTGATGCAGACGGCACCAGCGGATGTGGAAAGCGCTATTGCCCGGATTACACAAATGGCGCGCGCAGCCGGTATTCATATCATAGTAGCGACCCAAACGCCGCGTGCGGACGTCGTCACCGGGGTGATCAAAGCCAACATTCCGAGTCGCATTGCGTTTCAGGTTGCCTCCAAAATCGACAGCCGCGTGATCCTCGATGAAAACGGCGCTGACCGGCTGCTTGGGCAGGGTGATATGCTTTACCTTCCGCCTAGCACATCGCGATTGATTCGGGCACAGGGAGTGCTCGTTACGGACGACGAGATTCGGCGCCTTGTTGAATTCGTCTCGGCCCAAAGCTCGCCCACCTTCGACATGACAGTGCATGAGAAATTGCAATCCGCCAGCGCTCCGGAAGACGAAGTCACGGAGGAGGACGAGGAACTAGTGGAGAAATGCCTCGAGATAATCCGCCAGGAAAAACGAGCTTCCACCTCCTTACTCCAGCGTCGCCTGCGGCTAGGATACACTCGGGCTGCACGCATCGTTGATATTCTCGAACAGCGCGGTATTTTAGGTCCCGGCGAAGGCGCGAAACCGCGCGAGATTTTGGTCGATCTTGATGCCGCCGTTTAGCCGGTCCCCTTATGACGATTGAAGGTCTCGGCAAGAAATTCCAGGAAGCCAGGCTGGCGAGAAACTTGACCCTGGACGAAGCGGCCCGCATGACGAAAATCCGTCCGTCCCGTCTGGCCGAGATCGAGGCCGACGATTTCTCCCAGTTTCCGAGTCTCGCCTATGCCAAAGGTTTTTTGCTCATCTACGGAAAATTTCTTGATGTTGATGTGACGCCCTATATGGAGGCATTCGAAACGTCCGAGCACGTCACGGTCGACGGCTATTCGTATTTGCAGGATAATCCGGCGCCGAAGCCAGTGCGCGCGCCGGTAGTTCGACGTCGAGCATCCTCCTCTTCCTCCGAGCGCACATCGCTGATGCCACTGGCAATCGGAATCATTGTCCTTGCGGTGGGCTTTTTCCTAATGAAATTCATTCTCGATATTCAAAGGATTGCGCCGAGGCGTGCCGAACAACCACCGGCGACGCAAGCTTCGCCCAGCGCTAGTGCGGCCATCACAACTCCCGTTGCCGCTGCACCACCCCGCGTCGTGGAAACCCCCGCTGCTAATGTGGCATCGGCTCCGTCCGTCGCGCCACCAGTGGGGTACGCAACCACAACGGCCGCTGCTGGGCCTAGCCCGACGCCGATCGCGGTAGCGACTCCGCCGCCATCACCTCCCCCGGCAGCCTCAGAGCCGGAAGTCCGCCGAGCCGAACCCGTCCGCCCCGAAGACCTCGTCAAAGCAGGAGCCGCTGAAGCGGAGGGTCCAAATCGCGTCGCGATTCGGCCACTCAAGAAGACATATATAAAAGTCGTCATCGATAATGAAGCGGTGAAACCGGCGTTTGAGCGCTGGATTTCACCGGCTGATGGGTCGGTGGAATTTCGCGGACAGAAGATCGCGGTTCGCGTGCTCGACCGTGATGCCGTTCAGATCAAGAAGAACGGAAAATTGGTTGCGGATGACGACTCCGACGTGACGATCGAATAATTGGCTCGCGAAGTCGCCCGAGTCCGGGGGTACTAGCCGATAGGTCACTAAACTGCGCAATGAACAATGAGAAAACAGGAAAGACTCCTCACCCGATTCTCTCCACTTCACATCGGGAGAGGATTAAAGTGAGGGGTTTTCCGTGCAATCAACCGGAGGCAACGTCCCCGCGATCAGGCCGCACAAAAGTCGGCATGATCAGCCTCGGTTGCGCCAAAAATCTAGTCGATGCCGAAATCATGCTCGGCAATGTTTTGCAGCACGGCATGGAAATCACCTCGGACGCAGACGATGCCGACGTGCTCGTAATCAACACTTGCGCTTTCATCGATTCGGCCAAAGAAGAATCAATCGATGCGATTCTCGAGGCGCATCAACAGCGAGGTTTAAGCAAGCGGCCCAACCAAAAGTTGATCGTCAGTGGTTGCATGTCGCAGCGATTTGCGCGCGAGCTACGCGAATCGCTTCCGGAGGTCGACGCCTTCATTGGTTTGGATCAAGTGAGCGAATTGGGCGCATTAATCAAAACGATTCTAAGAAAACGTCCAACGTCCAACGCCCAACACCCAACATCCAATACAGAATGTTCGACGTTCGATGTTCGGCGTTCGGTGTTCGACGTTTCTTCGGAAACCAGTCACGAGCCTTTCAATTTCGTTACCGCGCGACCGACCTACATACCTGACTACGATACGCCCCGGTTCCGGCTTACCCCGGCGCATTCCGCTTACTTAAAGATTGCCGAAGGCTGCAATCATCCCTGTAGTTTTTGCGTGATCCCGCAAATGCGTGGAAAGCATCGAAGCCGATCGCCCGAGTCGGTGCTCGCGGAAATTCGTGGGCTTGTCGCCGAGGGCGTGCGCGAAATTAATCTGATCAGCCAGGACACAACCTATTACGGGATGGATTTGTGGCGTGAGAAAGCTGGACCACGTCAACCGGTTGATTCATCCCGAGGACCGACCCTTTCCGCGCTTCTGCGGGAAATTCAAAAAATTGAGGGCGAATTCTGGGTGCGACTGCTCTACACGCATCCAGCGCATTGGAGCGACGAGCTGATTGAAACGATGGCAGAATGCGACAAGATCGCGCGCTACATCGATATTCCACTTCAGCACATTGATGACTCGATGCTACAGCGCATGCGGCGGGAAACCTCGCGTGCACACATTGAAAGTCTAATCGATAAACTACGCGCCGGAATTCCGGGGGTCGCACTCCGGACCACGTTTATCGTCGGCTTTCCCGGAGAAACGGAAGCGGCATTCGAAACTCTGATTGAATTCATCGAACGTGTTCGGTTCGACCGGCTCGGTATTTTCAAATACTCGCAGGAGGAAGGTTCCCGCGCGGCCAAAATGCCAGGACAAATTTCACAAAAGACAAAAAACGCGCGATATCGCCGGGCCATGCTCGTTCAGCAGAGGATTGCGCGCGAGACTGCGCACGATAAGCTCGGAAAAAAATTAAGATTACTTTTCGATCAGCCGCTGATCGGCCGGACGGAAGCTGACGCACCGGACGTGGACGCGCGCGTGATTCTCTCCGCGCCGGGCCCAGTTGGCGAATTCGGCTGGTGCACGATTATCGGAGTCCGAGGCTACGATTTGTTGGCTTGATCCAACGTGGCGTCGGCTTTCAGCCCACGTCCCATCAGCAGGATGGTCAGGGCACAGCGGCGGCGCTCAAGGATGGCAACCGCACGACCAATTTTTCATCTCAACTCAACTTAACGAGTGACAAAAAGAAAGAAACTGCAGCCGAATGGTGCGCCTCCTCCTCCCACTGGCCCGCTTTCGCCGGCCGCCCCGCCGCGACCTCCCATCGCGCAAACCCCCTTGCCGCCACCCCCCGCCAAACGAGTTGAGCCGCCACCTTTATCTCCTCCGCCACCGGCGCCGGCCGTCGGCAGTAGCGGTGTCATGCCGGCTCCAGCTTCGGTGCCAAGACCACCCACAACAGCACCGCCTCCCGCGCCACCAGTTCCAACGGCAACGGCATCGACGGCCCCGAGCCCGAAGAAAGAAACGGCCCGCATCTCCGTTCTATCTGCTGCCCCTTCGGTGGAAATGAAGAAAACTCAACCGATTGTCACCATGCCGACACCAGCGAAGCAAACCGCACCCCTGACGGTGACATCGACAACACCCGAAGTGGCGAGCAACCAACTTTCAATGGGCCTCTGTTGGGCGCTCCTGGCCGTCTCGGCTCTCATTTTGATTATTCAGATTTGGAATTATTTTGTCTGATGGAGAATTCTGCAACGATCGATCTAAACGAATCCAATTTTGAGAGCGAAGTCACCAAAAGCGACAAACCGGTAATTGTCGATTTTTGGGCGGAATGGTGTGGTCCGTGCAAAATGATTGCGCCACTTCTGGACGAAATCGCGAAAGAAAAATCGGGCACGGTCAAGGTCGCGAAGGTCAATGTCGACCAGAATCAAAGTCTTTCCTTTAAGTACAATATTCGGGCGATTCCTTCATTGCTGTTCTTCAAAAACGGGCAGCTACGCGACCAGATCACCGGAATGACGAACAAGAAGGATTTACTCGGCCGCCTAGACGCGCTGGCGTAATGTGGGAGCGGCCTTGGTGCCGCGATTCGGGACGCGCAGGTCCTCCCACATTGAAGGTGATTGGTGACTAGTGATAAGTGATTGGTGTAGGCGCCTCTGCGGTTTTAACCCTGCCCTCCGCTGATCACTAGTCCCTACCCTGCCCAATTCGGAACCAGGCGTAGGCGGGTTACTCATCGGTAGGTCCGCGCCGGCGGCTGCGTCCGCTCACTAGGACCAGCCCCCTCCAAGGAATATTAGGACAATTATGTGTTGCATATGCAACGTGTGATTGTCCGAGCTCGCGGCGATCCCCTATTTATCTGATTTTGCGCCCTTTCCAGCTTCGGAAATCGGACCAATTAGCCAGCTCGCGAGATCTGCTTTGACCAATGGGCGCCAGACGGCGTGGCAGACCTACGGCCAGGTCCTATACGAACTTGCGACAACATCCTAATTGAAGGAACCAACCACGCCATTAGTGAATGTTGATGTTCAGACGTGCTATTGCGCGCCCAGGCGCACCGCACTTGTTTAGCGCTCTGATCGCCTGTGCACTTCCGATTGCGATCCTGTGCGGGGGAAGACTGCTGGCGATTTATCTCGAGGAAAAAA
>WNGI01000868.1_pt1 | contig 23939 bp, 20 predicted proteins | sample 5400621 | NCBI WGS metagenome assembly WNGI01 (sample SAMN13153374, study PRJNA577476) | soil metagenome | isolation source: 20 cm soil or saprolite under Garry oak tree replicate 1 | place: USA:California | collected 2016-06-15 | reverse complement strand
CCTGATGACCTGAAACGATAGGGGGTTTCTCTTCGGGCTTTATTCTTATCTGCTATGGAGGGATTCTCCGGAATTCCGTAGACAACCATAGCAGGCGGAAGATCCGCCCTGGGCTAACTAGGGCAGGCTCAGACAATGACTAAATTGTTGATCATGCCAACTCTTATTATCAATAGCCGTTCTTTCAGCATTGAAAATGCGGCCGCTTATCAGACGGTATCTTCCCCATCTCGTACTGGGCCTATCGATAAGCCTCGTCATGGTGGGAGCATATATGGCAGTAGGTTTCGCCCAGAACAGCGCCCCCAAAACGACTTGGGCGGTCAACCCTCTCACCATAACTTTTCCAGGCTCATCAGGCACCGGTAGCGCCGTCGACTCTTTCACGTGCAGTCCAAGCTCGACGAACATACTTCTAGTCGCCAAGTCCAGCAACCCGACGATAATCAGTTTCGCTGTCGCTCCAACGAGCTTCGCTTCCTGTGGGTCCACGCCAGACACTGTATCGATCACCGTAACCTGCCTCGTCTCTGCTAACCAGTGCGCCGGAACATACCAGGGACTCGTCCAGATACGTAATCCAGCCAACTACTACGGCAACATACCTGACAATCTCAAGGTCATCATCGTCGTGACCTAGACACGGCAGGAATCACCGCAGGGTTTCCAAACGCCTAACCAGTCTATTCCGATTTTATGGAAGATTTGCCTGCTTTGTTGGAGAAGATTCCGAGTCCTGTCCGGTTTTCTCTTCAGCTCGTGCCTGACTGAGAGTTTTGACGACCCAATAGATCGCGACTAGAGGCATCAGGAGTGCTACAACTGGTAGCACAAGGAGCATGCTGAACGGGCGTGTTAGAGCGACAGATCAGAAAAGAGAGGGGAAGTTTCTTGCTGATGGGGGTCAGGCGTCAGGTATAGGCTATTTCGAGGTCGACAGTGCTGTTTTTGACGTATAGGGTGCTACCCGAGTTGTTTTGAACTTGTATGAGCCAAATTTCGGTGCCCGAATGGATGTTGGCCAGAAAGCCTGATCCGCCTAGGCCGTTGATGGCACAGCCTATTGTCTGCTGGCTGGGCGTCGAGCTTGCAAAGCTAGGGGTCGCTATTATCAGTGACGAGTTGAAGAACCATTTTACTGTGAAGGTGGTTTGGCTTGAGCTAGTAAAGTTCCCACTGACGGAAATCGGGATGTAGAATGATCCGTCAGTATTGATTTGGCCACGCTCGATTGTTGCTGATGTGCCAGGCGCTATCGTAATCGCAGTCGTGTTCATTATGCAACAGACAAGGGCTACTTTAGTTACCGGTGGGGATGTCGGGGCGGATACGTTGTGAAGGGCGAAGGGCAGCATTAGAATTGTCACGGAGATCAGTGACATCAGGAGCGCTCTTTGTCGCTTGCTTTGGCCTATGAACGATTCGATCAATCTCACGACACGTCTGAATTTCGACTCAATCGGGTTTGTCATTTTCATTGCCGTTCCTCCATATCTTTGGGCATTTGTCTCATTGCGCCCCTCCTCGGCGCTCATTCTTCAGGGCCCTGAGAAGCTAAACGTTCATGTGTTCTTGCAATAAGTTTCACGTGTACAATAGGCCACAAGTGAGCAGAAGAATAGCGATCCATGGCGACCTGCGGCGACCACGGGATACGTACTGGGTTTCCGAGGAATGCTGTAGACGCCCCGAGCGACCGGACGATCTGTCTGTTAGAGCCTGCTGGTTACAACGTAGTGTTTTATTCGGTTTTTCTCTTGAGCTCGTGTCTGACGGCTAGTCTTACGATCCAGTAGATTACTATGACAGGTATCAGAAGGATTACGGTCAGTATGATTAGTATTTGCAGAGGGTCGCCGAGGGCCATGGGATAGATAGGGGAAGTCTTCCTAAAAAGCCGATGGCCGTCGACTGGGTCCGATTATTCCGTCAGAGTAGTAGGATGCCTTGTAGGGCGTAGTTCGCGCAGATGATGAGTACGAGGACGATGATTATCCCGGGCCAACGAATGTTCCTAGTTCCAACCATTGGTAGGAAGAACAACAACGTAGTAGCCATTAGAACTGGGATGGGGAGATCGTAGACAATCCTTGTCTGGTTGTAGCTGTCGAGGATGAGGAATGGGATTGACGCTGCTCCGACCCAGAGGAGGACCAGTCGTTCAAACCAGTCTTTGAACCGGAGCGCGAAAACGGCGAAGAGCCCGACTCCTAGGATAATCCAGCTCCCCAACAGTCCACTGTGGGTATAGAGCAGCCCGTCCACTAGGTTCACCCAGAACGCGGATGGGTCTGCGCTGGTAGGCAGTTTGGTTGCTAGGTCTGCGGCGACGGTGCGGGTGGCGAAAACGGTGCTCTTCAGGACGTCCAGCGCTACTCCAGCGATGACGATTCCGGCTATTGACTTTAGGTGGATCGTGAGGTGTGTCTCTCTCCAGAGCGAGAATGCGAAGACTAGCCCCGCGGTGGCCATGAGGACCCAGGTCCAAGGATGGGTAAGGAAGAGCGCGACTGAGAGAGCGAACATCGCACAGTACTTTGGAATTGAGGGTGACTTGGAGAAGAGTAAGAGTAGTGTCAGGAAGAGATACGCGAAGACCAGTGCTAGCATGTTGGCGTAGTATCCTCCCCAGAGACCAACAGTCAGGTAGTACGAGAATGGCGTGAGTAGAGCTGTCAATCCAGCTAGACCTTGGCTTCCATGGCCTAATCTGACGAAGATGTAGGTCGACAACGTCAAGAACGGAGCCAGCACTATCGGCAGGTACTCTATGATCTGTGTGGGCGAGACTCCTAGCGATGCTAGCGCGTAGAGTATCACTAGTAGGAGTGGTCGGGAGCCGTCTAAGCCCTCGACAAAAGAGTATTGGAGTGCTTGTGGAACCGGTTTCGCGAGCATCTGATTGATCCAAGTGACGTAGAGGGGACTGTCGATTCCGACGAGACTCCCGGTCGGATTCAGGTCGGGCCGGTACGGGACGAGGGTGAGGAGGAAACTGGCGGCCAGGCTGACCGCCAGCAAGAGTCTGGGATGCGAAAGAATGTTGGAGGTTCGGGCCGAATTGGATAGAGATCGCGTCTTGATGGAAGAAATTGGCGGCCGGAAGGGTTCTGAAAGGAACTCGGCGAATCTCTCGAACCTCTGCGACTTGTGACGCGCTTCTCTAGTTCCTAGGCTGATGAGCCAGGCGTAGAGTAGTCCCAACAGGAATATGGTAGAGAGCGGAGCGAGAAACGCGTAGAGGTCGGTGTTGAGACCTGAGAATCCAGGATCTGGCACGTAGGGAAAGAGTGCTAGTATTGCCAGACCTAGAACTTGGACAGATAGAATGAATAGGATCAGGCCAGTGATAATCGCCTGACGAGGCGTCATCTGACGTCGCGCCTCAGGTTCGACACCCTCCTATTATCTTTCCAATAGTAGTCTAGTCCATGGAAACCATACACACCCGGCCCCAAAGGCTCTATGGTCGGCGAACCCAGTCGGCATACCGTTCTCAGCAGTACATGCACCTGTAGCTCGGGTAGCGTTGGAAAGGTGGTCAGAATTCAGCGCGCTTCGTCAATTCTCTAGTTCTAGTTGGAAATCGTCGGCGATTCATTTCAAGACCTCTGTGCGTCGCAAATCTGTGTGCAAATTGGACAACCCCGTGGATTATCCAGCAGTCAGAAGCTGGTTGAGCAGCGTCAACAGCCTGACTGGTCGGAGATATTACTACTACCTCAAAGGATTCTGCTCTTTCTCTAAACTCAATCCAGCACAGCTGGTCTCCCTCGCGCAAAGGGACAAGATCGCCGTTAAGGAGAAGATGGCAGAGTTCTATCGAGACCTCGTTCAAAGAGCCTACGCTTCGAACACACGCCATAACCAAGTAACAGCAGTCCGTTCCTTCCTAAGCTACAATGAGATCAGATTCGGAAAGCTTCCGATCAACACCAGAGGCGATACGGAGTATGAGAGCAATCGGATTTTTACACGTCAAGAAGTCTTTAGAATGCTTATCGGTGCTAGAAGTCCTAGAGACAAGGCCATTATCTCCTTCGTGCTCCAGAGTGCCCAGCGAGTAGGAGTCATAACAGGAATACGATACGGGGATGTCCGGAGGCAGATCGAGGATTCCATCAGTCCCGTCGTAATCGATGTCAATCCCAATAATTCCAAGTACAGAATTCATCACTCGTTCGCGATTGGCCAGGAGTGTGTAGACTTCATCAAGATCATGATGGCAAAACGAGAAAGAGCTGGGGAGCTCATCGATGATCAATCCATCCTCTTCAGAAGCTCTAGCTTGGGCTGGAGTCGGATCGGGAACAAAATGGTCTTCGGTGGATCGGCCTATCAACACGAGAAAGGTAAGCGCTTGGACACCTCTTCCATCGGAATTCTAATGAGGAAGGCAGCTGCCGCTGGGGGAGTCCCCCTGGCCAAAGCCGTTCCAAAGCCGAACTTCGCACGCTGGAACCGATACGAACTTCACCCCCACGCATTCCGACGCTGGTGGAAGATTATGATGCGAAGGGCAGGAGTCAGCGACCCAATATTCCTCGACTACATCCTCGGCCACAGACCACCTTACCGGGGAGCTTATGACACATACGACCACGAATACATCAGACAGGAATATGCCAAGGCAGAACCACAGCTAACGTTTCTACGGAATCGCTCAGATCTGGTTCAAGGCCGACAGGAAAACAACTCTCAAAGAATTGTCGATGAGCCCGAGGCCACAGCCCTATTCTCAGAAGGATGGCGATTCGTAACGACCCTGCCCTCTGGAAGGCTAGTAGTGCAGAAGGACCCATCACCGAGAGCAATGGAGGCCTAGTCAACTAAGCGCATTTCTCTTGGCGCGTTAGGTACAACCATTCTGAGTACTTGAGTCGTCCATCTGTGGACCGGAAATTCTCCCGTGTACATCCCGGGGAGAGGCTCCCCCGAGACAGTCTTGATGTGGGTCCAAGTGTGCAATGGTGCCCTCCCTCTGAAAGAACTTAAACCCGCTCAACGTCGAGAACGAGCCGAGCCTCACATGAGATTGTTGAAGATCGTGATTGTTATTCTCTCAAGCTTTCTAACACTCTCAACGTTTTCGATGACAACTCCGAGAGCTGCGGCAGTAGACACAGTACCAAAGGTTGTAAACCATTTCATTCAGAATCCTCCTTACGGGGAAGCTTCCCGGAGTTGTGGCCCAGTTAGCCAACCGACTGGAGGAGCCATGACAAAATCATACTGTAAGGCAATTCCTTCTACTGGCGAGATACAGTTGTACGCGGGAATCAGTTTGCCTGCTTGTGCAGGGTTGTCTGCTTGCGCGACCGCAGACGTGGAGGCGTCTGCGGCGATCGCTGATCAATTCCATATTGTTCACAACAGTCTGTATAGGTTATCATTTCATTTCGTCCTGAGCGGGTCTGTTATCGGGGGACTGGCTGCTGGGTTGGCGGGTCTTGCTCAAGCCCGCGGATCGACTGAGATTAGTGCTGCGCTAACCTCCTCAACGGGTGCAGCTGTTTGGGCCTCAGGACCACTAACAGTAGACGCTCAAGCACTCGAATGTCAGGCGGTGGGGACGACCGAAATTTGTGTGTCGCCACCAGTCGAAGACTACCTGAATATTCAACATCCCATAGCAACTCCATGGTTAAACCTCACACAGGGGACCTACCATTGGTCTGCGTCCGTAGACGTTAGAATACTCGGATATTCTCAGCTAGGGGCAGGAGGAAGTCTGCAATATCTGTTCAACACGACCGCTCTTTGCGTCACGTCGTGTATCGAAAGCGGGGAACGTCGAACTTTGGTTCAGTTCGACGTGGAAGATGCCTACCCCGACTACACACCTCCCTCAACGACCGCTTCGCTTTTCAGTTTCTCTTCTGTTGAGAATGGTTGGTACCGGAGCTTTGTTGAGGTGAATTTGAACGCTACCGATTATCCTCTTCCTAGTGGGGGGAATCCGTATGGAAGCTACGGGGTCAACACGACATACTACAAGGACGACTACCTCGGTGGTCCACGGGGTGATTGGCAAGTCTATCCTGGATGGGGCCGTCTCGCGATAAGCTCGAATGGAAAGCATCTAGTCTCCTTCTATTCTATTGATTACGCTGGTAACGTAGAGCCAGTGAAAACCATTGATGTCTGGATAGACGCGAGTGAAGTTCCGAATGTGGGATTTCGTATCAATGGTGGCGCGTCATATACGGGGTTCGGCTCGGTGACTCTGACAGCTTTTGTTCGCTCTGATACGGTTAGTGGAGTTGCGAAGATGAGATTCCGAAATGAAGCGGATTCGCAGTGGAGCTCTTGGATTGATTATACAACCTTCCCCGTCTCTTGGATTTTTTCTGTTGGACCCAGTGATGGCCCTAGACTTGTTTATGCTCAGTTCAAGGACTCTGCTGGCAACGTGGGCGAAGCGAACAGCCAAATTATCTTGGATAATACTCCGCCGAGTATCCCGAGCCCCCAGGTATCTCGGAATGGGGACAGCGCAACATTTTCCTGGGCGCCTTCAACAGACGCAGGAAGCGGCTTGTTGCGATACGTTTGGAGAATAGATTATGGCGGCGAAGAGTCCACAACTCAAACATCCTTAACATTTCCATCAAATGTCGGCCATGTGTTCTACGTTAGGGCCGAAGACAGGGCGGGCATGTTTTCGGATTGGGGATCCGTTCCATTTGGACCAGCAATTGTAGCCCGTTACAATGTCACCTTCTTTGAGTCTGGTCTGCCGTCAGGGACTCCATGGTCCATAAGCGTACAGGGTTTCCCTCAGGTCTCAACTTCAAACACTATCATCTTCCAGCTTATGAATGGGACTGGCTACGTTTACACACTAGCGCCGGTACCGGGTTATCAGCCCGCAGCGTACAGTGAACGGTTCAATGTAACGGGGGCGACTGTTGCCCCTATCACAATTGGCTGGACACTGTCGCCGAGCGGAGCAAGAGGTCCGCCAGGTCCACCTGGTTCTGCAGGTCCTCGTGCCACGCAAGAGATATCCTCGATTCTACTGAACAACATGCCCTACATAGGGCTGGGAATCGCAGGCGTTGCGACAGCGATTTCAGCGCTAGCAATACTTTCATTGAAGAGAAGACGAACGGGCCGACGAGTGATTCAATCCTAGGACCAGAAAAGAGAGGTACGGCCCCCAGGTTTGGAATCAGACTATCATCCGAGTCCGCGTATACGACCCCTGACTGCTCTGCTGAACGCTCGCATTGCTGGATTCTACGTGCTCCTATCTTGTGACTGTAACGAGTTTTCGGAGAGATCGTTTTGGGATTCGTATGCTATTGACTATGTCGAACTCTACGCCTGACGCCTTGAGTAGGTCGGTGGCTTCGCGCAGTGGGAATTCCAGATCTTCCCCAGTAATCGGAGGGATGCCGAGCTGATCTCTGGTGATGAGGAGCATTGTGCGGAGCTGCATGTTGATCTCGTCTCTGAACTGTTTGAGTCCGGAGTCTCTCTCGATGCTTTTGACCCATGTCTGGAGGCTTTCGCGTCCGAGGAGCTGGGCATTGTGTTGGGCCTTGATGTGGAAGATGATGTCCTCGATTCTGGTCTCGACGTCGTCGAGGCTGGCTTGCTGGATGAACATGTCTCCGGCTGTTATGCTAGGTAGCGCATAGTCGAGCGGGTTGATTCGTCTCCAAGCTCCGAGCGCGAGATCGAGCACCCCTGTCGTTTTGAAGTGGTTTGTCTTGCCGAGGCTGTATGGTAGCAAACTGCCGTATCGCTCTGCGATCGTGACGAGCTCCTGAGGAGTCTTCAGCATGGTAGAAAGGTAAACGTAGACCCCGTGGGTGGTCGGCTCGTAGCCTCCTCTCGAAAGCCGCTTTGCAATAGAAAGGTCAGCAAGTCGCTTGAGGATCTTTCTGGCGCCCTCATAGCTCGTTCCGTACTTCTGCAGTTGGTGAGGGTTGAGTCGGCCCTTGGACAGGAGGACCCTTAGCGCTATTTGCTGATTCTCGGTGAGGATAATCTTCGCTTTGGTCGGCAACCCCTCCACTACAACCAACTTGTACCGAATGGTAGTGGAAATAGTAGCTATTTAACACATTATGAAAGTCTCCCAGGACATGCGGAATGGTAAGATCAATAGTCCGCGCCTACGAGTGCGCGTAGTCGAGCTGGTTCGGAAGACAGGCCAGCCCGTCAGCATGCTATACGTGGCAGAACACCTCAACCTGGCCTGGACCACGGCGAGAGCCATCCTCTTCGATCTCTCCCTAAATGGCCAGCTGAAGGCGATCAAGACTACCAAGAGCTGGATCTTCCAGCTACACGAAGTGTCACCGGAATCAGCGCAGGCCCCCAATCACAAGATCGACGAGAGGCGCTGATACACGAGGATGAAGGAGGAGCGCACAGAAGTGCTGCGGAGAATCCGCGCAATACTCTCCGAGATCGAGCACGTGTACTTCCAGCGCATCGGCAGCAAGGAGCCGGACACGATCATTTTGGCAAACCAGCGTGAACTGCAAAAAGCGGCGGGTAACGGAACGGAAAAACGGGACTAACCACGGCGACATTCGCAAGGGCCTTCAGTATCAAGGCTGCCAGAGTCGCGGGGATAGCGACCGGAGAAGCTGCCGGCCGAAAACTATGCTCTGATTGCGGGCACTCAGCGACCTGCCACTTTCGAGGATCCGGGTTTTGTTGGGCAGACATCGACGCGACTCTCTGCGGCTGCCACCACTTCCGACCCAGACGGATCTCCAACGAAGAATAGGACCGACCAAGTCTTCCCGGGGAGAACGACATCACACGTGCGGGTATCCGTCGATCGTAAGAAGCGTGTTCGTGTTAGTATGTCGCTGGATGAGGCAAGAAAGGTTCTCGGAATAGGTGAAAAATTCAGGCTTCATGCCATAGAAGAAGATCAGGGGTGGATAACATGGAAGCATGATACCTCAATTTCCACTGGAAGTAGCGCGCTTGTCCCGGGGATGTCCAAGTGGGTCCGGACTAGTTTTCGAGACGATAGAGAACAGCATGACAGGGCTGTTGCTCTGGCGAAGAGTTTGGGCTTGTCATATTGTCAGTGGCTACGGATGTTGGAAGCTCATGAGCTTGAGAAGATGACCTACGTCGATGCGTCGAGGCGGCGGCCCAATTACGTAGGTTGAACCGGGAAGGACTGATATCTAGTCAAGTCCGAAGAGATCATCGTCTATCTTTGACGGATCCATGGGTCCGCGAGACAAAATCGTCACGTGGCGCAGTGGAGTCCGGTTGGTCAAGGAGACCTCGAAGTACGCCTTCTGCGTGTGCTTCTGGGTCTGGCTCTTGACTCAACCCTCCAACCGCGAAACGGCTTCGATCTCTAAGGTACTTGGCCATAGCGAGGACCCAAGCGAACCCTCTGAGTTTGCCCCAATCGTCAAGCTGATTCCACGCTTCTCGAATCAGCGGAGAGGGTGTCGGTGACCCTTTCTGGTTCAGAAATTGTTCCAGTTGATCTACAAAACTCAGGAGTTTGTCCATTTGAGCTTCGAGGCTATGGCGCGCTCCCGCTTGGCTGCCTTTGTCGTCTCCAACATTCCCACTAAGGTGGGCGGGCTGGTCATCTGGCCTATTTTCAAGGAGCCGTAATCGCCGCTTGACGTCCGCCAGATCCTTCATGAGTTCTCCAAGATCTTGTGGCCTTCTCAACTCTTTCGGGCTCTTTGAGGTGCCGATTCTAATCCTTGGGCGAGACCTTTCCTTTTCAACGGTCCTTTCGACCTGCATTGCCTGGTTTCCGGAAACGGGAGGTTGGCCCCCTATTTTTAGAATTCAACTAGTAGTCTAACTTAGCCATGCTGGCAATCTCAACATCACCAGCGCATGGCAACGGTGACGAGAATACCCGGCTCCGTTCGTTTTCTCCTCAATAATCTTCGTCTGCACAACCATCACGTTCGGCCTCCGCAAATCGCGCATGTATGGATAAACAGTGACCCGTTTCACTCGGAGAAAACGTCGATCAAATTGACGATTTTAGGGGATCCTAGATGTTAGACCTGTTTGACGACGAAGGCGCATGAATCCCTACCAATAATCGATCGAGGAAAGAGCAATGATCCAAGAATCCAAGGCAATTTCCCAGGCTCGAATTACAGAGTGCCGCACCTCGAAAGGATGGGCTGTGGACTGGGTGGTACGACATCAGCTATATTGTCGGCGTGAGCATTAGGTGCGTTGTAACACGTTGGACCAAGCTTTTGATTGGTGCTACCTTGCGGGCTGGTTTGACTCTAGCGGCTCCATTTACGAAACAAGAAACGCTAACGATGTTGGATTGGAGGCAAGGCTCAGATTCTCGAGCTACGACCGAGACTCTCTTGAGCGTATTCGGGTTCTTATGCGCGGAGGATCCATCACTGCTGAGTGCCGCCCCAAAGGTCCGTATTACCGGCTCACAGTGACAGGCTACTATCGCGTCGAAAGCATCTTGGCAAGACTGCTACCGCATCTCAGGAGAAAGAGACGAATGGTGAAAGACTGGCTTGAATTACACAAGTCCAAAGCTGAGATAGGACGACTAAACAGAAAACTCCGATTGAAACCCAGCAGGTTTCTCAGAGCTGAAGTACGTCAAATGAGGAGGGCCGTCCAGCAACTCGGTCCACCACCCCTAAGGGACACGCTTTAGACCCCTACCCCCCTACCCCGGGGGGCCTTCAGGGAAGGCTAACGGTCGACTCGCAAGTCTTCGGCAGTGCCTGGGCAACGATTGAGACCTCCCCGCAAACAGTTTGGCGCAAAGACCCCTTGCTGTCCCAAACCCAAAAGTGCTTTGGGTGATTTTCCGTCTGGGTGATTTTCACCCCACTTTTTCACCCCAAAACCGCGCTTTTCTGACCCCTCTCCAGGGTGAGTTTTAGCCCACTGTAGTGGATGAAAAGTAACCCGTAATCCTGAAGCGGGAAAATCTGGGTTTTCCAAAAGAGTCCTAACTCTTCACAAAGTGAGGACGTATGCTCCTGGAAACTCGAAGGCGAATGGCTCCGAACGGGACGATAGCCTCTAGGATCACAATTTCACGTAATGGAATTGTCACCGGCTTACCTTCAGCCGAGTTGAACTCGACTATTATCGCAAATCATCCTCGAATCGCTCTTGACATGAAGCCCGATCCTGATCGTTGTAAGTGCCACTGCGGGTGTAGGAGAAAGGGAGCCGAGGTCAAAGGACTCTACGGCAAAACATTCCGACTGACATTATGAAAAGAATGCTCAGAGAAGCATGAGCCACGAAAGCTCCGGTGAGGATTCCTTTCATTCAGGTCTGTTCTGTGCCCATGTACTCTTGCCGAATCTTCGGCTAGCATTTTTCTCGCTCTCTACACTTTCCTCTCTTTGAAGTTCGTCTATCCTCTTTCTCAATTCTGAAAGCCGATCGCAAAGCCGGACAAACTCAGTCGGGTCCTTGCTCCCGGATTCTTGTTTGTAGGCGTCCCATGTTGTTTCGTACTCGTAACAGACGTCGCACAAGATGGAAGGGCAGAACTGTTCCCTCTGCTGGACGCGACGGGGTATCTCTCAAGCATCTCGCGCAGCGCATGACCTCCAGAACGGATACTCTCTCGCCATTAATGGGAGAGAGTCACAAAACAACAAAGCTCCGTGTCATTGGGATTCCTGAGTCTCTCTAGTATGCCTTCCGTAAGGAACGGAAATCATTCAATTCTTCCTTGAAGGCAAGCGCTTCCTTTCTAGAAAGTCTCTAACTGCTTCACGGATGACCTCAGCTACCGATACGTACCTTCCCCCGGACTCTGATACGAACCTCTCCAGCTCTACGAAGAGCTGGTTTGGGACGGAGAGGTTGCGGTAGCCTTTCCTGACCATGGAGGTCCGGCGAACACTTAAGCCATAACGGCTATCTTGATTTTCAAGCACCAGTCCAGTACACAGTGATGTGAGCTTGCCAACACTTGCAATCTTCCAAAGAGAGCCAGAAAGCCAATGAGGGACCGTGCTATCGTCATCATTTTTTTCGGATTGCTGATCGTTGCCGGATTGTTTGTCACAGGAACAATTTTAGGGGTCGTAATTAGCGTAGCTGTGCTGTTGCTGATGGGAATAGTTTGGGCTCTTACTCAAAATAGAGAAAAGCCCTCTTCCCAAACTGATGAAGAGATTCAGGGCTTCGAATATCAGAAAGAACTTGCTCGTACATCAGCTCTCTAGAAAGTTGCTCATGCGTTGCTGGGCTCCATAATTGCCCGATGCAGGATACTAGGACCGATCCAACAGGAAAGACGTATTTTGATAGGCCGCCTTCTGGCAATTTATGATGATTGAAACCGATAGTTCATGTTAGTCTTCAGCACAGGCAGTTATCAAAATCCCTGGAGACCAGTTGAACCCATTAGACCCTAGGTGGGAGAGCGACGAATAGAACAGAAGCCATCACGTTTGAGCTATGTAAGAAGACCTTTCTTTCTATGTGGAGCTTCCCAAATCCGCTTCGAGACGTTGGGAAAGAACTCTGTGACATTCTTGTGGTCTCTGACCCGGACATAATCATCGTCTCCGTAAAGGAAATCGAATATCGTGACAATAAGCCAGAACCTGTTGCGAGTGCGAAGTGGCAACGGAAAGCGGTAATTGAGTCAGTAGGTCAAATTTACAAAGCTGAGAAATGGATAGTAGGCGATAGGCCCGTCCAAACACGTGAGAAGAATCCGATAGTTCTCCCTGATTTGAAACGTCGGAAGATTCATCGAATCGCCGTAGCTCTTGGATCGAAAGGCAAAACCCTGATACAGTCCGAAGATTTCGGCCGCGGTTACGTTCACGTCCATGACGAACTTTCGATACATGCTCTGACCAGAGAGCTGGATACAATCACCGACTTTGTGGAGTATTTGAATGCGGTCGAATCCTTCGTCCAACGAAACATTGTAATCCTCGAGTCAGGCGAGGAAAATCTCCTTGCCTCATACCTGTACAACGGCCGTTCCTTTCCGACTGATCTAACGCCTGTAATAATCCCAAATGGAAACTGGAGCAACTTCGAGAGCAGACCCGAAGTCAAGCTTCGAAGGATAGAAGATCAGATTAGTTACCTCTGGGACAACATTATCGAAACATTCTCCAGCAATTTACACGCGGGAACTCTTGACTACCCAGCCACACCAGACGAAACTGAGCTTATCTTGCGAACAATGGCGAGAGAAAACCGCTACAATAGACGCGTGCTCGCAAACCAGTTCGATGACGTGTTGCAAAATACTCCTAAGACTCAAGGCAGAGCAAGAATGTTCCAGTCTCCTTCCGGGATTGGCTATGTATTGCTGATTTCGCCGAGAAATGTCTCCCGTGCGGAGCGCCGAGTACAGTTGGCGGCCCGATGCTTTGTAGCGAGGAATTTGCTCCGTTCATCCTCTACAATCATTGGTCTCGCAACAGAACACCTTGACCTGAAGAACCGAAGTGGATTCATTGACGCTTGCTACCTTCATTATCCTGATTGGACGGATGATCTACGCAAGAAGGCTGAATTAACTCAGCAAAGTTTAGGATACTTCGCATCACCTGCTAGAAGCTACACTCATCTTGATGAGTACCCGCCCGTGAATGGGGAAGATGGTGAAGCCAAAAGTCAGGTCAACCCCAATACAGCGAAGTTCGAATTCCTTAGGGAGAAATATCCGCTGACGTATGAACGGGTCATGAGGTCGCCCGAGTTCAACGTTCTGGGCAATCAACTCGGACTCGAGGGCTACAAGTCTTGGCAGATCCTTGGGGCAGCTTGTAGCGTTGTTATGAACTATCGCATCGACTATGAAGAAAAGATTAGTCGTTCCGATACCGATCGGGTCATGAAGTATGTGGATAGATATGTTGAGACACCATACTCACTGTTTCCGTCCTTCGAGAAACTAACGCTTAAGGAAGCGCGAAACCGAATACGTACGAATCTAGCTCCCGTTGCTCTACCAAACAACCTGCTGAATCCCCGCCCGGAAGACCCAGTCAACGTTGGCGATCAAGATGGTGACCCTGAGAATTGTCTCTACGTCAAGACTATGGACGATTTCCATCTGTGGTTTGTTTACTTTCCGGACTATCAAACCACAACGGGAGGGATTTCGATTTCCAATAAATGGAATCTGAAAGTTGGTTGTGCCTGTAAGGATACGACATCACACAGATTCTTGAAGGAACTTGTGCGCGACTTAGCGAAATACGCCGGAGTGATAGATTTCTTGGTCGAAGGAATAGAGTCCTCTAGAAAAAAAGAGCTGGCGATCTCGGTCATAGATGAAGGAATAATGAAGGAACGGTTCCATGATTCCTATGTGAAGGCGCTTGAAGGTCGGGCAGAAATTGGCAGTGAAGCGATGATTCTTGCATGGAGAGATCTCAAGGACGAGCCGCACGTGAAGCTGGGGATCAACGAAGAGATTTCCCAACAGCCCCGGATGAAACGCTTGTCGTACGCCGTCGCCGGAATGTTGCAGTGCATTAGTGGACTTAGCCAAAATGATTCTCGCCAACGAGCGTCAGAGTTTGTGAGTAGCCTTGAATGAGATGATGTCAATACCAGAATTCGCGACTGACTTGGGCTACATAGCTCGTAGCAAGCTGCTTTGATGGATAGGAATGCCACTTCGGAAATACCGCGTACGGGTAGCAAAAGCGAAAGAAGGAAAAGAGCGGCGTATTAAGCGACTCTCTGAGATTTACAAAACGGCGCATAAAGGCCATGATCCGAGTGTCCTCCCAGATCTAATAGTCCTCGAGAAGTTTGTCGCCTACCACTGTCCTAGATTGAGCGTTCAAAGCCAGAGAGACTATGCGAAGATATTGTGCTCAAGGTTAAGCAGCGCTCAATAATAGTCGTACCGTCCTTCGTCATCTTTTTTTACCGTAGTGGCCGAAACCTAGCCGCGCATCTAGAGAAAAACTGGGCATTCCTGGGAGTTAGGGCTGAAGGATTCCAATCCTTCCCGGGGACCATGGCCCCTGAAGGCTACAGAAGGCGTGTCCGGAAAAGATCTCTGGGTGTTTCCGACACTTAAGCTGGACTATCCCAGGGTGGTCGGCGTGAGGGTGAACTAGGGTATCCAAAATCCCTTTGACCCAGGAGTCGGGGGAGAGTAGAGACACTAGCTCGGAAGCAGACCTTACCGGTCTGTCAAAGGACATTTCCTCCGAAGGTCTTCCACTGTAAAGTCTAGATGTGGCTGCAATTTGTCTCTATTATGTTGCAGAGTTAAAGTTCCAAGCATACAACCTGATTGCAAAGACTACCTTGGAGTTTCAGTCCCCATCGCGGAGGTATAGGATCCATGGCTTGCGGTGTAGTCGCCAATATCCTGGTCAGTGTAGGGAAATATGCCTATATAGGCAACCATTCCTACATCGATAGGTCTCTCATTGCAAGAGCCACCCTTCATTGTAGGCAAGCCAGCTACAGGAGAGTACTTTGTCAACAGAGAGAAAGAGCTGCAACGGCTTCTAACGCTGGCTAGAGGAGTTGAGAAAGGTGGCTCAAGCAACTCGATTCTGATAGGACTCCGAAGAACTGGCAAGACATCCATTCTACAGAACTTGATAGTCAATCTAGAACCGAACCGGCGCATCATACCATTGATGATCAGCTGCTACGGCATGACATCGAAGAGCAGGTTCGCCAGACTTGTAGTCGACCAGGCCTTGGCGAATTACGTCAACAAGACAGACGACAACGCTTACAAGACAAGGATCCTGAACCTGCTCAGTCAAGGAGCAAAAGCTGCCAAGGGAGTCCTAAGCGAAGTCAGATTCTCTGAATTCTCGTTAAAGATCAGGGATTCAAAGACTGACGAGGATGATCTAATCGAAAACTCCTTAGATTTTGTTGAGTCTCTCGCTGAGGAAAAGAATTCTTACTTTGTGATCATCCTCGATGAGTTCCAAGACCTGATCAAATGGGGGAATGATTCTCTCAAGAGAATGAGAACAGTAATCCAGAATCAGAAGAGAACCTGTTACATCCTTTCCGGATCAGCGACCACCATCATGCATGATCTGGTCTATGAGAGTCGTTCTCCCTTTTACAGACAACTTGTTGACGTTCCAGTCGGAAAGCTACCCAATGAGGTTGTCCGAAATTTTGTGAAGGAGAGGTTCAGATCGGCGCAAGTAAAGATAGGAGACGAAGAACTGAACAAGATAGTAACCTACTGCGATGGGTACCCCGACTACGTTCAGCGACTAGGTTTGGAACTCTACCTGTCGGCAGGACCCAGCGGATCGATAACAGAGTCCATCGTTGACCAAGCTTATGAGAACATAGTGCTCGCTTTGGACGGAGAATTCGAGAATTACTTTGCCACGTTCTCGCCCCTAGACAAAGAGCTACTGATCGCCATAGCTAGCGGCAAGATCAGAGCCAGCGAGATCGCTCGAGAGGTCAGAAAGCCCCTCGCCAACATATCGAAGAATCTGACTATATTGTTGAATTATGGAGTGGTCGAGAGACCGCTCGAAGGTCAATACAGAATGACTGACCCTGTCTTCAATGATTGGCTCCATAGAAGGTATAGCCCGCTAGAGTAGGAAACGATGCCTATATAGGAACCCATTCCTACTACCCCAACGATTCGACTAGCCTTCCAGGCTTCTTTGTTTGGGATTTAGCCTCTGAATTCTAGAACTTGCAGTCTAGGGATAGCCAGATGGCTCAGCTTTAGTGGAGACTATGGGCCAAGTTTCCCTTCTCGGTTCGACGGACTTCTAGGCGCAAGAATTTACACGTCGGCCACTCATGGGACTGTTTGGAGGATCATGTGAGTGCAAGTCTTCGTCAGCTCTTTATAAGGCACCAACGAATGACTCTAACAGGCCACCGTACAGGTAACGCCAAACGCTAATATACGCGACGGCTTCCCGTACAATCGTGGACAATTCCCCCCCAGGCGTTGTCCGGCCACAGTACCGTAATAAGGAATTGAATAATTTCATGCCTTCTTCTCAATCTTCTTCCTAAGCTCCTTCGCTGACAACACCTCAACATCATAGGCATCCGCGAGCGTTTCGGCATACTTCTTCGAGTCTGCGCCCACGTAGACAAGAGTATCGCCATCCTTGACCTTCTTTGCGTCGTAGGTTCCGCCATATGATTGTACTCCTCCGCCTCGTTGCAGCGCATAGGTTAGGGCGGCCCCCCAAGGCTCCATCTTTCGCAACACTTCACGAAACTTTGGTTGTTCTTCTTCGGATTCCTTACTTGGTTCATAGAACGCGATCTTCTCGATCTGATCGACCAATAGAAACGTCATTGGCCTAGCCAAGTGTTCGGTAACGTCGATATGGTCGTTGCTCTTCCAAGTGTACTTAGAAGATATTGTAGGATCCAAGAATCGCACGTCGGTCTTGAAGCTGTAACTACTCCAGACCCCTTTGATCTCGTCCGGGAGAAGCTTCTTGTATTGACCGTAGAGTTTTGCGTCTGTCAGGAACGCGATTATGTCAGCCGCGTTAATTAGCGCGTTGCATTCGTCGCCGTGGGGGAATACTTTCAAACCTTGAACTTTTAGAAGGTCATTCCAAGCTGGCGTCCACTTTGAAACGAAACCGTCGATACATGCAGTTGTGACGTCTCTAGCTATTCCGAAGTAAGCCCAGGCTGTGATGTAGGAGAACATGGGACCTAGGTTTCTGAGAAAGTCTTGTGTTGGGATCTCTTCTTCTGGGCATTTGTGTCCTCCAACCATTACTGTGGGAACCTTGTCTTTGGGCATGACGACATATGTGACGAATATCGAGTCGACGAGCTTCTGTGTGCTCGTAACAAGTTGATCGCAGAATGGGATAGTCCTCGGTAGTCCTATTCCCTGTTTGAGGTCATAAGAAGAATGGAGAGGCCGGGTTTCGTGAATCCCAAACTCAGTAGCAAGCCGCTTGGATTCACGTATCCAAGACTCTTCGAACTCCTTTGCCTTGGACGTGGCTACCCCCACACCTAGAGGAGTATAGAACCCCGTTTCGTAGCTCTGTCTGAGACCTTTCCCAGGAATAGGAACGTGTACCTTTTTCTTCCTGGCGAACTCTTTGCCGTCAAAGCCCACGGTGAGCTTTCCAGATCCAAGCATCGTTGTCTCCGCTCCTACTTCCCTTCGCCGTCTACGACGGCGATATTTCATGGTATTCGAGCTAAGAGCCATCGGCTCGGTTTGGCCGCTACAGGCGTTGACTTGAGCTGACAGTTTGGATTTGTGTCACCGCCTTTCTTAGTCGCCGAGGTGACACGCTATTGCATTCCAGCTCCTAACATAGTACCTGAGCACTTGAGGGCATTATTAGGGAGGGATCCCAAGGCAGATCAACAACCATGCTTAGCAAGAATCCGAGAAAGCCCCGCTGAGAGCACTGACACGCGTACCGCCGTATTGGGCGAGTAGCTCTCAATCCATTTACGTAGGTCTGTTGTCATGGCAAGAAGGACCTTTTCGTACCGATACTCACTCCCTCCAGAGTTGAGTTCCCTAATGACATCGCTCGTCGTTCTTGCCCGCCCGATATAGCAATCACGACCCTTCCCATGCATGAAATAGAGATACTTTCTTTCCGGGTACTCCCTGTTGTTAGCCCGGATCAGTTGAGTGCCCTGCTCGCCACATTTGGGGCATAGCGACCTCATACTGCAACAAAGTTGCACCCCCCCGTTAATATGTATCGGCGAATGTATCCCGAACGAGGTCTGAAGGTAGAGTATGATTCAACGGATCGCTCTAGCATATCGACTGGGGGCGTCAGTGCAGTGAGACTCGAACACAAGGCCGGACCTGACATCATCCACGAGCTGGCCGTCAATCTTTACCCATCAAGCCTCGAATCATTCCGCGAAGCGATTGCCAACTCCCTAGATGAGGGAAGCAAGAAGGTCGAGCTGCAGGTCTCTCTGAAAGAGGTCATCATGGAAGACTGGGGCCAAGGCATCAGAGACATAGAACAGTTCAGACTTTTCGGTCAATATGCGAAAACCACTAGATTTGACGGCGAAGTAATTGGAATGAAAGGCCTCGGAAAACTCTCGCTTCTACGCTTGGGGACTACTGTCAACTTTCGCACAAACAACGGCGAGTATGGAATAGACGTTGTGATGACACCAGAGTCGCTCGACGCGACCATCGGGGCCAAGGACAAGTTCGTACCTCACCAGGGAACAAGAGTTGTGATTCCTACCCCTAAGGGAATCCCACCAATGGAGGAATTATCAGAGTACTTGAGAAAAGTATTTGGCCTTAGGATCGCAAAGGGAACCGAGATCTCTCTCAACGGTGTCTTGCTGAAATCAAAGGTCGATTCAACCGAGAGGCTTCTCTTCAGACTTGCGGGGGGCGTCGATGTGCCGGGTAATCTAAAGCGCGATGATAAGAAAGGCAGGGGAGCCGTTGACGTTTATGTCAAACATGTTTACGTGACATCAATCCTTGTAGACCCTGAAAGGAGCTTCACTGGTTGGGTCAACTGCAATGAGCTAATCCCGACCACGTCAAGAACCGAGATTGTTAAGGATGAACGATACGACGACTTTCTCAAACATCTCAAAGAGCATGTAGCATCGCGATTTCCCAAAAGGGAAGAAGAGATCGGCCACGACGAAATCTTGCTCGGAAATGAGCTAGCCAACCTTCTCAAGAACTTCCTCAAGGACATGAACCTCTACCCTGAGGGAAAGATACTCGTTGGAAAGGATGGCGAAAGAAGTCCCACTGCGCTAGGAGAAAAACGGAAGGGGGAGAAATCAGCCGAGGCGAAGGAGCCAAAAAAAGAAGTTCCTGAATACGTTAAGATTCACATGTCGCGAAAGACGAACAAGCCGATACGAAGAGTAGCGAAAACCGATTACGGCATAATGTGGATAGACCAAGATTATGGGAACGAGAAGGAGCCTTTGTTCTTCGTCGAGCCGAATATGGCCATAAGGAATCGGACAAATAGCCTCTACCGGTTTGCTTTGAAGAGTAAGCCATCCTTGGGCCCCAAGTGGCTCAGACTGCTGCCTTATCTTTCGAGGCTAGCCGTTAGCGTCAGGAAAGAGTACAAGAGTTGGAGTCGTGAGCAGACCGCGCTAGAGATTGACAGGACGACACGATACTTTCTGAAGAGCAAAGGCGAACTTTAGAAAGTTATCTCACTCCATTATTTCTTCCAGTTGTGTTACTGCCCAGTGATGCCGACCTCTTGTGACAGTGAGATTGTAGAGCGAGCCGTGAAGATGCTCATGCACTAGAAGAGGCACGATGTAGTGAGAGACGTAGGCGTCCCAGTCAACAAAGTCCTCGGGCCACTCGCTTGCCAGATTGAGGTAAACCGTGTCAGAAGTTCTTTCGTAATACGCATCAAACGGTTCACAACCAAAGAGGTTGGGCGAATCGACACCTGCTTCCTGTCTTGTCAAGACCGTTTTCGCAAGATGAAGATCAGTCGTATCCATTCCTCTGCGTTTAGGGTTTCAGCGTCCCGACTCTGATCCCGCAGCCAGTGCAACGGAAGACCCGGTACTTCCCGGTGACTGAATCTTCGATCATTCGCAAGTCACAGCCTTGACAGATAAGCGCGGCCACCTGACCCACTATCCTCTGATCGCCCCTTCTACTTGCGAGTTGCTGAATCTTCTTCGCTTTGCTAACCAACTCTTGTTTAGCCGTTTCGCCCTCGTAGACTCCAAGGGCAATTTCCTCGATCTCGATGGCCAATTTTTCAATTGGGCCGATCGGAAACCCCGGCACCCTAGCCTGACGCTTTCTCTGGGGTTTCTTCTTGACCAGCTTCTGAGCTGATTGAGCAGTTTCGAGCTTTCCTTGGCAAAGATAGCATGTGTCGCGATCTGTGAACTGAGGTGTGCCGCACTTAGAGCACCTCTTCTCTGCTCTTTCGATTTCCACTGTCGATTCTGTTGATGATGATGCGTCCGCCATGCTCGCCCATCTTGTGGGCGAGAACTGGTGGCCTAAGATAACGCTTGTTGTTTCCTTGTCAGCGCGTTCCTGGGGGAATAACCGAGACAATTATCAGATCGTCAACGAATGGATCCCTATAGGTGGCTCAGTCCACGTCGTGGAAGTCTAGTCGCTTCCCAAGGAGCGAGGAACCTACTCTCTGATTTTCGCATTTGGGCGTGAGACCCTCGCCCCTTACCTAGCCGCAGCGACTAACTGGCCAGTGGCGTATCCATTTTGGGACCTTGGCAATGACCTTGCTAACCTAACGCCGGACCAAATAAAAAAAGCTCAGGAGGCTGGGAAGATCCAAGTCAAGTACTCACCCACCAAGGGTACGTGCCTGACCTATTGACGGTAGATGTCGTTCAATTGATTGTTAGTTAAGAAGCTAAGAGCAGATTAGGGAGAACCGGATCGGGGTACACGGTACTCGGAACTACAGGTCTTCGTGGCTGGAACCGAACATAACCTAACTCGGGCTTAGGCGGACAACGAAAGCAAAGCGAAAGTAATCCCCGAGCCAAACAACCTTGGTTCGCGTAGAAAACAATCTCGTAACAACCGCAATCGTTAGCATTGAACCGGTAGTTTGCACCTCACCTCCCACACCTATGACCGAAGAAGGAGACTCTCCGGTCGTTGTGGGCCTCGGGCGAGTCTTCTCTCCGATTCGTCGGTCAGATTCTCTTAAACTTGGCCGGGTTTGCGAAATTCTTGAGTAGCTCGACGTCTCTCCGAAGGTCGTCATTCTCCGCTTTGAGCTTGGTGATGTCTTTCTCCATCTCCTGCTGCTTCTGTGTTGTTGCTATGCTGATGCCGCCGTGGCTCCAGAGGTTGAGGAAGGGTTCGGTCTTGAGCCAGTCTTGCTGTATTTTCTCCATTAGCATCGGGTTCTTCTCTGCCTCTCGGAGCTTCTCGTAGTCGAGCGAGTCTATTTTGTGGCCTGCGAAGAAGTTGACGTGGACCCGGTCGACTCCTGCAAGGGTGGGAAGGTTGGTCTTGAGCGTGTCCCTCAACTCATGCAAGTGCTTTCCATATCGGACGTGGTAGAACTGGCGGTAGAACTCGCGCGCATCCTGGACGTTTCCGCAGCGGCACTCGTAGCGTTTCCTGCTGGCCCCGTTGATGGAGCGTCTCGTCTTCTGCATCCGGCCCCCGCACATCTTGCAGTAGGGCTTGATCCGTTCGACGACTCCCGCCCTGGTCGAGGCTTCTATCCATGCGTGTTGCAAGTTGTCCTTGTTGAAGGGTAGTCCTTGGCGGTTGAGGAAGATTGGTTCGTAGACGGGCTGGCCCCGCTCGTCAGTTCCGACGCGCCGTGGAGTACCGCGTTCTTTGAGATGTTCTAGTAGCATCTTGGGTCCGTCCCAGCTCCGGTGCCAGATGACGAAGTAGGGTTTGTCGTTCTTCTTCCGGTGGGACCATTTGAAGATCCACCAGTCGTGGTTCTCCCTGATCTGCGGTTCTAGCTTGGCCCAGCCGTTCTTGTTGAACTCTACGAACCGGTGCTCGTCCATGAAGCCCTGGAACATCATGGTGAAGATGGCACGTTCGCGCGGCTTACAGGCGCCGATAATTTTGTAGACCTCGCCCAGCGAGAGGCTGCCCTCCACTGCCTCCGTATCCGCATTGAGCCTCTCCGGGCTGCTGTTCGGCAGCTGGACTCGATGGAACTTGAGGAGTCCGTGGACGGCGTTGTAGAATTTGAGCTTGTAATTCCGCGTCCCCTTGATCTCACTGTTCAGAAAATCGAGCAGCAGCTCTTCCAACTCCGCCCGCTGCCGATCAGTCTTACACCGACCCTGCTTACGTAAGACAAACTCGACCTCACCCACACCATCCACCAGCTTCCACTCAGGCTGCGCTCTCAGCCAGCGGAAGAACCGGAACAACGCCCGCGGCGCTGCATAGTGCTCATCGCTCTTCAAACTCCGCAGATAACGCGCCGCCACCGGGTTCGACTCTACCCATGCAAACACGGCATACTTCGACGCCGCAACCCCAGGCGCCTCACTAAACAACTCAGCCCGCAAATCAGACGACCGACCGAAAGATCCACCACCACTTAACTGCTCCCCCAAAACAGTCGAAGCCATCCAGGATACCTTCAGTGGGCCAGAGAAGTCATCGGACCCAATTTCGGGGATGGCAGTGAATGAATAAAACCGTTCTGTTAGCTCGATATTCGCCGTCTCATTTCATAAGAAAGTCTAGCGCTCCAATTCTGGAACTCGGCAATGATTGTCGATAAATAGATGGCTGGTCTACGGCTGCTCGGCGAGCTTTTGAAGTCGCGCAGCAGCTTCTCTAATTTTCCCCTTTACCTCTGCATTATAGCCGCTCTTGGCGACGTGAAGTGCTAGACTGTTTAGCTCTGCTCGTATGACTGAGAGCGGGTCCTTCTTGTCCACACGAATCATTCCCCCGAAACAGGTTTGACAGACCCAAGCATGGAAGTATGGGTCGTACTCGTGATATGTTGACTCCTCACAATAGTGACAGTAAGGGTGATTCGGGTCCGACACTCGTTGCGACAATTCGAAGCTTAACTCCCTTCGAACATTTGGAGATAGGGGGATAATAGCTGAGTTCAACCGTGGCGCAACAAACTCGGTGACAATTACACATCTATGAAAATGGTTCATAGTGCGATTAATCTACAGACCTTTGATCTTGAGGATATTGGGAGAGCTCGTCCTCGGCTCCAATAACAGTCACGCCCTTGGCGTTCGAAAGCCTCGGCGTCCGTTCGATGTGCACGCTGGTACGGACTAGGGACGTGACCGTTTTGTTGGATGCTGGTGTAGCTTTGGGTCCAAGGTTCCGATTGATGCCTCATCCGCGAGAGTTCAAAGCGAGGGATGAGGCTCGTGAGAGAATCAACGAGGCTGCTACCAAGGCTAAGGTCGTAACGATTTCTCATTATCACAACGATCATCATACCCCCAACTACCTCGACCCGGTCTGGCTTGGAAGCACTCCCGAGCTGTCT
>WNGI01001358.1_pt1 | contig 23949 bp, 24 predicted proteins | sample 5400621 | NCBI WGS metagenome assembly WNGI01 (sample SAMN13153374, study PRJNA577476) | soil metagenome | isolation source: 20 cm soil or saprolite under Garry oak tree replicate 1 | place: USA:California | collected 2016-06-15 | reverse complement strand
GGAACCAGCGACCATGCGCCTGTGCTGGCCCGCTTCAGTTGAACACAGCACGCCCAGATAGCGAAGTCCGACAGCGCCAAAAAGGAGTGCAATGAAACGCTACGCGGCATTCCTCCGGGGCGTGAGCCCGATGAACGCGAAGATGCCGGAGATCGCGGGTGCGTTCGAGCTCGCCGGCTTCACGGACGTGAAGACGATCCTCTCCAGCGGGAACGTGGTCTTCAGCGCTCCCCCCGCGCCGGAAGCGGTGCTTGAGCGCAGGGCCGAGGGGGCGATGAAGAGGCATCTCGGTCACGCATTCTTCACGATCGTTCGTCCGGTGGATGCACTCCGCAGGATGCTCGCAGCGGACCCGTACAAGTCCTTCCGGCTGGAGTCCGGCTCGAAGCGAGTCGTGACGTTCCTGCGCGGGAGGCCGAAGGCCCGGCTCGGATTGCCGATCGAGCGTGATGGCGCGCGCATTCTTCACAGGAGGGGCGGCGAGGTCTTCAGCGCCTACGTTCCGGGCCCGCGCGGACCCGTGTTCATGACGCTCATCGAGAACACCCTCGGCAAGAATCTCACAACGCGCACGTGGGAGACGGTCATGAAGGTCGCAAAGTGAAGACGTGAGATGGACTGTCAAGTGGAGGCACCATGACGTTAGCCGTTACCTTGCTTGCGCATGTGCTCCAAGGGGCGAGCATCCTGCTCTTCCCGGCCCTAGCACTCCGGGCTTGGCGGTCGGGAGGCCCCGGCGAACTTTGGCGGGCGACCGGCCTTGCCGTTGGCCTGAGTCTACTCTTTGCGGCGATCTCTGCCAGCGCGTCGGCCGGCAACGTTCTTGCTCCCACTTATGGCTACGGCTACACTGCCCCACGGGCGCTGCTGCTCTACGGATTCACACTTGGGCTGCCGCTTGTCTCGGTTGGCCTCGTCATCCATGCCTTGGCGGGGCGCCATCGGCCCGGACCCGGCCTCTACGCAGTTGGCGTGATCAGTGCCACCTTAGCGTGGGTCCTCGGGGTCCTGACCGCGTATAGGATTCTGTCGGCAATAGCCTGAGACGTGGGATGATGCCAGGAGCTTTGGCGTGGGCTTGGGCGATTCCCCGGAGCGCCCGCGGTTACTCCCGCCGCTCGTAGGTGACGATGTTCTCCCACTCGGAAGCGTCAGATCTCGCCACGACGGCGACCACCGGTTCGGTCGCGCTGAGGTTGAGCACCTCGTGAGGGATCCCCGGCTCGATGAAGATGAAGTCGCCCGCTTCGTTGTCGATCCTGAGCGAACAGTTAGGACCGTACTCGTGGCGGACCCTGCCCTGCAGGATGTAGAGCATGACCTCAAACCCTGCGTGAAGGTGGGCATAGGCCACGCCACCCGGCGGGATCGTTGCCACGTTCATGGAGAGCTTCTTCGCACCAACGTTTTTCGCGGACAGCCCTGTTTTGTACTGAATGTTGTTCCAAGTCCTATGCAGCTGGCTCCCCCGTACGGTGAGGATGCCGTCCCCTCCGTCCACGTACTGTCTGAGGTCGTCGGGCGAAGATCCCATGGGTTTCCCTCCCCCTCCGGCACCCAAAGAAGAATCCTGATATTTCTCCATACCCTTAGGCTTTCTGAGCGCTCACGGTGGCTGCATTCTTCCTGGGCCGGCGGTTTGACTGCAGGATCCTCTTCCGCAGCCGCAGGGATCGTGGGGTGACCTCCAAGAGCTCGTCGTCCGCGATAAACTCGATCGCCTGTTCCAGGCTCAAGGTCCGCATCGGGACGAGGCGGATGGCCTCGTCGGCGGTGGACGCCCGCATGTTGGTGAGATGCTTTTCTCGCACGATGTTGACGTCGAGATCCTGCTCGCGCGAGTTTTCGCCGATGATCATGCCTTCGTACACGTCGATACCCGGCCCGGCAAAGAGTTCCCCGCGCTCCTGCAGCTTGTAGAGGGCGTAGGATGTCGTGACGCCCGGCCGGTCGGCCACCAGCGCCCCCGTGGGGCGGTGGGGAACCTCGCCCATCCATTCGGTGTATCCATCGAAGAGCGAATTCATGACAATGGTGCCGCGCGTGTCGGTGAGGAGCTCGCTTCGGAGGCCGATGAGCCCGCGGCTGGGAACCCGGAATTGCAGGCGCACCCGCCCATAGCCGTGGTTGTGCATGTTGGTCATCTGCCCCTTGCGGACGCCCAGGGTCTCCACCACCACCCCGACAAAGTTCTCGGGCACGTCAATCGTGAGCGCCTCCATGGGCTCCATCAGCTTGCCGTCGACCGTCTTGGTCACGATCTCCGGCTTGCCCACCATCAGCTCGTAGCCCTCTCTGCGCATCGTTTCGACGAGGATGGCGAGGTGGAGCTCGCCTCGGCCCATGACCTTGAAGGAGTCGGTGCTGTCGGTTTCTTCCACACGCAGCGAGACGTTGGTGAGGACCTCTTTCTCGAGGCGCTCGCGCAGGTGGCGTGAGGTGACATACGTCCCTTCGCGTCCGGCAAAGGGCGACGTGTTCACGCTGAACTGCATGGCGAGCGTCGGCTCATCGACCCTGATGCGGGGCAGGGGAACGGGCGTCTCGGCATCGGTGATGGTGTCGCCAATCGCGATCCCTTCGACTCCCGCGACTGCGATGATGTCGCCCAGTTCGGTGGACTCGATCTCGGCGCGCTTGAGCCCGTTGAACGAGAACATCTTGGTGATGCGCGTCCTGACCACTGAGCCGCCCAGCTTCGCAATGCCGACCTCTTCGCCGGTCTTGAGCGTGCCGTTGAATACGCGCGCGATGGCGATGCGGCCGAGATAGTCGTTGTAATCGAGATTGGCCACCAGGACCTGCAGGGCTGCCGCGGCCTGCCCGCCAGGCGGGGGAACGGTGGACACGATCGCCTCGAACAGGGGGCGCAGATCCTCGCCCGCCTGCGCGATGCTGGTCGAGGCCGTCCCCGCCTTGGCGTTGGTGTAGAGGACAGGAAAATCGAGTTGCTCTTCTTTGGCATCCAGGTCGATGAACAGATCGTACACTTCATTCAACACTTGCTGCGGACGCGCGTCGGCACGGTCGATCTTATTGATGACGACGATCGGCGGCAGGCCCCCCTCCAGCGCCTTGCTCAGCACATAGCGCGTCTGGGGCAGGGGACCTTCGCTGGCGTCCACCAGCAGCATCACCCCATCCACCATCTTCAGGGCGCGTTCCACCTCGCCGCCAAAGTCGCTGTGTCCGGGAGTATCCACAATGTTGATCTTGGTGTCGTGATAGAAGATGGCGGTGTTTTTGGCCAGGATGGTGATCCCGCGCTCGCGCTCCAACTCATTGGAATCCATCACCCGTTCCACCATGGTCTCGTTGGCGCGAAAGGTGCCGCTCTGCCACAGCATGGCATCGACCAACGTCGTCTTCCCGTGGTCCACGTGCGCGATGATCGCAATATTACGAATTGCCCTCGTCAATGAGCATCTCCAGTTGTCACGGGCGCGGTCAGACTCCCGCTCAGCATAGCACGGCAGACCGCCCATGAAGAGACCATGTTGCCGCGTCGAGCAACGCCTCCACAGGGCCCGATGGCGGCGCACACCAGAGGCTCCTTCCCGCGTCTAGCCGCGATCAGAAGTGGGTATGCCCCAGACAAGGCCAAGCCGCGCCCCAGAAGGGTTGGGCAGTCCCTCATGATGACGTTCATTCTCGGCGGCGTGTTCAGCGTGATCGGGATGGTCGCGTTCGCGTACGGGCGGAAGTCCAAGAAGAGCAACCTGCTCATCGGCGGCATGATCCTCATGATCTTTCCATACTTTGTGCCCCTCGTGATGGGCCTGGTCGGCGCGGCCACTCTGGTCGGGATGTATTTGTTCCCGGAGTAAACTCCCCTCGCTTGCTCGTCGTTCACGAACACCTATTTGCCTTGTAATACTCGGCAGGGTAGAGTACGGTAGAAAGGCAACGCCAACCACCGCAGTGTCCTTCACGGCGCCCCCAGAAGAGTTGACCAGATCCGGTTCTTTGGGATCGGCTTATTCGAAGAACCCGATAATCTCCAGACGAAAAGTTGAGGGAGGCTATTGCGAAAGGGGGTCGCGCATTCAGGCAGAGCGCCCGGCGCACTTCGGGGCTCCGCCTAGCACGGCGAGTTCACAATCGCAGGGGAGGAGAGTCTTGATGCCATTCATTAACGTCGGCAAGGAAAACTCAGGCAGCATCGATCTCTACTACGAGGACCACGGTTCGGGGAAGCCCGTCGTCCTGATCCACGGGTACCCGCTGAGCGGGGCTTCTTGGGAGAAGCAGGTCCCGGGTTTGATCGCTTCGGGGCACCGGGTCATCACGTACGACCGGCGGGGGTTCGGCAAGTCCAGCCAGCCGACGACGGGCTACGACTACGACACCTTTGCCGAGGATCTGCGCAAACTCGTGACGACGCTGGAGCTGCGTGAGTTCGCGCTCGTCGGCTTCTCGATGGGCGGCGGCGAGGTGGCCCGCTATCTCGGGAAATACGGGTCGCAGGGTGTGAGCAAGGCGGTGTTCCTCTCTTCGGTTCCCCCGTACCTGCTGAAGGCGGCCGACAACCCGGAAGGGGTGGACCTCAGCGTCTTCCAGGGGATCGAGAAAGCCGTCGCAGCCGACCGTTACGCCTTTTTCACAGACTTCTTCAAGAATTTCTACAACACCGACCTCCTGCTGGGCAAGCGCGTCAGCGACCAGGCGGTCCACGCCAGTTGGAACCTCGCAGCCGGCGCCTCTGCCACGGCCAGCGTCGCCTGCGTGCGAACATGGTATACGGACTTCCGCAAGGACCTGGCACGCATCGATATCCCAACGCTGGTCATGCACGGTGATGCCGACCGGATTCTTCCCATCACGGCCTCGGGCCTCCGGACCGCGAAGCTGATCAAGGGAGCCCGTCTGGTGGTGGTCGAGGGTGGGCCCCACGCCATCAACTGGACGCACGCAGACAAAGTGAACCCGGAGCTGCTGGACTTTCTCGGGCAGGAAAAATCGGCGCAGAGTCTAACCGGCGCTCGCATGTAGCAGGAAGCTCGGTGCGGGCACGACTCAGGGGCTTGGTCGTCTCAGGCGATCAAGCCCCTGACGTTTCGCCGAGAGGGCCCCACCTTGGCATGGCTCGCTGTCGCGCGGTTCGAACGTGGCTCGGGCAGAGGAACAACGAGAGGACCGGAGTGCCCGGTCCTCTCGCGATCGCACCCCGGACGACCTCCCTGATCTACTTGATCTTATGCCCGATCACTTCCCCGAGTGTCACCCGAGCCGCTGTGGGCAGCACATTAGGATTCTTTCCTACCCACTCCGCCGCGACCCGATTGGACTCCTCGGCGTTCGCTTTGGTCTCGAAGATGCTGGTTGAAAATACCGATCCGGCGCCCGTGTCGGTGAAGTAGTATCCGAGGAAGCCCGGAACCGCACTGATCAACGGCGCAAACGTCTCGCGGAACTGGCGGCCCAACTCTTGTGGATTCGATACCTTCTCGTACTGCCGTACGCTCATATACATGCTCCGACCTCCGTCTCCCAGTGGGGAGTCTGTCTGTCTTGGTGGTGCCGATTGGCAGTGCGGTGGTATGACTGTCTTCGATCACAGACCCTGTCGAACCAGGTAATCGCGGCCCCGGGCGGTGATCAGTGCCCGACCCGCTCCGTTCCGATGTCGGTTCCACGCTACCAACGCGTAGTCTGCGCAATACAGGAGGTGACGCTCCACCACGTCCTTCATCAAATCAAGATTCCCGGCGAGCTCAACACAGTCAGCGCCTTCTGTGCGATCCCGCAGTGACACCAGCACACGGTTCCGGTCGTTGTCGAGACCCATGACGATCCTCCTCAGAAATCGCGCTGATCCATGAGGCGTGTCGCGCTACCTTCTCCTCCGAGGGACCAACCAAGTCCCGGCGGGATCGCCGGAAACGCGAGAGGGGAAGCAATCTCAGTATGCGCGTATTCGCGCGGAGAAGCGAAGCCAGAATGCGGGCTCGCCCCTGCAGACCTTGGACCTTACCTCCCCTGCCGCGTACTTTCGGGCCCCCCGCGTACACGAGCGGCCCGTGACGGAGCCCTGCGGGGCCGCACGGGGATCGGCGCCCCAAGTCATCGGCGTAGCGGACTATCATTACTCGCGCGTGGCCCGCCGCCGCATCCCTCCACGCACGGATGGGTCTCCATACCGGGGAAGCCCTCGCCGCCGAGACAGGATACGTGGGTTTAGGTGTCCATCGGGCCGCGAGAATCTGCGCCGCGGGGGCACGGTGGGTAGATTCTCCTCTCCCAGACAACCCGGGACCTGACCGGCGAGGACGTTCCACCGGGGACAGGTTTCCGCGACCTGGGGGAACACCGCCTTAAGGACCTTACCCCACCTCAAACGTCCGGTTCCCGTCTGACGTATATGTGTTTGGCCGCCTGCCCCGGCCAGGCAGTGTCCAATTGGATAGGGCGCCGCCCGAAAGAGCGAAGAACATGAGATCGGCAGGATGTTCCCGCGGGCGACTGAACTGCGTTTACTGCGCGATCTGCAACAGCCCAAGCTGGATGGGGGGCTGGCTTTAATTGCGCCACAAGGGGGGCGTTCTGCCATGATCCGAAAGTGCCCGCGGGCGCTTTTGCTGCTGCTCGTTGTTCTCGTTCCTGCCCTGCTGCTCGTTCCCAGTTCGAGCCGCGCCGACGAGGATGGGACGGTGAGGTTCCTCGCGGCCATTCCCGTTCCGGGCACCGACACGAATACCACGGGCGGCAGCATGTACGTTTTTGACATCAGCTGGGTCGATTCGAACACCCACCGGTACTATCTCGCCGACCGTTCCAACGCCGTCGTCGACGTTGTGGATACGGCGAGAGGTGTATTCGTCAAACAGATCTCGGGCGGGTTCAAGGGCTTCACCGGCGATAACTCCACATCCGGTCCCAACGGGGTGGTCGTGGCTTTCCCCTGGCTCTTCGTTACCGACGCCGCCAGCCGGGTGGTCTCCATCGATCTCAGAACAGACAAGGTTGTTGACGAGGCTTCCACCAACGTCGGCGATGAGCTGCGGTCGGATGAACTCGCCTACGACCCTGAGGATGGGTTGCTCCTGGTGGTCAATAATGCCGATACCCCGCCATTCGCCACGCTGATCCAGGTCAATAAGGAAACCGGACAGCTCACCGTCGGGCAGCACATCGCGTTCACGGATGCGACCAACGGCGCAGAGCAGCCGGTGTGGGATCGCCACAGCGGCAGGTTCTATCTCTCCATCCCTGAGGTGAATGGTCCTGGAGACGGCTCTGGTCCGCATGGGGCGGTCGCGCGAATCAATCCGGCCACCGGCGAGGTCGAAACTGAATTCGCGGTCGATTTCTGCCAGCCAGCCGGACTTGCCCTGGGGCCGCATCAGGATCTGCTCCTCGGCTGCAGTACGGTCTTCGATACGGCGGGACAAGCATGGACGGCGAAGGATTCGAAGACCGCAGCGCCCCAGCATGTGATCATGGACGCACAAACGGGCCATATCACTGCACACGTGGCGGGCGTTGGAGGATCCGACGAAGTCGCGTTTAATCGGGGCGACGGACGCTACTACACCGCTTCACGTTTCAATCCCGCCGGCCCCGTGCTCGGCGTCATCGACGCGGAACGCGAAAGCTTAAGACAACTGGTGCCGGCGCTGAACGTGGCGGCGGTGCAGGGCGTGCATCCCTCAGGGAGCACACACTCGGTGGCCGTCGATCCCTCTAACAACCGCGTGTTTGTGCCCTTGCCGGCCAACAACATCTTTCCCAACTGCCTGACGGGGTGTGTGGTGGTGTACGGCACGTCGGGTGACCACCAGCGCTAGCTGTGTGACCGGAGGTCTGGCCGGGGGGGGCATCTGACGCTTTTCCCCTCGCTGCGGTCGGCGTCCGCGTCGAATGGGACTAGAAACGTTCATGCTCCGGGGCGTTGATCAGAGTGGCTGAGGGGGTGGACAAATTCCCAGCATCCGGCGGATTCGCCTCGAGGGGGTGCTCCCGCCCCCGGTCAGCCACTACTGCGACGCCGTGCGGGCCGGGGATGTCCTCTACCTCTCAGGGATCGTCGCGATGGACAAGGACGGCCGGGTCGTCGGGAAAGGAGACGCCCGGCGGCAGGCGGAGCAGATCTTCGAGCACATCACAGCCGTTCTCGCCCATTTCGACGCGGACTTGTCGCGGCTCACCAGCGTCTTGATCCACCTCACGAACATGGATGACCGGGCCGTCATCAACCCGGTCCGGATCCGCTACTGCGGGGAACACCGTCCGGCCAGCACGCTTGTCCAGGTCGCTTCGCTTGTGCACCCCGACCTGCTCGTGGAGATGACCTGCACGGCGTACCTGGGAACGTAGCCGGCGACCGGCCTGGCGCGGTCCTGCAACGGCCCAGCCGCTCGGGGCCTGACGCGGCGAGAAGGAAACGCGCCGCGGGTCCGCAGAATTTCCCCCCCACTCCGTCAATCTTTCGGAGGAAGGATAGGTCGTTCTCCTGCCGCGGTATCCCGCGAGGACCAGACGGGGCCGCGAGACACAGAAGGGGGGGTGAATTCCAATGCAGAGGAAGGTCGCGCTCGCGACCATCGCGGCGCTGTGCATCGGCCTCCTGGCGCTCCCGGCCCGCGGGGGCGGGGCGGCATCGGTCCGGGCGGTCTGGATGGAGTATGACGCGCGATACAACACGTTCTGGCAGCAACTCAAGAAGGAGTTCGAGGCGGTGAACCCGGGCATCACGGTGGAGAACGTCATCGTGCCGTGGAACGAGGGGCACGACCGCTTGGTCACCTGGATTGCGGGGAACCAGGCTCCGGACATTGCGATCGTGGCCACGCGATGGATCATCGAGTTCAATAAGATGGGCGTCGTCCAGCCCGCCGACACCCTGCTCCCCAAGGCGTTCATCGACAAGTTCATCCCGCCGGCGCTCGAGGCGCGCATCAACGGCCGGCTGTACGGCGTCCCGGTCGCCCTGAGCGCCCGGTCGTTTTACTACCGCACCGACCTGGTCAAGACTCCGCCCCAGACGTGGCAGGACCTTCTGGCCGCGGCCAGGGAGGCGTCGAAATCGCCGGGGGTGTACGGGATCGGCGTCTCCGGCAAGAAGTTCGCCGAGCTGACGGAGTACGTGTACTACCTCTACGGGAACGGCGGCGACTTCTTCGTCACCAATCCCGATGGAAGCTACGGCCGGTGCCGGGTCAATGACACCGCGGGCGTGGAAGCCCTGCAGTTCATGGTGGACCTGGTGAGCAAGGACAAGGTCACCGAGCCCAACGTGGGGGAGAACGACCGCGGCACCCTCCAGGACCTGTTCCTGGCCGGCAAGCTCGCGATGATCGAGACGGGACCCTGGTTCGGGGGGATGATCCAGGAGCGCGCGAAGACCATGCCCTTTGCCGTCGCGCCGATGCCGCACAACCAGGGCAAGCCCCAGCAGACCCTCCTCGTGACGGACTCGATCATCGTGTTCAAGAGCGCCAAGAACAAGGATGCGGTCGTCAAGTTCCTCGAGTACGCGTACGGCGACCCGCCCCGGCTGGAGTTCGACAAAGACTTCGGCATGCTGCCCACGGAAAAGAGCGTGGCCCGCAACGCCTATTTCCAAACAGCGTTCTACAAGCCGTTTATCCAGCAGCTCCCCACGGCCAAGCCCTGGCCGCTCACCGCCGACTGGTCGAAGGTCGAAGACGTCATGTGGGACGCCGTCACCGCGGCGCTGCTCAACACCAAGAGCCCGAAGGCGGCGCTCGACGACGCATGTCGGGAGATCGACAAGGCGCGGGGAGTCAAGTGAGCGGAGAGGGGCTCCTGAGACCGGAGCCCCTCTTTTCCATCCCGCCCGCGCGGGCCCGCCGCGCGCGTCCCCGGGACGCGGCGTGATCGCCCGGGCCGCCTCCAGGCTCACGGCCGAGGAGCGGCTGGCCTTTTTGTTCCTCTGCCCCGCCCTTCTGCTGATGGTCGCGTTCATCTTCTATCCGGTGGGGACCACGATCGTCACGGCGTTCGGCGCCACGGATAAGCTCGGCCGGGTCAGCGGATTCGTCGGCTGGGGGAACTTCCGGGCCCTGGGCGCAGATCCGGCGTTCTGGCAGATTTTCCGGCGCACCTTTCTGTGGACGGCGCTCGGCGTGACGGTGAAGACGAGCGCGGGATTGGCCATGGCGCTCCTGCTCAACCTGCCGTTCCGCGGCCGGAAGGTCGCGCGGATGCTCACCGTCATCCCCTGGGCCATCCCGTACCCGATCAGCGCGATCGTCTGGCAGTGGACGTACAACAGTCAGTTCGGGCTGCTCAACCAGTTCCTCAAGACGACGGGCCTGTGGCCCCACCCGCCCGCGTGGCTGGCCGAGCCGAGAACCGCGTTTGTCGCCAACATGGCCGTCGATATCTGGATCGGGCTGCCGTTCTTTGCCCTGGTCTTCCTCGCCGGGCTGCAGGCGATCTCGCCCGAATACTACGAGGCCGCCGCCATCGACGGCGCCGGCGCTGGAGCCCGCTTCGTCTCCGTCACCCTGCCGTTTCTCAGACCTGTGATCGTGATGGGCAGCCTGCTGTCGGTGATCTGGACGTTCAACGATTTCTCCGTCCCCTACATCGTGACCAAGGGCGGGCCCATGAACACGACGGATATCCTGGTGACGCACATGTACAAGACGGCGTTCCAGTTTCTGGATTTCGGGCCCGCCTCGGCGATCGCCGTCATCACCTTCGTCACGCTGCTGGTGTTCAGCCTGCTCTACGCGCGCCTGTATTTCCGCGAGGTCGCCTAGATGCCCGACCAGCCTGCGGCGGTTGCCGTCCGGCTGCCGGCGCTCCGCCGGCGGCGTGCGCGCTCCCGGCGGTGGCGGGCGGTCATCCTGCAGGGCGGCGGCTGGACGCTCTCCGGCCTGGCGCTGTTCGTGCTCCTGTTCCCGATCCTGGTGATGCTCTCGACCTCGCTGAAAACGCTCAACGACGTCTATCGCGTTCCCCCGTCGTGGGTGCCCGCCCCGTTCACCCTCCAGAACTTCGCCGACATCTGGGCGCGGTACCCGCTGGGCGCCTACCTGCGCAACAGCCTGATCATCGGGGTGGGGGCCACACTGCTGAACCTGGCGGCCGCGATTCCCGCGGGGTACGCGGTCGCGCGGCTGCGCTTTCGCGGGCGGCAGGGGTTCATGCTGCTGCTGCTCCTGATCCAGATGTTCTCTCCGATCGTCGTCCTCATCCCGCTGTTCAAGATCATGGCGGCGCTGCACTGGCTCGACACCTACTGGGCGCTCATCGTGACGAACACCGTCTTCACGCTCGCGTTCTCCACCTGGATGCTGGCGAGCTATTTCCGGGCCATCCCCGCGGAGATCGAGGAGGCCGCGCTCGTGGACGGGTGCACGCGTCCGCAGACGATTCTTCGGATCGCCATCCCGATCGCGGCGCCCGGAGTGGTGACGACGATCATCTACGTCTTCATCACGGCGTGGAACGAGTTCATCTTCGCGCTGACGTTCATCTCGCGCACGGAGATGCGGACCCTCACGGTGGGCCTGTACACGTTCATCGGCCGGTGGGCGGTGCAGTGGCACTATCTGATGGCGGCGGCGCTCGTGGGCGTCGTGCCGGTGGTGATCCTGTTCATGTTTGTGGAGCGGCATCTGGTCCGCGGCCTGGCGCTGGGCTCCGTGAAATAGTGCCTCCGGCTGTGGTCTATGTCTCAAACGCCGACAGCCGGGAGATCCATGTCATGTCCCTCGACGACGGGACCGGCGCGGTGAGCCTCGTCCAGCGGGTGCCGGTGCCCGGCCCGGTCATGCCCCTCGCGGTCAGCCCGAGCCGCCGGTTCCTCTACGCCTCGCTCCGTTCGGCCCCCTTTGCGGTCTCGACTCTCGCGATCGACGCGTCGGCCGGCACGCTGACGCTCCTCGCGACCGCGCCGCTGCCGGACAATACGGCCTACCTCTCGACCGACAAGACCGGGCGGTTCCTCTTCGGCGCGTCCTATTCGGGCGATACGATCTCGGTTCAAGCGATCGGCGAGCAGGGAGTGGTGCAGGCGCGGCCGGTCCAGGTCATCCCGACGCATCCGCACCCGCACTCGATCATCGTCGACCCGTCGAATCGCTATCTGTTCGTCCCAAGTCTCGGCGGCGACCGGATTCTCCAGTACAGGTTCGACCAGACAACGGGGCACCTCGCGCCGAACACGCCGCCCTTCGTCGAGGCGGCGAAGGGGGCAGGCCCCCGCCACATCGTGTTCCATCCGGGGGGCCAGTTCGCCTACGCGACCAACGAGCTCGACGCGACCGTCGCCGCCTATCGGTTGGACGCGGCGGCGGGGACGCTTCTGCCCGCCGGCACGGTCCCCGGGTTGCCGCCGGATTTCGCGGGACGCCCTCCGTTCGCGGCCGCGGACCTGCATGTCACGCCCGACGGAAGGTTCCTCTATGCCTCCGAGCGTGCGTCCAGCACGCTCGCCGGTTTCAAGATCGACGCGGGCAGCGGGCGTCTCGCGGCGGCGGGGAGTTTCCCGACGGAGCAGCAGCCGCGCGGGTTCAACATCGACCCCCGCGGCCGCTACCTCCTCGCGGTCGGGCAGCTGTCGCACAGCATGACGGTCCACGCGATCGATCGGGAAACGGGCGCGCTCGCACCGCGGCATCGATATCCCGTGGGCCGGAATCCCAATTGGGTCGAGATCATCGACCGTCCCTGAGCCCCACGCAGGGCCAAGAGGAGGGACCGTGTCGCCGGTGCTGGAAGGGCTACTGGCAGGCTGGCAAGCCGCAACGACCTGAACGCCGAGGAGGGACGTCTCGATGAGAGGCCGCGCAGTGCTGGGTGCCGCCCTGGCCGTCGTCTTGGCCGGGAGCACATCGTTTGTCGGGGCACAGGCCAAGACCACGATTACGCTGTGGTATCCCGCGGGGGATGTCGCGGCAGGCCCGGTCAGTCCGCTGCACGATCCGGCTCTGTTCCAGCCGTTCGAGGCCACGAGCAACATCCACGTCGAGATGGTCGGCCTCGACTACGACACGATGGAACAGAAGATCTTCGCCGCCGCGGCGGGGAGGAACATCGGAGACATCATCTTCATCGATCACTCGTGGGCCTCCGGCTTCCTCAAGGAGGGGATGTTGGAGCAGGTCGCCCCCGCGATGGCGAAGCGATGGCTGGCGGCCGTCTCCCCCGACGTGGCGGCGCTCTCTGATTTCGGCGGCGGGGCGATGTACGGCTACCCGCAGATGGGCTACGATGTGTACGCCCTGACATGGAACAAACAGCAGTTTCAGGAGGCCGGCCTCGATCCGAATCGCGGACCCCAGACGTGGGACGAGCTCCGCGCCGACTGCAGGAAGCTGGCCCGGCGCGACCCCTCCGGCACCCTGACCCGCGTCGGATTCGCCATCCGGCACGTCGGCGAGCCCCACGGCATTGTCGACAAGTTCGCCTGGGCGCTGTGGGGTGCGGGCGGTGATCTCATCAACGACGCGAATGCGCTGCGCGGCGGCCAGGTCCTGTTCAATAACGCGGCCGGCCGATCAGCATTGCAGCTTGTCCTCACCATGCTGAACGATGACAAGTGCACGAGCCTCAACTTCCCGGATCCGCGCGCGGCGTTCCTGAAGGGGATCGCCTCGATGCAGATCAGCGAAGCGGTCAGCATCCGGGCCCGCCAGCCCAAGGAGGCCCCCACCATGCCGTGGCAGACCGGGTGGGGGATGGAGGTGCCACCGGTGCCCAAGGCGGGCGACACACCGGTCACCCTGCTCGGCGGCTGGCTGTTCAGCGTCCCGAAGGCGGCCAAGAACAAGGAGGCGGCCTGGCGGGCGATCGAGTGGCTCAGCACGGAGGCGAGCGACTACTCGATTGCGGCCAAGTTCGGGATGACCCCGCGATACAAGAGCAACTGGACCAAGGAGCCGTTCAAGTCCGACAGCTACGATCAGGCGCTGCTCAAGATCGCGAAATACGGTCGCCGGTATCCCATGAACCTCGGGCTCGACGGCGTCATGCAGGCGCTGGGCGCGGGGATCCAGAGGGCGTGGCATGGGGAGGCGACCGTCGACCAGGCGCTGGGCGAAGCCGCGCAGGCAGGGAACAAGGCCATCGCCGACGCCGCAAAGTAACCGCGGGTCCGCGGGGGCCTGCCGCAGAACGCCGGCGGCAGGCCTGCCTGTTTGCGCATGTCCCGCTCCAGGATGACCGTGTGATCCACGCCGCCCGCCGGTCCGTGCGGTGGATGTACCGCCGCCACTACTTCCATGCGTATGCCTTCATTGCACCGGTGATCATCCTCTTTGCGCTCTTCCGGGTCTGGCCGTCGGTGCAAACGCTCTATTTCAGCTTCTTCAAGGTCGAGCTGCTGCGGCAGCGGCTCACCTTCCTCGGGCTCGGAAACTTTCTCGATATGTTTCAGGACGGTGTGTTCCGCCAGGCGCTCCAGAACACCCTGGTCTATGCGCTGGTGATCGTGCCGGTGTCCGCAGCCCTGGCGATGGTGCTGGCGGTGCTCTTCGTCGAAGAGTTTCGCCTGAAGGAGTTGCTCAAGGCCGTGTACTTCTCTCCCACCGTCACCAGCACGGCGGCCGCCGCGGTGGTCTGGTGGTGGATGTACAATCCGCAGTACGGGCTGTTCAACGTCGTCCTGAGGCTCCTGCATCTCCCGCCGCAGCCCTGGTTATTGTCCAGCCATCAGGCGCTCTCAGCCATCATCATCTTCAGCATCTGGAAAACCCTCGGCTACAATATGATCATCTATCTTGCCGGCCTGCAGGCCATCCCCGCGATGTTCTATGAGGCGGCCATCCTGGACGGGGCGTCGCCGCTGCAGCGGTTCGTCTCGGTGACGGTGCCCCTCTTGGCGCCGACCACGGTCTTCATCGCGATCTATAACATGATCTTCGCGCTGCAGGTGTTCGATCAGGTCTTCGTCTTGACGGGCGGCGGGCCGGCGAATTCGACCAACGTCGTCGTCCTCGAGCTCTACCACCAGGCCTTTCAACGGTACCGGTTCGGGTACGCTTCGGCGGAGGCGACGCTGCTCTTCGTCATCATCCTGAGCGTCACCGTCGTCCAGCACCTTTCCAGCCGGCGCTTCGAGGTCGCCTATTGATTCGCCGGTCCCTCGTCTCCCTGGCGATCGGGGCGGGCGGCCTGGTGATGGCCCTGCCCTTCTACTGGATGCTGGTGACCGCGGTCAGCCCCGCTCCGGACATCATCTCGTTCCCGCCGCGCTGGATCCCCTCGCGGGTGATCGTCGACCACTTCCAGGCCGCGTGGGCCAGGGCGCCGTGGATCCTCTACTATAAGAACAGCCTCGTCGTCGCGGTCATTTCGGTGGGTCTCTCCCTGCTGTTCGGTCTCTTCGCCGGCTATGCGTTCGCCGTCTACCGCTTCCCGCTGCGCACCCCGCTCTTTCTTCTCATCCTCGGGACGCTGATGGTGCCGGTGCAGGTCAGCAGCGTGGCCTTGTACGTCTTCCTCTCGCACATCGGGTGGGTGGACAGCTATGCCGGCATCCTGGCGCCGAATTTCGCCAGCGCCCTCGGCGTGTTCCTCATCCGGCAATCGATCAGCGTGGTCCCGATGGACCTGATCGAGGCGGCGCGGATCGACGGGGCAGGGGAGATCCGCATCGTGCTGGCGGTCGTGGCGCCCTTGATCAAACCGGCGCTCGCGACCATCGCCCTGCTCCTCTTCCTCGGCAGCTGGAACGACTTCCTCTGGCCTGAGATCATCATCAACTCCGAGCGGCTGCGGACCCTCCCCGTCGGCATCGCGCTCTTCAAGGATCCCTACGGCAACATCGACTACGGCCCGTTGATGGCCGCGGGGGTCATTGCGACCGCGCCGATGCTGCTGGCCTACGCCGTCTCACAGCGGTTCATGATCCGGGGGGTTACGCTGACCGGCCTGAAGTAGCCCGGACCGCCGGCGTCGAAGCGCCATGACCAGGAGGTGAGCCCGATGATCCTCGTGTTTGGAGCCACCGGGACGACCGGCGGGGAAGTCGCCCGCCAGCTCATCGCCGCCGGGCAGAAGCCTCGCCTGCTCGTCCGCGACCCGGGCAAAGCCCGCGAGTTCCGACAGACGGCCGAGATCGTGCAGGGAGATCTCGGGCGCCCCGAGTCGCTCGGTCCCGCCATGAAGGGGGTCGAGCGGGTCTACCTCATGTCGGCCGGCGGGCCGAGCGGGCCGGACCTCGAGGCCAACGCCATCGAGGCGGCGAAAAAAACGGGCGTCAGGCACGTGGTCAAGCTTTCGGTCATCGGAGCCGAGAGCCCGGTGTTGATCCTTTCGCAGTGGCATGCCAAGTCCGAGCAGCGCCTCAGGGAGTCCGGACTCAAGTGGACGATGCTGCGGCCGGGCAACTTCATGTCGAATGCGCTCGGCTGGGTAGAGACGATCAAGACCCAGGGGGCATTCTTTCAGTCCACCGGGAACGGCCGCTGGGCGGCCGTCGACCCCGCGGACATCGGCGCGGTGGCTGTGAAGAGCCTCACCACCCCGGGTCACGAAGGCAAGGCCTACACGCTGACCGGCCCGGAATCGCTGAGCGCCGCGCAGTACGCGGCGACGTTGTCGTCCGTCCTGGGGACGCCGGTGAAGTTCGTGGACGTCCCGGTCGAGGCGCTCCGAAGCGGCATGCCGAAGGGCATGCCGCCGGCCTACGTCGAGGCCCTGATAGATCTCTACGCGGCCTTGAGGGCGGGCAAGGCCGACGTCGTGGCCGATGGTGTGGAGCAGGTGACCGGGCGGCGGCCCGGGACGTTCGAGGCGTGGGCCCGGCGCAATGCCGCGGCGTTCATGTAGGCGGAGCTTCTATTCCCAAGGGCTCGCTTGCCCGGACAGGCAGAGACGGCCGAACGATGAGACGCCGCCTTGCCGCCGTCGCAGCGCTCGGGCTCCTGCTCGGCGCCGTTCCCGCCTCCCCCAGCCCGCGGGTGTCGCTCGAGTTTTGGACGATCGCCCTCCAGCCGCTGCTCACCGCCTACGTGCAGGACATGATCGGCCGGTACGAGCGCGCGCATCCCGGCGTGCGCGTCCGGTGGATCGACCTGCAGTTCCAGTCCCTCGACCAGAAGCTCCTGTCCGCGATCGCCGGGGGCGTCGCCCCCGACGTCGTCAACCTGAACACCGAGATCACGATCCGGATGGCCCAGGCCCACGCGCTCGTGGACATGGAGGCCGCCGTCCCGGCGGCCGCGCGGGCCCGGTACTTCCCCAACATCTGGGCATCCCTGCGCATCGAGGGGCGGGCCTACGGGATTCCCTGGTATGTGGAACCCGATGTCCTCGCCTTCAATCGGACGCTGTTCCGGCGCGCCGGATTGGATCCCGCCCATCCACCGGCCACCATGGACGCGTTCATCCAGACTGCGGTGACGATCAAGCAGAAGACCGGCGTGTATGGGTTCATGCCGAACGTGGACACGATCCGGCTGCTGACGCTGTTCCAGGAAGAGGGGCTGCCGGTGCTCAGCCCCGACCGGCGCCGCGCGGTCTTCGCCGGTCCGGCCTACGCGGCGCTGCTCGCGCGATACGTGGACCTGTTCAAGCGCGACATGTTCCCCGCCGACACACTCCAGCGCGGGTATCTCGGGGCCACCGAGCGGTACGCGGCCGGGCAGCTGGCGATGCTGGTGACCGGGCCCGAGTTTCTCCTCCGGGTGCGTTCGGATGGCCCGGACGTCTACCGCGAGACCCTGGTCGCGCCGGCGCCGCTCGGGCGGGGGCGCGTGCTCGACCTGCCGACGATGGACCTGGTTGTCCCGCTGGCGAGCCGGCACCCGGCCGAGGCGGTGGACCTCGCGCTGTTCGTCACCAACGACGAGAACCAGTTCGGGTTCTCGCATGTCGTCGCAGCCTTTCCCTCCACGGTGGCCGCCGCGGCCGACCCGTATTTCACCCGGGGCGGGACCACTCCCGAGGCCCGGGGCCGCGCGATCGCCGCCCAAGAGCTCGGGATCGCGCGGGACCTCACCGTGGTCACCCCCCACAGCGACGAGCTCCTTCGCATCTTCCGCGAGGCGGTGGAGAACGCATTCTTCGGCCGGATGACGCCGCAGCAGGCGCTTTCGTGGGCGGCCGCGGAGTGGAACCGCCGGCTCTAGGCGGATGTGGTTCACGTCGCCGCGCGGTCGCGGACGGTGTGAGCGAGGACCTTCCCGAAATGCTCAGCCGGCAAAGGGCTTGTGAGCCGGCCGCCCGAATGCCAAGGACGCTGGAAGCGCAGGGAACCCAAACCGGGAAGGGGTGAGGTGGGTGCCGACCTATATCACACTGGTCAAATTCACTCAAAAGGGGGTCGAAGACATCAAGCACGGTCCAGATCGCCTCGCGGCCGCAAAGGAGAGGGCCCGGGCCAGGGGTGGAGAGATTAAAGCGTTCTACCTCACGCTGGGTCAGTACGACGCGGTCATTATCAGCGAAGCTCCCAACGACGAGGCGGCCGCCGCGGGGTGGCTCTATGCCGGTTCGCAAGGCTATATTCGCACCGAGAGCCTGCGGGCGTTCAACGAGGCGGAGTACAAGAAGATCGTCGCGGCGTTACCTTGAGAGAGCGATTCCCTGGGCGCCTTCAACCCGCCCGGCGATCCTGACCGTCACTCCACGCCGTTCTTTCTATAGGGAACACCGTCGGCCGCCGGAGGCCTGGCGCGGCGGACGAAACCCGCCGGCACCAGCATCGTGACGACGTACGGCAGCGACTGGATGAACTGATAGGGGATGCTGCTCGCGACGACCCGCAGGCTGAGGGCTTCGAAGAACCCGAAGAGCACGGCGGCGCCGAGGGCGCCGGCCGGCCACCAGTTGCCGAAGATGACCGCCGCGAGCGCGATGAAGCCCAGACCCTGCGTCATGCCTTCGAGGTAGGAGTGCGCCTGCTCCAGCGCCAGGTACGCGCCTGCCAGCCCCGCGAGGGCCCCGCTCAGCACCACGCCGGCATAGCGCATCAGGCCCGTCGGATCGCCTGCGCGGTCACTTCGACGCCTGTTTGCGGGAGTCTTTTTCCGCGTGATGAGTTTTGCCTCCGGTGACCTGTGGAAGAATACCTAGCAGAGCCGTGAATCAACCATCCGGCGAGGAGGAGGCGCGCATGCCGCTGCTGTCGTCGGCGTCTGAAAGATCTGCGGCCTTGGAGAAGTTGCCCCTGTTTGTCGGGCTCTCCCAGGCGGACCTTGGGCGAATCTCCCGGCTGGTCAAGGAAGTGGAAGTCCCGGCCGGGAGACCCGTGGCGGCCGCCGGCGAGGCCGGCCGCGAGCTGTTCGTGATCGTCGATGGCCAGGCGATGGTGACGACCCGGAGGGGGCGGCGCGTGCGCCTGGGGCCCGGCGATTTCTTTGGCGAAATGAGTCTGATCGACGGCGAGCCTCGATCGGCGAGTGTCGAGGCGGCCACGCCGATGCGGCTCCTGGTGCTCGGCTATCGCGAATTCTGGCAGTTGCTGGACGAATCCCTGCCGATTGTGCGCCGGATCATGCGGACGTTGTCCAGGCGTCTCCGTCAGGCGGAGAAATCGGCCGTCGCGTGAGCGCGGTCAGGCCACCGTCCCTCTCAGCCGAACCACGTTGAACGCGGGCACGGGCTTGGCAAATCCCCGCAGGGGAAGATCGCCGGCCGGCTCGACGTCCACCAGGCCCTCGACCGCCGCGTACACGCGTTCGCTGATGAGGATCTGTTCGGGGCGGGCGGTGTCGCAAAGCCGGGAGGCGAGGTTGGTGACGGTGCCGATCGCCCCGTAGTCAAAGCGCCCTTCGAAGCCGATCCTGCCGAGCGTGGCAAACCCTTGGGCGATCCCCGCGCCGAAGTCGAGCCGGTGCCCGCGCCTTCGCCAGCACTCGATCAGATCGCTGACCCGGCCGCGCATGGCGACGGTCATCTGGACGGCCCGCGCCGCGGGGTCCCGGCAGGGGAAGGGGTCGTTGAAGAACACCATGAACCCATCCCCGGCGAAGCGCTCCAGGGTCCCTCCGAACCGGTAGATCAGATGACCGGTGGCAGAATGGAATTCGCGGAGGATCCCCATGACCTCTTCGGGCTCCGCGTTCTCGGCGAACGGGGTAAATCCCCTCAGGTCGCAGAACACGACCGTGATCTCCCGCCGGTGGCTCTCCAGCGCGCTTTCGTCCCCCGATGACTCGATGATCTCGGCCACCTGCGGGGAGAGAAACCGGCGGAGCCGGCCGAGGCGCTCCAGGGACTGCACCTGCTCCGCGACCCGCTGCTCGAGCGTGCGGTTCCACTCGGCGAGCTGCACCGCCTGGCTCTGCAGCTGCGCGGTCTGTTCCTGAACCGTGTCGTGGAGGGTCTTGATCCGCAGCATCGATTTGACCCTGGCCGCCAGGGCGGCCTGGTCGACGGGTTTCGTCAGGTACTCATCCCCTCCCGCCTCCAACCCCGCGACGATATCCTTGGGATCGGTCCTGGCGGTGATGATGATGACCGGCACGAAGGGGAGCGCGGCATCGGCCTTGAGGCGCCGGCAGACCTCGAACCCGTCCATCTTGGGCATCACGACATCCAGCAGCACCAGGTCCGGTCGCTGTTCTCTGGCGACCGTCAGCGCCTGTTCGCCGTCGACCGCCGTGAGGATGTCATACCCGTGGGCCGAGAGGTGGGTCCGCAGCACGCTGACGTTCACCGGGTTGTCGTCGGCAATGAGGATCTTCGGCGGCACCCTCACGGCATGCTCTCCGAGAACGACGTTACGGGATGAAACGGTGATCGGGATCCGCGCGGAGCCGGGTCGGTTGTGATCCAGTCGTCGCATGGTACCGGTCGAGGTCGGGCTCCGATTCTCATTATACCCACGAGACGGCTGCTCCGGCCGGACGCGCTACGAAGAATCGAGGGACGGTGTCCGCGCCCGACCCTCCGCGCAGGTGCCCGCTGCACCTCGGCAAGTCTCCTGGCGATCAGGGGGCGATCCGGGAAAGGCCTCCTCGCGGTGTGATAGAATTTTTGGCGAGATCGTCCAACCGGCTCTTGATCGCGAAGACACGGGCTTCCCTTCCTACAGAACATGAACGCGGCCGGTGAAACACCCATCCGGGGACGCCTTCTGGTGGAAGAAAACGGCGGGCCCGGCCGTTACAGCCACCAGTGCCCACTGCCGGCGGCATTCCGAAGCCCAGGGCCTGCTGAGAGTAACGTAGGAGGACCTCATGGAGCCTCGGACGCAGGGAAAGGGAAGACCTTCAACGGGGGCCGCCCGCATCCGCTGGATCACCTTGCTCGCGGTCGGAGCGGTGGTCCTCGTCCTGGCGGCGCGGATGTCCCTCCGGGGTACCCCCCCCAGGCCGCAGGCGTCTGCCGCCCCGCCCCCGCCCGCCGTGGTGGTCACCCCGGCGATCGAGGGCACCGTCCCCGTCTATGACGAGAGCGTGGCGCAAACGATCGCGGTGCAGACGGTACAGCTGCGGGCGCAGATCGGGGGAACGCTCGAGCAGGTCCTGTTCAAGGAAGGGACGGAGGTCCGGCAGGGGCAGCTGCTCTTCGTGATCGATCAGCGGCCGTATCTCGCGGCGCTCCAGTCCGCCCAGGCACAGATGGCCAACGCGCAGGCCACCCTCCAGCAGGCCCTCGAGCAGGTCCAGTTGGGTCAAGCCGAAGCGCAACTTGCCGCCCTCAAGGCGACCCTGCTCAATGCGCACCAACAGGTCGCCCGAGACCGCTATCTGGTGGCTCAGCAGGCGATCGGGCAGCAGCAGTTGGACAATGATACGGCGGCGGAGCAGGCGGCGGCGGCCAACGTGGTGGCTCAGGCGGCCGTGGTCAGGAACGCGGCCCTGTCGACCCGGATCGGGATCGACCAGGCTCGCGCCGGGGTGCAGCAGGCCGAGGCCGCCGTCATGCAGGCGCAACTGAACCTGGCCTACACGACCGTCCGCGCTCCGATCGACGGCGCCATCGGTCTCCTAAGCGTCGACCAGGGCAACCTCGTGGCGGCCAACCAGGCCTTGGCGACGATGTCGTCCGTAGACCCGATGATCGCGCAGTTCAACGTGAGCGAGCTGCACCTCAACCAGCTGGCATCCCTCGGTCTTGTCGATCGAGCGGATGTCGAGGCCGCGAAAGCGGGCCGGCCTCCCCAGAAGACTTCGGCGTTTCAGCTGATCCTCGCCGATGGGACCGCCTATTCCCATCCGGGGACGTTCCGGACGCTCAACCGCGCCGTGGATCCGAGCTCGGGGACCATTGTCGTGCAGGCGCTGTTCCCGAACCCCGAGCGGTTTCTGCGGCCCGGGATGTACGCCCGGGTGCGCGCGAAGCTGCAGGACCGGCCCAACACCGTGCTCATCCCCCAGGCCGCGGTGCTGGAGATCCAGAGTGCCCGGACCGTCTTCGTCGTCGGACCGGACAACACGGTCACGCTGCGAACGATCACCGCCGGCGAGCCGTACGGAGCCTTCTTTCCCGTCTACAGCGGGGTGCGCGCCGGAGAGCGCGTGATCGTGGAGGGCCTGCAGAAGGTGCGGCCCGGGATGCCGGTCACCCCGGCGGTGCAGCCCGCTCCCCCGCTGCCCGCGATGTCCGGCGCGACCAAGTAAGCGAGGAGCCGCCGTGCTGAGCCAGTTCTTCATCCATCGCCCGAACTTTGCGATCTCGATCGCCCTGCTGATCGTGCTCATCGGCGCGCTCTCGTACACCGCGCTGCCCCGAGAGCAGTACCCGAATATCAGCCCGCCCACGGTCACCGTGTCGGCGGCTTACATCGGCGCGAACGCCGAAGCCGTCGCGCAAAACGTCGCCGTGCCGATTGAAGAGGCGATCAACGGCGTCTCCAATGCGGTCTACATGCAGTCCCGGAGCTCGTCCGACGGGCAATACGCACTCACGGTGACGTTCCGGTTGGGCACCGACCCGGACCTCGATGCCGTGGCCATCCAAAACCGGGTGAGCCAGGCCTCGGGCAACCTCCCCGCCGCCGTGAACAACTTCGGGATCGCGGTGCGCAAAGCGTCTCCCAACTTCCTGATGGGCATCGCGCTCCACTCCCCGCAGGACAGCTACGATCCGATCTTTCTCAGCAATTACGCCCTGATCCACGTGCTGGACCCCCTGCTGCGCGTCCCCGGCATCGGCGATTATTTCATCTTTCCGAGGCAGAGTTATGCCATCCGGGCCTGGCTCCGGCCGGATGCGATGGCGGCCCTGGGGTTGACGGCGGGAGATGTGGGCGCCGCCATCCAGACGCAGAACGTGGTGTCCCCGGCAGGAGCCCTCGGGCAGCCTCCGGCCCCCGCCGGCACGCCGTTTCAGTACACGATCAACGCCCAGGGGCAGCTCACCGATCCGAGCCAGTTCAATCGGATCGTCGTGAAGACACTCTCGGACGGCAGCGTCGTCCGGCTCCAGGACGTGGCGCGCACCGAGGTCGGCGCGCAGGACTATGGCACGTACGGCTATCGGAACGGCCATGTCGCCGCGTTCATTATCCTGCTGCAAAGCCCCGGGTCCAACGCGCTGCAGGCCTCCCAGGCGGTCCGCGCGACCATGAGCGGTCTGGCGCAAAGCTTCCCGCCCGGACTCACCTACGATGTCGTCTTTGATACGTCGCTCTTTGTGACCGCCGCGCTCAACGACGTGACCCGCACCCTGGGCCTGGCGTTTCTGCTGGTCCTCCTGGTCATCTTCGTCTTCCTGGGTAAGGCGCGCGCCACCCTCATCCCGATGCTCGCGATCCCCGTCTCCCTCATCGGCGCGTTCGCCGCCTTCAATGCGCTCGGCTTCACCATCAATATCATGACCATGTTCGCGCTGGTGCTGGCCATCGGCCTCGTGGTCGACGACGCCATCGTTGTGGTCGAGGCGATCGAACGCCAGATCGAAGACGGCCGCAGCCCCGTGGACGCGGCCGAAGCGGCGATGCGCCTGGTGTCGGGGCCCGTGATCGCGATCGCCCTAGTCCTGGACGCCGTCTTCGTCCCGACCGCATTCATCGGGGGCATCAGCGGGCAGCTGTACCGGCAGTTCGCGCTGACCCTGGCCGCGTCGGTCACCATCTCG
>WNGI01003151.1_pt1 | contig 23953 bp, 20 predicted proteins | sample 5400621 | NCBI WGS metagenome assembly WNGI01 (sample SAMN13153374, study PRJNA577476) | soil metagenome | isolation source: 20 cm soil or saprolite under Garry oak tree replicate 1 | place: USA:California | collected 2016-06-15 | reverse complement strand
CCGGTGAACACGATCTGCATGGGGATGGCGGCCTCGATGGGCTCGTTCCTGCTCGCCGCCGGCCGCAAGGGGAAGCGCTCGGCGCTGCCGCACGCGCGCATCATGATGCACCAGCCGTCGGGCGGCACCCAGGGTACCGCCGCCGACATCGAGATCCAGGCGCGCGAGATCCTGTACCTGCGCGGCAAGCTCAACGAGCTCTACGCCAAGCACACCGGCAAGCCCGTGGAGCACATCGAGAAGGACATGGACCGCGACCGCTTCATGTCGGCCGAGGAAGCCAAGGAATACGGGCTAATTGACCATGTGATAGCCAACTTCCAGGAAATCGACGACGGGAAGAAGAAGTGACGGCTTGCGCCGGTCACCCGACTTTCCCATACTAAGGCCAGATGTCCCACGATAAGCACCTCCGCTGCTCCTTCTGCGGCAAGTCGAAGGACTCGGTCCGGAAGTTCATTTCCGGTCCGTCGGTCTACATTTGCAATGAGTGCATCGCCCTCTGCAACGAGATCCTGGCGGAGGACGAGGAGCGCGAGGTCTCCGAGGCGATCACCCAGGTCCCCACGCCCGCCGAGATCAAGGACGTGCTGGACCAGTACGTGATCGGCCAGGAGAAGGCGAAAAAGACCCTCGCCGTCGCGGTGTACAACCACTACAAGCGCATCAACTCCCACCAGGGCCGCGAAGCCGAGGTCGAGCTCGACAAGTCGAACATCATGCTGATCGGTCCGACCGGCGTGGGCAAGACGCTGCTCGCCCAGACGCTAGCCCGCATCCTCGACGTCCCCTTTACCATCGCGGACGCGACCACGCTCACCGAAGCGGGCTACGTGGGCGAAGACGTGGAGAACATCCTGGTGCGACTGCTCCAGGCCGCGGATTTCAACGTCTCCGAGGCCGAGCGCGGCATCGTCTACATCGACGAGATCGACAAGATCGCCCGCAAGTCGGAGAACCCGAGCATCACGCGCGACGTGTCGGGCGAAGGCGTGCAGCAGGCGCTCCTCAAGATCCTCGAGGGAACCGTGGCGAGCGTGCCGCCCCAGGGCGGGCGCAAGCATCCGCAGCAGGAGTACATCCAGGTCAATACGAAGGACATCCTGTTCATCTGCGGCGGCGCCTTCGACGGCCTCGAGAAAATCATCGAGTCGCGCACCGGGCGGCGGCAGATCGGCTTCACCAAGGAGGAGCTCGCCAGGGGGGAGCCCGAGAAGCTCAAGAAGAACCCCTTCATCGACGTGGAGCCCGACGACCTGCTGCGCTACGGCCTCATCCCCGAGCTGGTCGGCCGGCTCCCGGTGGCGGTCCCGCTCGACTCGCTGGACGAGGACGCCCTGATCCGCATCCTCATCGAGCCCAAGAACGCGCTGTCCAAGCAGTACCAGAAGCTGTTCGAGCTCGAGGACGTGCGGCTCACCATCGAGAAGGATGCCCTCAAGGCCATCGCCCAGAAGGCGATCAAGCGGGGCACGGGGGCCCGCGGCCTCCGCGCCATCCTCGAAGAGATGATGACCGACATCATGTTCGACCTGCCGAGCCGAGACGACGTGCGCGAGGTCGCCATCACGGCCGAGTGCGTCTCCGAGGGCCGGCAGCCCCTGCTGGTCACGGAGCGCGTCCGCCAGAAGAAAGAAGCCTGACCGGCCCATCCTCACCCATACGCACGGCCTTTGTGAGCCACCATCCACACCTGCGGATGGGCGGCCAGCGCAGTATGGTGCTGCTGATCGAGCACCTCAATCGCCGGGTGGTGGAGCCGATGGTCGTCTGTCCTGGCCCGGGTGAGCTGGCGGATCATCTCCGGACGCTCGACTGTCCGGTCGCCTACATCCCGCTCTACCACATCAAACCCCGCACGCTCGCGCGGATCTGGGGCTCGAGCCGCCGTCTGCGGCGCCTCCTGCGGGAGCGGCAGGTCGACATCGTCGCGCCCGATGCGTCGCGCGATGCCGTCACCTGCGGCCTCGCCAAGCTGGGCACGCCCACCAAAATGATCTGGTTCATCCGCCAGACGGCGCACTACACCCTCGACCCACTCCTCGAGCGTCTGGCCGACGGGATGATCGGCGACTCGAACGACGCGGGGCGCCGGTTCTCGCGCGCCGCCCGCGCCTCGGGGAAATTTCGCGCCATCTGGGGCGGCGTGGACCTGCACCGGTTCCGCCCCGCCGACGACCGCACCGCCGCGCGCCTGGCGCTGGGTCTCCCCTCCGACCGATCCCTCCTGACCTTCGTGGGCCAGGTGAAGCGCGAGAAGGGGGTGCTGGACCTCGTGGACGCGATGGGCCTGCTCGGGCGAGAGCTCCCCCCGCAACGCCTCCCGCTCCTGCTCGTCATCGGTACGCCGAGCCCGCCGACGATCGTCGAGGAGATTCGGGGGCGAGCCGCGGCGGGCGGGGTCGCCGGGAGCGTCCGCGTGTTGCCCCAACAAGACAACGCTCATGAGTGGCTGCGCGCCGCCGACCTCCTCGTGAGCGCTTCGCACCAGGACACGGAAGGCATGTCGCGAGTGCTCTACGAAGCCATGGCCTGCGGCGCCGTCCCTATCGCAACCGACGTCCGGGGCAACCGCGAGGCCGTGACGGCCGAGACGGGCGTCATCGTACCGGAGCGGTCGCCGCGGGACCTGGCGCGCGCGGTGCGCAGCCTGCTGGACGACCCGGCGCGCCTCGCGCGTATGCGCGCGCAGGCCGTGCAACGGGCCCGCGAGCGCTTCGACATCGCGCTGCACGCGCGCGGCGTGGAGCGGTTCTACGCCGAGGTCCTGGGACGACCCTCCTGACCGAACCCCGCTTCCTCGGCTCGTTCCCGCGCGCCGACCACCCGCTCGAACCCGGCCACCCCGAAGTCGCCCTGCTCGGCCGCTCGAACGTCGGCAAATCCAGCCTGCTGAACGCCCTGGCGGGCCGGCGGATCGCCAGGGTGTCCGGAACGCCGGGGAAGACGCGGGCGATGAATGTGTATGTCATGGGAGCAGGGAGCGGGGAGCAAGGAGCAGGAGACCGCGGCGACCGCTCCCTGCTCCCTGCTCCCGGCTCCCTGTATTTGTTGGATCTCCCCGGTTACGGCTACTCCCGCGCCTCCAGGGCCGACCGGGCCGCCTTCCGCGGGCTCATCACCCACGTTCTCAATCGCCCGTTGCTCGCGGGCGTCCTCTGGCTGCTGGACATCCGCCGCGAGCCCTCCGACGACGACCGCGCGATGCAGGAGCTCTTCGCCGCCCGCGAGACTCCTGTGCTCGCCGCACTCACGAAGAGCGACACGCTGGCACGGACCGCGCGCGCGCGGCGGGAAGGCGAGCTGCGAAGTGCGCTCGAGCTCGAGGACGACCAAGTGATCGTGACGAGCGCGCGGGAGAAGGAGGGAATTGCCGAGCTGAGGGAGGCGATTGGAGAGCTGATCCGGAAGCCTCCTAGAGCCCCCGGGCTCGCGCCCGGGGTCAGTTTGCCCCCGGGTCCTGGCTGACCCCGGGCGCAAGCCCGGGGATCACGAAAGTCAGACCCCGTACGCCTCCTGCACTCCCCTCGGTCTCCGCCCCATCACCAGCATCGCGGTCGAGAGCGCGTCCGCGGCCACCGCCGTGCGCGTGACCACGGAGGCCTGCTGGAGCGCGCGTGCGGGCCGGCCGGTTACGGGATCCATGACGTGGCCCGCGACGAGCGATCCGTACCGCACGATCGACTCGGTGTTGGCGGCGGTCGCCAGCGCGGCGTCTCGGAGCCGCGTCGCCGCCAGGGTGCGGCCCACACCCTTGCGATCGCAGTCGGCGATCTCGACCAGCCAACCCGGCTCTCCCGGCGGCGCCCCCACGGCACCCATATCCCCGCTCACGTCGACGAACGCGCGGCGCAGCCCGCGCGCGCGCAGCACCTCGAGCGCCCGATCGATTCCATAGCCGACTCCGATCGCGCCGAAGTCGAGCTGAGTCTGAGCGCCGGGCAGGCGGGCCACGTCACCGTCGAGCTCCACCACCGCCGCCCGGACGGCCGCACGCGCCTCGGCGAGCTCCGCGGCCGTCGGCGCGCGCGCCCGAGGCTCCGCCCGGACGGCCGCACGCGCCTCGGCGAGCTCCGCGGCCGTCGGCGCGCGCGCCCGAGGCTCGTGAAATCCCCAGACCCGCATCAGCGGCTCGACCGCCACGTCGAACGCACCGCCCGTGGCGCGCCTGAACGCTCCGGCGTGAGCGAGGACCGCGCCCAGGTCCCGGTCTACGCGCATCGGCTTCCGGCCGGCGCGGCGGTTCAGCTCGCACAGGTCGCTCGCCGCGTCGAACAGCGTCAGCCGGCGCTCCACGCGCCGCAGCTCGGCGAGCGCCGCCGCGCACGCGTCGAGGCCTTCCTGCTCCGAGCTCGCGAACACCATCACGTGGACCGGCTGCCCCATCACCCACGACCAGCGCTCGACGAACACGTCGTCCGCGCGCCACCTCGGCAACCGGGGGACGAACACCAACCCGAGGCCGGCCCCGAGGGTCCCGACGAACCTGCGTCGGTTCATACTCAGACCCGGGCCTCCTCCCGTTCCGCTCGCCCGAGCTCCCGCAGGATGACGTACGACTGCACGTAGAACGTCCCCGCGAGCACCGCACTCGAGGCCGCGAGCAGCCAGCTGAAGCGCGCATCGACGTACCGCATCAGCCACATCGCCGAAAACGACACTAATAACGCTCCGAACGGCTCGGCGATGAGTCGGCGCCTCCAGCGCTCGGACGGGCGCTCGCACAGCGCCATCCCGAGCCCGGTGAGCAGGAAGATCACCGCCATGGCGAGGAGATGCGTGTGGGTGATCGTCAGCATCTCCGCGAAGGACTTCGGGAACTGCATCGCTCCTTCGGTCGCCAGCGGATCGGCGCCGCGGTAGCGCGACGCCACCCCCGGGGGGACGAGCCGCGTCGTGTGCCATACGAACACGAGCGAGGTGGTGTAGCCCACGAGCTGGACGATGGTCACCCAGCGCGCGAGCGTGCGGAGCGGTGCGCCCACGCTGCGCCACGTGACGGTCATCGGATCGCTCCGCTCGCGTGCCAAACGGTGAGCTGCGCGAGCACTCGTCGCACGCCGAGGGTGACGGCGTGCACGCTGATGGTGGCGCCCGAGATGCTGCGGATCTCTTTGCCCACGCGGAGCGAATCGCGCGCGCTCTTGCCCCGGAACTGCCGCCGCCACGGCTCGTAGGCCACCTCGCCGCCGTACGGCTCGCGGTAGACGAGGATGTCCACGTCCTTGAGACGGTCCGTCGGATCGATGGCCACGAGGAAGGTGATCGGCTGGTCCTTGCCCAGCACGTTGCCGACCGCGGCGAATCCGAGCAGCGAGTCGGCGCGTGACACCCGCAGCACGCTGGCGGTGTCCACCTGCAGCGTGTCGACCCGGGCCCCGGGCCCGAACAGCCGCGCGATCGACGCGGCGACCTTCGCCGGCGGCGCGCCGGGGGTTTGCACCGTGAGCAGCAACAGCGCGAGCGCGCGCCGCACGTCAAAACTGGTAGCCGACGCCGAGGCTCAGCACCTCGGACTCGCCCGCCCCGGCCGCGTTGCGCAACAGCCGATAGTCCCCCTTGAACGCGGTGTTCCAGGTGGGTTTGTAGGTGACACCCACCGTCGTGATGCGGCGCGCCAGCGACCGGTCCCGCGTCACTCCGGCGGGGACGCTCGCCTGGGTGTCGTAGCGCTCGTGGCGGACGAATGCGTTGAGCTTCTGGGAGGACGCCGGAGCGAAGAGCCGCAGCAGGTCGTAGGCCCCCTCGAGGTAGCCGCCGGCGATGCGGCTGCCGACGGACTGCCCGTACGTGGCGTTGATCGCCTCGGCGTCGCTCACGCTGATGGTGGCGACGACGGCTCGGATTGCGAACGGCCCGCTGTCGTAGCGCGCGTCCGCCGAGAGGAGCGCCACCGGAGCTCCGAAGGTCCCGGTGCCGACTGCCGAGTTCGTATCGGCCGTCCCCCCGTACCAGAACGAGCCGCCGATCTTGACGCCCGGGCGTGCCCACTCGAGCCGCCCCGTCATCGATGGGTTCGCGAAGCTCGCCTGGCGGCCCTCCTGACGTCCCTCCCGGATCCCCTCGCCGGCCGAAAGACCGTCGGCGCGCAGCCCGTTGACGAGATACACCCGATACGCGAGCCCGCTGCCACCGGGAACGGTCCCGACCGCGCCGACGCCAATCTCGCGCCAGGTGGTGGGAATCACGTCGTGGTCGAAGCCGGGGCGGTCCACGCCGTTGAAAGTCGGCGGCTCGTGCGTCTCGTTGATGATGCCGACCGGCGGCAGGACGAGCCCCGTGCGAAGGGTGATCCAGCCTGCCAACCGGTAGTCGAGGTAGGCCTGCTCGAGCGCCACTTCCCCGCCCGCCCGCCCCCCCTCGAGCTTCGCGTCCTCGACTTCGAGCTCGGACCGGAACGCCAATCGATCATCGAAGCTGTGTGCCAAATAGACGACGAAACGGGCGAGGTTGACGACGGGGGGGGTCTTGGGACCGGTGGGGTTGGTGTAATGCACTTCACCATAGCCCCCGACGGTGGTGCGTTCTTGGGCGGGGAGGATCCGGACGGGACAGGGCGCCATGACCGCAAACAGGCCCCACCCGACGAGCGTCCGCATCACCACTCCGTGGCCAAGCTAGTTGAGAGTGGGTATCAAGGAGAGATAGCCGAATTTATCAGTCGGGATTCGGACGGTCAAGCAGCCGTTATTGTTGTGCGAACCATGTCGCTCATTCTCATCGCCCTCGTCACCGTCCTTGCGGGTGGGCTCGGCTGGGGAGCGGTCCACCTCAAGCGGCGCCTCGAGCGGAGCGAGCGCGACCGCCGGCGGGCGGCGGACGAGCTGAACCGCCGCCTGTCGGAGCTCTTCTCGCTGCAGGAGCTGTCCTACATCCTCGCAGGCTCCCTGCAGCTCGACCGCATCGTGGAGCAGGTGGTGCGTTATGCGATGCGGTTTCTCGACGCGCAGGGCGCGCTCGTCGCGCTCGCGGCCGAGGGGGAAGGCGGGGACGGGCGTCCCCTCCAGGTCACGGCCGCGGAGGGGACGCTGGCGGGACTCGCCGGTCGTGCCATCGCGCCCGACGATCCCGGCCTCGTCGCCCGCTCGCTGAGCCGCGAACGGCTCGAGCTGGTCCGCAGCTCGAGCGGCGAGCCGACGGCGCTCTTGGCGGACGTGGTGGTGGACTCCGCTGCCGCCGTGTCGCTGCGCGCGCACGGCGTAGTGGTGGGCACACTGGTGATCGCGAACCCTCGGGACCGCGCCTTCGCGCCCGAGGACATGCGGCTGCTGTCGACGGTCGCCACGCACGCGGCGATCGTGATCGCCAACGCCCGCTTCTTCCAGATGGTTCAGCACGCCAAAGAGCAATGGGAGACGGCGTTCGACGCGCTGTCGGAAGGGATCGCCGTGGTCGACGACCATGGACGCATCAGCCGGGCCAACCGCGCGCTCGCGGCCATGCTCGGTGCGCCGCTCCCGGCGGTGATCGGCTGCGACCTGAGCGAGGCGCTGCTCGGGCCGTCCCCCGCCCTGCTCGACCTGCTCGTCGCGGCGCGCCAGGGCGATCGGGTGCAGCCGGTGGTGCTCCGGTCGTCGGCCCTCGGGCGCACGATTCGCGTCAACGCCGCCCGCATTCCGGTCCCGGCGCACGATCAGAGCGTCGTGGTGCTGGTCGAGGACGTGACGGATCAGCAGGCGCTGGAGGCGCAGTTGATCCACAGCGAGAAACTCGCCGCGGTGGGCCAGCTCGTCTCCGGTGTGGCGCACGAGCTCAACAACCCCCTGACGTCGATCGCGGGGCTGTCCGAGTTCCTGCTCGAGCAGCAGGAGCTCGGCACAAAGGATCGGGGGCACCTGCGCGTGATTCACGAGCAGGCGGATCGCGCGGGACGGATCGTGCGGAACCTGCTCACGTTCGCGCGTAAGGGAGCCGGGGAGCAGGCGGCGGTGGATCTGAACGACGTGATCCAACGCACCTTGCTCCTCATGAGCTACGACCTCACGCTCAAGGACGTCACGATCGAGAAGAACCTGGCGCCTCTGCCCTCGGTGCTGGGGGACCGCCACGCGCTCCAGCAGGTGGTGATCAACCTGCTCAACAACGCGGCGCAGGCCGTCGCCGAGAACCCGCCGGAGCGGCCGCGCGTGATCCTGCTGAGCACGTGGGTGGACGACCGGGTGCGGATGCGAGTCGCCGACTCGGGGTCGGGGATCGCGGACGCCGTGCTGCCGCACTTGTTCACGCCGTTCTTCACCACCAAGGAGCCGGGCCAGGGGACGGGGCTCGGGCTCTCGATCACCTACTCCATCGTGGAGGCGCATGGCGGGCGGATCACGGTCGAGCGGCCGGCCGAGGGGGGCGCCGCGTTCCTGGTAGACTTGCCGCCGGCGCCCCTCGTCACCGATGCCGCGCGGCGGGAGACCGCCGAGCCCGCGGTCGCACCGCCCGCGACGAAGCGCTCTATCCTCCTGGTGGACGACGATCCCGCGGTGCGCCGCATGGTGAAAGCGCTGTTCGGACGGGACGGTCACACGGTGGACGTGGCGCGCAATCCCCAGCACGCGCTCGACCTGGCGCGCACGCGCGCCTACGACCTGATCCTCGCGGACGCCCAGACGCGGGCGCACGAGCACTTGTTCGTGGAGCAGTTGGTGGAATCGCACCCGGGGCTCAAGGACCGGGTGCTGGTCGCGACTGGGGACCTGCCGCCGGCGGCCGAGGACGCGCTGGCGCGACTCAACCTGCGCTACGTCCGCAAGCCTTTCAACCTGCGCGATCTCCGGGACGAGGCGGCGCGGGTGTGGGCCGCGGGCGCGCTGTCGTAGGCCTCCGCCGGCCAGCCGAACGTCGCGAGATTCACGGCTCCACCGGGCGCGAATTTCACGCCCTCGCGCAACAGCAGCGCGCGCTGCAACACGCTGTTGTGGTCCGCGCCCGACAGCGAGATGCGGCCCGCGGCGTTCAGCACGCGCCACCAGGGCACATCGGAATCATCGGGGAGCGCCGAGAGCGCCCACCCGACCGTGCGCGCGGCGCCAGGGCGGCCGGCGAGTCGCGCCACGAGACCGTAGGTCGCGACCCGACCCTTGGGAATGTGGCGCACGACCTTGTAGATGCGGTGATAGAACGGGTTCACAGGCTCCCGGCGCGCCTCGAGGTCACCTCCAACCTACCGCCGCCGCGCCAGTCGTCCAGCGCGGCCCCGAGCTAGCATACCCGCAGGACGTCTTCCAGCAAGCCCGCGTCCCCGGACCCGAGGATTGACAAAACGTCGTCCAGTGCTCTGCGCTCCCGGGGCCAGGAGAACCTCGCCGCCGCCGCTGGCGCCTCGAGCCACTCGGCGCGATCGTGCTCCGCCGAGTGCCGCACGCCCGCGCGACCGCCCACGACGCCGACGAACACGGGAATCAGGACGACTTCGTTCGTCTGGTGCCGGTAGAACGCCTCCACCCGCGACAGGTTGTACAGCCGGTCGGGCTCGAGACCGGTTTCTTCGCGCAGCTCGCGCAGCGCCGCCTGCACCGGCGTCTCGCCGGGCTCGATGTGCCCGTGCACGGTCTCCCACGACCCCGGGGAACGGCCGCCGGGTGCGCGACGCAGCACGAGCACTTCGAGGCCCGCGGCGCCGGGCCGAAGCACGTACGCGTCGATGAAACCGACTCGCATGTCCTGGTTGATGCGCCCCTTATCGCCGCCGGCCCAGCACGGCCTCCAACCGCGCCGACAGGGCGCGCGCCCGGAACGGCTTCGTGAGGAAGTCGTCGGCGCCCAGCTCGAACACCCGCACCTCGTTGTCCTCGTCGCTCTTCGCCGTGAGAACGATGACCGGGATGTCGGCGGTCGCGGGACGCGACCGCAGGTGGGACAGCACACCGTAGCCGTCGAGCCCGGGCATGTTGAGGTCGAGCACGATGATGTCCGGGCCCACCCGGTCGACCTGATCGAGGGCCTGCACCCCGTCGCGCGCCTCGGAGACGATGTAGCCGTCGCGCTCGAGCAGATCTTTCACGACCTTGCGCAGGCTGTCCTCGTCGTCCACGAGCAGCACCTTGCGCGCCGGCAGCCCGTGCGGCCCGGAGACCCGCGGCGGCTCGGGCTCCTCCAGCAGCTCGAAGTGCGTCAACTCCTCGGGGGCGGCGGTGTGCGCCGGCTCCGCGAAGCCGACGGCCGCGCCATACGACGACGCAGGATGCGGCTTTCCCCCACCCGTCGAGCGGCGCGACCCGGCCGTCGCCTCCGGCGGCTGGTCGTCCTCCTCCGGGATGTCGACGACGCGCGTCAATTCGTCGAGCGTAGACTCGCCCCGCAGCACGTGCTCCAGACCCGAATCCCACAGGCCTTTCATCCCGGAGCGGCGCGCGGCCCCCGCGATGTGCTCGGCGGTTTCCCCCGCCGCGATCCGCCGCTCCACTTCCGCCGACACCGTCAGGACCTCGATGATCCCGAAGCGGCCGCGGTATCCCGTCATCGCGCAGTCGGGACAACCCGCCGCCCGATACAGCGGCGTCCCTTTCGGGACCCACAGCTTCAGCCGGTCGGGGGGCGCCTCCATCCACACTTCCTTGCAGGTGGGGCAGAGCTTGCGCATCAATCGCTGCGCCACGACGCCCCGCAGCGCCGCCGCGATCTTGTAGGCCTCGACGCCGATGTCCACGAGCCGGGTGACCGCGTTCGCGGCGTCGTTCGTGTGCAGCGTCGAGAGCACGAGGTGGCCGGTCAGGGACGCCTGCACGGCGATCTGCGCCGTCTCACGGTCGCGGATCTCGCCCACCAGCACCACGTTCGGGTCCTGGCGCAGAATCGAGCGCAGCGCCGACGCGAAGGTCAGGCCGGCCTTCTCCTGCACCTGCACCTGCACGATCCCCTGCATCCGGTACTCGACCGGGTCCTCCACGGTCACGATGTTCACGCCCTCGCTCTTGATCTGGTTGATGCACGAGTAGAGGGTGGTGGTCTTGCCGGAGCCCGTCGGACCGGTGACCAGCAGGATCCCTTCGTGGTTCTCGAGCAGCCGCTTGATCCCCGCCGTTTCGTTGGCGTTCAGCCCGAGCGAGTCCAGCGACTTGACGGTGGCACGCGAGTCGAGGATCCGGATCACGACCTTCTCCCCCAGCGCCGCGGGCAGCGTCGAGACGCGGAGATCGATCGGCTGGCCGTTCACCGCCACCCGGGCGCGGCCGTCCTGGGGCCGCAGCCGATCGGCGATGTCGAGCGATGACATGATCTTGATGCGCGAGATCAGCGGCAGGCCGGCCTGGCGCGGAATCTTCATCACCTGCCGCAGCACGCCGTCGATCCGGTACCGCACCGCGACCCCGCCCTCCTCGGGCTCGATGTGGATGTCGCTCGAGCGCGCCAGGATCCCTTCGGAGATGATCAGGTCCACGAGGCGCACCACCGGGCGCTGGCTCGCCTCGGCCTCGGAGGCGGCGATCGTGATCTCGTCGGGCGCGAGGGTGTCCTGCAGCTGCACCAGCTCGGCCGAGCTCTCCATACCCTCGAGCAGCTTGTCGACGGCCTTCTCGGGGCGGTACATCTCGTCCAGGCGCTCCGCGATCTTGGACGGCGCGAGCAAGAACATCCGGATCTCGCGGGCGGTGGCGAACGCGAGGGCCTTCTCCGCATCGAGGTCAAACGGGTTCGCCGTCGCCACCTCGAGGTAGGAGTCCGTGGCGCGGAGCGGCAGGATGTGGTAGCGGCGCGCGACCTGCTCGGGGACCCGCTCCTTGGCGGCCGGGTCGAGGTGCGCCAGGTCCGCGAGCTTCAGCCGGAAGCGGGTGGACAGGGCCGTGAGAATCTGCTCGTCACTCACGATCTTCTGGGCGACGAGCGTCTCCCACAGGCGCGCCGGTGGCGCAGCCTTCTCCCGCAGCTCCGCCAGGAGCTCCGGGGTGACGACGCCCTCGAGGGAGCGCGCCAGCCATTCGTCCGGGAAGTGTGTGTCGGCCATCCGGTTAACAAGGTAGTGAACCTTCGGGAGGTTGGGGAGGTTAGGGGAGGTTCGGGAGGTTAGGGGAGGTTGCTCCGCGCACGATTCAACCTCCCCGACCTCCCCCAACCTCCAGAACCTCCCAAACCTCGCGGCGGCAGCCGCGCGTCAGAGGATTCCCCAAAAATCCCGCGTCACGTCGAAGGCGAGCCCCACCCGGTGCGTGGCGGTGCCGAATCCGACGTCCCAGCGAAACACGCCCAGCCACTCGAACGCGAGCCCCACGGTGAGCCGGGTGCCGGGACTCCCCGTCAACGGTGTGCCCGCCACGGGACCCGCGGCCCGCCCGAGGGCCACGTAGGGCGCGACGGTAATGGTACGAGGCGTGCGCGCGTAGGGTCCGACGCCGAGCGACACGAACGGGACCGGAACGCGCCACTCGAGATGCAGCAAGGCCATGCGCCGGCCGCCCCAGCGGCGGAATTCGTCGCCGAGGAGCGTCCCCCGCCCGCCGAGCACGAACGCGCGGTGCGCGGGGAGGTCCGCGCTCGCGACCCCGCCCTGGGCGCGCACCAGCATCCGGGTGGCGCCCAACGGGAACAACACGTGACCGGCGCCGGAGAGCCGCAGGTAGGTGGCGCCGCCATCCTGCCGGCCGCCCTCGAGCATCGTCTCGAGGTGCAAGTCGCGTCGCACCGCGAAGCCCTCGCTCCTGCGCTCGAGCCCGAGCTGCACGAGGTCGACCCCGGGGCCGCCGAGGGGGGGGTTCGGACGGAAGCTCCCGTTCGCGGGCGCCGCCACCACCGCGAGCGAGCCGATCGACTCCCGTCCCGCGGTCACCCGCCACTCGCTCCGCACTCCGATGCCGTGGCGGTAGGTGATGCGCCCGCCGTCCGCCAGGTAGTAGTCCCCGTAGTCGCGGCCGAATTCCTGGGACGAGAACGAGTTGAGGAGCGGCGCGATGACGGCGACGTCGCCGATGTCCCGCACCTCGCGATACACGCTCAGCTCGAGCGCGCTCCGGCCCCGACGGTCGACGGCGCTGAGGGCGCCCTTGGCGCGGTGGTCGGCGAACCCGTAGCTCGCGCGACCGCGCAGCTCGCGCCGTTCGCCCCCACCGCGCACCACCACCCCGGCGCCCGGCGCGAGCCCTTCCACCCGGTTCGCGTGCAGCAGGTCGGACACGCCGCGCACACCGAGGCGGCGGCCCTTGAGACCCGTGAGGACGCGGCGGCCGGCGATCTCCTCCACTTCCGCGCGCACGCGCTCCAGGTCGTTCTGACGCACCGGCTCGGCGATGTCCTGGAGCGCGGCGCCGAGCGGCGCTTTCCAGGGGAAGGAGTCGCGCTCGGCCTTGGGCAGAAACGTGATCTCGTCGCCCGCGAACCAGCTGTTCGCGAGCCCGAGATTGAGCACGTACCCGTCGATTTCCCAGCGGGCGCGGATGATGCCGCGCACGGGCACGTCGAGCCACGTCGCGCGCCGCCGGATCTCGATCTCCTGCCGGTAGGGCAGCCAGTAGCGGCGCTCCCACAACGCGTTGTCGAGCACGATGCTCACGTCCTCGAGCTCCGCATCGAGATAGGAGCGCGGCGTGAAGTTGAACGCCATGCGTACGAGGTCCGCGGTCTCGACGTCCAGGTACAGGGTCCCGACGATGCGGGGGAGGCCGAAATCCTTGGGGCGCACGCGCAGGGTCACCACCCGCACCTCGCGCTCCGGCAGCATGATGGTCGTGGTGTCGCCCAGCGCGAAGTCGTAGATATCCGGGCCGGCCGTCGAGAGCGGGTGAGGCACGTCCCGCACCTCGTCCCCTTCGCCCAGGCGCATCGCGGCGCCGAAATTGTTCTGGATGATGCCGAGATGGTCGCGGTGGTAGTTGATGTCGGTGGGGAGTTGAGCCTGGTCGCGCCATCCAATCACGCGCTGCTTGCTGCTCGCCGGGGCCTTCCAGTACACTTCCAGCTCCAGCTGGTCGGCCTTGACGAGCCGCGGCGGATCGGCGAGCCCCTGCCCGAACGCCCCGAGGAAGAAGAGGAAGCCGTGAGCCTGGGCCTTGTAGTCGTGGAGGGAGGAGTCGGCCACCGCTCCGCCGCGGCGCAGGACGGCGCGGCGCGCCAGCGCGAGGGCCGCATCCGAGTTCCACACCTGCGCGGCGGCGGGCGCCGCACCGACGAGCACGCCGAGGGCGAGGGCGGCGAGTCCCGGGCAACGGTCCATGCCCGGTGTACCCCGCCTCGCCGCGAATGAGCGACACCCGCGCTGATTTCCTGGCCCGGGCCGAGCGGGGCGGCATGGTCCCCGTGCTGCGCGAGGTGGTGCTGGATGGCGACACCCCGCTCGCGGCGTTCGTGAAAGTCGCCCGGCCGCCCTTCGCGTTCCTCCTCGAATCGGTCGTGGGTGGAGAGCGCTGGGCCCGCTACACCTTCCTCGGGACCGAGCCGCGCGAAGTGTGGCGATACCGCGCCGGCAACCGCGCGGTCGAGCGCTGGACCCGGACGACGGGCTGGCACGCCGCCGGCGAGACCGAGGACCCCATCGGACACCTGGCGCAGCGCATGCGGGCGTTGCCTGCGGCGCCCGTGCCGGGCCTGCCCCGCTTCACCGGCGGCGCCGTGGGCTACCTCGGCTACGACCTGGTGCGCACCGTCGAGCGCCTGCCGCGTCCCCCCGCCGACACCCTCGACGTGCCGGATGCCGTCATGATGATCGCCGACACGCTCGTCATCCTGGACAACCTCTTCGGGCGAGCGATCGTGGTGGCGAACGTCGAGGTCCCGCCGCGCGCGGGACCGGCGGAGCGGCTGCGACTGTATGATGCGGCGGAGGCGCGGCTCGACGACCTGGTCGGGCGCCTCGGCCAGCGCCACGACCTCGGGCCGCTCGCGCTGCGCAACGGCCTCCCCCCCCTCGCCACCGAGTCGCGCTACCCACGCGACGCGTTCGAGCGCGACGTCGCGCGCGTGCTCGACTACGTCGCCGCCGGCGACACGTTCCAGACCGTGCTGTCGCGCCGCCAGGAAGTCCGCGGCGCGGTCGATCCGCTGCTCCTGTACCGCTATCTCCGCGCCCTCAATCCGGCGCCGTATCTCTTCTACCTCGCGCTCGACGACTTCACCATCGTCGGCAGCTCGCCCGAGGTGCTGGTCCGGGTGGAGGGGAGCGAGGTGACCGTGCGGCCCATCGCCGGCACCTGCCCGCGCGGCCGCACGCGCGAGGAGGACGAGGCGCTCGCCCAGCGGCTGCTGGCCGACGAGAAGGAGCGCGCCGAGCACATGATGCTCGTGGACCTGGGCCGGAACGACGTCGGACGGGTGGCGCGGTTCGGCAGCGTGCGCGTCACCGACCTGCTCACGATCGAGCGCTACTCCCACGTGCAGCACCTCGTGAGCGAAGTGCGCGGGCAGCTCCGCGACGGCTACGACGCGCTCGACGTGTTCAAGGCCTGCTTTCCCGCAGGGACCGTCACCGGTGCGCCGAAGGTGCGCGCCATGGCGATCATCGACGAGCTCGAGCCCGAGCGACGCGGGCCGTACGCCGGCGCGGTGGGCTACGTCGGCTGGGGGGCCGCGAATCTGGACACCGCCATCGCGATCCGCTGCGCGCTGGTGCGCCCGGACCGCGTCGTGGTCCAGGCCGGCGCCGGCATCGTGGCCGACTCGGATCCGGCCCGCGAGTTCGCGGAGACGGAAGCCAAGGCACAGGCCGTGCTCCGCGCGCTGGCGCTGGCGAAAGCGCGTGCTTAGCGTCTGAGCGCCTCGGCGTCTATATTTTCCGCTTGTGTTTAAGCTGCTGAGCACGACGGGCGAGCAGTCCATCGACCTGCAGCCTGGTCGCACGATCGTCGTCGGGCGCGCGGTGACGAGCGACGTCCCGATCTACGACCCCACGATCTCCCGCCGGCACGCCGAAGTGGCCCTCACCGACGGCGGCGTGAAGGTCAAGGACGCCGGTTCCTCGAACGGCACCTTCCTGAACGGCGCCCGCATCACCGAGGCGATCGCCGCCGAAAACGACGTCATCACCTTCGGCAAGGTGGCGTTCCGCGTGAAGGAGGTCAGCGCGCCGGCGGCCCGCCCTCAGGTGGTGCCCTCGGTATCGGCCGAGTTCACGGGAGCGAAACCGGCGGGCGGAACGATCGTGCGCCAGCTGCCGGTGAGCGTGTCGGGCGGCGTGCCGGCGATCGTGACCGCCGCGCCGTCGGGAGCGTCGCATCTCAAGGTCACCGCCAAGTCGCTCGAGGAGCTGCGCGAAAAAAAACTCGAGCTGCTGCTCGAGATCTCCAAGGATCTGTCCACGCAGCATGAGCTCGACCGGCTGCTCGACAAGATCGAAAAGCTCACCAGGGATGTGATGAACGTGGACCGGGTCTCGATCCTGCTGCTCGAGGAGGGGACGGGTGAGCTGGTCCCGCGCATCTCCAAAGGGGGGTCCGCCTCGACGCGCGTCCCGAGCTCGATCGCGCGCAAGGTGGTGGAGGACCGCGTCGCCATCCTGTCGGACAACACGGCCGCCGACGAGCGCTTCAAGGGCAAGTCGATCCTCATCCAGAGCGTCCGCAGCGCGATGTGCACCCCGCTCATGGGTACGGACCAGAAGGTCCTGGGGATCCTCTACGTGGACAACCTCACCGCGACGCACTCCTTCTCCGACGACGACCTCAAGTTCCTGATCGCGTTCGGGTCGCTCGCCGCGGTCGCGATCGAGAACTCGCAGCGCTCGGAACAGATGCGGCGCGAGGCGCTGGTGCTCTCGAACTTTCAGCGCTACTTCTCGCCCAACATCGCGCAAGTGATCGCGCAGCAGCAGGATGCCGGCCGGCTCCCGAGTGAAAAGCGACCGGTCGTCCTTTTCTTCTCGGACATTCGTGGCTTCACGCCGATGTCGGAGACCATGAGTCCGGACGCCATCGCCAGGCTCCTCACGGAGTACTTCACCGAGATGGTGGAGGTCGTGTTCGAGCACGGCGGGACGCTCGACAAGTTCATCGGGGACGCGATCATGGCGCTGTGGGGCGCGCCCATGGCGCACGAAGACGACGCCGATCGGGCCATGCGCTGCGCGCTCGATCAGCTGGCGGCGCTCGAGAAGCTCAACGCGAAATGGAAAGAGGAGGGTCGCCCCGAGCTCGGCATCGGGATCGGCATCAACTTCGGCGAAGTATTCGCGGGCAACGTCGGCTCGGATCGGCGGCTCGAGTATACCGTGATCGGTGATGCAGTGAATACCGCCAAGCGCCTCTGCGACACCGCGGGGGCCAACGAGATCCTCATCGCGGAGCCGTTCTACCAGCAGCTGAAGCAACCCCCGACGGTCGATCCCCTCGAGCCGATTCAGGTCAAGGGGAAATCGAAGAAGGTCCCGGTCTACCGGGTGAAGCGGTAGGACACCCCTTACCCATTTCAGAAAGCAATCCAGCCGGGAGCCGTACGGTGATCGGTACCCTGATCGCGTCCGGGTGGCGCTCCACCGTGCCGCCGACAATGAGGCCGGTCATCAGTTCGCGGACGAAGGCTCGCGGGGCAGTGGCGAGTCGCTCCTGGAAGCCCTTGGGTGTGAAGAATTGCCGGGCGAGCCGGATGAGCCGGGCGCCCTCGGCGGGTCGTGGGGCGGCGTCGGGTGTCCCTCGGTTTCCCAACTTGGCGAGGGCGGCCTCGATGAGGGCGAGCTTCGCTTTCCCCTCCTCGGGTGTCCAGAGATCGGCAGCCATGGCCTCACGCTCGCGCGCGTCTCCCGGCGGCCTCTTGCTCCGCGCGCGAGACACATTTGTGATGGACCGGCAGCTTCAAGCGCTTGTTAGGCGGCAGGCCCGCGCGTTTTGAGCGAGGCAAGAAACGCCATTAGGCGGCCCACCGTTCGGTCTCTGGGCGCAACTCCGCTCAACGCGCCTATCAGTTCGGACAGGAAGATCTCGGAGTCGGCCTTTGTGACAGCGCCTGCCTCGGCCCAGCGGTGCACCTGATCATCGAGGAACAGGATGAGTAGAGCCAGATCGTCTGTGGGTAGTACTGATGCACCTTGCCCCTTCGTTGCGGCCTGTGCGTACCGCTCGATTTGCTGGAGGACCTGTGCCCTACGTGGAGGTTCAATGTCATCCGTGATGAAGTGGGTGAGCATCGAAGAGAACAGGTATGTCGAGGCCCGTTCAGGGCTACTACCCTCATCACACATCTCGTCGAGCAGAGAGGGGATCGCGCGATACTGGCTCGGGAGTCGGGCAAGGTCGGGGTCGGTGATGGCCCGAAGCATCGGGCGCATCAAGGCCGTGACGCTGCGACGGAAGCGACGTCGTCGCGCCCATCGCTTCAGGACATGAACCACGTTGCCCTCCAAGATGGCTTCGCGCGTCCGACCCGGTTTTTGCCTGCTGCCTAACGGATCGCGCCTAAGCTGCGGACTGACGCCCGCCCGTAGCAAGTGGGGTGCGATCCGCTCGCACGGGCTCGGCATCGGCCGACGTTCTCGACGCATTTGTGTCTCCCCGGCAAAAGAGGGTGGTGGTGGGCATGGCGAGCCGCCTCCGTAGCCCTGCGTGGGCTCCAGAGGGGGAATCCCCCCACGTGCCCCCCACACCCTAGAGGCCTATCGACCGTCGATTCTGGAGGCTTTAGGAGCCTTTAAGAGTGTGTCCTCCCATGGGTTGGGCGTCCTCGCCCCCTAGGGATGCGGAGCACGTGAACCCGCGTCCGCTTTCCCAAACGAGTAAGGCACGCCGAACCGCTCGAGCAGCTCGAGCGCGAGACGCACCGGCAGCCCCATCACCCCGAAAAAGTCCCCGCGGATCCCCTCGACCAGCGCCGCCCCCTTGCCCTGGATCGCGTAGGCGCCGGCCTTGTCGAGCGGCTCCCCCGTGGCCACGTACGCGGCGATCTGTTCGTCCGTGAGCCGCCGAAACGTCACGTCTGTCACGTCGAGCGCGTGCTCGACCCGCCCATCCTGTGCCACCGCGACCGCGGTCATGACCTGGTGCTTGCGCCCCGCCAGCCGCCGCAGCATGGCCTCGGCCTCCTTCGGGGTCGCGGGCTTCCCGAAGATCCCTCCCCGGAGCACGACGGTGGTATCGGCCGCGAGCACGACCGCGCCTGCCTCCCGCGCGGCCACCGTGCGGGCCTTGTCGCACGCCAGACGGGTGACGTAGCCCTCGGCTTGCTCGGCCGGCCCGAGGGTCTCGTCCACATCGGGCGGCACCACGCGGAACTGAAGCCCGATCATCTCGAGCAGCTGGCGCCGGCGCGGCGATCCGCTCGCGAGGACGATCATTTCTCGAGGATCAGGGTGACCGGACCATCGTTCACCAGCTCCACCTCCATCATGGCCCCGAACTCTCCGGTGGCGACCTGCACCCCGCTCCCGGCTCCCCGTTCCTTCAGGAGCGCCACGAATCGCTCGTACAGCGGAACCGCGAGCTCGGGCGGCGCCGCATCGATGAAGCTGGGACGCCGGCCCTTCTGTTGAACTGAGACACCACCAGCACGGCGCCGTGCACGTCCGCGAGCGCGCGGTTCATCTTACCCTCGGCGTCCCCGAACACCCGCAGCCCGAGCAGCTTGTCCGCCATCCAGGCGAGGGCGTCGTCATTGTCCGACGGCGCGAACCCCGCGAGGACGAGAAACCCCACGGCGATCTTTCCGGTCACGCGTCCGTCTACCCGCACCTCGGCGCGCGAGACGCGCTGGAGCACGACCCTCACACCGCCCCGCCCCTAATGCGGAGTGTGGAATGTGGAATGCGGAATGTCAGGACAGGGGTCGAACCCCGCGTTTGCGCTTCGACGCCGACCTCTCAATTCCGCATTCCGCATTCCGCATTCCGCATTGGATTCACTCCACCGTCACCGACTTCGCCAGATTCCGCGGCTGGTCCACGTTGCACCCCCGCCGCACCGCGATGTAGTACGCGAACAGCTGCAGCGGCAGCACGGTGAGCACCGGCGTCAACAGATCGAGCGTCTCGGGAACCTCGATCTTCTGGTCGGCGAGCTTCGCGAGCCCCGAATCCCCCTCGGTCACGACAGCGATCACCCGGCCGCCGCGGGCCTTCACCTCCTCCACGTTGGATACGACCTTCTGGTAGACGGCGTCCTTCGGCGCGAGGAAGACGACCGGCATGAGGTCGTCGATCAGGGCGATCGGGCCGTGCTTCATCTCGGCCGCGGGGTAGCCCTCCGCGTGGATGTAGGAAATCTCCTTGAGCTTGAGGGCGCCCTCGAGCGCCACCGGAAAGTTGTAGCCGCGGCCGAGGTAGAGGACGTTGCCCGCCCGCATGATGCGCTCGGCGATGCGCTCCACCTCGGGCGCCTTCGCCAGGACCCGCTCCACCAGCTCGGGGAGCCGGGCCAGCCCGCGCACCACCTCGCGTCCCTGGAGAATGGAAAGTGAGCGCAGCCGGCCCATCTTGAGGGTGAGGAGGGCGAGCGCCGCGATCTGGCTCGTGAACGCTTTGGTCGACGCGACCCCGATCTCCGGTCCGGCGTGCAGGTAGATCCCACCGTCCACCTCACGCGCGATGGTGGAGCCCACGACGTTCACCAAGCCGAGCGTGCGGGCACCGCGCCGCTTCGCCTCCCGGAGCGCGGCGAGGGTGTCCGCCGTTTCGCCCGACTGCGAGATCCCCACGACGAGCGTCCGCTCGTCCACGATGGGGTTGCGGTAGCGGAACTCGGAGGCGTACTCGACCTCTGACGGGATGCGCGCCAGCTCCTCCATCATGTATTCGCCGATCAGCGCCGCGTGCCAGGAAGTGCCGCAAGCGGTGAACACGATGCGATTCACCTGCAACAGCTGCTCGTCGTCGATGTTCAGCCCGCCGAACCGCGCCGTGCCGTCTTCTTCGAGCAGCCGCCCGCGCAGGGTGTTCCGCAGGCTCTCGGGCTGCTCCAGGATCTCCTTGAGCATGAAGTGCGCGTGGCCACCGCGCTCGATGGTGGCGAGGTCCCAGTCCACCCGCGTGACCGCCTTTTCCCTCTCCACTGCTTCGAGGTCGAGGATGCGGTAGTCGTTGGGCCGAACGACCGCGATCTCCCCGTCGTCCAGGTAGACCACCGACCGGGTATGGGCCAACACGGCCGAGGCGTCGGAGGCCACGAAGTTCTCCCCCGCGCCGATGGCCACGAGCAGTGGAGAGCCCCGCCGCGCCGCGACGATCGTCTCGGGTTCGCGCGTCGACACCACCGCGATGCCGTACGTGCCCTCGACCTGGTGCAGCGCCCCCGCCACCGCCTCGACCACCGATCCGGCGGTGGCGAGCAGCTCCTCGATCAGGTGCGCGAGCGTCTCGGTGTCGGTCTCGGAGCGGAACACGTGACCGCGCTTCCCGAGTGCGGTGCGCAGCGCGCCGGCGTTTTCGATGATGCCGTTGTGGATCAGGGCCAGGGTGCCGCCGCAGTCGGTGTGGGGGTGCGCGTTGACGGTGTTGGGCGCGCCGTGCGTGGCCCAGCGCGTGTGGGCGATCCCCGTGTGCCCGGCGGGCAGGGTCGTCCCGAGCGCCTTCTCGAGCACGCTGATCTTCCCCGCGGCCTTGTACACCTCGATACGGCCGTCCGCGACGAGCGCCAGCCCGGCCGAGTCGTAACCACGGTACTCGAGCCGCCGCAGGCCCTCGAGCAGGACCGGAGCCGCCTGCCGCGGCCCCGTGTAGCCTACGATGCCGCACATGGTGGGGAAGAATAACACCCCCGGCGCCGCCGTTGCGCGGCGGCGGGGAAGGGACTGAGATTGTGGCACGCCATGCTGCCGACCTGGATTCGCCCGCTCGGGCTCGTCGAGCACGTCATTGTGGGTGGAGTGCTCACGGCACTCCTCGCGGGCCTTGGCACGCCCGCCCTGGCGCGTGTCGTCGCCGTCGCCGCGGTGGGCGTCGCGCACGAGTGGGGCGACGGGGATTTCACCAGAGCGCAGGGCGCCCCGTGGAACGGCATCCTCGATACGCTGGCGTTTCTCCCCGTACCCGTGCTGTGGTGGCTCGTGTGAGCCATCCCGCTCGATCTCCTAGGATGCCACACACAGTCGCCGCCCCTCGTCGACGAGTTCCCGCGCGGCGGCGCCGGTCGGCGCCTCGGCGATCAGCCGGATGATCGGCTCGGTGTTCGACGGCCGCACGTGGAGCCAGCGATCCCGCCACGCGAGCCGCAGCCCGTCCTGCGTGTCGGCGCTCGCTTCCGGAAAGCGCCGGCGCAGTGCCGCATACACGTCCTCCAGTCCCCGTTCCGCGTTCCGCGTTCCGCGCTCCGCCTTCGCTTTCACGATCGTATAACGCGGCGCGGCGGAGACCAGCTCACTCACCCGCCGGCCGTCCCGGGCGAGCAGGGTGAGCAGCAGCGCGGCGGCCACCGGCGCGTCGCGGCCCGCGTGCAGGACCGGGTACATCACCCCCCCATTCCCCTCCCCACCGATCACAGCCGCAAGCCGCAAGATGGCGCGCGCGACATGGACCTCCCCCACGGGAGTCCGGACCACCTCGGCGCCGCACTCGCGAGCGGCGTCTTCGACGACCAAACTCGTGGAAAGATTGCAGACCACGACGCGTTTCCCGTTTCCCCTTTCCCGTTTCCCGCCCAACACCGCTCTCACCGCAAAGGCCAGTGTGTAATCCTCTCCAATCGCGGTGCCGTTTTCGTCCACGATCGCCAGGCGATCTACGTCCGGGTCCACCGCGATGCCCACGTCAGCGCCCGAGCGCCGCGCCAGAGCGGCGAGTTCCCCCAGGTTCTCCGGGATCGGCTCCGGTGCGCGGGGGAATCGGCCGTCGGTCTCGACGTTGATCCCCGTGACGCGGCATCCCAGTCGCTCGAGCAGATCGCGCATTGGAGGGCCGCCCGCCCCGCGCACCGCGTCGAGCGCGACCGTGAACTTCCTCTTCCGGATCCCCTCGACATCGATCGCCGACAGCCTGAGTACGGCGTCGAGGTGCCGCTCGACAGCGCCCGGATCCGTTGTCACGCATCCCGCATCCCGCATCCCGTATCCCGCGGGTTTGGCGGCGAGCTCCGCGACGCGCTTCCCCTCCGCCCCGTCGAGAAAGATCCCGTCCGGCCCGACGAACTTCAGGGCATTCCACTCGATGGGGTTATGGCTCGCCGTGATCGCGATCCCGCCGCCCGCGTGGTGGTGCTCGACGGCGAGCTGCACCGTGGGCGTGGGTACCAGGCCGAGGTCGATCACGTCGCAGCCGACCGAGGTCAGCCCGGCGGTCACGGCGGCCGCGAACGCCGGGCCCGACGTCCGCGCGTCCCTGCCGACGACCACGGCGTCGCGTTCCCGTTTCCCGTTTTCACGCACCCACGACCCGAACGCCCGCGCCCACCGTGCCACGATGTCTTCGGTCAGGTCCTTCCCTACGATGCCCCGGACGCCCGAGACACCGACCATCAAGGTGTCGCTCATGCCGACAATTTAATCCGGCGGGGGTGTGCGGCGGTGCGTGTCCGGGAGCGTTGGGAGGTGAAGCGGCCGGACTTCCGCCGTGGTGACGGGGAGGGCCGACGGGTCGGGGAACGCGGCGAGGAACGCCTCGACGGCGGGGGGATGGAATTGCGTCCCCTTCCCGTCGTGGAGCTCCTGCAGGGCTTTCTGCACCGACAGGGCGGGCCGGTACGGGCGGACGCTCGTCATCGCATCGAAGGAATCCGCCACGCCCACGATCCGCACTTCGGGCGGAATCTGGTCGCCCTTCAGGCCGTCGGGGAAGCCTTTGCCATCGAGGCGCTCGTGGTGCGACCGGACGATCGCGAGCGCCGGGGGGACATCGCGCATCAGCGGCGCGAGGATACGCGCCCCGATCACGGGGTGTTCCATGATGTGCCGGTACTCGGCTTCGGTGAGCTTGCCCGCCTTGTGGAGCACGGCCTCGCTCACGCCGATCTTGCCGATGTCGTGCAGCTCGGCCCCGAGGGCGATGGTGTCCATGACCGCCTGCGACAGCCCCATCTGGCGACCGATACGCGCCGAGTAGTCGGCGACGCGCACCGAGTGGCCGCTGGTGTAGGGGTCTTTCTCTTCCAGGAAGTGGACCAGCGCCTGGAGCCGCTCCAGCGACAGCTCCTCG
>WNGI01002441.1_pt1 | contig 23968 bp, 19 predicted proteins | sample 5400621 | NCBI WGS metagenome assembly WNGI01 (sample SAMN13153374, study PRJNA577476) | soil metagenome | isolation source: 20 cm soil or saprolite under Garry oak tree replicate 1 | place: USA:California | collected 2016-06-15 | reverse complement strand
ACGATTCCTTTTGAAAGCGCAGCGAGCGCGTCGGCCGTCGCTCCCACCGGGACAAGTTTGACGTCGGTGTTGGGATCGATGCCCAGACGGCTGAGTCCGAGCCGCATGCCGATTTCTGTCGTCGTGCCGGCGCGCCCGACGCCGCCGATCTTGCCTTTGAGCTGTTTTATGTCGGTGATGTTTTTTTGCGTGATAATATGCGCGGGAAACGTGGGCACGATGGAAGCGATCATGATCACGTCGGCGCCGGTCAGTCTTGAATTTACCAGCGTGGTGACCGAGGTAACGATAACGTCGACTTCGCCGGCGATCATCGCCTGCAGGGCCATCGGGCTAGCATTGACGGAAATGAACTCGGCGTTGACGCCTTGCTTTTTCAGCAAGCCCTTCTCTTGAACGATCCAAACGGTGGCATTTGACGCGCCACCGGCCCACGCGACGCGCAGCCGTTCCTGCGCGTTTGCGGAATCTACACGCGCCGTCGCAGTAAGTGTCAGAGCAAGACCGAGCGCAAAAATAGCGGACGGAAGATTCATCGCTCTCGTGCGTCGTTGATACGATTGTTCCGAGAGACTATTACCGATCACTTTTCGTAGAGCTTCTTAATAAACCCGGTTTTGTCGAGCTCTTCGATGAAACTTCGGTCGACGTATTCCTCGGGTTTGTGATTCATGACATCAGGACGGGTTGCGGCCACGTACTCGAAGCTGGTTTTCATCCCGACAGTGTTCGGATAGGGGGCGAGTAGAAAAGCTTTGGCGAAGAGATCATAGGACTCGTTAACCAGTTCTTCGTTGTCCAAGCGCAGCGTCTTTTTGATCACTTTCTTGCCGAATTCCCGGTCGCGTTTGAATAACGCCGTGGCTTCGAGATGAGCCTTGACGTAGTTCATCACCAGCTCGCGGTCTTTTTGGATGATGGAACGCCGAGTGGTGATTTCGATCCACGGATAGTCGATCTCTTTCGCTGAATCCCACAGCATCGGGAAACCCATTTTCATGGCAATGCCGTAGCCGGGAAACGACAGCGACGCGGCGTCGATGGAACCTTGCTTGAGCGCACCGATGCGCTCCGGGTCGCCGCCGATCTGGACGAGCGCGACATCGCGCTGCGGGTTGAGCCCTTTTTTGCGCAAGGCGTATTGGACGAGAAAATCGGTGAGGGAGCCGAAGGTCGTGACGCCGATCTTTTTGCCTTTGAGATCTTCGGCTCTTTTGATTTCCGGTTTGACGACCATGGCGTGGACGACTCCCGGCAGCGTGTGGCCGAGGATTACGAGATCGGCGCCGGAAAGACCGGCGTTGATCACCGTCGGCGTCGCGATCGGAGAGAACTGAATGCTGCCGCCGATCATCGCTTTGGACGATTCGCCCGAGCCGCGCATGGCCACCGGGTCGGCCTCGATGCCGTACTTCTCGTAGAGTTTGGCTTCCTTGGCCACGTAAATGATGATGTTGCCCATGCTGACGGAAGAAACACCGATGTATATGTGTCTAAGCGGTTTGGTTTGCGCCAAAGTGCTTCGATCGAGAGCAAGCGAAAGCAGCAGGACGATCAATGTCCAGGTTGAAAAATGGGGCGAACGCCGATTGACGTTCAACATCTTTCGCCTCCGAGCTAGGATAGTGAATCCAACGTGCAAGGGTGTCGAAACACTGGCTATTTGACGATTCCTTCAGCGTGCAATTGAGTCAATTCTCCAGCGCTCAGCCCGAGAATTCTACTGAGAACTTCATTTGTATGTTGGCCGAGAGTGGGAGCATCGTCACGAATGCTCGGGGGAGTTTTCGACATATGGATCCACGGCGCGAGCAAGGTTGTCGCTCCCGCCGTCGGATGGTTGCGTTGTATGAAAGCCTTCCGTTCTTTGATATGCGGATCTTCGATCACTTCGCCCATCGACAGTACCGGCGCGCCGAAATAGTCGATCTGGCGGAGGCCGTCCCAAAGTTCTTGGCGTGTCTTGCCGCGTATCCATGACCGGATAAGGTCGTACAGCTCGGCGCGATGTTGTTTGCGCGCCGGGGCCGTGGCAAACCGCGCGTCCTCGAGCAGATCGCCGCGGTCCATGAACTTTGCGAGTTTTACCCATCCGTTGTCGCTCAGATCGGGTATACGCAAGGTGAAGTAGCCGTCCGCCACGGGAACCGGCTTGTTGCCGATCTCGATGCCGATAAAATGTTCATGGAATTCGCTGATCATGAAACCGAGCAGCGCTTCCTGCATCGATACAACGATTCTTTGACCTTCGCCGGTGCGCTCGCGCGCATGAAGCGCAGCGAGGATGCCGCATACCATGCTGACACCGGCGGCTTCGTCGCCGATGCCGATCGCTTTGGTTCCCGGCGCGCCGCTATAGTTCCATCCTGTGTGCGTCCAGCCGGTCATGCTGTTGTTGGTATGCGCCGTGCTGCCGTAGTCTTTGTAGGGACCGGACTCGCCGAAGCCGCGCGAGCAGGAGTAGATCATGCGCGGATTGATTTTTTTTAGATCCTCGTAGCCCAGGCCAAATTTTTCCATCTGCCCGGCGTGGTAGTTCTCGACGACGACATCGGCTTTGGCAATCAGTTGCCGGGCTAATTCAACGCCGCGCTGAGCTTTTAGGTTGAGGACAACGCTTTTCTTGTTGACGTTGATCCATAGAAATTCGTAGGCATCGATTTTCGCGTCCGGCGGCATCCAAGAGCGGCGAAAACCGTCGCCGGCGGGCGGTTCAATTTTGATGATCTCCGCGCCCATATGGCCGAGCATCATCGTGCAGAACGGACCGTTCAAGGCGTGGGTAAAATCGATCACGCGGATATCGTCTAGAGCTCCAGGCATGAAGCCTCCTCGTCATATAGGAGATCAGTTTCGTTCGACCGTCGAGAGGTTGTCAGTGAACCTGTCCGAGCATTTCATCACTTCAACCTGTATCGCTTTACAGACCATAAAAAGTTTTGGCATTGTCGTAGAGGATCTTCTGCACGGCGCTGTGCGAAATCTCGCCTCGGCTGGCGCGCTCGCGCAACAGGCGCGGGAATTCGAACTCCATGGATTGGTCGCGGTGCGTGTAGTCGGAGCCGATCATGAGATTATCTTCGCCGGCGACTTTGACGATGTAGGGCAAGTCTTCATCTACCTGGCAGGTGACGTACATGCGATTGGACTTCATAACATCAGAGTCGAGGGTGTAGCGGGCAAACTGGCTGAAGGTGCCAGCGCCGTCGGCCGCCTTTTCCATGCGCCGCTTGAGCTCGTAGGCGATAAACGGAATCCATGACGCGCCCGCCTCGACGATGCCGAAGCGGAGTTTGGGATACTTGATCGGTAACTGGTGCCGGATGATCGTGTGGAACGCGTGCACTGTGGGCAACTGTGAACGCATGAACGAGCCGAGGGAAAATTCCCGAGCAGGGACAAAATCAGGCATGCCGGAACCGATATGCACGCAGATCGGCAAATCCAAACGATTGGCTTCTTCATAGAGGGGAAAGAAGTAGGGATCGGCGGGCCACTTGCCAGCCTCCAAATCGCCTTTCTTGAGTATGCCGCAGGCGCCGTGATCTTTAGCGAGCTGCAGTTCTTTGATCGACTCTTCCATATTCATCAGCGGTGGCAAGCAAACCCAACGCAAGCGTCCGTGAGATTCGGCACAACGATCGGCGAGCCAGCGGTTGTAGCTGCGCCGAAGCGCGGTGGAGACTTCCGGACGCTCGGTTGCTTCCATCAGAAACAGCGTCGGATAAAGGATCTGTACTTCGGTTCCCATCTCGTCCATGTCGCGCAAGCGCTTTGCCACGTCCAGCAGCTCGCGCGTCTCTACGGTGGTGCGTGTGTTGTTATCGTCGCGCACAAAGCGCATCTGCCGATGACCGTCGATCAACCAATAGCGCACCGGATTTTTTGAAGGATCGACCCGCGCCGGATGCTGCGTGATGGGTTTGAACTCGTGTTCGAACTCGCGCAAATATTGCCAGGTAGCTTCGGTTTCATCGACATGAGTATCGGCATCGATGATCGGCATGGTAGTGCCTCCTCAACGCGTTTCTTTCTAAGATATTAATCACAAAGGGCACAAAGCGCACAAGAAGAAGTTTTGTCTGACGGCAACGGCAGAAAATGAAAGGAAGACGAAGGCGGAACCTAAAACAAAAAGGGCCACTCGCGCTGAGTGGCCCTTTTTACAACCGAACAAAGAAAGAGAAACTTACCCGGCGGATTCCGCAAAAAACTCGCCGGCTTCAATCGGCGGGAGATTACGGTTTTCCGGCGTGCCGCTCACCAGTGGTTTGCCGTCTGCTCCAAGGCGCGTTTCTTGACCGGCTTGCTGTTGTCCTCTTGTACCTGCGCCGACACGTATGACCACCAGATTACCGTCGCCGGTATTGAGATAGCGGTAGTAAGCGCCCTTGGGTATCATCACACCCTGATACTGTTTCACTTCGATCTCGTTGCCCTTTTCATCGAAGACGCTCATCTGGCCTTCCAGGACGATAAAGGCATGATCCTCATCGAGGTGCTTGTGGATTTCGTTTTCGCCGCCCTCGGCGTTGATCTTGGTGTGAATCCATAGGTTCGGCGTCTCGGCGACGAGCTGCGTGACCCGTCCCTGCTTCATATACGGAGTCTTTAATGAGAAACCTTGTGCTTTGGGTTTGTCGTCGGCGCCAAATCTTGCGGCCGTCGCGCTGGTTTGCATGCAAAATGCTCCTTTGAATTAAGTCGAGATCCTTCGCATTTCGCTCAGGATGACTCACTCGCACGCTTTGCCAGGAGTGAGTCAGTTGTTAATTCCGTCGATTTTCAGATTGTACAGCTTGATGACGTTCTCGCGCACTACCTTGCGCAAAACATCTTTTGGCAAATGGCCGAGCTCTTCGGCAATGACCTTGCGTGAATGCGGCCACGGCGACGCGGCGTGGGGATAGTCGTTCGACCACATGAAAGTGTCTTGGCCGAAGCGATTCATCAGCTGGCCGCCGCACGGATCGCTGAAGAAAGTGGCATACACCTGCTCGTTGACATATTCGCCAGGAAGCTTTTTCATGAACGGCAGCGGCACCTTGTTTTTAAAGCGGACGTAGTACTTGTCCCATTCATGGGTGTAGAACGGCAGCCAGGCGCACTCGTTTTCGACGTAAACCAATTTCAATTTCGGGAAGCGGGAGAGAACGCCGGTGAAGACGAGATCGAAGAGCGTGTTTGCCGCGTCATTGACCTTGTCGTTGACGGCGGTTTTGTAGGTATCGAGTCCCTTGCGCTCAAAACGGCTATAGTTAAAGCCGGTCAAAATGTGCAGGTTCACCGGCATGTTCATCTCTGCGGCAGCTTCCCAGAATGGGTCGTAGTAATCGCTGCTGAAAGGCAGATGTTCGGGCGGCACTTGCCAGATCAAACAGCCGACCATGCCGGCGTTTTTGCAACGCTCGAGCTCCTTGATGGCGTTTTTGAGGTTGTAGAGCGAGATCATCGGGATGCCGATCAGCCGTCCCGGCGTCACTTTGCAGTAATCGATCATCCAGTCGTTGGCGATCTGAAAACAGGCTTCCTGGCACTCGGCGTCTTCCATGGCGAACAAGCGCAGGCCGAGCGTCGGATAGAGGACTTCGGCTGATACGCCGTCGGTTTCCATTTCGCTAATGCGCGCCTTGGGATCCCAGCCGCCAGGTTTTTCGCCCGGCGAGTTGCGCTTGGGAAAGTTAGGATATTCGCTTTTCAAAGATGGCGGGAGATTCTTGATCCACAGGTCTTCCGGCTCTTGAATGTGGGAATCCGCCGAAATGATCTTTTCCCCTGCCAATACGGTTTCCGGTGTGTACGCGGTCGTCGCTGTGCTCATAAATTTTGCCTCGCTTTTTGTTAGAGTTTGCCAACCTTGAGAGTCTGGTGTTGTTTGATTTACGCCTGGGTTCAATCGTCCTGATTTGCTATTTCCTATGAAACCGCCGTCTTGAAGTCAAACTCACTTTGGCTCGCCGGGCACTTTGCTCGCGCGCCACGCAACGGGTTTGGCGCTTGTGGGCGAAACGGCAGAGCCTGCCATTTTGCCATCGGAGATCTTTCCAGTGAACTGGTACGCCGTGTTACCGACGGTCAGATCGAAGCTGATCTCGTTGCCCCTGAGTAAAGGCTTCTCCAATCTCATCGGTCCGAGCGCGTTTTCCGCGGACGCGTTGATGACTTGGTACTGCTGATTGATCGCCAGAACTATCTTTTGCTGGGCGTTGCCGTCGACATCGAAATCCATCCGCCATCCCCCCGCCACTTTGCTGGGAACGATCCACAGGTAGAGATACGCTTTATCGGTGCCGTTAGCCGTCACTTTTTCAGGCACCGTAAGGTCCAACCGCTTGTCGGCATGCCAGCCACTCATGTAGTAGTCGTGCGCAACGACGCGCGACCCAGGCTTCAATTCCGTCCACAGTTTGGGACGCAGTCTTTCCATGAAATCGGGCAGAACATAAAGCGTCACCACAGTAGCGTTGCCGATGTCCGCCTTAAACATGTCTTGCTCGACAAATTTGGCGCGGTCGGCGACGCCGTCGGTTTTGGCCTGTTTGTTGGACAGTGCCACCAGCTTGGCGTCGATATCGACGCCAAGACCGCCAGCATTAAATTTTCGTGCTGCGGTGATAATCATCCGGCCATCGCCGGAGCCGAGATCGATGACGAAGTCTTTGGCTGTGACGCCGGCGAGCTTTAGCATTTCATCGACGACGATTTGGGGCGTCGGGACGTAGGGAAGCTTGCTCAATTCCTGGGCCGCTGTTGTTGGAACGAAGCAGAAAAACAATAGCGCGGAGAAACAGACATTGGCTATCATTCGGGTCAATAACGAGACGGTGCCAGAATTCACGAGTATTTCCTCAACGCGGCGACTTAATCCTATTTCGTTGCCTGAATGCAAATTGTCGGAGCTACGCAAGCAACGCTTCAAACTGCCGGCCGAAGCGCGGGCAACGTTGCAAGGAGGATTCTTCATTTTTTTGCGTTTAGTTGGTTCTCTAGCTGGGCAAGCTTAGGCTCGATAGCGCGACCCAGAGCCATTTGCGGCTCCGATGGCGTAAAATCTTCTTTCCGCTCACGATCGGCAATGACGGGCTTGGCAAGCTCAAACGCTTTGACAAACGAGTAGGTGTGACGCAGCGCCTCATCGAAATAAGCCTTGCCGAAATAGGTCCACTCCGCTTCATTGCTGCAGCCGAAGGAGTTCTTATCCTGCGCCGAAGCGGTGATGACCAAGGTGTCGTCGTTTTTCAGGGCATCAACGAAACCGCCGGAATAACAGGCCGATATGACAATGACGCGGTATTTGATGCCGGAGTCGTCCAGCAACTGACGCAAGCGCGCTGGATCGAGCTCCTGAAACTTGATGGGCCAGAGATCGAGCGAGAAGCGATGGTCCTGGGAACCGTGCGACGTGAGAAAGAGAAACAATAAATCTTTGTTCTTGTCCATCACGGCAGCGACACGCGTCAACGCCGCGCGCAGGCTCGTCACGCTCGCCAATGGAGCCCCGTTGGGATTTTTGCGGTTGTTGATCAGGCGAATCGTTTTGTCGGCGGCACCGAAGCGTTTCTGAAACAACTCACTCACAGCGTCGACTTCTTTCATGAAGACATTCTGCGAGCCGTATCCAGCTACACCGATAAAAAAAAGATTGATGATTCCGGAGTGGCCTGGAGTGACGGCAGCAAGCTGACGATCCAGGGCGTCGCGTTGATTATAAAGAGTATCTTCGCCCAACCGGCCAAAACTCGTTGATTCCTCGATCTCTTGAGCGCTCGAAGCCGGGAGCCAAAGGTCGCGCTCGCGGGCAATTTCAGTAAGCGGATATATGATAAGAAGTCCTAAAGCGATAGCAGCCCAGAACCTGCGGTAAACCGGTACAGAAACTCGTTCGAGAGTTGCCTTGCTACAAGCAATGACAAGCCACATCAAGGAGAAGACGTAGAGATAACTGCCGGAATAGCTCAGCCACTGCCTAGGCCGCCCTGCCAGTGGAATCGAATACAAGGAATAGTAAGCCGAGTCGACGACAAACGCGATCATCAACATAATCTGGAAAAGCCATTGAGTGCGCTGACCACGACCTAGGGCATAAGCAGTCGCGACCGCCGCAACCAAAAATATCGGCAAATGGAACAACGCATCGGGGACATTTCCCCAGGCAATTTCGCCGTGAATTCCGTTTGCGGCGAGATCGTAAATTAGCGGCGGCACTAGCCCAAGCGCCGCGAAAGCAATTACTTGCCACCAAGAAATCACCAGCCTCTCTAGTGCTACCCTCCCGCCGAAAGCGAGCTTGACCGCATTGAAAAGATTTTTTTTCAGTGCGCTCCAGTGTTGCTCCACGGGTTCGAATTCCACCGTGACATCGTTTGGCGGGGTCGCAAAAGAAGGCGGCGGCAAATTGACATTGGATACGACCGCGCTGCCTGCAGCTTCGCGTTTTTCTTTGAGGTAGGCAACGAAGCGGTCTTTCTCTTCCGGCGATTCGAACACCGAAGCGGGCATCGCCAGAATATGCAGTTTATCGAGGCCCAGCAGCAAAACCCCGTCGGCTTCATCGATCACTCGAAGCCCTGGCCAAGTAATGAGCGACCGACAACTTGGGCTGCTGTGGTATAACCCATCGTCCTCGACTCGTAGCTCCGTTGGTACTCCCACCAGATAGTTATCGATTCGATAAAGCTGGTCCAGGGCCCGGCCGTAAAGCAGATAGTAAAGAGAATAACCTGCCGCCATCACGTAAAGGGAAATCCGAACGACGCTCGATCCGCCGGGCTCATGGGAGACGAAAAGTGCGACGCCTGTGGCTATCCATGCCACGATACCGGCCAATTGCATGAGTCGTCGCACCCGCGTGCGCTTTAGGAGGTACTGATTGCGGTATTGAATGGCAGCGGCGAATTGCTCACCCGTGAGTACATACGCGAAGGTATTTTTCATCTTCCGTTGGCCGAATGCTTAGCGTGATCCCTTGCTCAAAAAATACAGAGATAGTCCAGCCGGGTTTGGCACGCAATCAACATTTATAGAGTCGCGCGATTATACCCGAAGCTTCGATTCCTTTCATCAAGCTTGTCTTTGAGACGATGTTTACGTCGCTTCTGGGCAATAGCACTTTTTGTTCGATCGAATCAAAACTCAAGCGATTGAGACTTTGCTTGACCCAGCAGTAAATTCCCCATATTTTCATCTCGAGATTTGGACATCGAGCGTGACCGGCATGCTCAGTTTTATCAAGGGGAGCTGACGCGAGTGAAGTTCGGCTACTATCTCCTTAACACGTATGTTCCCGAGTTGGATGGCGATAGCACCGCCGTCTACAGCCACTGGCTCGAGCAGTTCGATGCAGCGGAATCGCTCGGCTTCGACTCTCTTTGGGTGACGGAACATCATTTCCGTAATTTTGGCGGTATGATGCCGAGTCCTTCGATCATTCTCGCCGCCGCGGCCCAACGCACGAAACAGATGCGCCTTGGCGCCGCCGTGTCGATTCTGCCGATGCATCATCCACTGAGGATTGCCGAAGAGTTCGCCATGGTCGATCAGCTCTCTGGTGGCCGCCTAAATTTTGGCGCGGGCCGCGGCATGCATCCACTGGAATATGCGGTGTTCGGCTATGATTGGAGCAATGCGCAAAAACGGCTGCCGGAAGCGCTTGATATCGTCATGCGCGCGTGGCGCGGCGATGAATTCGAATGGCAAGGCGAGCATTATCATTTTGCAAAGCTCCGGGTTTATCCGCAGCCGGTGCAGAAGCCGCATCCGCCGATTTATATTACCGCCAACCGCGATCCGGAAAGTTTTCAAATGATCGGCAAGCGCGGTCATCATCTGATGACTCTGCCGTGGATCGCCACCAACGAAGAGCAGCGCCCGCGGGTAGAAATGTATTGGCAAGCATTGCGCGACGGCGGTCACGCGGTCGAAGACAAAGAAGTCTTTACTATGTATCCGATTTACGTCGGCGACAGCGACGCGCGGGCGCGCGCTGAAGTGATCGAACATTGGTATCGATGGCGTATTTTTGCCCTCGAAGCACAGAATTTCGCTCCGGATAATCCGATGTACCAACGGGTTTTCGGCCACTTGGATTACGACGCGATGGTGCGCGACAGCCGCGGCATTTTTGGCGGACCGGACACCTGCGTAGAAATTCTCAAGCGCATCATCGCGGTCGTCGGCACCACGCATATCGGCTTGACGTTTCATTTCGGCGGCCTAAGCCAACAAAAAGTTCTCCAATCGATGGAACGGTGCGCTCGGTCCGTTCTCGCCGCGCTGCGCTGACGTTTGCGTCACGCGGTCTTCGCACTTTAACGACTCCGTAACACGCCGCTGTTATAGACGCTCTCGCAAATTGACTGGTTTCAGCACGCGTGTTACGAACCAAACAAACTTGCGACAAGGAAAATTGGTGAAGGCCTTAAAATTCGAAGAACTTCGGTCATTGGACCTGCGCGCGTGCTCGACCGTCGGTGACATCGTCGGCGCCATGCGCTACTGCGCCTTTGGCGCGCGCATGCTGGGTGAGGTTGCGCATACTCTTTTTGAAATGGTAACGGCGAAAGAAAAGCCGACTCTCATCTACAGCGGTATCGCGGATTCGCCCGTCGGTTTGCTTTTAAAAAAATTCGTCTCGAATCACTGGTGCCGCCGGATTCTGTTGCCGTCGCAATACGCGCGGGTAAAAGACCGAGGAGAGAACGTCATCGTCGTCGGCGCCTTTTCCGAGCGCAATGCCGAGGCGATCTACGACAAACCGGCGCGAGCGATTTTCATCAATCCATTCGATATGGCGCGGCCAGGACAGATTCGCGACGGCTATTTTCCCGACGCCGTGTTCGCCGATCCGCGTTACGTGATGCCGGTGATTTACGCCGCGCTCGATGAGTGGATCAACGGCAAACGCCGCTCAGTCAAGTCGATCATCTCAAAACTCGCAACCTACGGCGGCGTTGCCGCGCAAGTTGCGCGAGGCGCCAAGGCGCTCGAAGCAATGGTGAACGACAAAGACTGCAAGCGCTTTCTCACCGTCAGCGGCGCGATGACAGTCGGTAAGATGGACCTGATCATCTGCGACATGATTGAGCTCGGCATGATCCACGCGATCTCGTCGACCGGCGCCTTGATGGCGCATGGTCTGGTGTCATCCATCGGGCTCAAACATTACAAATATAATCCCAAGTACAACGACACTGAGTTGGCGCGCCGCAAGCTAAATCGTGTCACGGATACGCTAGAGCCGGAGACTAATCTCGATACGGTCGAGGAGGTGGTCGGCAAGGTCATCGAGAAGATCGACGGCAAAGAGATGCTCAGTCCGACCGCGCTAAATCGATTGATCGGCAAGCATCTGGCGGAGAACTATCCGAACGACCGTGGCATTCTCAAATCGGCTTACCTCAATCATGTTCCCGTGTTTGTGCCGGCATTCGTCGATTCCGAGTTGGGCAATGACATCTATATTCACAACATCAAGCGCCGGCGGCGCGGTAAAAAACCGATCCTGATGGATTTGGAGCGCGACAGCAAAGAATTGATCGGGCTCGTCACCGGCTCCAGGCGCTTCGGTATTTTCTCCATCGGCGGCGGCGTGCCGCGCAATAACGTTCAGAACGTCGCGCCGCTGATCGAAATCATCAACGAGCGGCTTGGGCCGACGTTTCCCAATCGGCGCTTTAGTTACGGTGTGAGAATTTGCCCCGACAAACCCCACTTCGGTCACCTCTCGGGATGCACCTACTCGGAGAACGAATCCTGGCGCAAGGCGGATAAGAACGGCGTCTACGCCGAGATGCTCGCCGACGCCACGCAGGTATGGCCGTTTCTGGTCAAGTACATCATGGAAAAACTTCCGAAGGAGACAAAGATGGAGTGATGGAGTGTTGGAGTAATGGGACTCGGACTTGCCAACACGCCAATATTCCATCACTCCAACGGCGAGCGTTACTAGAACAGGCCAGCAATTGAATCGTAGTTAGAAGTAAGGAGGGATATTATGAAGCGCAGTAACGATCGCATTCTCGTGACCCACGTGGGCAGCCTGGCACGGCCGAAAGATCTGATGGAAATGCTCATGGCGCGAAATGACGGCAAACCTTTCGACCGTGATGCGCTCGCCAAACGCACGCGCGAAGCTGTGGCGGAAGTCGTCGAGAAGCAGATCCAGTGCGGCGTGGACGTCGTTAATGACGGCGAATTGGGAAAATCGAATTTCTCGCGCTACACGCGCGAGCGCCTTGGCGGCTTTGTGGAACGGCCGGCGCGTGCGGATTTCAAACCGACATCGATCTTCGGTCGCGATATGATCGAGTTTACCGAATATTTTAACCGCGGCGGGCGAACTTCCATCGGCCACCACGCGCGGGTGTTCTACTGTGTGGAGCCGCTAAAGTATGTGGGTCAAGACGAAGTTAAAACGGACGTCGATAATCTTAAATCGGCGCTTCAGGGCAAACAGTATGCAGAAGCATTTCTCCCCGCCGTGGCGCCTGGCACGTTGGAGCACTGGATGAAGAATGAGTTTTACAGAACGGACGAGGAATATCTCTTTGCCATCGCCGAAGCGATGCATGAGGAGTACAAGGCGATCATCGACGCCGATTTCGTGCTCCAGATCGATGATCCGGATTTGGCGGACGCCTGGCAGATGCATCCCGAAATGAGCCTGGCCGATTACCACAAGTATCAAGAGTTGCGCATCGACGCGCTCAACCACGGCCTGCGCGATCTGCCGATCGATCGGATTCGTTTTCACATGTGCTGGGGCAGTTATCACGGCCCGCACAAATACGATATCCCGCTCCAGGCCATCATCGATCTTATTCTCAAGGTGAAAGCCGGGGCTTACTCCATCGAAGCGTCCAATCCCTGTCATGATCACGAGTGGCGCGTGTGGGAAGAAACAAGATTGCCGGTTGGAATGATCCTTATTCCCGGCGTCATCGGTCACTACAGCGACTTCATCGAGCATCCACAAGCGATCGCCGACCGCTTGGTGCGTTACGCGAAGATCGTCGGCCGAGAAAACGTCATCGCCGGCACCGACTGTGGAATCGGTTCGCGAGTCGGCCATCCGCAAGTCGGTTGGGCAAAATTTCAGGCGATGGCGGAAGGCGCGCGCATCGCCACGAAGGAACTGTGGGGGAGATAAGGCTTCGCGATTGAAGCGGAAGCGATGGCTCTTTGGTCGATATTAGTTTGCTTTCGTTAAGCCCAAGACTTGTCGACCGTACAGTTTCACGAGTTGTTCACGGTCCTCGGATTCCGGCAGGGTTTTTAGCCGGTCTTCGACCCGTCCGCGATCTTCCTGGTTGAGGTCGTTCCAGTGTTCCAGGTCTTTTTGTAAAGTTCCTCGCTCTTGCTTAGACAGGGGCGAAATTGCCGGGTCATTTTTTGCCGCGATGCTCGGGGCCGGTGCCAATGGTTTTGCGTTGACGACAATAGCGCGGCTAGGTCGACCCTTGTCGTCATACAGCAAGGCGAAATTTCTGTAACCGATCGTGCTAATCACGGAGCGCACGGCGGGCTCCAGAGGTTGGTGGTCGACCCTCAGGTTTATGACCTGGGGTTCGGACTGCGGGATAACAATCTGAAATCCCGTTTTGGCGTGAATCGCGCTAATCGCAAATTGAATCGGCGTTTGATCAAACGCCAGCGAAACCGCGCCGTCGCGGTAATCTACCCATTGACGATAATAATCATCGGCCTCCGATTGAGCCGCGGCTGGAGCTGGGTCGAACAGAAACAAAGCCGCAATCAGCATAATGAGCTTCAAATAGATTTTCATGGATTGACCTCGTCTCTAGTCTGAGCAACTGCCGTACCGGCAAAGTGCCACCCGCAAATGACAAAAAGTTACAGGGGAAACCAGATTGTTCCAGTAAAATGCCAGAGACTGTCCGAGTGAGGACAAATTTGTGCTAAGAACTCCCAATCAATGGGAGAAGGTAGAAAGACGATTACCCAATTAGCTGGTCGTCGGCGAAAGTGTTTTATCCCTCGCTAGAGTCGACGAAATCGAGAAAGACCAGGCTACGGCTTAACGCACGCAGGCCCGAGGGTGATGCTCGGCCCGCGTTAGCTAATCGAGTCGGTTCGAGGTGAGAACGTTAAAATCTCTCACACACCGCCAAACCCTTCCTCTTGCGCTTCCGCCAAAAGCCACGGATCTTTGATCTCTGTCGTCGGGCCTTTGCCGCTGAGCACGTTGGCGACCTCGCGCGCAGCGTGGGTTTGGCAGTCGACGTAGGATTCGTCCGAATTTGCCGCCGTGTGGCAGGTGACGATGACGTTTGGCAGCGTGAGCAGCTTGTGGTCAGCGGGTAGCGGCTCCGGTTCGGTGACGTCCAATGCGGCTCCTGACAACTCACCAGCGACCAGCGCGTCGTAAAGCGCGTCGGAGTCAACCAGGCCACCGCGGGCGCAGTTGATCAGGTAGGCGGTATTTTTCATTGCCTTGAACTGCGCCGCGCCGAACATATGACGAGTTTGTTTCGTCAGCGGCGCGTGCACACTGATGAAATCGGAAGTCTTCACCAGCTCGTCGAATGAAACCATCTTGACGCCCATTTGTTCCGTGACCTTCGGGTCTAGATAAGGATCGTAGGTTTGCACGTTCAACCTCATGCCCTGGGCGCGCGGCGCGACTTGCTTGCCGACGTGGCCGAGACCGACGATGCCTAGGGTGCAGCCTTGAATTCGATAAACGCGGCCGCGGTAGGCGTGCAGCTCGGCGGTGTGGCGGCGCCATTTGCCGTCGCGCACGTACTGGTTCATGCGCATGAGCTTACGCGAGATCGCGATCAACAAGCCGATGGCTTGCTCGGCGACTTCGATCGAATTGCAACCGGCGGCGTTGCAGATGATCAGCCCGTGATCGGTGGCGGCTTTGAGATCCATTCGGTCGACGCCGACGCCGGTGCGGGCGACGACTTTGACTCGCTTCAGCTGAGAAATGATCTCGCGCGTGAGCGGCACCGAACCGTGCATGATGATGCCGTCAGCGTCTTTGGCCATCTCGATGACGTCGGCGTCGTTGGTCGGGCGCCGAATGGTCATATCGGCACCGATCTCGGCCAAGATCGGCTTGATCAGATCGACCGGTACATCGTTGCTGCCAAAGTAAACTACGTGAAACTTGCCCATGTCAATTAAACCTCCAGTCCGTACAGGCGCACCGGATTGTCCCATAATATTTTCCGCCGCGCGTCTTTTGAGATGTGATCGTTCTTGGTCAAATCGCCCACAGTGCGATCGGGAAACTTGCCGATGCAGTCGCTGTGCGGGTAATCGGTTGCGATCGTCAAGTAATCTTCGCCGACATGCTCGATGAACACCGGCGCGAGCTCCTCGCCCGCTTCGCAGCTCGCCCAACACTGGCGCTTAAAATAATAGCTCGGTTTCTCGCGAGTGGTTTTGGCCTGACCCTGTCCTTCATGCTCCCAGTGCTCGTCCATGCGCTCGAGCCAAAACGGCACCCAGCCGCAGCCAGATTCGAGATAGGCGACGTTGAGATTCGGGAATTTTTCTAGCACGCCGTCAGCGCAGAGATTCAGGGAGGCGAGCATCTGTTCCAGCGGATGGCAGGCGATGTGGCGGCCGAACTCGCTGTAGCGATCCGAGCCGCACTGTTCCAACACCGTGCGCGCGCCTTCATGCACGCAAACGGCGACGCCGAGATCCGCTGCCGCTTCGTAAACCGGATAGTAATCGGGACTTGAAAGTGTCCGTCCGCAAAGTTTATTCGGCCGCCAGAAAATCCCGACGAGTCCGAGCTGCTCTTTGGCATAGCGCAGCTCTTCGACGGCCCGCGCCGGATCTTGGAGCGGGATCAGGCAGACGCCGTGCAGCCGTTTCGGATCATAGCTGCAATAGTCGGCGAGCCAAGTATTATAGGCGCGGCAGATGGCGGCGCTCAGCTCGGGGTCGAGATTATCGCGCCACATGATGTAAAGTCCGAGTGTGGGGAAGAGCACGGAAACATCGACCCCTTCGCGGTCCATCGTGGACGTTGGATGGCGCATCGAACTTGGCGGCCAAGGCGTCCGCAAAAGTCTCGCGCCATCGTTTCGATCCGGCGAAGGTAAAACCGTAATCTTCCTGTTTCGATGTGTCGCGCAGTTTATCGGCGTCGGAAATCGGTTCGCCATCGATGGAACGGAACGACTGATTGGGTCCTTTGATCTTTACGCGGCCGCGAAATTTTGCCGGCAGATACTTGTCGAACAGGTCGGTGGGTTCGAGCACGTGGCGGTCGGCATCGATGACTTTGAATCCATCTCGCATGATCTTAGCTCCTTTTCTGCTGATCGCCGTCGTGATTCCATCGCGACGGATCGATTCACTGAATTCGTGACTGTTCATAAATAAGACGAGATCGTGGAAGAAATCAACAGCAAGTAGGCGCGAGCCGTGAGGCGAAAGTCGTGAGTAGGCGAAGAGTTGGGTTGCCGATATGACTGCCGTTTTGGATTCTAATTTGACAACATAGACGGCGACTGCGAAGTCGTAGTAGATTGGCACCTCCAATATGAATGTCCGCCGCACGCGTTTAGTCACCGGTCTGGTCTTGCTCACCTACTTGGCGACACATTTGCTCAACCATGCGTTGGGCTTGATCTCGCTGGATGCGATGGAAGGCGGTAGGGTCTGGTTTCTGGCTCTATGGCGCAACCCGGCGGGAACGGCAGCGCTGTACACTTCCTTGCTGACGCATTTTTCCCTCGCCCTCTGGTCTCTTTATCAGCGCCGCCATCTGCGCATCCCGTTATGGGAAGCGCTGCAACTGACGCTCGGATTGTCAATTCCGCCGCTGCTTTCTCTCCACTTCGTCGGCACCCGCATGACCCACGAATGGTTTGGCGTGGAAGATTCATACACGCTATTGGTTCTGACCCTCTGGCATGCTTCGCCGTGGGATGGCTTGAGGCAGACGATTCTGGTTACGGTTGCCTGGCTGCATGGGTGCATCGGGTTTCATTTCTGGTTGCGGCTGCGACCTTGGTATCACCGGGTGGCGCCCATTTTTCTCGCCTGCGCTCTTCTGTTGCCGGTATTGGGACTGCTCGGATTCACTCAAGCCGGACATGAAGTGGACAACTTAGTCGCGCGGGAGCCGAATTGGATTGCTCAAGTACTTCAGCGATCCAAGGTCCCGCCGCGCAGCCAACGCGAATCTCTTTACCGGCTCGAGGACGCGATCGTCGTAACCTACGCGCTCGCTGTTATTCTAACGTTGCTTGCCCGCGTCGCGCGCGATCTGCGCGAGCGCCGCTTGAGAATCCGCATCGCCTACCCCGACGGGCGTGAGGTGCAGGTGCCGCGCGGATTTTCAGTTCTCGAAGCGAGCCGATTTGCCGGGATCTCTCATGCGTCGGTTTGCGGCGGTCGCGGCCGCTGCTCGACTTGTCGGATTCGCGTCACCGACGGATTTTCCAAACAACCGGCGCCGAGCGCCGCCGAACAACGAGTGCTGCAGCGCGTCGGCGCGCCGCCAAACGTGCGCTTGGCTTGCCAACTGCGGCCGGTGGAAAATATCACGGTCACGCCGCTCGTGCCGGCCAACGCTAACGCGAGCGACGGCTATGCCCAGCCGTCCTATCTCGCGGGCCAAGAGCGAACGATCGCGGTCCTATTCGCCGACCTGCGCACTTTTACGGGCATCGCCGAGCAAAAGCTGCCGTACGATTTGGTGTTTCTGTTGAACAGCTATTTCGAAGCGGTCGGTGAATCGATCACCGGCGCCGGCGGCTTTGTCGATAAGTTTATCGGCGACGGCGTCATGGCTTTGTTCGGCGTCGAATCCGGGCCAGCGGAAGGTTGCCGCCAGGCGCTGGCGGCAGCGATGCGCATGGTCGAGCAGGTCAAAGCGCTCAGCCAAGCGCTTGCCGATGAATTGGCCGAACCGCTCAAGATCGGCGTCGGTATTCACTGCGGACCAGCGGTGGTGGGGCAGATGGGATACGGTGCCACGGTTCATTTAACGGCGATCGGCGATACGGTGAATGTGGCGAGCCGGCTGCAAGATTTAACCAAGGAATTTGCCTGTCATTTGGTGGTTTCTGAAGAAGTAGCACAGCAAGCGGGGCTCAACGTGAGCGCCTTGCCAAGGCACGAGATCACGGTAAGAAATCGCCGCGAAGCGCTGGCGATCCTTGTCGTTGAGGATGTCGCGGCGCTTGAGGTCAGTCAAAGCGCCGCGGTCATTTGAGATCAATTGTTTCGCGTTCTACTTAGATTCTCTTCGCACCAATTGTCACTCTCTGGATGAGGCTTGAATGCTAGCACGAACTGGCAAGATGATTTTTCACTTCGCCTCACTCGCCGGCGCGAGACCGGCCACGTTGTCGCCGAGCACGGCGCCGTGGTCGATGCCGAGTGTTTTGATCCAGCGCTGTTGGCCGAGGGTGAGACCGATGAAAAAACCGAGCTCGACCAACTCGGGAATGGTGAAGTGCTGATGAAGTTTTTCCCAGAGCGCGTCGTCGGCGATGTCGGAATTCCAGGCAATGGCGCTCGTGTAAGTCAGCGCGACTTTTTCTCGTTCGGTGAACTTGTCCGAGTCGGCGAAGTTCAGCAGCTCGTCGTATTTCTGTTCAGTTAAACCTTGCCGTCCAGCCTGGACGGAGCGCTGCACGCCTCAATATTCGCACTGAATCGATTTGGAAATATAAACTCGGCAGAGCTCTTTGAGCGCGTGATCGGCGACGCCATTGCGAAAGGTGAGTTCCCACGCCTGGGAGAAAGCGTGGATAACGTTGGGAACATGGGCGCGCACCGCCTGGCTTTCGGGACGCGGCGTGCCTTCGCGACGGGCGCGTTCGAGATAACCTTGGATTTCTGCATCGGTCACCGTTTCAGGATCGACGTAAGGAATGCGCGGCATGATCACCTCCGGACAAGTTTTGCGACCGTCAACTTTATGGCAGGCCTAGGATTTCATGATACCCAATCGAGCAACATCATCTCTGATTAGATTGCTCCCATTCTTTTAAAATCTGATTGAGCTGCTCGCGGATGTCAGATTCGCTCTTGCTCAGATCCATCGGTTTGCCGAAAGGCTGCGGCACGTCGACGCCGCTCGGCCAGTAGACTTCAACGGAATTGCCGTCCGGATCTTGCGCGTAAATACTCACGGTGTTGCCGTGGCTGACCACGCGGTTGATCGGCACGTGGTTGTCGACGAACACTTTGTAAAAATCTTTGACGTCTTTGAGCGTCGCGCAACGGAAAGAGATTTGTTGCAGCAAATTGACCTTGCCGTCGTCGTTGCGGCCGGGCGCGAGGAGGAGCTCATGATGTTCCACCGCACGATCCTGGGCGGTCATGAAAACTCCGCCTCTCGGGCTCCGATCGCTCACTTGCATGCCGAGAATATCCCGATAGAAAGCCACCGAACGCTCGATGTCGCGAACATAGACTCCCACATGACCCAGCGAATTGACTTTCGGCATTGGACCTCCTTGCGATCGAACGGATTGTTAAATGTCTGGCTAGGCGCTGTCAACCGCGCGTTTCGTGCGCCGCGCCGGAGAAATTACTTGCGGCGCAGTACCCGTGAGAATCTGCCCGCGACGGCGTTCACAGCCTCGCCCAATTCTTCGACTCGGAATAAGCGGCAACAGCCGTAGAAGACGATCACGGCTAGGATAATTCCACCAGCAACTTGAAACAGGTGGAGAAGAAATCCGCGGAGCGGCAGCGCGCCGGCCACCTCAGCGGTGAACCACGCCGCAATCGCCATGGGTATCGACGCTCCAACAATTCGCAGCACGGTTTTTCCCAGGCGCCGCCCTTCCAGTCTTCGCACGCGTCGACGCATCAAGAGCGCAAGCAAGAAAAAATTTACCAGCGCGACGGTGGAAGTGGAGCAGGCCAAGCCGACATGGCCGAGCGGGCCGACGAGCCACGAATTCATCGCGTAATTGACCGCGATGGAACCGAGACTGATCAGCATCGGTGTGCGCGCGTCATTCAGAGCATAGAAAGCCGGCGAGAGAACCTTGACTGCGGCATAGCCGGCGAGACCGATGGAATATGCGGCCAAGGCATTGGCCGTCTGCACGGTATCGAAGCTGGTAAATTTTCCGTGCTCAAACACGAGCGCGACGATGGGTCGAGCCAAAACAGCAAGGCCGACGGCGGATGGAATGCAAAGTAGAAATACGAGCGCCAACGAGTGCGTCAGAGTCTGGCGAAACTCGACGAAGTCAGGATTTGTCGTGCTGCGCGATAGTGGCGGCAGCGTTGCAGTGGCAATGGCGACGCCGAAGACGCCGATGGGAAACTGCATGAAGCGAAACGCATAGCTGAGCCACGATACCGGGCCATTCAATACGGCGCCAGTCACGGGGTCGATGATTGCCGACGCGAAATTAGTATTCACGAAGACATTAATCTGCACGGCGGCGGTGCCGATGATCGCCGGACCCATGAGGCGCATGATCTGACGCACTCCCGGGTCGGTGAAACTAAGCATGGGACGATACCTGAAACCGGCGCGGCGCAGACTGGGCCACTGCACGGCAAACTGGAGAAAGCCGCCGACCAGGGTGCCGAACGCCATGCCTTCGATGGGATTGAGGCCAAGAAACGTTCCCACGGTAAAACCGAGGAATAATCCGCCGATGACCGAGCCGAGATTGAAAAACACCGGGGCGATGGCGGGGATGGCAAAGTTGTTGCGCGCGTTCAGTATGCCCATCGCCTTCGCGGCGAGCGCGATCAGCAGCAAGAACGGAATCATGATCCGGGTCAGATGGATCGTCAGCTCCGCCTTGCCGGGCACGTCGTAAAAACCGGGCGCCAGCAAGTAGACGATGGACGGCGCGAAGATCCAGCCGATGATGCAGATCAGGCTGAGCAAAATCATCAACGCTGTGGCGACGCGGTTCGACAGGCGAAAGGCTTCCTCTTCTCCTTTGATCTGTTGTACTTGCGTGAACGTGGTGACGAAGGCCGCCGACAGCGCGCCCTCGGCGAACAGATCGCGGAGCAAATTGGGGATGCGGAACGCGGTAAGGAAGGCGTCGTATTGTAGACCCGCACCGAAGAGCGCGGCAAAAACTTGATCGCGCACCAAGCCGAGCACGCGGCTGGCGGTCACGGCCAGGCTGATGACGCCGGCGTTGCGCGCGACGCTGGAGTGGACTTGTTGAGTTTCCGATTTTGCCATAGATTGCGAAAGTTAATTTATAACCGGTAGCATGAAAAGCGCGGCACGTCGACGCGCTGCAAAAGGGCGATGGCCGCGCCGGTCGGTGTTTCTGCCTGGTCAGAACGATGCGGCTTTGCTAAAAGAGACTCGAAGCAAAATTACTAAAGTGCTTTCGTGGAGGATTTATGGATGTGACGGCAAAAATCGCGCAGTTTGCTACAGAATTGAAATATGCGGCCATCCCGCCTGCGGCGGTGCAAACGGCCAAGACCGCCATGCGCGATTGCCTCGGCGTGGCGCTGGCCGGCAGCAGAGAAGAGGATGCAAAAATCTGCGCTGAGATTGCGCGCCAGGAAAATGCCAAGGAAGACACAACTGTTATCGGTCAAGGATTTAAAACTTCCGCGTTAAACGGCGCTCTCGCCAACGGCACTGCGGCGCACGCGCTCGACTTCGACCACAGCTTCACTTTGATGGGTCAACCCACCGCGCCGATCATTCCCGCGATCTTTGCTCTGGGCGAATCTCTCGGTGCAAGTGGCCGCCAACTGATCGAAGCCTACGTCGTCGGTTACGAAATCACCGGGAAGCTGGCGCATTCACTGCGCGACAGCGCCCATGATGGCTGGCACGCGCCGAGCACATTGGGTTCTTTTGGCGCCGCCGCTGCATGCGGAAAACTCCTCGGTCTGAGTGCTGCTCAAGTCGAGATGGCGCTCGGCATGGCAGCGTCGATGGCCGGCGGCATCGTCGCTAATTTCGGCACCATGACTAAGCCGTTGCACGTCGGCCTCGGCGCGCGCAACGGCGTGCTCGCCGCTAAGCTGGCCGCAGGCGGCTTCACTGCGAACGGCAAAGCAATCGAATCCAATTTCGGATTTTACCAGGTGCTTCATCAAGGCACGCCGATCAACGAGCAGCCGCTCGAAGAGCTTGGCCAGTCCTACGCGCTCTTGACCGACGGTTTGCGCATCAAGCCCTATCCGTGCGGCGGTCTCACTCATCAAGTGATCGATTCGGTGCTTGAGTTCAGAGCCAAACATGGCTTGACCGCCGAGATGATCGAAGCGGTGGACGTCGACGTGGTCAAACATACCTTTGAGAGAATCGTCTTCCGCGTGCCTCAGACCGGCATTCAGGGAAAGTTCTGCATGCCTTACCTGGTGGCGCGGGCGATCATCGACGGCAAAGTCGGGCTGGATATTTTCACCGACAGCGCGGTGCGCGATCCAAACGTGTTGAAGCTCGCCGAACGAGTGCGCATGAATCTGGATACCCATCTCAAAAAAACGGCGCTGAGCGGCAGACCCAGCCGAGTCACGATTCGTCTGAAAAACGGCCAAAGTTTTTCTCGCGAGGCGCAACATGCCAAAGGAGGTCCTGAATTTCCCATGACGGAAGCGGAGCTTCGCGGGAAATTTACCGAGTGCGCGCGCCACGCGATCGATGAAAACGCCGCCGCGCGAGCTTTGGATTACATCGAAAAGTTGGACACGATCACGGACATTCACCCGTTGTGCGCGATCCTTGCCGGTTGAAGCTTTATTGTTCGACTGATTCGGGCTTTGATCGCGGCGGTTGGCGGCGCCGGCGAGTCGACGCCATAAGTTTCAAAAGCACAAACGAGCTAACATCGAGTTTGGAGGTCAAGTTTCATGCCCATTAGAAAAGGGGCGGACTATATCAACGCGCTGCGCGACGGACGCGAAGTCTGGCACGCCGGGCGGCGTATTGACGACGTGACGACGCACGCCGGGTTCACCGGCACGATTACGACGCTGGCGGAGTTGTACGATAAACAAAATTCAGTTGAGTACCGCGAGATCATGACGCTGGACCATGAGGGTGAGCGGATCTCTTACAGTTATCTTGCGCCGAAGAACGCCGAGCAGCTGGCGCTCAAGCGGCGCAATATTGAATTTTGGGCGCAGCAGACTTTTGGCCAGATGGGTCGTTATCCGGATTTCTGCGCTCAGCTGGTTGTCGGGCTTAACGACTGGACCTATGCGATCGAAAAACACGGCAAGCAATGGGCTGACAACGCCAGCAATTATTATCTGTATTGCCGGCGCAACGATTTGTGCTTGACCCACGCGCTCACCGACCAATATTACGACCGTTCGAAGCGGGTAAGCGAGCAAGCAGATCCGGACTTGATCCTGCACATCGTCGGCGAAACCAAAGAAGGACCGGTGGTGCGGGGCTTGCGGACGCTGGCGACTTTGGCGCCGATCTCCGACGAAGTTTTGGTTTATCCCAACCGGCCGCGCGATCCGGACGAAGCCGACTACGCCACAGCTTTCGCGATTCCGATGAATACTCGGGGATTGAAGATCGTCTGCCGCGATCTTTACGCCGAGCACGCCGATCCCGAACGCCATCCATTGACGGCGCGCTTCGACGAAGTCGACGCGGCATTGATTTTCGACGACGTCGTCGTGCCCTGGGAGCGAATCTTTGTTTATAAAAACCCGCAACTGCTCGCCGGCATCAATTACATTCACACCTGGGCGCAGTACTCGACGATGGTGCGGCTGATCACCAAGCTGGAAGGATTTCTCGGCGTCGCGCAGTTGCTGACCCAATACGGCGGGCGCAACAAGAGCGCGGGGTCGCAGATCCTGCTCTCAAGCATGATGCAAGACATCGAGATCCTGCGTTCGTGCATACAGGTCGCCGAGAGCAAAGGCTACCTGAGTGGCGGCGGCACCTGGGCGCCGCGCTTAAGTGCGGCGTATCGGGTCCACAGTATCGAAGCGTCGGACCGCGCGGAACGGACGATGGAAGGGTTGCTGACCAGCACGCTCATGTTGAGCG
>WNGI01001792.1_pt1 | contig 23980 bp, 25 predicted proteins | sample 5400621 | NCBI WGS metagenome assembly WNGI01 (sample SAMN13153374, study PRJNA577476) | soil metagenome | isolation source: 20 cm soil or saprolite under Garry oak tree replicate 1 | place: USA:California | collected 2016-06-15 | reverse complement strand
GGCATCGCCTCTGCGACAGTGATCGCGGAAGGCGATTGACGTGCACGGCGTGTGGCGGGTGGCCGACGTCCGAGTCGCCGAGTCGGCGCTCATGGCACGGCTGCCTGAGGGCGTGCTGATGCAGCGCGCGGCGCATGCTCTGTCCGTCCACTGTGGACAGTTGCTCGGCCGCGTGTACGGATCGTCGGTGGTGCTGATCGTCGGCAGCGGCTCGAACGGCGGCGACGCTCTGCACGCCGGCGCCCGGCTGGCGCGGCGCGGGGCGCGCGTGCATGCCGTTCTGCTCGAACCTGCCCGGGCGCACTCCGGCGGCCTGGCGGCGTTGCGCGGCGCCGGCGGGCTGGCGGTGTCCACAGTGGACGGTCGCGCGCTGATCGAGTCGGCCGACCTGGTCGTCGACGGGATCCTGGGAATCGGCGGGCGCGGCGGGCTGCGGGGTGTGGCCGCCGAACTCGCCGAGGTGGCCGCGCGCCGGATCACCGTGGCTGTCGATCTGCCTTCTGGCGTCGATGCCGACACAGGTGCGGTCGGCGATTCGGCCATCCGCGCCGACTCGACCGTGACGTTCGGTGCGCTCAAGCCGGGCATCCTCTGCGACCCGGGCGCATCGCGTGCGGGCGAGATCCGGCTCGTCGACATCGGCCTGCGTGCCGACCTGCCCGAGCCGCGCACATTCGTGCTCGAAGCGAGCGATGTTGCCGGCCTGATGAGCAGCCCCGGGGCGTCCGACGACAAGTACACGCGCGGGGTCGTCGGCATCGTCGCCGGGTCGCCGTCCTATCCAGGCGCCGGCGTCCTGACGACAGGAGCGGCATTGCACGGCGACGTCGGCATGGTCCGCTACCTAGGCCTCGCGCCGGACCCGATCCGGGCCCGCTACCCCGAGGTGGTCGTGCACGAGGGCGCCAAACCGCACGAGGTCCGCGCCCAGGCATGGGTGGTCGGATCCGGGCTGGGCACCGACGACGCCGCGATGAGCCTGCTGCGCGACGCGCTGAGCACCGACCTACCGGCCCTGGTCGACGCCGACGGCATCACCCTGCTGGCCCGCGAGCCGGAGCTGGTTCGCGAGCGCCGGGCGCCGACGGTCCTGACGCCGCACGACCGCGAATTCGCCCGCATCGCCGGTGAGCCGGGCGACGACCGCCTCACTGCCGCACGTCGCGCCGCCGATGACCTGGGCGCGACCGTCCTGCTCAAGGGCAACGCGACAATCGTCGCCGAGCCGGGCGGGCGGGCCTACCTGAACACGACGGGTTCGCCCTGGCTGGCCACCGCCGGCAGTGGCGACGTGCTGAGCGGCGTCATCGGCTCGTTCCTCGCCGGCGGCGTGGATGCTGCGCTGGCTGCGGCGGCCGGGGCGCACCTGCACGGAGTGGCCGGCCAGCTCGCCGGCGCGGACGGCCCCGCAACGGCAGCCGACGTGCTGGCCGCGCTGCGTGCCGCCTATCAAGCCGTCCAGTGACGTCCCGGTCAGATCACGCGGAGCGGTGCTGCAGGCGGTCGGTGAGCGCGACCGCCCACAGGACGACGACCGCGATGATTGCGAGGGCGAGCGCGGTTATGTGCGACGCGGCGACGATGAGGACAGCGAGCACCGCTACGGCGCCCAGGCGCGTCCACGGGACGACTCGCCAGACGATCGCCTTGAACGCCGCGTGCCCCGCCAGGAAAAGCATCGCGCCGCCGAGCACCATCCACGCCGTCGAGGTCTCTCCGACGACGTTCGGATGCTCGAGCACGCGCTCGTCGGCGGCGGCCGCGACGATGATGCCGGCGATCATCACCGGGTGGATCCAGTGGTAGGCCTCGGTGCCGAGGCGTCCCGGATCGTCGGTTGCCGCGATGAGGCGTGCGGCCTCGGACGCGCTGCGGTCGAAGTAGATCCACCAGAGCGCGATGCTGCCCGCGAACGCCGTGCCGAACGCCGCGATCGCCGCGCCGCCGATGGGATGCCGGCCGGACAGCGTCGAGCCGATCACCACGATCGACTCGCCGAGCGCGATGATGACGAACAGCTGGCAGCGCTCGGCCATGTGGCTGCCCTCGATCGTCCACTCGGTGGTCTGTGACCGGCCGAGGCCCGGCGTGTAGAAACCGACCGCGGCGCCGCCCAGATCGACGGCGATGCCCAGCAGCCACAGCAGCTCGCGAGCGTGCCCGTCGTACAGCGCTCCCGTGACGTACAACGCTCCGCTGGCGACGCACCAGGCGAGAATGCGCTCGAAGTTGCGCTGCAACTCCCAGCCCGGCACAGCCAGCACGACGAAGATCGTGCGGCCGACCTGCATCGTCACGAAGGCGCCGGCTACCAACATGCCGCGCTGCTCGAACGCCTCGGGCAAGCCGATCGACATGACCAGGCTGGCGAGCATCTGCACGAAGAGCATCCCGCGCACGGCGAGCCGGTCCGGGTCGAGCCAGTTGGTGACCCACATCGTGTACGCCCAGGCGAGCCACACGATGGCGAGTAGCAGCATCGTCCGCAGCGCGCCCTCGACGGTCGGGTGGTCAAGCAGGTGGTGCGACAGCTGGGTCACCGCGAACACGTAGACGAGGTCGAAGAACAGCTCGACGTCGGTGACCGGCTGCTCGCCGCCGCCCGAGCGCAGCAACCGCGCCGGAGCCATCGTGCTCATGGCGCCATACCTTGCCGGGCGCGTCCCGCGCGCGCCAGATCTCGGCTGAGCGGATCGGTTTTGGCCGCCCGGCGTCATATAGCCGCCTGGGCGGCCAAAACCGCAGCGCTGTCGATCGGGGCGCATGGCGTTCGTATATAGGGTGAGCGACCCCGAGGAGGAACGCCATGACGCAGTACCTGCTCAGCGTGTACCAACCCGACGGAGCCCCTCCGCCCGACGTCGACCTCGGCCAGATCATGGCCGACCTCGACGTCCTGAACGACGAGCTGCGCTCATCCGGCGCGTGGGTCTTCACCGGCGGACTGCACCAGGCGAGCTCGGCCACCGTGGTGCGCGTCGCCGAGGGTGAGACGCTGATGACGGACGGCCCGTACACCGAGGGCAAGGAGCACATGGGCGGCTTCACGGTCATCGAGGCGCCGGACCTGGACGCCGCCCTGGGCTGGGCCGGCAAGATGAGCCGGGCGACGACGCTGCCGGTCGAGGTCCGTCCGATGCAGCAGCATTGACCTCGGACGCGGCCCTCGAGGCAGTCTTCCGCGAGGAGTACGGCCGAGCGGTGTCCGTCCTGGTGCGCGTCTTCGGCGACATCGACATCGCCGAGGAGGCGGTCCAGGACGCGTTCACCAAGGCGGCGCAGCGCTGGCCGTCCGGCGAGACGCCGCCGAGCCCGGCCGGATGGATCATCACCACCGCCCGCAACGCGGCGATCGACCGGCTGCGCCGGGAGGCGTCCCGCGACGACCGCCACGCACAGGCTGCCCTGCTGCACGAACGCGGCGAACCCGTCGAGGAGGGCCCAGTGCGCGACGACCGGCTGCGGCTGATCTTCACCTGCTGCCATCCGGCACTGGGCATCGGCGTCCAGGTGGCACTGACGCTGCGGCTGCTCGGCGGGCTCAGCACCGGCGAGATCGCGCATGCCTTCCTGGTGCCCGAACCGACGATGGCGCAACGGCTGGTACGGGCCAAAGCCAAGATCCGTGATGCGGCGATCCCGTACCGAGTGCCGCACGAGGCCGATCTGCCCGACCGCCTGCGAGCTGTGCTGGCCGTCGTGTACCTGATCTTCAACGAGGGCTACACGGCAAGTTCCGGCGAGCGGCTCGTCCGCGAAGACCTGTGCCGAGAGGCGATCCGGCTGGGACGGCTGCTGGCCGAGCTCATGCCCGACGAGCCGGAGGTCATGGGGCTGCTCGCGATGATGCTGCTCGTCGAGTCGCGCCGCGCCGCTCGCACGACGCCGGACGGCGGCCTGGTGCCGCTCGCCGACCAGGACCGCCGCCGCTGGGACCGCGGCCTTATCGACGAGGGGCAGGCCATCGTCCGCGCCTGCCTGCGGCGCAACCAGCCCGGCCCGTACCAGATCCAGGCGGCGATCAACGCCGTGCACAGCGACGCGCCGGATGCTCCCGCCACGGACTGGCTGCAGGTCCGGCAGCTGTACGACCAGCTGCTGGCGATCGCGCCCAGCCCGGTCGTGGCGCTGCACCGCGCGGTCGCAGTCGCGGAGGTCGACGGCCCGGCCTCGGCGCTCAGCCTCGTGGACGCGCTCGACCTGGGCCGCTACCACCTCTTCCACGCCGTCCGTGCCGACCTGCTGCGGCGTCTCGGACGCGACGCAGAGGCCGCGCAGGCGTACCAGGCGGCGATCGCGCGCACCGACAACGCGGCCGAGCGGGACTTCCTGCAGCGACGCCACGACGGGCTTTGGGACACTTGACGGCGTGCCCCGTACCGAAGCCGTTGTCGACCTCGCCGCGATTCGCCGTAATGTCGCGACGTTGCGCTCCGGCACGTCCGCCGAGGTCATGGCAGTCGTCAAGGCCGACGGGTACGGGCACGGCCTGCTGCCGAGCGCCCGGGCGGCCCTGGACGGCGGCGCGAGCTGGCTCGGCGTAGCGATCATCGACGAGGCCCTGGCCCTGCGCGCGGCCGGAATCACCGCGCCCGTGCTCGCCTGGCTGTGGACCCCGCAGGAGACGGAGACGGTGCGGGCCGCCATTGCGGCGGGCATCGACCTCAGCGTGAACAGCCAGTGGGCGCTCGACGCGGTGCGGGCAGCCGCCCGCGAGAACAGGACGCCCGCGCGCGTCCACCTCAAGATCGACACCGGGCTGTCGCGCAACGGCAGTCACGTCACCGATTGGCCGGACCTCGTCGTGGCAGCGGCCAAAGCGCAGGCGGCCGGTGAGGCCGAGACAGTCGGCGTGTGGAGCCACTTCGCGTACGCCGACGAGCCGGGCCATCCGACGATCGCTCGCCAGATCGCGCGATACCGCGACGCGCTCGACGTCGCCGAGCGGGCCGGTATCACGCCGCAGGTGCGCCACCTCGCGAACTCCGCGGCGACGCTCACGTTGCCCGAGGCGCATTTCGACCTCGTCCGTCCGGGCATCGCCGTGTACGGGCTGTCGCCGGTACCGGGCGACTTCGGCCTGACCCCGGCGATGACGGTGCGGGCGCAACTCGCGCTGGCCAAGCGGGTCGCGGCCGGCGAGGGCGTCTCGTATGGACACGTCTACACGACCGAACGAGAGACGACGCTCGCACTCGTGCCACTCGGGTACGCCGACGGCATCCCGCGCAATGCGACGAACGTCGCGCCGGTCTCGATCAACGGGCGACGCTATCGGATCAGCGGACGCGTGTGCATGGACCAGTTCGTCGTAGACGTCGGCGATTCCGCCGTCAAGGCCGGCGATCTTGCCGTCCTGTTCGGCCCGGGCGACCGCGGCGAGCCGACCGCGCAGGAGTGGGCGGACGCGCTGGGCACGATCCACTACGAGGTCGTGAGCCGCATCGGCCCGCGGGTGACGCGCACCTACCTCGGCGAGGCGCAGTGAAGACCGCCGGGATCGTCGGCGCCGTGGTCGGCGGAGCGGCCGCGGCAACTGCCGCCGCGGCGTTCGTCGTCGAGCGCCGGGCTGCCGCACGTCGCGGCCGGCAGGGCGACACGGGTCCCTTCGTGGCGCAGCCTTCAGACCGGCACGGCACCGTCGTCGCGCAGGACGGCGCCGGCCTGTACTACGAGGAGGTCGGCCCGCCGGACGCAGCGCTCACGGTCGTGTTCGTGCATGGCTACACGCTCGACATGCGGGCACTTCCAGCGCAATGCATTACACGAGCAGTTCGGCGAGCGCGTCCGGATGATCTTCTACGACCAGCGCTGTCACGGACGCTCCGAGCACGCCGACCCCAAGCACTCCACGATCGATCACCTGGGTCACGATCTGCGCGCGGTGATCGACACGCTCGTCCCGACCGGGCCGGTCGTTTTGGTCGGCCACTCGATGGGCGGCATGACGCTGCTGGCGCTCGCCGACAGCCATCCTGAACTCTTCGAGGTACCGACCGGAAAGCGCGGGACGTCCCGAGTGGCCGGCGTCGCCCTGATATCGGCGTCGGCCGGCGGGATGGCCGGCGTGACGCTCGGGCTACCCGCACTGCTCGCCCGGATCAAGGGGCCGTTGCTGCCGTTGCTACTGCGCGGTGCCCGCCGGCAGGCCGACCTCGTCGAGCGGGGACGCGCGATCGGCACCGACATCGCCTGGGTGATCACCCGCAAGATGAGCTTCGGCAGCAAGGAAGTTCCGGCGACCACTGTCGAGTTCCTGACCACGATGATCGCCTCGACGCCGATCGACGTCATCGCGGACTTCTACCCCGCGCTGATGTCGCACGACAAGCTCTCGGCTCTCGGCGTGCTCTCCGACGTCCGCGTGGTGATCATCTGCGGCGATCGTGACGTGCTCACACCACTCGCGCACAGCAAGGCGATCGCCGAGGAGCTGCCCAAGGCGGAGCTGATCGTCGTGCCCCAGGGCGGGCACGCCGTGTTGATGGAGTTCCCCGAGGTCGTCGACGAGGCGCTGGGCCGGCTCGTCGAGTCCGCGCTCGACGACGCTGGACGCCGCCGCAAATGGTGGCGCCCGTGAGCACGGTCGGCCAGGCGATCCGACTGTCCACTGTGGACGACACGCGCGCACTCGGCGAGCGGCTGGCCGGCGTGCTGCGCGCCGGGGATCTGGTCGTCCTGGTCGGACGGCTCGGCGCCGGCAAGACCGTGTTCGTGCAGGGCATCGGTGCGGGCCTCGGCGTGCGCGGCCCGGTCGTGTCGCCGACGTTCGTGATCGCGCGCGTCCACCGGGGCGGGCGCCTGCAACTGGTGCACGTCGACGCGTACCGCCTCGGTTCGCTGGCCGAGGTCGACGACCTGGATCTGGACGTCGACCTCGGCGACTCGGTGGTTGCCGTCGAGTGGGGCAGCGGCCTCGTCGAGCAGCTCAGCGATGCGCGGCTCGAGGTCCAGCTGGAGCGCTCGACCTATTCCGACGAGCGCACCGCCACGCTCGTCCCGCACGGCGGCGACTGGGCCGAACGCGTCGAACAAATCGTTGCAGATGCCACGGTTACGGACTCTCGTTCGGCCGCACATTAGGCTGACGCTTCGTGCTCGTGCTTGCCATCGATACGTCGTCCGCGGCGGTCTCTGCCGCCGTGGTGTCCGTGGATGGTGACGTGTACGCCCAGCGCGTGACGATCGATGCGCGGGCGCACGGCGAACTGCTCGCCCCGTCGATCGCAGCCTGCCTGGACGATGCCGGCACGGCGCCGCCCGATCTCGCGGCGATCGTCGCCGGGGTCGGACCCGGGCCGTTCACCGGGCTGCGGGTCGGCCTGGTGACCGCGGCGGCGATGGCCGACGCGCTGGGCATCCCGGCGTACGGCGTGTGCTCACTGGACGCTCTCGCGGCAGCGGTCGACGCCGATTCGCTGCTGGTGGCCACCGACGCCCGGCGGCGTGAGGTGTACTGGGGCCGTTATGTCGGCGGCATCCGCGTCGAAGGCCCATCCGTCGACAAGCCGGCCGAACTGTCCACAGTGGACGTTCAGGCGATGACCGGCGCCGGCGCCCGGCTGTATGCGGACGTCCTCGGCCTGCCGCTGCTGGACATCGACTACCCCGATCTGGCGTCGCTCGTGCGGCTGGCCGCGTCGAAGATTCGGTCGCGCGCGCCGGGCGACGCGCTCACGCCGCTGTACCTGCGGCGCCCCGACGCGGTGGTACCCGGCACGGCCAAGGCGGTGACGCCGCGGTGATCGTCGTCGACGTCGTCCCGATGCGCCCGGAGCACATCGACGCACTTATGCCTTACGAGCACGAGATGTTCGGCTCCGAGGCATGGAGCGCCGACGGTTATCGCGACGAGCTGGCAGACACGAGGTACCGCCACTACCTCGCGGCCGTCGACCAGGACGGCGCACTGCTCGGCTGGGCAGGCATCCGCATCGTTGCCGATACCGCTGAGGTGCTCACGGTCGGAGTCATCCCCGCAGCCCGGCGCCATGGCATCGGCGCCCGCCTGCTCGCGATGCTGCTCGACGAGGCACGCCGGCGCGACGTGACCGAGGCGTTCCTCGAGGTTCGCGTCGACAACACGGCGGCGCAGAAACTGTACGAACGTTCGAGATTCGTGCGAGTCGGCGTCCGCCGCGGGTACTACGGCGGTGGCCGCGTCGACGCGGTGGTCATGCGGCGAGCACTGTGAACGAGCCGCTCGTCCTCGGCATCGAGACGTCCTGCGACGAGACCGGCGTCGGCATCGTCCGCGGCATGACGCTTCTCGCCGACGCCGTGGCCAGCAGCGTCGAGGAACACGCGCGGTTCGGGGGAGTCGTGCCCGAGGTCGCGAGCCGGGCCCACCTCGAGGCGATGGTGCCGACGGTGCACCGCGCGTTCGCCGAGGCCGGGGTCACCCCGGACGACGTCGACGCGATCGCCGTCACCGCAGGGCCCGGCCTTGCCGGTGCGCTGCTGGTGGGCGTGGCCGCCGCCAAGGCATACGCCCTGGCTCTCGGCAAGCCGCTCTACGGCGTCAACCACCTGTCCGCCCACGTAGCCGTCGACCTGCTCGACAACGGGCCGCTGGACGAGCCGTGCGTGGCGCTACTCGTTTCGGGCGGGCACTCGTCGCTGCTGCTCGTGCCCCGGGTGGGCGGCGAGGACGTCGAGGAACTCGGCGCCACGGTCGACGACGCTGCCGGCGAGGCGTACGACAAGGTGGCTCGTCTGCTCGGCTTGCCGTTCCCGGGCGGACCGCCGATCGACCGCCTCGCGCACGAGGGCGACGCCGCCGCCATCGCGTTCCCGCGCGGCATGAGCGATGCGCCGTATGCCTTCTCCTTCGCCGGGTTGAAGACCGCCGTCGCCCGCTGGGTCGAGGCGCGTCAGCGGGCCGGCGAGCGGGTTCCCGTTGCCGACGTCGCTGCGAGTTTCCAGGAGGCCGTCGTGGACGTGCTGACCACCAAGGCAGTGCGCGCCGCCCGCGACAGCGGCGTCGACCACCTGATCGTCGGCGGCGGCGTCGCGGCGAACTCGCGGCTGCGGTCGCTCGCGGCGCAGCGGTGCGAGGCCGCGGGCATCCGGCTACGCGTGCCGCGTCCCGGGCTGTGCACCGACAACGGCGCCATGGTCGCGGCGCTCGGTGCCCAGCTGGTGGCGCACGACGCCGCCCCGTCGCAGCTGAACCTGCCCGCCGACTCCGCCCTGCCCATCACGACGGTGCTCTCGTGATCCCGCCGGGCGGGCCTGACGGGTTCGCTTCGCGAAGTGCTTGTGCTCTGCTCACATTGATGTAGGCAGAGCACAAGCGACTCACAACGACACCCGTCCGGTCTGTCACGTGACATCGTCCGCGAGGAGAACAGCCGATGACGACGCTCATGTGGGAGGCCCGCGCCGCCGACGGACGCCTGGACGAGCTGATCGCCGAGGTACTCGGCCGTGCCGACCCGTCCGCACAGGTCTATCGCAGCGTCGCCGGCGAGGCGCGCGTCGTGGTGATCGATCCGTCCGGCCGCGGCGTGGGCGACGTCCCCGCGGAGCTCCTCGCCCGGCCCGCCCACGAGTGGGCATTTCAGGCGGTCGCACGCACACCGAAGTAGTCTGCAACGGATCCAGGCCGAGGCGTGTCATCAGGGCGTGACACTCACGCTCGGTACGCCGCGGGCGGCGGTCTTGGTGCTGCATACGCGCAGCGAAGCGCGGGAGGGGCGCATGGACGATGACGCGCTGTTCGCGCGATTCGTGCATGAGCACACCGGGGCGCTGCTCCGGTCGGCGTACTTGCTGACCGGCAGCTCGTCCAGTGCCGAGGATCTCGTCCAGGAGACGTTTCTGCGCCTTTACCCGAAGTGGCACCGCGTCATGTCTGCCGACGTCCCGATCGCCTATGTGCGCCGCTCGCTGGTCAACGGGTTCCTCAACCAGCGACGCAAGCCGTCCAGTCACGAGATCACTCTCGCCGAGCTGCCCGAGCGTGCCGACGGGCGTGACATCGGCCTCGACGTCACGAACCGCGATCTGGTCTGGCGCATGCTCGCGGGTTTGTCCGGGCGGCAGCGCGCGGCGCTCGTCCTGCGGTTCTTCCACGACCTCGACGATCACGAGATCGCAGACCTGCTCCAGTGCCGCGTCGGCACGGTGCGCAGCCTGGTCAGCCGTGGCCTCGTGGCGCTGCGAGACCAGGTCGCCGACGCCGAGGCCCATGCCGGAGGGAGGCAGCTGTGAGCGACGACTTCGAGCGCGCGTTGCGCGCCAGCCTCGCCGAGAACGCGCGGCACGCCCCGGACGGCGACGATCTGGCTGAGCGGATCATCGACGCGGCCGATCATCCACGCCCTGTGTCCGAGCCGCACCGCACTCGCCCGCCGCGCTGGCGCGGCTGGACGCTGCCGCTCGTCGCGGCCGGCTCGGTGGCCGCCGTCGTGGCGGCGATCGTCGGGGCCGCCCAGTTGCATCACACGAGCGCGAGCCCGGGCACGACACCGACCCCTGGCCTCACGAGCGCCGCGGCGTCGACTTCGCCGCCGGTCACGTCGCCGGCTCCGTCTGAACAGAGCACAACCAGCTCGCCATCGAGCGCGCCGACGGCGCAGGGACCGGCCGGCGGCCCGGTGCCGAACGCGTTCCAGGTCGCTGACCTGACGTTCGTGAGCAACCGCGACGGCTGGGCTCTCGGCACCGGCGAGTGCTTCAAGATTCCGGGCGAGCGCTGCACGGCGCTGCTGCGAACCGACGACGGCGGGCAGCAGTGGCAGAGCGTCCCCAATCCGCCCGCGAACGTCGCGATCAACGGCGAGTGCGCAACGCAGTGCGTCGCGCACATGCGCTTCGCCAACAAGCTGGTCGGGTACGCGTACGGACCGGCGGCGCTGTACCTGACCACCGACGGCGGCCAGCACTGGACGACGTTGGACGGCGGCGCCGATGCACTCGAAACCCTCGCCGGCAACGTCATTCGCGTCACGACCGAAGGCGGCTGCAGCCCGCCGGGATGCACCTACCGGGTGCTCACCGCGCCGAACGGCAGCAGCCAGTGGCACCAAGCCGCGGCGCCGAGCGCAAAGCTGACCGGTGACGGGGTGGTGCTCGGCCGGACGGGCAACGCGGCATTCCTCGAGATCCTCAAGCACCCCGCCGGAGGAGCCGAATCTCAGCAGCCCACGCTGCTCACCTCGACCGACGACGGCCACACCTGGACCGACCGCGGCACGCCCTGCCCGCAGAACTCCGGCCCGAGCGGCGAGGTCGACGCCAATCTGATGGCGACGGCCGCCGACGGCTCGGTGGCGTTCCTCTGCACCCCGCGGCAGGCCGGCTCGTCCAGCCGGCCGTTCACGGTCACGTCGGCCGACGGCGGCGCGGCGTTCCAGCCGGGCGGACGGCGGGCGCTCGGCAGCGCCCCGATCTCGGCGCTCGGCGCGGCCTCGGCGTCGGTCCTGCTCGTCTCGTCCGACGACACGTATCGCAGCGACGACGGTGGCCAGAGCTGGCACCGCCTCGGCGCCAACGCGGGCTCGAGCCCGGGCGCGGTGTCCTGGTTCGGCTTCGAGTCGATGACCGTAGGGCGCGCGATCTCGTCGGACGGCCGCACGGTCTGGACGACCCTGGACGCCGGGCAGACGTGGAGCAAGTACGCGTTCTCGTGACCGAAAGACCCCCGCCGTTGAGAGTTGGCACTCACCGCGTTAGAGTGCCAACTGGTGACCGGCTGACCCCCGCGACGGCAGCAGGGCATCGCCATCGGACATATAGACCCGAGAAGGGGAGATTCACCGTGACCGCCACCAAGGTCAGCATCAAACCGCTCGAGGACCGCCTCGTGGTCCAGGCGAACGAGGCCGAGACGACGACTGCCTCGGGCATCGTCATTCCGGATACCGCGAAGGAGAAGCCACAGGAGGGCACCGTCATCGCCGTCGGCCCCGGCCGCTTCGACGACAACGGCAACCGCGTCCCGCTCGACGTTTCGGTCGGCGACGTCGTGCTCTACAGCAAGTACGGCGGCACCGAGGTCAAGTACTCCGGCGAGGAGTACCTCGTGCTGTCCGCGCGCGACGTCCTCGCGATCATCGAAAAGTAGAGCAAGCGGAAGGCGCCATGACCCGATCAGGGCCCGGTCCCGTTCGCGCCCTTGATCGAGTCCGTGGTCGCCAGGACTCGCCCACGCTCTCATCGCTGACGGTGCCCCACCCCTCCGCGGGCGGGGCATCGTTGGCGCGATAGGAAGGTTCGTTAATGCCTAAGATCCTCAGCTTCGACGAGGACGCCCGGCGCGCGCTCGAGCGCGGCGTCAACAAGCTGGCCGACACCGTCAAGGTCACGATCGGGCCCAAGGGGCGCAACGTCGTCATCGACAAGTCGTTCGGCCCACCCGTGATCACCAACGACGGCGTGACGATCGCCCGCGAGATCGAGCTCGACGACCCGTATGAGAACCTCGGCGCCCAACTCGCCAAGTCGGTAGCCACCAAGACGAACGACGTCGCCGGTGACGGCACCACGACGGCGACGGTGCTCGCCCAGGCACTGGTCAGGGCCGGCCTGCGCAACGTCGCCGCCGGCGCCAACCCGGCAGCCTTGAAGCGGGGCATCGACTCCGCGGTCGAGGCGGTCAGCGTGGCGCTGGACAAGGCCGCGACGCCGGTCAAGGGCGAGCAGGAGATCGCGCACGTCGCGACGATCTCCGCGCAGGACTCCGAGATCGGCAAGCTGATCGGCGAGGCGTTCACCAAGGTCGGCCACGACGGCGTCATCACCGTCGAGGAGGCCCAGACCGTCACCACCGAACTCGAGTTCACCGAGGGCATGCAGTTCGACAAGGGCTACATCTCGCCCTACTTCGTCACCGACGCCGAGGCCGGCCAGACGGTGCTCGACGACCCGTACCTGCTGATCACCACGCAGAAGATCTCGAGCGTCTCGGATCTGCTGCCGCTGCTCGAGAAGGTCATCGCCGACAACAAGCCGCTGGTCGTCATCGCCGAGGACGTCGACGGTGAGGCGCTGTCCACGCTGGTCGTGAACGCGATCCGCAAGACGTTCCCCGCGGTCGCGGTCAAGGCGGCGTTCTTCGGAGACCGCCGCAAGGCGTTCCTGCAGGATCTCGCAATCGTGACGGGCGCCGAGGTCGTGGCCCCGGAGGTCGGGCTCAAGCTCGACCAGGTCGGGCTCGAGGTTCTCGGCAAGGCCGGACGCGTCGTCGTCACCAAGGAGAACACGACGGTCACGCACGGCGCGGGCGACCAGCAGGCGATCGACGACCGCATCGCGCAGATCCGCAAGGAGATCGACGACACCGACTCCGACTGGGACCGCGAGAAGCTGCAGGAGCGGCTGGCCAAACTGGCCGGCGGTGTCGGCGTCATCAAGGTCGGCGCGGCCACCGAGGTCGAGCTCAAGGAGCGCAAGCACCGCATCGAGGACGCCATCGCAGCCACCCGGGCGGCCGTCGAGGAAGGCATCATCGCCGGCGGCGGCGCGGCATTGCTGCACGCGGGCTCGGCGCTCGACGGCGACCTGTCGCTGACCGGCGACGAGGCAACCGGCGTGGCGATCGTTCGCGAGGCGCTGGCTGAACCGTTGCGCTGGATCGCCTCGAACGCGGGCTTGGAAGGCTATGTCGTCGTCGCGCACGTCCGCGACCTGACGGGCAACGACGGCCTGGACGCCGCAACCGGCAAGTACGGCGACTTGTTCGCCGCCGGCATCGTCGATCCGGTCAAGGTCACGAAGGCGGCGCTGGCCAACGCGGCGTCCGTCGCATCGTTGCTGCTCACGACCCAGACCCTGGTCGTCGAGCGGCCCGAGGCGTCCGACGATCACGCGGCCGACGGCCACACGCACGGCGGCCACGGGCACAGTCACGGTCCGGGCTTCTAGCCGCACATCGATCGCGCAGCCTACGGCGGTATCAGACCGCCGCAGGTTGCGCGATTGTGGGCTATGGCTGCGGTCAGGCGGGGCGACGGGTCAGCAGCGCTTCGCGCTCCTCGACCGACAGTCCGCCCCACACGCCGTAAGGCTCGCGAGCGGCAAGGGCCCAGCGCAGGCAGTTCGCCACGACCGGGCAGTCCTTGCAGATCTGCTTCGCGCGTATCTCGCGCCGGCGGCGCGAGGGACCCCGTTCGTTCTCGGGGTGATAGAAGACGGCAGTGTCCGTACCCCGACACGCCGCTTCCATGGCCCACTCCCACGCACCTTGCCTGGACAAAGGTAAGTGTCGTACCTCGGCCATGGCGGTCCCCTCCGACTCAACGCAGCCATTCGAACACAGAGTGTTCGACCCTCCTGTCACATGACAAAGAGCGAGGGCAGGAAAGGTGACGCTCAGTCGGAGAATTTGTTGCGCACAGACAGTACGGGGGTGTAAGCCCTTACGTGACCACAAACTCCGCCTTGCGAGGTATGCGGCGGGTTGTCAGCGTCGGTGCGCTGCGGCGTTCGTCGCGTCGGTGTAGCCGCGGGCGTAGTCCCAACTGACGAACGCGTCGGGGTTCGGCTCGAACGCCGGCTCGTGGACGTGCGTGCGACCTTCGCCGATCAGCGCGCGCAGGTTCGCTGCCATGAGGTCCCAGCCGAAGTAGTGCTGCTCGCCGCAGTCGGCACATTCCACGGCGATTCCGCGAACATCCCTCGGGGAAAGCGCCCTGCGGAACTCGGCCAGCTCATGCAGATCGGCGAGGACGTCCGCGCGCTCGTCGTCGCTGAGCGGCTCGATCGGGTCGGGATCATCCAGGACTGCTGCCGGGTCATGCGGGTCGTTCAGGAACGGATCGACCGGGCCGTCTTCGGGCATCACGCCTCCACGGTAAAGCGTCATGGTGCCCGATGGCCACACCGCCCCCGTGCGGCTTGCGCGGCCGCCAACGGCGAGCGGCACGAAATCTCATGAGCGGCGTGGGATTTCGTACGACTCACGGGATAGCACACGGCTCGGCCGATGTTCGGTGACCGTTTGCGCGGCCGTCGCTCGGCGCGTCGGGCCCTGGTCCGGGCGAGCCCCGTAGGATGGGTTATCGCGCGCCCTTCGGTCCCCGGGTGTGGCAAGCAAGGAGCGACCTTGACCAACGCTGAACTCCCAGCCCTCGACGACATCCCCGAACTGCCCGCCAAATTCGCCAAGCTCGGCTTGACGTTCGACGACGTCCTGCTACTGCCGGGCGAGTCCGACATCATCCCGAGCGACGCCGACACCACGTCGCGCCTGAGCCGCAACATCTCGGTACGGATTCCACTGCTGTCCTCGGCGATGGACACCGTGACCGAGGCTCGCATGGCGGTTGCCATGGCCCGGCAGGGCGGCGCCGGGGTGCTGCACCGCAACCTGTCCGCCGACGAGCAGGCGAGCCAGGTCGACCTGGTGAAGCGGTCCGAGGCGGGCATGGTGTCAAACCCGGTGACCTGCTCGCCGGACGCGACGCTGGCCGACGTCGACGCGCTGTGTGCGCGCTACCGGATCTCCGGCGTGCCGGTCATCGACGCCAATCGCGTGCTCCTCGGCATCGTGACGAACCGCGACATCCGCTTCGAGACCGATCATTCGCGGCTCGTCCGTGACGTCATGACGCCGATGCCGCTGATCACCGCGCCCGTCGGGGTGGCGAAGGCCGACGCGCTGGGCCTGCTGGCCAAGCACAAGGTCGAGAAGCTGCCGCTGGTCGACGGCGCGGGCAGGCTCACCGGCCTGATCACCGTCAAGGACTTCACCAAGAGCGAGGAATTCCCCTTCGCCACCAAGGATTCGCACGGCCGCCTGGTCGTCGGCGCTGCCGTGGGCGTCGGCGAGGACGCCTACAAGCGGGCGATGACGGTCGTCGAAGCGGGCGTCGACTTCGTCGTCGTCGACACCGCGCACGGCCACGCGCGCGCCGTGGTCGACATGGTCACGCGGCTCAAGCGCGACACGTCAGTGGACGTCGTCGGCGGCAACGTCGCGACCCGGGCGGGAGCGCAGGCGCTCGTCGATGCGGGCGCCGACGGGGTGAAGGTGGGCGTCGGGCCGGGCTCGATCTGCACCACCCGTGTGGTCGCCGGCGTCGGCGTCCCGCAGGTGACCGCGATCTACGAGGCAGCGCTGGCGGCGCGTCCGGCCGGCGTCCCGCTGATCGGCGACGGCGGGCTGCAGTATTCCGGCGACATCCCGAAGGCTCTGGTGGCCGGTGCCGACACAGTGATGCTGGGCTCCCTGCTCGCCGGCTGCGAGGAGTCGCCCGGTGAGCTCATCTTCATCAACGGCAAGCAGTTCAAGTCCTATCGCGGCATGGGCTCGCTCGGCGCGATGCAGTCACGCGGCCCGCAGCGCTCGTACTCGAAGGACCGTTACGGGCTGCAGGACGTCGCGGACGACGACAAGCTGGTGCCGCAGGGCATCGAGGGCCAGGTCCCCTATCGCGGGCCGCTCGCGGCCGTCGCGCACCAGCTCGTGGGCGGGCTGCAGGCCGGTATGGGCTTCGCCGGGACGGCCACGATCGCGGAGCTCCAACAGCGGGGTCAGCTGATCCGGATCACCGCGGCCGGCCTCTCCGAGTCGCACCCGCACGACATCCAGATGACTGTCGAGGCGCCGAACTACTCCTCGCGGTGATCAGATCACCCCTCCGGTACGAGCGCCTCGGTGATCGCTCGGATTCAAACGCATAACGACGGGATAACGGGAAGCAGAGCAGTCCCACCGGTCACATCGGATCGGGTCTAGGCTTCCCCCACCCGAGCCCTAGGACTGGGGACCAGCGCTATGACGCGCCGGGCGCGACAACGCAATGAGGAGGAGTCGTGCGCTATCGCTCGATCATGATTGCCACGCTGACCGTGGCACTCACCGCGCTTTCGTTGAGCGCTTGCAAGAGCTCCGGCAACGGAGGAAACAACAACACGAACAACCCATCGGGTGGTGGCGGTGGCGGCGGCAAGACGCTGGTCATCTCGACCGACCTGCCGATGCAGGGCGAGTCGCACGATGCGAGCACTTCGACCATCGACGCCATTAATCTCTATCTCGACCAGGTGAACCACAAGGCCGGCGGCTACACGATCCAGCTGAAGACCTACGACGACTCGACCGCGGCGAAGGGTGCGTGGGACGAAGCGACCTGTGCGAACAACGCGCAGGCGCACGTCGCGAACGCCAACGAGGTCGCAGTCATGGGCACGTACAACTCGGGCTGCGCGAAGATCGAGGTCCCGGTACTCAATGCGGCGCCCATGCTGATGGTCTCGCATGCGAACACCAACCCCGGTCTGACCAAGGCCTGGGATCCGGGCGAGCCCGACAAGTACTACCCGTCCGGCACTCGTAACTACGCCCGCGTAATCACGACCGACGACTACCAGGGCGCGGCCGCTGCGCAGTTCGCGGCAGCCGATCTCAAGGTCAAGCGCTGCTTCGTCCTCAACGACAACCAGACCTACGGCCAGGGCGTGGCGAAGGCGTTCATCGACGAGGCGAAGAAGCAGGGGATCACGATCCTCGGCAACAAGGCCTGGGACGTGAAGCAGCCGAGCTACACCGCGATCTTCCAGAACATCAAGTCGCAGAATCCCGACTGCGTCTACCTCGGCGGCATCTACGACAACAACGGCGGCCAGGTCGTCAAGGACAAGTTCTCCGTGCTGGGCGACAACACCAAGGTGAAGCTGCTGGGCCCGGACGGTTTCACCGGCTACCCGAACCTCGACAAGCAGGCTCAGGCGCAGGGCATGTACATGACCTTCGCCGGACTGTCGACGTCCGAGCTCGTCAAGGGTGGTGGCGCGGCTGCGAAGCTGATCACCGCGTACAAGGCGAAGTACGGCAAGGATCCGGCCAGCAACTACGCGCTCTACGGCGTGGCGGCCGTGCAGGTAATCCTCGCGGCAATCGCGAAGTCCGACGGCACCCGCAAGGGCATCAACGACCAGGTGTTCGGCGGCGCGGGTATCGACATTCCGGCTGAGCAGTCCGTACTCGGCAAGGAGATCAAGATCGACCCGAAGACGGGCGACACCAACAACCTGGACATCTCCGTACTGTTCATGAAGAACAACGTGGAGGGCTTCTTCAAGGCGCAACCAGTCGTCCAGTAAGGCACACACAGCGGGGCCCGGCAGTTTCGACTGTCGGGCCTCGCTGCCTGACTGCATGTTCTGACGCGTGTCGCGGCCGCAGGGCTTGCGTCGTGTCCGCCCGACGGGGAAGGTACCGCGCATGACATCAACGACTGTCGCGGCAGGGTTGCTCAAACCGCGGATTCGCCTCGGTGAGGCAGTCGAACGATTCATCGGCTACCTCATCGTGGCAGTTGGCGCCGCTTGGGTGATCTTCAACTTCGTCGACCAGCCGAAGCAGTGCATCGCCGTCACGCTCGACGGGCTCAACAAGGGCGCTCTGTACGCACTGATCGCCCTCGGGTACACCCTGGTGTACGGGATCATCGAGCTGATCAACTTCGCGCACGGCGACCTGTTCATGCTCGGCACGGTCTTCAGCGCGAACTTCCTGATCAAGACGCTCGGGGTGGACTCGCCGAGCGTGGGCGGCGTCCTGGCGCTCGCGCTCACCTTCGTCGTCACCATGGCGTTCTGCGCCGCGATCAACATGGGTGCCGAGTTCTTCGCCTACCGGCGATTGCGACGCGCGCCGAGGTTGGCGCCGTTGATCACTGCTGTCGGGCTGAGCTTCGTGTTCCAGAACATCGGCCTGAAGTGGAACGGCTCGCAGCAGAAGCAATGGGACACCGTCATCGGCAACAACGGGATCACGATCGGCGGTGTGCTCGTCCGGTACTCGCTGTTCGTTACACTCGGCGTCACCGCGGCGCTACTGCTCGCCCTCACCTACATCGTCCAGCGCACCCGGCAGGGCAGGGCGATGCGCGCGACCGCTCAGGATCAGGACGGCGCGCGCCTGATGGGCATCAACGTCGACCGGACGATCTCGTTCACCTTCGCCCTGGGCGGCGCCATGGCCGGAACCGCCGCGGTGCTCTACATCCAGACGATCGGATCGAACAAGTACGACCTCGGATTCCAGCTGGGCCTCATCGCGTTCACGGCAGCGGTGCTCGGCGGCATCGGCAACCTGCTCGGCGCGGTCGTCGGCGGGGTGATCATCGGGCTCATCCAGTCGTTCAACGAGGGTTTCCCGCACGGCGCTGGCCAGGAATGGACCCAGACCGTCGTGTTCACCATCTTGATCCTGCTCATGGTGTTCAAGCCCGAAGGGCTGTTCGGGCAACGAACTACGGAGAAGGTGTAGCCATGACGAGCCTTTCCACGGCCGTCAGGCCGGCACGCGAGCGGCGCAGCATCTCCTCGATCAGCTGGCCGGTCGGCTTTGCCCTGGCCATCCCGATCGTCTTCGCGTTCTACCGCTACTGGCTGCCGAATCTCGACAACTCGCTGCAGAGATTTGTCAGTGACTGGTTCCCGATCACGACGGTCAACCTCTGCATGATCTGGGTGATCATGGCAGTCGGGCTGAACGTCGTCGTCGGGTACGCCGGACTGCTCGACCTCGGCTACGTCGCGTTCTGGGCCCTCGGGTCCTACATGGCTGCCTGGCTCATGTCGGCACAGTTCTTCCAGGTGAAGTTCCACCTCGGGCAGCCGTCGGCCATTACCGACAAGGCAGTCGGCATCCACATCAGCTTCTGGCTGGTGCTCGTGTGCGGCGCGGCTTTCTGTGCGGTGTGGGGCGTGATCATCGGTGCGCCCACATTGCGGCTGCGCAGCGACTACCTGGCCCTGGTGACGCTCGGCTTCGGCGAGATGATCCCGCAGATCTTCCAGAACGGCGACGAGACGCATCTCAACGGCTTCAACCTCACGAACGGCACGAAGGGCATCGGGCCGATCGACCCGATCGGCACCGGCGTCTTCTCGAATTTGCAGGGCGTCGACCCCTCGCTCGGCCTGAGCGGCTACGAGCTGCCGTACAAGTTCCTCGTCTTCGCGGTGATCGCGACGTTCTGCGTCTTCGTTTCACTGCGCATCCGGCGTGGTCGCCTCGGCCGGGCGTGGCTGGCGATCCGCGAGGACGAGCTGGCGGCGAGCATGATGGGCGTCTCTCTGGTTCGGGCCAAGCTCTCGGCCTACGCGGTCGGCGCGGTTTTCGGTGGGCTCGGCGGAGTCGCATACGCGACGCTGGTCGGCAGCGTCTTCCCGAACTTCAGCTTCAACTTCTCGATCACGATCCTGCTCATGGTGGTGCTCGGCGGCATGGGCAACGTGTGGGGTGTCATCATCGGCGCGCTGGTGATCGAGTGGATCAACGAGACGGGGTTGAAGCAGGTGGGCGCCTGGTACAACGGCCAGTTCAACGCGCACGTGGACTTCCCGTCGTGGAACTTCTTCATCTTCGGCGTCATCCTGGTGCTGATGATGCTGTTCCGCCGCGAGGGTCTGCTGCCCGAGACGCGCACCAGGCAGATCCTGCGGGAGCCCGCTCGCACCGAGTTGGAGTCCGTCGGCGCGGACATCGAGGCCGGTGAAACCGACATCGACGTCGAGATCGACGAGACGCCGGACGAGCTGGTCAGCACGGAAGCGTCAGGCCCGGACGGAGGCAAGCCATGACCGCCGCGCCGGCCCAGTCGCAGCCAGCAACATTTTCGGATACGGACGCGCTGCGCGCCGAGCACATCGTCATCGCCTTCGGCGGCCTGATCGCCGTCAACGACGTGACGTTCAACGTGCCGGAGGGCTCGATCGTGAGCCTGATCGGCCCGAACGGTGCCGGCAAGACGACGTTCTTCAACGTGCTCACCGGCCTGTACCGGCCCACTGCCGGCCGCGTCTATCTCGGCGACGTCGATGTCACCGGAAGGTCGCCGAACAAGATCGCCTCGCTGGGCCTCGCCCGCACGTTCCAGAACATCCGGCTGTTCAACCTGATGACCGCCGAAGAGAACGTCATGGTCGCGATGCACTCGCACCTGCGCTCGGGCATCACGAGCACGGTGTTCGGCTTGCCTTGGCAGCGTCACGAGGAGCGCCGAGCGCACGGCGCGGCCCGCGACCTGCTCGAGTTCGTGGGTATCGGCAAGGTGCACAACGAGTACGCCCGCAACCTGTCCTACGGCGACCAGCGCCGTCTCGAGGTGGCTCGCGCACTCGCGCTCAATCCCCAGGTGGTGCTGCTCGACGAGCCGACCGCCGGCATGAACCCGCAGGAGTCGGCGCAGTTCGTCGACTTCGTGCACCGGGTCCGGGACGAGAAGAAAGTCTCGGTACTGCTCATCGAGCACGACATGAGCGTCGTCATGCGGGTCAGCGAGCGGATCACCGTCCTCGATCGCGGCGAGCGGATCGCGGAAGGCGGCCCGGACGACATCCGGGCGAACGAGCGCGTCGTCGAGGCCTACCTCGGTAAGTCGGGCACTCGCGAGGGGAGGAGGAGCCAGTGACCATCGCCGGCCAGCGCCGCGGTGATGGAGCCCAGCCGCTTCTGTCGCTGCGCGACCTGCACGTCAACTACGGCAACATCGCGGCGATCAAGGGCCTCACCATCGACGTCTATCCCGGCGAGATCGTCACGCTCATCGGCTCGAACGGCGCCGGCAAGTCGACGACGCTACGAACCATCTCGGGGTTGCTGCGCCCGCGCCGCGGTGAGGTCGAGTTCGAGGGACGCAAGATCAACGGATTGCACGGCCACCAGGTCGTCAAGCGGGGTATCTGCCAGTCGCCCGAGGGACGCCGGATCTTCCCGCGCATGACGGTGTCGGAGAACCTCGACCTCGGCGCGTTCCTGCGTAACGACACGGCCGGCATCGCCGAGGATCGCGCACGCGTGCTCGAGCTGTTTCCGGTACTCGGCGAGCGGCTGACGCAGAAGGCCGGCACGCTGTCCGGCGGCGAGCAGCAGATGCTCGCGGTCGGCCGGGCCTTGCTCGGCAAGCCCAGGTTGTTGCTGCTGGACGAGCCCTCGATGGGTCTTGCGCCGGTGCTCGTCGACCTGATCTTCCACACGATCGGGCAGATCCGCGACCAGGGTGTCACCGTGCTGCTGGTCGAGCAGAACGCGCTCGCGGCGCTCGAGGTCGCCGACTACGCCTATGTCCTCGAGTCCGGCAACCTGACGCTGCAGGGCCCGGCTGAGCACATGCTCGAGAACGACAGCCTCACCCGGGCGTACCTCGGCGGCTAGCTGCCAGGTGGCCCGTGCGTGCGCAGCGTGGTGGGCGCCTTGCGGCGCCAAGCGTCGGCGAGCAGCTCGGCGACCAGTGCCGGGTCGGCGTGATCGAGGTCGACGTGCACGCCGCGCAGCTGCTTACCCCACCGGAGCTCTGCGCAGGCGTCCGGCCATTCGGCGACCAAGCCGGCCACCTCGTTGACGTCTATGAACACATTGAGATGGCCGGCATCGGGCACTGTGGCGAAGATCTTGCCGCGCACCCGGAACGACGCGCGGCCGTGGTGATCCTGCTCGGACGCCTCGGGCAGCGACAGCGCCACACGCCGGGCATCGTCCAAGGAGATCATCGAGTCCGATCGTAAGGCAGACTCTGCGCCATGCCAGACATCGTCGAGATCGGCCTCGGACGCAGCGCGCGCCGCGGCTATCACCTGGACGAGATCGCGCTCGTCGCCACTCGGCGCACCCGAGGGTCGGCGATGGTGTCGACCGCGTGGCAGATCGACGCGCACTCCTTCGAGCTGCCGCTCGTGGCCGCCCCGTCCGATGCGGTCGCTTCGCCGGCGACGGTCGTCGAGATCGAACGCCTCGGCGGGCTGGGCGTGCTCGACGGCGAAGGGCTGTGGACGCGGTACGCCGACGCGGAGGACCGGCTGGCGGCCTTGGGCGCCGACACGGCGGAGCTGCAGGCCGTGTACGCGAAGCCGGTCTCGCCCGACCTGTTGCGCCAGCGCATCGGCGAGCTGCGTGACGCGGAGGTCCGGGTGGCCGTGCGGCTCTCCCCGCAGCACACGGTCGAGCTGGCTCCACATGTGCTGGCCGAGGGCGTCGACCTGCTCGTCATCCAGGGCACGGTCATCTCCGCGGAACACGTCGCGTCCAAGAACGAGGCGGGGCTGAATCTCAAGACGTTCATCGCCGAGCTCGACGTCCCCGTCATCGTCGGCGGCTGCGGCAACTACCAGACCGCGCTGCACCTGATGCGCACCGGCGCGGCCGGCGTGATCATCGGCTACGGCGCGCACCTCGGCTCGACCACGCATGCGGCATTGGGCATCGACGTGCCGATGGCGACCGCGATCATCGACGCAGCCGCTGCACGGCGCGACTACCTGGACGAGACCGGCGGGCGCTACGTGCATCTGATCGCCTATGGCGACCTGACGACCGGCAGCGACATCGCCAAGGCGCTGGCCTGCGGCGCGGACGCCGTGATGCTCGGCGAGGCACTCGCCGTGGCCGCCGAGGCACCAGGCGCGGGGCGGTACTGGGACTCGACGGCCGCGCATCCCCGCGTGCCGAGGTCGGTCGTGGTCGACCTCTACGGCGAGGACGAGCGGCCGAGCCTGGACGAGGTGTTGCTCGGCCCGACCAGCGATCCGAGCGGCGAGCGCAACCTGTTCGGTGCCGTGCGCCGGGTGATCGGCAAGTGCGGCTACTCCTCGGCCAAGGAGTTCCAGAAGGCCGATTTGATCTTGAGCGCACCACGCTGAGCCGTCGAGTTCACTTTTGTTGATCAAGCAAATCGGCCTGAATCGGCACGCACTCCGCATCCCAACGGGCGGCCGCGTTCGGCTGGACGTGGACCACACGCGACGCCGCGTAATTTCTGGCAGATGGGAGGATGGGGCCCGGGGCAACTGCCCATGCTCGATGGCCGCACTGCTGTCGTAACGGGTGCCAATTCCGGGATCGGCCTGCACACTGCGAAAGCGCTCGCCGCGCGCGGCGCGCGTGTCGTGCTTGCCTGCCGCGACGTCGAGCGCGCCAAGCAGGCCGCTGATCGCATTCGGGCGGCGTATCGGCACTTCGACGCCGGGATCGAGGTCGACGTCGCCGAACTCGATCTCGCCGACATGTCGTCCGTGCGCCTGTTCG
>WNGI01001830.1_pt1 | contig 23993 bp, 18 predicted proteins | sample 5400621 | NCBI WGS metagenome assembly WNGI01 (sample SAMN13153374, study PRJNA577476) | soil metagenome | isolation source: 20 cm soil or saprolite under Garry oak tree replicate 1 | place: USA:California | collected 2016-06-15 | reverse complement strand
CTGCTCTGCCCGAAGCGATCCGTCACCGCCGCGACGACCGTGTGGTCGCCGCGGACGAGCGTCGTGCCGACCGTCGCGCCCGTCCCGAGATCGCCCTGGAGGTCCGATCGCCAGGCGAGCGATGCCGAGATGTCGTCGCCCGCCATGTCGGTCGCCGTCCCCTGGAGCGTGACCGGGTCGCCGACGAAGAACGTCGCGCCGTCGGGCGGCTGCACGATCTGCACGCTCGGCGCCGGGCCGCTCGCCACCGTCACCAGGAGGATCGGCTTCTGGCCCACGACCGAGGCGGCCGACTTGTAGCTGACGCCGTTCGGCGACGCGCTGTCGATCGCGAAGGCATACGTGCCGTCGGTGGTGATCGCCGTGCCGAGGTCGAGCTCGACGACGTTGCCGGTCGCGACCGGACCGAGCGTCGACAGCGCCGGTCCGTCGACGGCGGGCCGGTTCACGTAGGTGAGCGTCGCCTCGTCCCAGCCCGTGTCGCTGATCCGGTGGATCGTGCCGCCGCTGTCGGCGAACGTGCTGTTCACCTGGAGGCGGACGCGGGCCTGGAGGACGGGCCGCCGGTTCACTCCCGCGACCGTGAAGCGGAGGTAGGTGATACGGACCGGGTCGGCGTCGGCGCGGAGGTGACCGTCGGTGTTGAAGTTCGTCGACGGGAACGCGGCGTCGGCGTAGGTGTCGGCCACTGCCGGGAAGACGAGCGTCTCGGTGGGCGGCGCCTGTGCCCCCCCGCCGCGCGCGAGCAGCGCGACCGCGAGCGTCAGCAGGCCGAGGACGAGACGGCTCGACATCGGCCGTCCGCTCCAGCAACGCGCATACCAAGGGCTGCGCTGTGGAGGGCGCGCAAGTGGCGGCTCATCCGCAGTGCAAGCCGCAGGGCGTCGCCTGCGGCGATCGCCTCGGCGGCCGACACGCGGCGTGCGGGTGGCGCGTTGCGCCGATCGGGCGTACCGCGTGCCTGCACGACGGCGAGGGGCTTGCGCCAGCGTGGAACATCTGTTTGAAACAGTCGTTCATGAAGGCGACGCGCGCGCGGGCTACCCGGGACCGGTTGCTCGCGGCCGCGGCGGCGCTCTTCGCCGAGCGCGGCTTTCACGGCACGACGATCCGCGACATCGCCGCGCGCGCGAAGGTGAACGTCGCCGCGGGCAACTACCACTACGGCTCGAAGAAGGCGCTCTACCTCGCCGTGCTGCGCGCGCAGTTCGCGGAAGTCCGCGCGCGGCTCGCGGCGCGCGGCGCCACGGGCTCGCCCGCCGAGCTCGCCCGCCTCGGCCGCCCCGCACTCATCGACCTGCTGCGCGCGCGCATCAAGGTGATGCTCGACCTGCTGATCGGGCCGCCGCCGGGTCTCCACGGCACGCTCATGCAGCGTGAGATGTGCGACCCGAGCGAGGCGCTGCCCGTCATCGTCGAGGAGTTCATCCGTCCGGTGACGCGCGAGATGGAGGAGATCGTCGCGCACCTCGTCCCCGCGCTCGACCGCCGCACCGTCGAGCGCTGCGTCTTCAGCACCGCGGCGCAGGCCTACTTCTACCGCTCGGTCATGCCCGCGATGCTGCTCATGCTCGGAGAGCCCGCCTACCCCCGCGGCTTCAGCCGCGAGCTGGCCGAGCACGTGGCCGAGTTCTCCCTGGGCGGGATGGAGCGCCTCGCGGCCGCCACGCGCCGCGTGCGACGCACGGCATGAATCGCCGGGCCGTCCTGGCGATTGTCGCGCTCGTGCTGGCGGCCGGCGGAGCCGTCTGGTTCGCGCGCCGGCCGCGCGGACCCGCGTACTACACGGGCTTCGTCGAGGGCGAGGAGCGCGTGCTGCGAAGCGAGGTGACCGGCCGCGTCCTCGAGGTCCCGTATGCGGAGGGCGCCGCCGTCCCGGCGGACGGCATCGTGGCGCGCCTCGACGAGCAGGACATCCAGGCGCGCCTCGCGTCCAAGCAGCACGAGCTCAACGTCCTCGACGCCGACATCCGCACCCAGGAGGAGCGCATCACGCTCACGCAGACGACCTGGCAGCGCGACGTCAGCGCGCGCCGCGCCGAGCTCGAGCAGGCGGAAGCGGGCTCGCGCCTCGCGGAGCGGACCTACACGCGCGAGGAGGCGCTCGTACGGACCGGCATCAGTCCGGCGCAGACGCTCGACGACCGGCGCGCGGCCCGCGACCAGGCACGCAGCGGCGTCGAACGGGCGCGCGAGATGCTCGCGCGCTCGGAGGCCGAGCAGCGCACGATCACCCTCGCCCAGCAGGAGCTGGCTTCCCTGCACGCCAAGCGTGAGCTCACGACCGCGCAGCTCGGCGAGCTCCGCGTGACCGAGACCAAGTACACGATCCGCGCGCCCGCGACGCCGACCGTCGTACAGACGCAGTTCATCTGGCCGGGTGAGCTCGCGCAGCCGGGTGCCGCCATCGTCTCGGTCCTCGACCCGACCGACAAGTACGTGCAGGTCTACGTCCCCGTCCCCGAGGTCGGCAGCTTCCACGTCGGCCGGCGGGTCGAGATCGAGCTCGACAGCCGGCCGGGGCAGCGCGTGCCGGGCGAGGTCGAGTTCGTCGCCGACAAGGCCACGTTCACTCCCGAGAAGATCGAGACGCGGAGCGACCGGCTCGGCCAGGTGTACCGCGCGAAGGTGCGCGTCCTGCGCGACGTCGAGCGGCTGCAGCCGGGGACCGAGGGTAACGTCTACCTCCTCCGCGACGGCACGGGCCCGCCATGAGCGCGCCCCTCATCCGTCTGCGCCGGCTCGAGAAGCGCTACGGGCGCCGGCGCGCGCTCGCCGGCATCGACCTCACGATCGACGAGCGACAGATCGTCGGCGTCGTCGGCCCGGACGGCGCCGGCAAGACGACGCTGCTCCGCGCGCTCGCGGGCCTGCTGGTCGTCGACGCGGAGGAAGCCACCGTCCTCGGCACCGATCTCCGTGGCGACGTGACCGAGCTGAAAGCGCACATCGGCTACGTGCCGCAGTCCTTCAGCCTCCATCGGGATCTCACCGTGGACGAGAACCTGCGCTTCACCGCGCGGCTCCATCGGCTCGCGGAAGCGGAGTTCGTCCGGCGGAAGACGGAGCTCCTGGCACGCACCGGCCTCGCCCCGTTTGCCGATCGCGCTGCGGGGAAGCTCTCGGGCGGCATGAAGCAGAAGCTGGCGATCGCCAACGCGCTCGTGGCGGCGCCGGCGCTCCTCGTGCTCGACGAGCCGACCGCGGGCGTCGACGTCGTGGCGCGGGGCGAGATCTGGACCATGCTCGTGCAGGCGCGGACCGACGCGCTCGTCGTCCTCAGCACGAGCTACCTCGACGAGGCGGCCGCCTGCGACCGGCTGATCTACCTCGAAGCGGGTCGCGTCCGCGCCGCGGGCACGCCCGCCGAGCTGCGTGCGGCGGTCTCTTCCGCGCTCTACCGCGCCTGGGGTGACGACGTGCGGGCCATCGCCCGCGCCGCGCGCGCGCTCCCCTACGTGCAGGCGGCGCGCGCCACCGGGCGCTTCGTCCGCGTCGAGGTGCACGGGGCGCCCGAGCCGGCGCGCGTGCTCCGCGACCTCGAGGCGCTGCCGGGCGCCGCCGTGCGTCTCGTCGAGCCGCTGCCCGTCGACATGGAGTCGACGCTGCTCGCGCTCTCGAGCCCGTGACCGATGCCGGCGCCGATCATCCGCACGCGCGGCCTCACCAAGCGCTTCGGCGATTTCACGGCCGTCGACGATCTCTCGATCGAGGTGACGCCCGGAACGATCTTCGCCTTCCTCGGGGCCAACGGGTCGGGGAAGAGCACCACGATCCGGATGCTGATCGGGCTCCTCAAGCCGACCGCGGGCACGGTCGAAGTGGACGGCGTCGACGTGATCGCGCGGCCGCGGCGCGTCCGCGACCACATCGGCTACATGGGGCAGAAGGTGAGCCTCTACCAGGGCCTCACGCTCCGCGAGAACGTCGAGTTCTACGCCGGCCTCTACGCGCTCGCGGGCAAGGAACTCGAGGACCGGTGGGGCGCGCTCCGCGAGCGCTTCGCGCTCGGCGAGGCGGAGGCCGAGAAGCCCGAGGACCTGCCCGCTGGCATCCGGCAGCGCGCCGGCCTGGCGCTCGCGACGCTGCATCGGCCGCGGGTGCTCTTCCTCGACGAGCCGACTGCGGGCGTCGACGTGCGGAGCCGCGGCCTCTTCTGGGACCTCATCCAAGACGAGGCCGGCGCCGGCGTGACGGTCTTCGTCACCACCCACTTCCTCGAGGAGGTCGAGTACTGCGACTGGGCGGCCTTCATCGACGCGGGCCGGCTGATCGCCAACGCCACGCCTGAAGCGCTCCGGCAGCGGTACTCCGACGGCTACCGGGTCGACGTCGCGGTGCCGGACGCGGCGCGGACGGCCGTCGCCGCAACGCTCGGTCCCGTCGGAGAGACGGCGGCGACGCCGGAGGGCTTCACGCTCAGGGTTCCCGCGCTCGACCCTCCGGTTCTCGCCGCCCTCGACCGTCTCGTCGCCACGGGGGCGCGCCTCGACATCCGTCAGCCAGCCATGACCGACGTCTTCCGGCGCGTGCTCACGGAGCGGGCCGCATGAGCTGGCGGCGGCTCCGGACCCTCATGCAGCGCGAGGTCCGCGCCACACTCCGCGACCCGTTCACCGCGACGATCCTGGTCGCCGTGCCGATCGGCGCGCTCCTCATCTTCGGCTTCGTCCTGTCGACGTCGGTGAAGCACCTCTCGCTCGCCGTGCTCGACGCCAACGACACGGTGGCCAGCCGGCGTCTCGTGAGCGAGCTGGCGGCGACGGGCACCTTCGATCCGCGGCCCGTGCGCACCCGGGCGGACCTCGACCGCGCCCTTGTGACGGGCCGGGCAAGCGTCGCGATGATCATCCCGCCCGACTTCGACCGGGCGCTCCGGCGCGAAGCCAAGGGCGCGCGGCCCCCGGAGATCCAGCTGCTCTACGACGGCGGCGAGGCCGTCCTCGCCGGCAACGCCGAGGGCTTCCTCCGCGCCCAGCTGGCCCACGCCGGGGCAATGCTGACGACGACCAACGTCGCGCGGGATCCGGCAACCGACCGTCAGGCCGGTGTCGACGTCGTCGCCCGCGCGCTCTTCAACCCGACCCTCGACGGCACGCGCTTCATGGTCTCGGGGACCTTCGGCTTCGTGCTGTCCTTCCTCACCACGCTCATCACGGCGGTGTCGATCGTGAACGAGCGGCTGACCGGGACGTTCGACCAGCTCCAGGTGACGCCGGCGACGTCGCTCGAGATCTTCCTCGGCAAGATCCTGCCCCTCGGCGCGGTCTTCGCGTTCGACGTCGTTCTCATGGCCGTCGTCGCGGGCGTGTTCCTCGGCGTCTGGCCCGAAGGCAACATGGTGTTCTTCCTCGTCGTGTCGGCATTCTACGTGCTGGTCTCGCTCGCACTCGGACTCCTCATCTCCGCCACCTCGGCGACGGCTGCCGAAGCGGTGCAGAAGACGGTCGTGTTCAGCATCCCGCTCGTCCAGCTGAGCGGCTTCGCATTCCCGATCCGGAACATGCCAGCGGTGTTCCGCTGGCTCACCGAGCTGTTCCCGGCCACCCACTACATCCGCCTCTCGCGGGCGATCTATCTCCGCGCCGAGGGTCCCCTCACCCTGCTGCCCGAGATCGGGTTCCTGCTGCTCTTCGGCGTCGCGGTCATCGTGGTCGCGCTACGGTCCCTGGAGACGCGCGCATGAGCCGGCGCTTCTGGTCGAGCATCGCGGCGGTCGCCTGGAAGGAGACGCAGCTCCTCCGCCACGACAAGGCGTTCATCGCCGTGGTCCTGATCCAGCCGGTCGTGATGCTGACGTTGTTCGGCTGGGCGCTGTCGAACAAGCCGGCGAACGTGCCGTGGGCGGTGCTCGACTGGAGCAGCACGCCGACCTCGCGGCGGCTCGGCGACATCGAGCGCGGACGCCCGGCCGTCCAGGTGCTGCTCGACGGCAGCGACCCGCTCTCGGCGGCGCGCCTCGGCGTCTACATCACGCAGGTGGCCGCGGCCTTCGAGACCGCCCCCGCGCCGCGCGACCGGGCCGATGCCGGCGTGCCGGCCCGCATGCCGGGTCCGATCGAGGCGCGGCAACGCTTCTGGTTCAACCCGACGCTCGAGGACCGGACGTTCTTCCTGGCCGCCCTCGGCGGCATGCTGCTCACGAACCTCTGCCTCTCGGCCATGAGCCTCGGCCTCGTCGGCGAGCGCGAGAGCGGTACGTACGAGCAGATGCTCGCGTTGCCGACGACCGCGATCGAGATCGTCCTCGGCAAGCTCATCCCCTACGTCGGCGTGGCCTTCGCGCTCATGCTCATGGCGACGGTCGCCGCGGGCGCCGTCTTCGGCCTCTGGCCGACCGGCAGCTGGATCGCCCTGCTGATCGTGACGCTGCCGTACGTGCTGGCGTCGCTCGGCATCGGCGTGTTCGTCTCCGCGCTCGCGCGGACCTCGGCGCAGGCGGTCTTCATCTCGGTGTTCTTCATCATGCCGTCGTTCGTGCTGTCGGGGGTGATGTACCCCTACCAGTTCATGCCGCACGGGGTGCGGGAGATCGGCGCGGTGTTCCCGCTCCGCTGGTACCAGATCGCGGCGCGCCGGATCATCATGCGCGGCGCGGGGCTCGGCGACGTGCTCGGGCCGATGCTCGCGCTGACGGCGCTCTTCGCGATCGTGCTCGCGGGGGTGCGGTGGCGCATGAAGCCGCGGCTCGGGTGAGGGAGACCCTGGCGCCGATGCACGGACGATGTATCGTGCGGAAGCAGACGCCGAAAGCGGGTTGACGGCTCGCTACGGCGGTGCTGTATCGCGACGACGGCCATGCCCGCGCTCGATCGCGCGCTCCGCGTCCTCTTCGCCGGTCTCGCCGCCGCTTTCGCGGCGACGGGCCTCCTCTTCCTCTGCTTCCCCGACGCGACGATCGCAACGCTGAACGCCGCGGGACGGCCGTTCGGCTTCCCCCCGGCGCCTCCTTCCCCGCTCCGTTTCTGGCTGTCCCTCGGCCTCGCCTACATGGTGCTCGTCACGTTGCTGGCCGCGGCGATCGCGCGCGATCCGCGCGGGCGGGCGCCGCTGATGCCGATCCTCGCCGCGGGGAAGGCCACCTCCTCGCTCACGTGTGCCGGATACTTCGTCACCTCGAGCCCGGCCTTCATCTACCTCGCCAACGCGCTGGTCGACGGGACGCTCGCGCTCACCGCGCTCGCCGCTTATGCGGCGGTCTGGGCGACGAGCGAGACGGGCGCGGGGCGCGACCGCGACCTACTGAAGGCGGTGCTCGACGCCCTCGTGCCGCGCGGCGGCGCGTTTCCGATCGGCGCGGCCGACACCGACGTCGACGAGGCGCTCACGCGCTATTTCGCGCGGCTGCATCCGTTCGGCCCTGCGGCGCTCCGGGTCCTCCTCCGGACGATCGAGTACGGCACGGTGGTGTTCGAGCGGACGCCGCCGTTCTCGCGCCTCGACGCGGCCGGCCGCGAGCGCGCGCTCGCCGCCTGGGAGACCTCGCGGCTCGGCCTGAGGCGTCAGGTCGTCGCGAGCGTGAAGCTCCTCGGGATGCTCCACTTCTACGAGCGGCCCGAGACGTGGCCGGGGATCGGCTACGACGACGCGTATCTCCGCCGGAAGCTCCTCGCGGGTCCGAACGCCGCCGCGCACGCCGCCCGGCTCGACGCATGACGCCGGCCGTCGACGGCGCGACGGTCGCCGAGGACGTCCACGAGAAGGCCGATGTGGTCGTCGTCGGCTCGGGCGCCGGCGGCGCGGTCGTCGCGCGCGAGCTCGCGGCGCGTGGCAAGGACGTCGTGCTGCTCGAGGAGGGCGGGTTCTTCACCGGGAAGGACTTCACCGGGAATCCGCGTGCGATGATCGACCTCCTCTACCGTAATCGCGGGCTCACGATGGCGCTCGGCCGGCCGCCCATCCCGATCCCGCTCGGGCGCTGCGTCGGCGGGACGACGACCATCAACTCGGGCACCTGCTATCGGGCGCCGGACTACGTCCTCGAGGAATGGGCGGAGCGATACGGCGTCGCGGGCGCACGCGAGCCCGACCTCCGCCCCTACTTCGAGCGTGTCGAGGCGGAGCTCGGCGTCCGGCCGGTCGCCGACGACATCTACGGCCGGAACAGCCGCCTGTTCGAGCGTGGCGCCGCCGCGCTCGGCTACGACGGCGCGCGTATCCCGCGGAACGAGCGCGGCTGCCTCGGCACCGGCGTGTGCGCCGTCGGCTGCCCGCAGGACGCGAAGCAGGCGATGCACGTCTCGTATGTCCCGCGCGCGCAGGCCGCCGGCGCGCGGCTTTACACCCGCTGCCGTGTCGACCGGATCCTCCTCTCGGGCGGCCGCGCGATCGGCGTCAATGCGCGGTTCGAGGGTGAGCCCGGACGCGAGCTCCGCGCGCTTGCCCGGCACGTCATCGTGGCGTGCGGCGCGCTCCTCACCCCCGCGCTGCTCGAGCGGAGCGGCGTCCCGGATCCGTCGGGCCGGCGAGGCCGGAACCTGCACATCCATCCCGCGACCCGCGTCGGCGCGCTCTTCGACGAGGAGGTGCGCGGCTGGGAAGAGGTGCCGCAGGCCTACAACGTCCACCACTTCATGCGCGAGGGCATCTTCATCCAGGGCCAGTTCGTGCACCCGGCACTGGAGGCACCGGTCCTGCCCGGCGTCGGCGCCGTGCACAAGGCCCGCATGGCGAGCTACGCCCGGCTCGGCTCCTTCGGGGCCCTCATCTCGGACGAGTCGGCGGGCAGCGTGCGCGCGACGCGCGGCGGCTGGCCGCGCGTCACCTACCAGCTCGGCGCGACGGATGCCCGCAAGCTGGCACGCGCGATCGGCCTCACCGCCGAGATCTTCTTCGCGGCGGGGGCGCGTGAGGTGTACCCGGGCGTCCATTCCCGCCCGGTGCTGCACGGCATCGACGAGGCGCGCGCGCTGCAGCACGCGACGCTGCCTGCGGCCGACTTCGAGATGATGGCCTTCCACCCCCAGGGCACGGCGCGCATGGGAGAGGATCCGCGCGCGGCGGTGACCGACTCATTCGGACGCGTCCACGGCACGCCGCGCCTCTGGGTCGGCGACGCGAGCCTCTTCCCGTCGTCGTGCAAGGTGAACCCGCAGATCACGATCATGGCCTTCGCGACGCGGCTCGCCGAGCATCTCGCGGCCGAGCTCTGACGAGAAGGGATCACCCGTCAGCTCACCCGGACGTCGTGGACTACGATCCCGAGCGACGGCGCGCGCGCGAGCGGACCGTCGGCCGTGACCAGGGCGGCGTGGCGAGCCTGCGCGGCCGCGACGTAGAGCGCGTCATACGCCGTGACGTGTCCACGAAGCGACCACGCGTACTCGAGCAGTGGCCGATGGGGAACCCGTTCGATGCCCCAATCCCGGAGGTCGGCAACGGCCTCTGTGGCCCGCGCCGGCCGCAGGCGACGGCCGAGGACTAACCGCCGGAGCACTGCAAGCACCTCGGCGTCCAGCAGCTCTGGTGCAACGACCGGCGACCCCCCGAGAAGTCCGCCCACGCGGACGCCCACCGCCGTCTGGAGGAGATATTCGACCGCTGCGGACGCATCGACGACGAACATCAACCGCGGAGATCCCGATCGCGCTGCTTTCTCACCTCGTCGAGCGCGCGCGCCGCGGGTGTTCCGAGGTCGACCGGCCGGCGTTTAGCCAATCGCGCTTCGAATTCTTCGCGTTCGATCTCTCGGCTAATCGCGCTCAGAACCACGTCGCGTACCGTGCGGCCCCGCCGCTTGGCATAGGCGCGGACCTTCTTATGGAGGGCGTCGGGAACGTTCTTCACCTGAAGGTTCGCCATGGCATGCTGCTAGCATGCTTCAGGCATGCCACTCAACGGCCGATCGCCGCGCGGGCTTCGCGTGACATAGCAGCATTTTCCATATTCCGCGCGCCCAGGCACCCGTGCTACAGCAGCGCCGCGGAGGATCCCCATGGTCGTCTGGGACGAAGAGAACGCGGCTCATCTCCTCTCCCGCGCCGGTTTCGGCGGCGGCACGCGCGACGTCGGGCGCTACGTGCGCGTGGGCCAGCAGCGCACCGTCGAGAAGCTCGTGACGGTCAGCCAGACGGGCACCCGCGCGTCGGTCCGCGTCGACGACCCCGACGGCCTCGAGAAGATCCAGACGTGGTGGGTCAAGCGGATGGTGAAGGCCTCGTCGCGCCGGCTCCAGGAGAAGATGTGTCTCTTCTGGCACGACCACTTCGCCACCGGCGCGAGTGCCGTCCAGAACAACCTCTGGATGTCGAACCAGAACCGGACGTTCCGCCTCTACGGGCTCGGTCCGCTCAAGACGCTCGTCTACCAGGTCACCAAGGACCCAGCGATGCTCGAGTTCCTCGACGGGCGCCGGAACCGCGCCGGCAAGCCCAACGAGAACTACGCGCGCGAGCTGATGGAGCTCTTCACGCTCGGCGTCGTCGATCTGAATGGCGCCGACAACTACACGCAGACCGATGTGACCCAGATGGCGCGCGCACTGACGGGCTTCGTCGTGAGCGACGACGACACCGGCCTCTTCGTCTCGTCGCGCTTCGATGGGGGAACGAAGACGGTCTTTGCCGGGAAGAGCTTCCAGGCGAGCGGCAACCTCGGGGTCGAGGACGGCGCGGGCAACCTGCTGCCGCCCGCGCAGAACGTGATCGACATCCTCTTCACCCACCGCGACTCCGACGGCGCGCTCACGGTGCCGCGCTTCATCGCGAACAAGCTCTGGGAGTACTTCGCGTATCCGGCCCCGTCGAAGGCCTTGCTCGACGAGCTGACCGTCGCCTTCATCGCCAACGGCTTCCTGGTGAGCGATCTCCTGCGCGCCATGTTCCTCCACGACGAGTTCTACAGCGACGCCGCCAAGACGAGCTCGGTGAAGAACCCGTGCGAGTACACGTTCCACGCCATCCGCGCGCTCGAAGCCAGGACCGATGGCGCCACGCTCGGCGACTTCCTCTCGAACATGGGCATGACGCTGTTCGACCCGCCGAACGTGAACGGCTGGAACAACGGCTTTGCGTGGCTGTCGAGCGGGCAGTACCTCGCCCGCCTGGAGTTCGCGCAGGCCCTGGCCGCCGGCCGCGACCGGGCGCTGCTCGTGAAGCCGACCCGCCTCTTCGACGGCTCCGGTGCCAGTGCCGCGGCCGTGGTGGACGACCTGCTCGGACACCTCGGCATCGTCACTCGCGTCCCGCCGGGCGTCCGCCAGAAGCTGATCGACTACTTCGGCGGCGCCACCAACTTCACCGACACGACGGTGATCGAGCGCAAGGTCCGCGGCGCGATCGCGCTCATGCTCGAGCTGCCCGAGTTCCACATCCACTGAGGCGCGGAGGTCGCATGGGACTCACTCGACGCCAGTTCCTGCAGCGCGGCGCGGCGGCCGCCGCGGCCATCACCGCGCCCCACCCGCTCCTGCGCGCGATGTTCGGGGCCGCGTCCGCCGAGGCCGCCCCGCCCTCCGATGCCGTCATCGTCGTCATCCAGCTCGAGGGTGGCAACGACGGGCTCAACACGTTGATCCCGATCGACAACGCCGGCTCGGTGGCGCAGCGGACGCTCTACGACACCGCGCGCCCGACGCTCGGCGTGCCGGTCGCGAACCTGCTCGCCACCGAGATCGACCCCGATCCCGTCAAAGGCACCCGGCTGGCGCTCCATCCCTCGATGACGTCGCTGAAGACGCTGTACGGGAACGGCCATGTGGCGGTGGTGACCGGCGTCGGCTACCCGAACCAGAGCCTCTCGCACTTCCGCTCCGAGGACATCTGGTTCAGCGCAAACCCCGCGGCGCCGTCGTCGACGGGCTGGTTCGGCCGCTACCTCGACTCCGCGTTCACGCCGAGCGACCTCGTGTCCGTCGACGTGAACGAGACGCTGAGCCCCATCTTCGTCTGCCAGCATTGCAACGTTCTCACCGTCCGCCGGCTCGCCGACTTCGTCCTGCCCGACGACCCGCTCTACCCCGACCTCGCGGCCAAGAAGGCGGCCCTCGACGCGATGTACGCCATCGAGGCCGACCCGATGGAGACCTCCAGCGTGCAGCTCGAGATCGGCACGTCCGGCGACGTCTTGCTCGGCAAGATCGACGACTACGCCGCGGTCAGCACGAACTGGAGCTCGCACCTCGACGGGGTGGGGATCGAGCTGTCGCGGCGTCTCAAGCAGGTCGCCTCGATCATCCGCTACGACGCGTCGGGACCGGCGTCGCCGATCGGCGCGCGCTTCTTCCACGTGCGCCTCGGCGGCTTCGACACGCATACCCAGCAGGGGACCGTCACGGGCGCACAACCGACACGGCTGCAGCGGATCGGCGACGCGATGAAGGCCTTCTACGACGACATGGTGGACCTCGGCGTCGCCGCCAAAGTACTGATGATGACCTTCTCCGAGTTCGGCCGGCGGGTGGCGGAGAACGGCAGCTCGGGCACCGCCGGCACGGACCACGGCGCGGCGTCGACGCTCTTCGTCGTCGGCGCACCGGTGGTCGGCGGCGTCTACGGCACGCTGCCGGCGCTGAACGATCTCGACGGCAGCGGGAATCTCAAGTTCAACGTGGATTTCCGCCAGGTGTACGCCACGATCATCGACAAGTGGCTGGCAAGCCCGGGAACGCACGTATCGCTGCTGCCGGGTGCGCCGTACACGACGTTAGGGTTCCTGGCGTGACCCCGTCGACGAGCCGCGCCGGTGGCGGGCCGGCACGCGCAAACTCAGCTCGTGCTCCCCGTGCCCCCTCTCCCGCTCGTCCTGAACGACGGCGTATCGAGAGCTAGTTGCGACGTGTTCTGTTCCATGCGTTTCGCCGATCTCATTCGCGGGGCGTGGCGACGAACCGTGCCGAGGCGACTGAGGCGCCAGGCGTCGCACCTCTGGAAATCCCCCGGGACGGAAGTACGCAGATACGTACGCGCTCTCAGGTGGATGGCGATGAGCCAGCAACAGCGGGTCAGCTGGTCGCGGGACTACAATGAGAGGACGACCGAGTTCTGGGTCTTCATTCTGGGATTGCACGGATCGGGAACGACCTTGTTGAAGAACATCCTGGACCAGCACCCCGATATACGATCCATGCCTCGCGAGGGACAACATTACACAAGTGCGGTCCCTCAGGTGGTGCCGTATGGGTTTGTGCGCAATTTTACGGCGCGTTTGGATCTTTTCCGATTGACCGAAGCGGATTCGGCGACGGCCGCCCTGCGAACGCAATTCGACTGGTCATTCGTCTACCCGAGGGAAAAGGGCATCAAGCTCGAGAAGAGCTCGACAGACATCATTCGTGCGCGCTGGCTGCAGGCCCATTTTAGGCCGTCGCGGTTCATCACGATTTTCCGTGACCCCTACGCGGTTTGCGCGAGTACGAGGCGCCGATACCCCAGGTTGACCATTGAGGATATCGCCCGGCAATGGAAAGTGGCGCACGATCTCCTGTTCGAGGATTTTCAGTACCTCGGCAGCAATTTGATTGTCTATTACGAGGACCTGTGTAGTCGCTTGGAGGAGCAGCTGCGCAGGATCTCGGAGTTTTTGGAGTTAAACCCGATATTGACCCCGGCGATGCTGCCCTCGCTCATACCGACAGCGAAGAACGTATACGATGCGTATTTGCCCGTTCAGAACCTCAACGAGGAAAACAGGAGTCGGCTGACAGCCGAGGAAATGCATGCCATTAAGCGCATCGCGGGTGAAACGATATCAAGAGTGGGCTACCCGCTCGAACCCGCGGACGGAGCATGTCCTGTGGTTCGGTTGGGGTGCGGACAATCTGCCCGGTCCTCGGGCGATGGGGGGCACGGAGCGTAGCCCGAGCGTCAACCGGGGGCCGGGATACGGAAGGAGGCCTGCCAGGGCTCGAGGGCGCGCATCGCCTCGGCGAAGGCGCCGGCGCGGCGGTCGTTGTCGGAGAGGATGGGGTCGCGGAAGGGCCAGGGGATGGCGAGCTGCGGATCGTCCCAGCGGCAGCGAATTTCCTCCGTCGGGTCGTAGGTCTCGCTCTCGATGCTGACCAGGAGCGACTGGACCGGGAAGTACAGGCCGTGCAGCACGCCCGCGGGCACGATCAGCGCCTCGGGACGCTGCGCTTCGAGCCCGACGAGCCACGTCCGGCCGAAGGCGGGGGACGCCCGCCGCAGGTCCTTGAGACCGACGGTGGCCGCGCCGGAGGCGAGCACGAAGTAATCGGTGTGGCGGCCGTGGACGTGGCTGCCGCGCAGTACGCCCGGAGCACTGGAGCTGACGTTCACCTGCGCGCCCGCGACGTCGGGTTCCCATTCTGCGCGGAACGCCTCGACGAGCCAGCCGCGCCGGTCTCCGTGCGCTGTCAGGCTTCGCAGCCGCGTGCCGGGCGGGAGGTTCACCGGGGGGCGGCTCCGATTGTTGCGGTCGCTGCCCGGGGCATAGTTCGCATACGCTACCCGTCCAGAACCGCATATACGGGGCGGACTAAGCGGCCGTCAAGAAAATTCTCGGCTGGCCTCGCCGCGGCCCCCTCGCGAGACACTCGCCACCCGGGGTCCGGGCAAATGGGGCCGGTCAGGGTGGCGGACGCGAGCAGCGCAGCCAGCGGCTCTGCGTTCAGCCAAGAAGACCATCGATCCGCTCGATCAGGTCATCAGAGAGATGCGGATACGGGTTCTCCCCCCAATCGATCTCGATGTACTTGATCCCTAGCAGCTTCGCGAGCCCCCATGCTGGAGACGCCGCGAGGTGAAATTTTCCCGCGTTGATGACGATCACTTTGCTCGTGGGATCCATCCATACGATGTTTGCCAGCTCCGCGCCCCGAATGGCGATGATTCCCTTGCAATTTCGAAACGTCCTGATCTGCTGTGCCAGCGGATGAACGCCGGGCTCAAAAACGCCTACCTCGCGCGACGGCCGAGTAAGCGCGGCTGCGGCCTCTTCGATGCCCACGAGGGACCGCCTGTTGGTTCCGTACGTCGGCCGTGTCGCGCGCCCGTCGTCGCGCGAGTAGAAGGACGGCTCCTCAGACCGCCGCAGGATGTAGTAGCAGGGCACATCGTCGCCGCATGACCCGCCCTCCTCTCGAGGAGCGACGCTTGCCAATACGGCATGCCTCAGATGCCGGAAATCATCGGTGATCCTTCGTGCCGACCAAAGAATTGGAGGGATGGATCTATATTCCGCCGCTTGTCGCAGTAACCTCAACGTCGCGGCTGCGAGATGCAGTTTAGAGTACGTCGCGTAATCACAGATGAACGAGTCCCAGCGTCGCACGACGATCGTGGTCGTTCCGGGTGTCCGCGCCTCTCGCTCGTCCTGAACGATCGAGTATTCGACACCGAGCAGGCGGGCCATCTCAGCGGTCTTCGTGTCCATCACGGGGCCGCACGAGCCGAATATGAACTCATCCTGTGGCTGCTGCGGCACCGTATGGGACTGGAGATGGATGATGGCATGAGCGGCGGGTAACAAATATCCCCACATGAAATGAAAGAAGTGCTCGCGCACCCCCGTCCCTCTCCGCGCATCGAAAGCGAGGACATACTTGCGGCGCATGGCGCGACGGGGTCCCCCTCCGGCGGCCATAGCAATCGTCTTGTCGTTCGGCAATGGTCTTCACCCCAACGCTGGGCCACTAGGCAACCCGTTCAGGAACGATGGAGTTGCCTGCGCGGCGCTGACGCGGACGAGGCGTACTGCGTCGCCGAGCGCCGCGATGAGTCCGGCGAGCGGCTCGTGATCGTGAGGCCCTGCGGTAAACGGGAGCCACCGGGCGGCTCCTACGCCACGTCGCCTTTTTCCGTCAACGCAAGATTTCCGTTGACACGCGGCAGCGTCCGTTCGTAATCCCTGCCCGATGGTGCGAGCCCGAGCGTTCCTCGTGCTGGCAGTGACCGGCGTGTCGGCCTCCGCGATGGCGGACGCGATCAGCGCGCGCTGGCGCGTCGTGCCGTGCGAGCCGCCCGCTACCTTGTACTCGGCGTCACACGACGGCTCGGGGACCGTGCCGCCCTGCTGCCCGCTGCACGACGCAACGGGGCGGCCGGTCCCGTCCATCGGTCTCTGTCCCGGCGGCGAGCGCTGCACGGGGACGACCTGCGCCGACGGTGTCACGTCATGCGTGCCAGCGACGGACCCGCGCAGCGATCTGCCGAACATCGTCCTCGTCACGTCCGACGACCAGGCCTACTGTCACTACGGCTTCATGGGCTCCTGTCGCAGCAGGCGCCTCGGGATGGCGATCCCCGCGCCGTACACGCCGGAGCTCGATTCACTGGCGGCGCGCGGCAAGCTCTTCCCCGTCGCGCACAATGCGGCGCCCATCTGCGCTGCGTCGCTCGACACGATTCTCACCGGACGGCTGCCGCCGTTGCCCGGGTGCGGCGGGACCGGGGCGCCCTGTCCGCCCGGCTCCGGCGATCCGACCGTCGTCCCGACGATCCCCGAGCTTCTGAGCCCGGCGGGCTATTGCAGCTATCATGCCGGCAAGGGAGACGGCGCGACGTTCGACGCCTCCTTCACCTCGCCGAGCGGCCTTGGCCGGACCCGGTGCACGCGCTGCGGCGCCGACTCGTGGAGCGCGATCGACCCGCTCGCATGCCAGCCGGATCCCGCGAACCCCGACACGAATGCACCCCGATGCGGCGAGGAGATCGGCGACACCGAGAACTCCGGCGACGTCGACGCCTTCCTGCAGGACCTGCTCGTCGCGCGCGGCGACGGGACCTACGACCTGCCCCGTCCCTTCTTCCTCTGGTACGCGCCGCACCTGCCGCACCAGCCCGTCCGGTCGAGCGACGTGGTCGAGCACCGCCCGCATCTTTCGCTGCCGCCGGATCCCTCCGAGCCGGCCTACTGCCGCGACTTTCTGTTCGGCTTCTACTGCAGCCCGGGTCCCGGTGGCCTCGTCGTCGGCGCGCCGCACTTTCCCTTCGGCGATCCCCTCTACGAGCCCGCCTTCATCACCCGCCGAGAGAAGAAGTTTCAGGGCGTGTACGGGCTCGTGTGGCAGGCGGACCATGTGGTGAAGACGATCGAGGAGCTGCTCAGCCGATACGTCGTTCACACGCGCGCGCGTCCTTCCGGCGTCACCCTCGCTGACGACACGGTGCTCGTGTACCTCTCGGACAACGGCTACTTCATCCCGCGCTCCAAAAACCGCTTCACCGAGAACGGCTACCGGACGGTGCTGCTTCTCTTCGACCCGCAATCGGCGTCGTCGGCACGCCTGGACACCGACCTCGCGCACGCCGTTGACATCCTGCCGACGTTCCTCGGCTATGCCGGCGGGTACGGTTCGCCGCTTCCCGCCGGGCTCGCCGGCAGGGACCTGCGGCAGGCCGACGCGACGCACCGGCTGCGGACCGCACTCTGCGGGCCCAAGGTCCACGGCCGCAGCACGACCGCGCGCTACCTGCTGACGAACGCCGCCGTGGCCGGCCGTTGCGCGGCAGCGGGCGTGGCACGCGTCCAGGCCTGCATCGACGACGCCGATTGCGCGGCGACCGAGACGTGCGCATCGGCGGGCAGCACGTGGTGCTCGAACACCCGCGCCGGCCGGGCGATCGCCTGCACCAGCGATGCCGACTGCCGCACCACCGCGTGCAAGACATGCTCGAAGGCCGAGAGCCGGACGTGCGAGGACGACGCCGGCTGCGGCCGGTGGGGCTCCTGCGTCCCGGCAGCGAGCGCGCTCGCCTGCCGCTGCGACCGTCTCGCGACCAAGCTCTACGTCGGCGAGTCCGGCGACGTGGCGACGACCGATCTGCTGCGCGACCCGGACGAGACTCGAATCGCGGACGGCAGCGCGGCCGCCGACGCAACCGACGCGGCGCGTTCCGCCCACCTCGCACACCGGATGCGTTGTTGCCTCGATCGGTGGTGGCAGCCTGCGGGGGTTCCCGCAGAGCCGAACTGCGTCCGGGATTTCGGCGGCGACGGCTGCGATTCGCGGCTGGATTGTCGTTCGTGACGGTTGCGCTACCTGATCCCGAGCCGCCCGTGAAATGCAATCGAGGACGACGTACGTCCCCCACGGCGAGCGCTCGTCACTCACCGCAACCCGTGGCAAGCTGGTCACGTGGGGATGCGGTGGTGGACGGCGGCACTCTCCTACGTCTCGGGCAACGTCACCTGGCTGCGGCCGCACGCGGAGGTCCTCTCGCGGCGCCGGCGCACTGTGGCGGGCGCCGTCGCGGGCACCGTCCTCACGGTAGGCCTCGTCTGCCTCGTCCTCCCCGCGCGCTACACCGCAACCGCGCGCCTTCGCGTCGAGCCGCTCGCGTCGAAGACGGCGCCGTCGAGCCGCGACCCGGACATCCCCGAAGAGGTGTCGCTGCTCTCGAGCCGCGTCCTCGTCGCCGAGGTCATCCGCCAGGTCGGGCTCGACCGCAATGCCGAGTTCGTCGAGGGCCGGCGGCGCGTCGGCTGGCTCGAGCCGGCCACGCGCGCCTTCAAGCGTCTGCGGAAGCTCACCCGCCGGGAGACGCCGGCTCCGCAGGACGATGCGGACTCCGACGCGCGGCTGCTCCTCCAGGTGCCGGGCGGGCTCATCGCCAAGTACCGGTCGTGGCTCGACGTGACCGCGGCGGCGGGCGCCATCGACGTCGCGTTCACGAGCCCGAGCCCCACCTTGTCCCAGCAGGTGGCCAACGCGCATGCCGCGCAGTACGTGCGACGGCGCCTCGGGCTCCGCTCGCAGATCACCGGCGAGCCGGCCACGTTCCTCGAAGAGGAGATCGACCGCGTCCGCGGCGACCTGCTGGCCGCCGACGATGCGCTGGCGATCTTTCGCGGCGAGCATCCCGACATCGCGCTCGACGGCAGGCAGCAGGCGCTCGCCGATCGGCTCCGCGCCGTCGGACAGCGCCTCAGCGAGGCCGAGGCGGACCGGATCGCCGTCGAGAGCGAGCAGCGGCTCGCGCGCAGCCGGCACTACGACGCGCTGCCGGCGATCGCCACGAACCCGCGCATCCAGGCGCTTCGAGCCGACGCCGCCCGGCTCGAGGCGCGCCACGCCGAGCTGCGGAAGAGCTTCCTCGCCGCCAGCCCCGAGTATCACGAGCTCTCCGCGCAGCTCCGCGGCGTCCGCGGCAACCTCGAGCGTGAGATGCTGCGCGCCACGAGCGCGATCGAGTCGCGCCTGATCGTCGCGCGCGGTACCGAGACGAGCCTGCGGAACGAGCTCCGCCGCACCGAAGCACCGCTCCGCGGACTCGACGAGATCACGCGCGAGGCGATCGAGCTCGACGAGGCCGCCGCACACGGACGCCAGCTGTACGACGCGCTTCGCGGCCGGAAGCAGGAAGCGGACCTGCTGCGCGGCATGCAGCTCTCGAGCGCGCTGCTCCTCGATCCCGCGGCACTCCCGACGCGCGCCGCCGAACCGCACGTCCTTCGCGATCTCGTGCTCGCGCTCCTCGCGGGCCTCGGACTCGGCGCGCTCGTCGCACTCCGTCAGGAGGCCCGGCACGCCCGCCTCGAGACGCCCGACGACGTGCGGCGGACGCTGGACCTTCCCCCGCTGGGCGTGGTGCCCGACTTCTCGCTGCTGCCGCGGGCAGATGACACGGCGCTCGCGGCCGAGGTCTATCGCGGCGTCCGCACCGGCCTCGGCTTCGTCGACCCGGAGCGGCCGCCGCGTTCCGTCGTCGTCACCAGCAGCGAGCCCGGCGAGGGCAAGACCGCGACGGCCGTGAACCTCGCCATCGCGCTCGCGGCGCTCGATCGCCGCGTGATCGTCGTGGACGCCGCACTGCGCGATGCCGCGGTCCACCGTGCCTTCGGGCTGCCCCCCGCGCCCGGCCTCACCGACGTCGTGCGCGGCGCCACGAGTCTCGCAGCCGCGGTCCGGACGATCGACCCGGCGACGGGCCGTGCCGCGACGACTGCTAGCTCGGGCGTGGTGCATCTGCTGCCGGCCGGAACGCCCGTGACGGACCCGTCCGCGATTCTCGGCTCGCCGCGCTGGCACGACGTTCTCCGCTCGCTCGCCGAGCGGTACGAGACGATCATCATCGACGGCCCCGCGGTCCTCACCGGCGTCGAGGCGACGACGCTCGCGGCGACCGCAGATGCGGCGCTGCTCGTCGTGCGCGGGAACCGGACCGAACGACCCGTCGTGCGCCGGGCGCTCGCGCGTCTCGGTGCCGCACACGCCCGGGTCATCGGCGTGGTGCTGAACGGGGTCGACCCCGGCTGCAGCTACTACCGGAGCTACGCCTACCCGTTCGCGGCCTGACGGTTCACCGGCAGCGGAGCGTCGCGCCGGTCCCGGCGCAGGCGAGCGGCACCGTGATCCCGCAGGCGGTCAGCCGCCGGCGTTCGCGAACCGGAAGCCGTCGGGCGTCGTCACGAGGACGCGCTCGATCGGCGGCGAGTCCTTCGCGATGACCCGCCCGAGCGGATCCCGGAACCGGTCATGACGCGTGAAGCGCACGATGGTGCGGTCGCCGTCGGCACGGACCTCGACGAGCTTCACCTCGACCTCGAGGTCTCCGACCTTCGCGAAGTAGTCGCGCAGCGTGCGCGCCTGCTCGTCCGTCGTCACCTGACCGAGGTGGCGGAGCGTGTCGACGTCGTGCGCACGCCACGCCGCGGCGTAACGGTCGAGGAAGCTACGGACGCCCTGCTCGTCCGCGGCAGGCGCGGCGCTCGCCTGCGGTGCGGGCTCGGGGCGCAGCGACGCCGGCTTTGGTGCGCTCGCTTCCGCCGGAGGCTCGGCCGCCGGAAGGGGCACGGCTACGGGCACGGACGGCACCGCCGCCGCGGCAACGTTCACCCGCCACTCGCGCGTGGCCGCCGCGCCGAGGCTGCTCGCGACGACGGCACGGACGAGATGGATTCCGGGCTCCTTCGCGCGGAACGTCAGGCTCTCCTGCTTGCCGGCGGGCATCCCGTCGACGAGCCACGTGAGACGGAGCCGCTCGCGCGGCGTGGCGGTGCGAGCGATGATCGTGAATCGGATCGGGTCTCCGGCGACGGCATCGACGGTCGCGCCCGCGGGCAGCGCGTCGGCGATGCGCGGCGGCTGGGGCGGCCGCACGCGGACCGTCCACGTCTGCCGGATCGCGCCGGCGGGCCCCATGACCGCGACCGCCACGCGCCGGCGCCCGATCTGCTCCGGTCCCGGCGCGTAGACGAAGCCGGCCCCGCTGCCCACCGGCTCCTCGTCGACGGTCCACCGGTAGTGGAGCTCGTCGCCGGTCGCCTCGACCGAGAACTCACGGGTCTCGCCCACCCGCAGCCGGACGGCCCGGCGCGTCGGGCTCGCGGCCGCGAGCGCCGGGCGGCCGAGGGTCGCGGGCGGCGGCTGGGGGAGCGCTGACGCGGTGCGGCGGACGTCGACGGCCCGCCCGTGGCGGACGGCGGCCACCACGCCGGTGAGGAGGGCCAGCCCGACGAGCACGACCAGCGGGTCGACCCCCGTCCGGGGCCGGGCGACGGTCCCCGCCCCCGACAGCCGGGCGACCGTCCGGCGGTAGGGGTCGGACCCGGGGGGCGTCGCGGGCGCAAAGGTGGCAAAAGCTACCGAAGACATGCGACGCTCGCGGAACAGCCAGGGTACCGGGGCGACGCGCAAGTCGCAATCTCTTCGCGTTTGCCATGCGTCCTGGCATAGCACTGAATTTAGCTTGGTTGTCAAACATTGGCCCGGTATACAGAGAGGGTGCCCCCCCTGCGTCTCGCGCTCGCGATCGTCGTCACATGTGCGCTCGCTGGAAGTGCGGGAGCCGCCGGGTGCCCGGTCGGGGTGGCCGGTTGCTGCGCCGTCGACGCCGACTGCGACGACGGCGACATGTGCACCGGCGTCGAGACGTGCGACGCGTCGTCGGGCACATGTGTCGCGGGAACGGCCATCGACTGCACCGACGGCGACCCCTGCACCGACGACGGGTGCGACCCGGCGACCGGCGCATGCGTCCATCCGGCGGCGATCGGCGGTACCCCGTGCGAGGACGGCGACGCCTGCACGGTCGGCGACACGTGCGAGCTCGGGAGCTGCGCGCCAGGCACGCCGGTCGTCTGCACCGCGCTCGATCAGTGCCACGACGCCGGCACGTGCGATTCGCTGACGGGACTCTGCTCGACGCCGCTGACGGCCGACGGCACCCCGTGCGAGGACGGCGACGCGTGCACGACCGGCGACATGTGCCTCGCGGGAAGCTGCATGCCGGGAGCGCCCGTCGTGTGCAGCGCCCTCGACCAGTGTCACGACGCGGGTACGTGCGACCCGTCGACGGGCGTCTGCTCCAATCCGGACATGCTCGACGGGACGGCCTGCGACGACGGCGACGCGTGCACGGTCGGCGACATGTGCGAGGGCGGACACTGCGGCGCGGGGAAGCCCGTCCCGTGCGTCGCGCGGGACCAGTGCCACGACGCGGGCACGTGCAACCCGGCGACCGGCGCGTGCTCCAATCCTGCCAAAGCCAGCGGCAGTACGTGCACCGACGATGACGCGTGTACCGTCGGCGACGTGTGCGAGGGCGGCAGCTGCGTGCCCGGAGCGTCCGTCGTCTGCGCCGCGCAGGACGAATGCCACGACGCCGGCACGTGCAACCCGGCGACCGGCGTGTGCTCGAACCCCGCGAAGCCAAACGGCAGTGCGTGTAGCGACGACGACGCCTGTACGATCGGCGACACGTGCAAGGGGGGCAGCTGCACGCCGGGGACGGCGGTCGTCTGCGGCGCGCCGGACCAGTGTCACGAGCCGGGGACGTGCAACCCCGCGACCGGCGCGTGCTCGAACCCCGCGAAGCCCAACGGGACGGCCTGCAGCGACGACGACGCCTGCACGGTCGGCGACGCGTGCCAGGCCGGCACCTGCGTGCCGGGCGCGCCCGTCGCGTGTACGGCGCTCGACCAGTGCCACGACGCGGGGACGTGCAACCCGTCGACCGGCGCGTGCTCGAACCCGGCGAAGGTCAACGGCAACACGTGCACGGACGGTGACGCCTGCACGATCGGCGACGCGTGTCAGGGCGGCAGCTGCGTGCCCGGGGCACCCGTCGTGTGCACGGCCGGGGACCAGTGCCACGACGCGGGCACCTGTAACCCGTCGACGGGCACGTGCTCGAAACCCGCCAAGCCCAACGGCACGACCTGCGACGACGGCAATGCCTGCACGCGCACCGACACGTGCGAGGCAGGCACGTGCACCGGCGCGAACGCGGTCACCTGCACCGCCGAGGATCAGTGCCACGACGCCGGCACGTGCAACCCGTCGACCGGCGCGTGCTCCAACCCCGCGAAGCCGAACGGTACGACCTGCGACGACGGCGACGCGTGCACGCGCACGGACACGTGCGAAGCGGGCACCTGCACGGGCGTGAATCCCATCATCTGCACCGCGCAGGACCAGTGTCACGACGCCGGGAAGTGCGACTCGTCGACCGGCGTGTGCTCCAACCCCGCAAAGCCGAACGGCACGACGTGCGACGACAGCAACGCCTGCACGCGCACCGATACCTGCGAGGCCGGCACGTGCACCGGCGCGAATCCGGTCACCTGCACCGCCCAGGATCAGTGCCACGGCGTGGGGACGTGCAACCCGTCGACCGGCGTGTGCTCGAACCCCGCAAAGCCGAACGGCACGACGTGCGACGACAGCAACGCCTGCACGCGCACCGATACCTGCGAGGCCGGCACGTGCACCGGCGCGAACCCCGTCACCTGCACTGCCCAGGACCAGTGCCACGACGTCGGCACGTGCAACCCGTCGACCGGCATGTGCTCGAACCCAGCCAAGCCGAACGGCACGACGTGCGACGACAACAGCGCGTGCACGCGGACCGACACGTGCCAGGCCGGCACCTGCACCGGCACGAATCCCGTCACCTGCACCGCCCAGGACCAGTGCCACGACGTCGGCACGTGCAACCCGTCGACCGGCACGTGCTCGAACCCGGCCAAGCCCAACGGCGCGACGTGCGACGACGACAACGCGTGCACGCGCACGGACACGTGCCAGGCCGGCATCTGCACCGGCACGAATCCCGTCACCTGCACCGCCCAGGACCAGTGCCACGACGTCGGCA
>WNGI01000861.1_pt1 | contig 23999 bp, 18 predicted proteins | sample 5400621 | NCBI WGS metagenome assembly WNGI01 (sample SAMN13153374, study PRJNA577476) | soil metagenome | isolation source: 20 cm soil or saprolite under Garry oak tree replicate 1 | place: USA:California | collected 2016-06-15 | reverse complement strand
CCAGCCGGCGGGAATCAGGCCCACGACGCGCATCGTCGCCGCGGAGAGCCGGACCACGGCCACGGCGTTGTTCCCGGCCATCGCCACGTACAGCGTGCGGCCGTCGGGGGCGAGCGCGAGCGCGTTGGGATCGCTGCCGACCGGCGCGCGGGGGCCGAGGGCGACGGTGAGCTGCTCGCGGACGCGACCGGTCCCGAGGTCGAGCCGCGCCACGCCGTTGGCACCGGCGAGGGCGGCGAAGAGCTCGCCGCCGCGCAGGGCGAGCGCGGACGGGTGGGGGCCGACGAACCGATCGGACGGTCGGGCCCTAAAGGACTCCCTGCCGGTCGCCGTCGGACCGTCGGACAGATCGATGATCGATACCGTCGAGTCAGCCCAGTTGCTCACGTACAGGTGATTCGAGTCGGCGACGACCGTGTACGGCCGGTGCCCGACGGCAAACGCGGCGCGACGCACGAGCGTCGCGGCGTCGATCAAGTAGACCGAGTCGTTCATGTTGCCGACCGCGGCGACGAGCCCGCGGCCGGGCACGACCGCGAGCCCGCCCACGACCAGCCGCGTCATCGAGTCGGCGAGCACGATCGAGTCCGTCGTCCACGCCGCGGCGCTCGGCACAAGGCGGTAGACGCGGTTGGTCACGCCGCCGCTCGCCCACACCGTGTCCCCCCCCCCGCGGGCGAGCCCGAGCCACGCGGCCCGCAGCGGCACGAGCCACGTCACCGCCGCCGACTCGGGGGCGATGCCCATTAGCCCGTTCGCGGCGAACCCGTTATTGGTCACGGCCAGCGAGCCGTCGCCGAGGACAAGGAGGTTCAAGGGCATGGTGCCGACGCCGACCTGACGGCCGGCGGGATGGATGCGCCATCCGGAGGGGAGCAGGATGTCGCCGCCCGCGAGCACGCCGGGCACGAGGCGCCGCGCGGCGAACGCGGCGGCGAGGGTCGCCGGAATGAGCAGCCACAGGTATTTGCGCATGGGGCGAATATCCCCTGGCGCGCAGGGGCGCGGAAGGGCAACCTTGCTCGCCGATGAGCGGGCTCGTCTTCCACCTGATCGCCCACACGCACTGGGACCGCGAGTGGTATCTCCCGCGCGCGGCGCTGCACGCGCGACTCGTGCCCGTGCTGGACGACCTCGTGGCGCGGCTCACGGCCGACCCCGCCTACCGCACCTTCCTGCTCGACGGCCAGACGATCCTGCTCGAGGACTACGTGCGGTCGCGGCCCGACCGCGAGCCGGACGTGAAAGCGTTGGTGAAAACCAACCGGCTGCAGGTAGGGCCGTGGTACGTCCAGCCCGACGAGCAGATGCCGTCGGGGGAGTCGCTGGTGCGCAACCTGCTCTGCGGCTCGGCCGACGCCGAGCACTGGGGCGGGCGGTGCGAGGCCCTGTACTCACCGGACGCGTTCGGGCACCCCGCCGTCTGGCCGACGCTGGCGCGGGAGTTCGGCCTGCGCACGGGCGTGGTGTGGCGCGGGCTGGGCGGGGAGCCGGGGCAGGAGCGGGACCTCTATCGCTGGCGCGGCCGCGACGGCCAGGAAGTCGTCGTCTGGCATCTGCCGCCGGCCGGGTACGAGATCGGCGCCGCGCTGCCGGCCGACGCGGCGCGTCTCGCGGAGTCGTGGCCGCCGGTGCGCGACACCCTGGTCGCCCGCGCGGCATCGAAGCACGTGCCGGTGTTCGTGGGCGCGGATCATCATGCCGCGCATCCGGAGCTGCCGCGGCTGCGCGAGCTGCTCGCCGCGCTGGAGCCGGATCACGCCGTGCGCATCTCGCGGCTCGATGAGTTCCTGTCGCTCGCGGCGGCCGATGCCGCGAAGGCGGTGCCGCTCGCCGGGGAGCTGCGCTGGTCGTACCGGTACACCTGGACGCTCCAGGGTGTGCACGGCACGCGCGCGCCGCAGAAACGCCGGCACGCGCGCGCGGAGCTGTGGCTGGAGCGGCACGCCGAGCCGCTCGCCGCGCTCGCCCGGCGCCGCGGCGGGGCGGATCGCCGCCCGCTGCTGGAGACCGCGTGGCGCACGCTCCTCGCCTGCCAGCTGCACGATCCCATGGGCGGCTGTGTCGCCGACGCGGTCGCCGCGGAGGGAGACGGACGGCTCGCGGCCGTCGAGAGCACCGCCCAGGAGATCGCCCGCGCCGCGCTCGAGGAGCTCGCGGGCCACGATCCCGACGCGGCCCGAGAGCGCACGGAGGACGCGGACCCGGCCCTGGTGCTGTGGAACCCGGCGGCGCGGGCGCGCGGCGGTGTGATGATCGCTGATGCCACGTTCTTCCGGCGGGACGTCCTGGTCGGACCGCCGGGGGGACGGCGGCCCCGTGCCGGACCGGGCGCCCGCGCCTTCGCGCTCGCGGGGCTGGACGGGACCCCGATCCCTGTGCAGGTGCTGGACCGCCGCCAGGGGTTGGAGCGCCGCGACGCGCTGCGGCACTATCCCGATCAGGATGAAGTGGACGCCGTGCGCGTGGCGTTTCGCGCGCCGCCCGTCCCCGGCCTGGGCTGCGCCGCGCTGACGATGGTCGGTCCCGTGCGGGGGTCGGAGGCGGAGGCGGTGGCCGTGCGCGGGCGTACGCTCGCGAACCCCGGCGTCGAGGTGACGCTGGAAGGGACCGGGGCGCTGGCTCTGCACGACCGCCGCACTGGCGAGCGGTACAGTGACGTGCTGCGCTTGGAAGACGGTGGGGATGCGGGCGACACGTACAGCTACTGCCCGCCCACCGGCGACCGCCTTTGCCGCAGCACGGGGCCGATCGCCGTGCGGCGACTCGCGGCGGGGCCGCTCGTCGCCGCGCTCGAAGCCCGGTGGGTCCTGGGGCGGCAATACGCCGCCCGCCTCGTCGTTGTCCTGCACGCCGACAGTCCCATCGTCCGCTGTATCCTCCATCTCGACAACGGCGCGGGCGCTCACCGGCTGCGCGCCCGCGCGCCGACGGGGCTCTCCGGTGGGCCGGCCACGGCGGGAGCGGCGTTCGGCGTCGAGGCGCGGCCGCCCGTGACCGCGGACCCGGCCGACTTTCCGATGGAAACCCCGGTGCGCACCGCGCCGGCCCACCGCTTCGTCGCGGCGGCGGAGGGCAAGCGGGGGCTCGCGATCCTCGCCCCGGGGTTCTTTGAGTACGAGTGGACCCCCCGCGGCGACTTGCTGGTCACGCTGCTGCGCGCCGTGGGTCAGCTCTCGCGCGGCGACCTGCCGACGCGACCGGGGCATGCCGGCTGGCCCACGCCGACGCCTGGGGCCCAGTGCCTCGGGCCGGACCGGATCGAGCTCGCCATCGTGCCCGTGACCGCAGAAGAAGTGGAGCGCGGGGACCGGCTCCCCGAACTGTGGGAAGACGCGTTTCTGCCGGTGCGCGGGCGCTGGCTGCGGGACGCGGGGCCACTCGCGATCCTGGGCGGCGAGATTGTGCTCGAGGGTCCGGGGCTCGTGCTCTCCGCCGTCAAGCCCGCGCAGAACGGCTCGGGCGTCGTGCTGCGCTGCTACAATGCGACGGGGCGCGAGACGGCGGGCGCGTGGCGCTTCACCGAAGGCGTCAAGTCGGCACACCGGGTGCGCGCCGACGAGCGCGAGTCCCAGGCCCTCGTGCTCGAGCACCGCGGCCGCACGCTGCGGTTCGTGGCGAAGCCGTACGAGATTGTGACCATCCAGATCACCTAGCGGAATGCAGAATGTCCAATGAGGTGAGTGAGCGGCACATCAGGGTGACGCGGACCGCCCGGTACTTCGTCTTGGGCGACCGGTCGCAGGCGGCGGACGTCTGGTTCGTCTGCCACGGCTATGGGCAGCTCGCCGCGCGATTCCTCAAGCGCTTCGAACCAATAGCGGAAGGCCCGCGGCTTGTCGTCGCGCCCGAAGGGCTCTCCCGGTTCTACGTAGGCAGCGGGGATCGCCGTGACCAGCCGGTCGGCGCGACGTGGATGACGCGCGAGGACCGCTTGCACGAGATCGCCGACTACGTGAAGTACCTGGACGCGGTGTACGCGGACGTCGTGGGCGACGGTCCTCCTCCCGGTCGGGTGCGGGCGCTGGGCTTCTCGCAGGGCGCGGCGACGGCGAGCCGCTGGGCAGCCCTCGGCGCTGCGCGACTCGACGAACTGGTGCTGTGGGGGGGCGAGCTGCCGCCGGATCTCGATCTCGCAGCCGCCGCCGCGCGGCTCGCGCGCCTGCGCATCACGCTCGTCGCCGGCACCGAGGACGAGTACATCACGCCGAAGCTGCTCGCGGGCATCCAGCGGCGCCTGACCGAGCACGCGATCCCGTTCCGGACGCACGTTTTTGAAGGTGGGCACGAGATCGAACCGGGAGCATTGCAGCGACTGGTGGACGCCTAGCGGCGCGTGTCGCCCGGGTCCAGCGCGTCCCGCAACGCGTCGCCCAGCAGCGTACACGCTACCACGACGAGCGCCAGCGCGAGGCCGGGCGCCGTGGCGACCCACGGCGCATTCACGAGCGTGTCGCGGCCCGAGGCGATCATGCTGCCCCACGAGGCCGTCGGTGGCTGGACGCCGAGCCCCAGGTAGGACAGGCCGGCTTCGAGCAGGATCGCGTTGCCGACGCCCAGCGCCGCCGCGACGATCACGGGCGTCAACGCGTTGGGAAGGATGTGCCGCCACAGCACGCGGGCCCGGCCTGCCCCGAGCGCGCGCGCTCCTTCCACGAACGGCCGGACCAGCAGCCCGCGCACCTCACCGTGCACCAGCCGCGCGATGGGCATCCATCCCGTGACGCCCAGCACGACCACCACCAGCGCGGCGCTGGGCTGCCACAACGCGGCGAGCAGCAGCAACAGCACCACCCGCGGCAGGGCGAGGGCGAAATCCGTAAACGCGAGCAGCGCGGTGCCGGGCCAGCCGCGCAGGTAGCCCGCCGCCGCCCCCACCGCCGTGCCGATCACCACCGAGATCAACACGGCGAGCACGCCCACGCCCAGCGAAATGCGGGCGCCGTAGATAAGGCGGGTCCAGACGTCCCGCCCGAAGCGGTCCGTTCCCAACGGGTGGACCGCCCCGTGGGGATCGGCGGCAAAGGGCGGCAGGAACCGCGTCGCGACGATGTCGCCCTGGGCGTTGGGGTGACCGGCCGTGACGAGCGGCGCCGCGAGGGCGGCGACGACAACGACGGCGAGAACGGCGAGGCCGAAGGCGGCGCGGCGATCGCGGAGGCGCATCACGCTTCCCGGGGCGCGCTGCGGACGCGGGGGTCCGCCCAGGCGGCGAGGACATCGGCGAGAAGGTTTCCCGCCACCACGAGCACGGCGCTCACCGCGGTCGCCGCCATCACGACGGGGTAGTCCCGGCTCTGGACCGCCTCGACCATCACGCGGCCGACCCCGGGCCACGCGAACACCGCTTCCACGAACACGGCGCCCGAGAACAGGGCCGGCAGCGACAGACCGAGCAGCGTGAGCAGCGGGCCAAGAGCGTTGCGGAGCACGTGTCGGGTGAGCACCCGCCATTCGGGCACGCCCTTGGCGCGGGCGGCGGCGACGAACGGCTGGGTGATGACGTCGAGCATGGCGCCGCGGGCGAAGCGCGCCATTCCCCCCACGCCGATCACCGTCAGCGTGAGCAGCGGGAGCGCCAGGTGGCGCAGCTGGTCCACGACCCATGGCCACCCGGTCAGAACGTCGGCATCCATCCCGGCGGCTCCGAACGCGGGCAGCACGCGCAGCCAGTAGGTGAACAGCATGATGAACATCAGGCCGAGCCAGAAGCCGGGGAGCGCGAACAACGTGACGCTCACTACCGACAGCGTCGTATCGAGGCGTGAACGGCTGCGCGCCGCCTGGATGATGCCGACGAGCAATCCCAGCCCGTACGCCAGCAGCAGCGAGAGCGCGACGAGGCGGGCCGTCGCCGGCCAGGCTTCGCGTAACATCGTCCACACGGGGCGGCCGGTCGCGATGCTCGTGCCCCAGTCGCCGTGAATGAAGCGGCCGAGCCAGCTCGCGTACTGGACCGCGAGGGAACGGTCGAGCTCGAGCGTGTGGCGGAGAGCGGCCGTTTGCTCCGCGGTCGCGGTGGGCCCGAGGAGCCGCTCCGCGGGATCGCCGGGCGCGGCGTGCAGAAGCAGGAAGGTGAGCGTGACGACGCCGGCGACGACGGCGAGGCCGGCGAGCGCGCGCTGCCACAGCGTGCGCAGCATCGGCCCGAATCTCGCGCGGCCCGCCCCGCGCCGCTAGAATCCACGCGTGCGACGAGGGACGACGGCCGGGACGCTGCTCGCGCTCGCGGGACTGTGGGGAGGGGGCTGCGGGGCAGCGGGTGCCGCCCGTCGCGGCGCGACGGTGCTGTTCGCCTCCGGCGCCGATCTGCAGAGCATCAACCCGCTGTTCGGGCAGCACCAGCTCGCCCGGCAGGTGCAGAAGTTCGCGTTGCTCACCACGCTGGCACGCTACGATTCCGCGTTGACGCCGCGTCCGTATCTCGCGCGCGAGTGGCGGTGGTCGTCCGACCGGCGCGAGCTGACGCTGCGCTTGCACAGCGGCGTACGGTGGCACGACGGCCGCCCGACGACCGCCCGCGACGTCGCCTGGACGCTCGACGCCGCTCGCGATCCCGCGACCGGGTATCCACGCCAGAGCGACGTGGCGCCGATCGTCTCAGTGCGCACTCCCGATGATTCCACAGCGGTGCTCCGGTTCGACACGGCGCAGAGCGGCTTCCCTGACGTGCTCACCGATCTGGCGATTCTGCCGGCGCACCTGCTCGACACGATTCCGCACGCCCGATTGCGGGAGGCCACCTGGAACTCACACCCGGTCGGCAACGGGCCGTTCCGCTTCGTCCTCCACGAGGCGCACCGCCGCTGGGTGTTCGCGGCCAACCCGGACTTTCCCGTCGCGCTCGGCGGCCCGCCGCGGCTCGAGCGGTTCATCGTCGTGGTGGTGGACGAGCCGACGGCGAAGCTGGCGGCGCTGGTCGCGGGCGAGCTCGATTTCGCCGGCATCACCGCCGCGCACGCGGCCTACGTCCGCCGCCACGCGGACCTGGCGGTGCTCGACTATCCCATGATCAATCCGTACGGCGTGATCTTCAACACCCGGCGCCCGCCGTTCGACGACCCCTCCGTGCGGCTCGCGGCGGCGCTGGCCATCGACCGCCGCGAGATCGTGGACGGGTATGCGTTCGGCTTCGCGTCCGTGGCGGACGGTCCCGTGCCCCCGCTGTTGCCCCAGTACGTTGCCGTCCCGCGGCTGCCCACCGCTCCCGATTCGGCACGCGCGCTGCTCGCCGGACGCAGGCCGCGCTTCGAGCTGCTCAGTGTGGGCAGCGGCGAGGCGGCGCTGGAACAGATGCTCCAGGCGCGGCTCGCGGCTGTCGGGTTCGACGTCTCGATCCGCCTGCTCGAGCTGTCGGCGTTCGAGGACCGCGTCAACGGGCCGCGTCACGACTTCCAGGCGGCCGTGCGGGGCCTCACCGGCGACCCCGGGCTCGGCTACCTGCAGCCGCTGGGCGGCGTGACCGGGATCCCCGTGCCCCGGGACCCGGCCGCCGCCCAGCGGGTGTTCGCGGAGCGCCTCCCGGTCGCGTGGCTGTATTACGCGCGCGGGGTCAACGGCATGAACCGGCGGGTGCATGGCGTGACGATGGACGTGCGCGGCGAGCTGGTGACGCTGCACGACTGGTGGACGTCGCCGTGAGGCGCCGCGAGCTGCCGTCGACGTATCGCGCCGCCGCGCCCGTGCGCCTCGACCTGGCCGGGGGGTGGACGGACGTTCCGCCGTTCTCCGCACGAGAGGGCGGGGTCGTGGTGAACGCCGCCATCGGCCTCAAGGCGCACGCGGAGCTGACGCTCGGCGGCAACTTGATCCGCCTCGTGGCGGACGACCTGGGGCAACAGCTCGAGTGTGCCGACTCCGGCGGTCTGGTGCTCGACGGCCGTCTGAGCCTCCACAAGGCCGCCCTGCGGATGTTTCCGGTGACCGGCCGCTTCACACTCACCACCCGCGCGGAGGCCCCGCCCGGCTCGGGGCTCGGCACGTCGGGGGCCCTGGATGTCGCGCTCATCGCCGTGCTAACCGCGGCGCGGCAGGAACGGCTCGACGCGCGGGAGACCGCCGAGCAGGCCTGGCATCTCGAAACCCAGGAGGCGGGGATCCCGGGTGGCAAGCAGGACCAGTTCGCCGCCGCGCTCGGCGGCGTGCACCGGCTGACGTTTCGCGATCCCGACGTCGGCACGGAGCCGGTGACGCTCGATCCCGCCTTCGCCGCGGCGCTGGAGCGGCGGACGCTGTTGTGCTACACGGGACGCTCACGGGTCTCGGGCGAGACCATCGCGCGGGTGATGGCGGCATACGAGGGTGGCGATCGCGGCGTCACGGGCGCCTTGCGGGCGATGAAGGACCTCGCCGAGCGGATGGCCGAGGCGCTGCGGGCCGCGGACTTCGCGCGCGTCGGCGCCATCCTCAGCGAGAACTGGGCGCGACAGCAGGAGCTCGATCCCAGCATGCGCACGGAGGAGATGGCGCGACTCGATGCGGCGATGGCCGGAGCGGGTGTGCTGGGCGGCAAGGGCGCCGGGTCGGGGGCCGGGGGCACGATGTTCTTCCTGACGCGAGACGATCCACGCTCCGCGACGGTCGCGGCGCGGACGGCCGGTGCGACGTTGCTCCCGATGGCCTGGGCGGCCGAGGGCGTGCGCGCGTGGTGACGGCAGAGCGACTCGAGGAGCGGCGCGGCGAGATCGCCGCGTCTCCCGACCTGCAAGCCCTGCTGGCGCACCTCACGGAGCGCGCCGCGCCGCTGCTCGCCCGCCTGCCGCCGGTGCCGGAGCACAAGGCGCTGCTCTCCGTGGACGGCGGCGTGTGCCCGAAAGATGGGGCGGCGCTCGTGTTCGACCCGTGGAGCCCCGAGGCCCACCGCTGCCTCCAGTGCGGCGAAGTGGCTCGCGGGGTGCGACACGACCGCGCGTGGGCGAAGTACCAGCACCTCTGGTTGGCCGAGCGGGCGGCGCACCTGGCGGCGCTCGCCGCGCTGGGCGGCAACGCCGCCGCGGCGGCGCGCGCGCGAGACATCCTCTCGGCGTACGCGGACCGGTACTTCCGCTATCCCAACGCCGACAACGTGCTCGGCCCGAGCCGTCTGTTCTTTTCGACGTACCTCGAATCCCTCTGGGTGTTGAATTACTTGAGCGCGGCGTGGCTGCTGCGAGGGGCCGAAGCGCTGGATGATGGAACGGAGCGCGGGGTCAATAGCGTCGCGGACGAGGCCGCGACGCTGATCGGCGACTTCGACGAGGGCTTCTCGAACCGGCAGACCTGGAACAACGCCGCCCTCGCGGCGATCGCCGTGTGGTTCGAGGACGAAGGGCTGGCGCGGCGCGCCATCGAGGAGACGACGGGGTTGGTGCAGCACCTGCGGGGGTTCCGCGCCGACGGCATGTGGTACGAGGGAGAGAACTACCATCTGTTCGCGCTGCGCGGGCTGCTCACCGGGGCGGGGTGGGCGGCGCTCGCGGGGCTCGACTTTTTTGCCGACGCGCGGATGCGGGAGCGCATCGTGCGCGCGCTGCTGGCCCCCGCCCGGAGCGCGCTTCCCGATTTCACCTTCCCGGCGCGCAAGGATTCCCGGTTCGGGATCTCGCTGGCGCAGGCGATGTATGTCGAGACGTGGGAGGTGGGTCTCGCGAGGCTCGGGACACGGGACACGGGAAACGGGACAGGTGACCTTGCCAGGTGGCTCGCTGCGCTGTATGGGAGCCCGGCTCCACGACGTGAGCTCTTCGAGTCCTATCTTCACGACGCGCCGGTGGATCGTGTCCCGTTTCCCGTGTCCCGTGTCACGCTCTCGTGGTGGTCTCTGCTCGAGATGCCCGCCGAACTCCCCGACGCCGAGCCGTGGAAGCCGGAGAGCGTGCTCTTCCCGAGCCAAGGCTTGGCAATCCTGCGCTCGGCGGGGCGCTACGCCAGCCTCGAGTGCGGTCCCTACGGCGGCGGCCACGGCCATCCCGACCGCCTCCATTTGACGCTCCACGCGGATGGCGAGCACTGGCTGCCCGATCCCGGGACGGGGTCCTACGTCTCGCGCGACCTCTTCTGGTATCGCTCCACGCTCGCCCACAACGCGCCGCGATTGGACGGCGTCTCGCAACCGCCCGGGGATGCCGTGTGCGAGGCGTTCGACGCACAGGGCGATTGGGCGTGGGTTCGAGGACGGTGGGGCCCGGTGAGTCGCGCGGTCGTCTCGGGGCCTGCATATCTCGTGGACGTCGTCGAGCTGGCGGGGGGAGAGGAGCGGCTGCTGGAGCTGCCCTATCATCTGGGGGGACGGGGGGAAGTGGGCGTCCCGGGAGAGTGGGAGCCTGCGGAGCTCGCGGATGAGTTCGTCTCGCGCGTGGAGCGCTTTATCCCGAAGAGTGCGACGCCGATCGTCATCGAGCACGGCGCTTCCGGCGCTCGACTGACGCTGCATCTGGGATCCCCAGGCGAGCTGTGGCGTGCCGAGGGTCCGGGGCTGCCGGGGAGCGGGAGTCGGGCGTCGTTCTATCTCGTGCGCGTGCGCGGCCGCAACGCGCGTGTCGTGGCGGTGCTCGAGCCCGCGACCGCCGAGCCCCGCGTGCGCCGCGTCGAGGTCGCCGGCGGGAAGGTCGAGATCACCACCGCCGCGGGGATCGAGCGGCACCACGACGACGGCGCTACCTGGCGGGTGGAGACCGCGACGGGTGGCGGGGCCGTGCAGCTCGCGGGTCCGGTCGAGAACGAGCCGCCATTCAGGCCGATCCTCGAGATCGATCCGCAGCGGCCGCCCGCCGGAGCGGCGTACCGCGTGCCCCGGCCGCCGGCGCTCGACGGCACGCTCGATGGCTTCGACGTCTCGGAGCCCCTGCGCCTCGACACCGAGGACCAATACCGCCGCGCCGAGGAGCCCTACGTGGGTCCGGCGCAGCTCTCGGCGCTCGTCTACGCCGGCTGGGACGACGACGCGCTCTACCTGGCCGTCGATGTCACGAAGCCGGACCTGTGTTTCCGGCCTGGCGATGCGCCGCCGCTGCGGCTCGACAACGAGCCCGACGACATTCACGCGGACGGCGTGCAGCTGTACCTGCGCGACTTGGACGGCGCGGCGACGATCGGGTATCTCGTGACCCCGGAGGCTGGGGACGGCCGCCGCGTACGAGTGCGCGGCGCGGGAGAGCCCCTGGGTGATCCGCAACGCGTGCGCGCCGCGTGGCAGCGGACCGACTCGGGATACCGTCTCACCATCGCGGTCCGCTGGCCGGAGTCTTTTCGCGCGCATTTCGGGGGTCGCATCGGGTTCGATCTGATCGTCAACGAGATGCTGCCGGGGCGGGAGCGGCGCGCCGGGCAGCTGGTGTGGAGCGGCGGGGGCGGGTGGGTGTGGCTGCAGGGCGATCGGCAGGAGCCGGAGCGGTTCGGGATTCTGGAGCTGGTCGGATGATCGTCGTCATTCTCCACGAGCCCCAGGATCTGGTCAACATCGCCCACGTCGTCCGGGCGATGAAGAACTTTGGCTTCAAGGACCTGCGGCTCGTCGCGCCGCGGGAGTATGATGCGTATCGGGTCGAGGGGATCGCGCACCAGACCGGCGACGTGCTGGCGCGCGTGCGGGTGTTCGAGCGCCTCGAGGAGGCCCTGGCGGACTGCGTCCACGTGGTCGGCTTCACGGCGCGCGGCCGCAGCGCCAAGCGCAACGTGCAGCGTCCCAGGGCGGCCGCGGCCGAGCTGCTCGCCACCGCCGAGGCCGGCCCCGTGGCGCTGCTGTTCGGGCGGGAGGACAAAGGGCTCTCCAACGAGGCGCTCGACCGCTGCCACCGCCTCGTGACGATCCCCACGACGCCCGACTACGCCAGCCTGAACCTCGGGCACGCGGTCGCGCTCACGCTCTACGAGCTGGCGTTGGCGGGCGGAGCGGAGGAGCAACCGTTCAAGACGCCGCGCCGGTCGGCGCCGCCGGCGACGGTGGAGGAGCTGGAGCTGTTGTTCGCGGACGTCGAACGCGCGCTCGCGGCGGTCGCCTTCTTCAAGACGCGCGACCGCGAGCAGATCATGCGCACGGTGCGCGAGATCGTGCATCGCGTGCCGTTGGACCAGCGGGAGGCGAAACTGCTCAGGGCGATGGCCATTGAGATCGGGAAATACGGTGAGCGACTCGCGGATCCCCGGGTTCACCTCGACCGGCAGTAAGCGCCCCGACGCGCTGTTCGGCGCGGCAGACGAGCCGGGCCTGCCGCGGCGGATGACGCGCGCCCGCGGGTGCCTGGTCTGGGACGCGGACGGGCGCGAGTACGTGGACTACGTGATGGCGCTCGGCGCCGTCGCGCTCGGCTATGGCCACCCCGAGGTGAACCGCGCTGCGCAGGCGGCGCTCGACGCCGGCGTCGTCGGCCCGCTGCCGCCCGTCCTCGAAGAGGAGCTGGCCGAGGCGTTGGCGCGGCGGATCCCGTGGCTCGAGCGGATGCGCTTCCTGAAGACCGGGGCCGAAGCGGTGGCGGCCGCGGTGCGCCTCGCGCGGGTCGCGACGGGGCGCGAGCTGGTGTTCGGCTGCGGATATCACGGCTGGCTCGACTGGTCCCAGGGGCGCGCGGAGGGTGTGCCTGCGGGCACGAGCGCCGCGTTCGCGGAGCTGCCCTTCAACGACGCCGCCCAGGCGCGAGGGATGATCCGCGACGCGGGGGACCGGCTCGCCGCCGTGGTCGTGGAGCCGCTGGTCGTGACCGAGCCGAGTCGCGAATGGCTCGAGACGCTGCGGGTCGAGACCCGGCGGGCGGGTGCGGTGCTGGTGTTCGACGAGATCAAGACCGCGTTCCGGCTCGCGCTGGGCGGGGCGGCCGAGCGCTGGGGCGTACTGCCGGACCTCGTGGTGCTCGGCAAGGCGCTCGCGAACGGGTTTCCGCTCGCGGTCGTGGGCGGCCGGGCGGACCTCATGGAGCACGCGCAGCGGACGTGGATCTCTTCGACGCTGGCGACGGAAGCGGTCGCGCTGGCGGCAGCCCGCGCGACGCTCGCGGTGTTCGAGCGCGACGACGTGTGCGCGCACCTGCAGCGGGTAGGCACGCGCCTGTTTCACGGCCTCCACCGGCTGCAGCGGGATCACCCGGAGCGGATCACGGGGGTGGGGGGGGTGGCCACGATGAGCTTCCTGCAGTTCACGAGCGAGGACGTGTCCCGCGCCGTGGCCGCCGGCTGCGCGCGGCGCGGGCTGCTGTTCAAGCGGACGGCGTACAACTTCGTGTCGCTGGCCCACGATGAGGACACCATCGACCAGACCCTGTCGATTCTGGGCGAGGTGCTGCGCGAAGCGTAGATTCCTGGTCACATGCTCATCGACGTCCACGCCCACTTCTTCCCCGAACACAGCGCCCGGGCCGACTGGCGCGAGTACAACGCCAGCCGCCTGCGCGCGGGCGAGCGCATCGGCATCACCGTGCACCTGAACTCGGTGCTCGGTACCTTCGGGCGCACCTCCCCGACGTACTTCCCCTCGCCCGCGGACGTCACCTACGGGAACGACTGGGCGTTCGCCTTGCAGCGCGAGCAGCCCGGTCGCGTGCGCACGTACGTGTGCGTGAACCCGAACTACCCCGAGCACGCGCTCGCCGAGATCGAGAACGCGCGCGCGGCCGGCGCCGTCGGCATCAAGCTCGCCGCCAGCCGCCGCGCTACCGATCCGCTGCTCGATCCCATCTGCGCCGCCGCCGCGCGGCACGGACTGCCGGTGCTCCACCACATCTGGCAGCACCGGCGCCGCGACTGGCCCGGTCAGGAGGCATCCGACGCCGCCGAGCTGTGCCACCTCGCGGTCCGGCATCCGACGGTGCACTTCATTCTCGCGCACATCGGCGGAGGCGGAGACTGGCTGCATTCGCTCGCCGTGCTGCCGCGGCACTGGAACGTGCTCGTGGATCTCTCCGGGAGCGGCGTCGACGGCGGCATGCTCGAGGCGTGTCTCGAAGCGGTCGGCGTCGAGCGGCTGCTGTGGGGGACCGACGTGACGATGGAAACGGGGTGGGCCAAACTGCGCTATCTCGAGCGCCTGCTGCCCACCGAGCAGCTCGAGCTGGTCCGCTGGAAGAACGCCGCCCGCATCTTCCCGCGCGGCAGCTTCCCCGACTGATGCGCCTCGACGTCAACGCGTTCCTCGGCGCCTACCCGTGGCGCCGCGTGCCGGGGACCTCGCCCGAGGCGCTGCTCGCCGCGATGGACCGCGTCGCCATCGACACCGCGTGGGTGACTCACCTGCCGAGCCTGTTCTGGCGCGATCCCACTGAGGGCAACGCCTGGCTGTACGAGCTGGCGGATGGGTACGAGCGCCTCGAGCCGGTGCCGTGCGTGCACCCGGCGCTCCCTCACTGGGAGGAGGTGCTCAGTGACGCGGCGACGCGCGGCGCCCCGGCGGTGCGCTGCGATCCGCATCACCTGGGCCTCGCCCCCGCGGGCGACGAGATGCGCGTGCTCGCCGCCGCGTGCGGAGCCGCGAAGCTGCCGCTCCTGATGGCGGTGCGGCTCGAGGACGGACGCCAGCGGCACCCCCACGACGTCGTGCCGGAGCTGGCGGCCGCCTCGGTGCGCGCGTTGCTGCGCAGCGATCCGGACGTGCGGCTGGTGGTTACGCACGCCGACCGCTCGTTCATCGAGGAAGTGCACTGGGGCTCGACGGCGGGCGAGCAGGCGCGGGTGTGGTGGGACATCGCGTGGGTGTGGGGGCCGCCCGAGGATCACCTCGCGCATCTCGTCGCCACGGTGGGCGCGGGGCGGTTCGTCTTCGGCACCGGACAGCCGCTGCGGATTCCGGAGAACGCGGTGGCGAAGCTCGATCTGCTGGACCTCACGAAAAACGACCGGGCCGCGATCGAATCCGGCAATGTCCTACAGGGGATCCTTGGATAGCCAAACGGTCCGACCGTCCGACCGTCCGACCGTCCAACGCCGTTTAGAATGGGGCCTCGTGCCCGCGGTGCCGGTGCCGTTTCGCAAAGCCGCGATCGCCGAAGACGCGCAGCGCGCCTATGCGGCGTGGATGGCGACGCAGCCGGTCGCGGGCGTGGCGGTCTGGGCGCACACGGGACGCGGCCCCCACCTCTCGGCGGAGCAGCGCGGGGTGGTGCTGGCCGCGTGGCGCGGCGCGCTGACGGACAAGCTCGTCGTCGCCGGCGCCAGTTCGGTGGAGATGGCGCGCGAAGCCCGGGCGGGCGGTGCCGATGCGCTGCTGGCGTTCCCGCGGCGGGCGGACGCCGTCGCGTACCACGAGGCGCTCAGTGCCGAGCTGCCCGCCGTCGCGTTCTATCTCTATGAGGCCGCCGGCGGCGTGCCGTACGACGACGCCACCCTGCACGCGATCCTCAGTCTGCCGAATGTGATCGGCATCAAGGTCGCCACGCTGGACTCGGTCGTGACTTTTCAGCGCATCGCCGCCGTGGTGCGGGAGCATCCCGACCGGCTGCTGATCACCGGCGAGGACCGCTTCCTCGGCTACTCTATCATGATGGGCGCGCGCGGAGTCCTGATCGGGATGGGGTCGGCGCTCACCGATCTGCAGGCGCGGCTGCTCGCCGCTTGGCGCGACCGCGACTACCCGACGTTTCTTCGCTTGACGCATCTGCTCGACGCCTTCGGCTCGACGACTTTCGCGGCTCCCGTGGAGGGCTATGTGCGCCGGATGTTATGGGCGCTGGCCGCCGATGGCGTGATTCCCGAGGACGCCTGCGACGATCCCTGGGGGCCACCGCTGCCGGCGGCCGAGCGCGAGGCCGTCCGCCGCGCCGTCCGCGATGCGCGCGCAGCTCGCGCGTGACTTCGAGCGCTTCGGGCGCTCGCTGCCGCGCGACTTCGCCGCCCACGTCCACGAGACCTACCGCATCGACCTCTCCGCGCACTACCTCGGCGAGCTGTTGCCGCACCCCGTCGGCAAGGGGTCGGGGCAGCTGTCGCTGAACACGAAGCAGCTGGAGGAGGACGCCGACGCTGGGTTGGCGTTCGTGATCTTGAAGACGGTCATCGCCCAGGACGAGGCGGGCGCCCAAACGATGGCGGCCTGGGCGATCCACGAGACGAAGATGAAAGTCGAGCAGCGCCGCGCCGCGAGCGGGGCCGGCGGCTGGACGGTGACGTGGAAGGGCCGGGGATGGGATCGATCGTTCGACGAGTATTTGAGTCTCGTGCGCGCCGGGCGGGATCTGGCGCGCGCGGGCCGCCTGCTGGCCGTGCCCTCGGTGAAGTACCACCTGCCGCGACTGCATGAGCCGTTCCGGGACGGGGAGTATCGCTTTACCACGCAGGCGCTCGCCACGGCGTGGGGCACCGGGCCGCTGCTCGTCGAAAAGGACTTCTCCCCGACGCTCGCCGGCGACGCCCTCGCCGACGACCGCGTTCAGATCTTGCGCTGGCTGCGCGAGGTCCCCAGCCAGATCCGCGCGCATGCCCCGGTGCGCCTGGCGCTGAAGCTCATGAACGCCCGCTTCGACGATGCCTTCCAGGTCGAGATGCTGCAGGCCGCGAGCGGAGCCGACTCGCTCGTCGTGTTCAACCGGCTCTTCGATGAGCGGCTGGGCGTGGCCTACGGGGGTTGGGATTTGAGCGACCGGAACCTGCGGGTATTGGACACCCCGGGCTTGCGCCCGGGGTTGGTGATGCCGGAGCTCTGCGGTACGGGCAATATCCATTCCGGCCGCATGATCATTGAATACGCCCGGCGTGGCTGCTCGTCGGTCCAGCTCCACACGTTCTTGCAGCTGCCCCTGGGCGAATACCCGGCCGTCAACGGGTCGCGCACCCAGCGCGCGCTTCACAAACTGATCTTCGACCCCGCCGACGGCCTGATCGCCGGGCTCTTGGAGCTCGAGGATCGGGGCGCCCTGGAACGTCGCAGCGGGGAGTTGCACTTTCTCGATCTTGTGCCCGATGCGTATCGCCCGCGCTGAGCTGCTCGAGCTGACGCTGCCGCTGCTCGAGCCGTTCGTGATCTCGGGCGGGGCGATGACGGAGCGTCGCTCGCTCGTCGTCGTGCTCCACGATGAAGACGGGCGGACCGGGTTCGGGGAATCGCCGCCATTCGAGCTGCCGTTCTACTCGGAGGAGACGCTCGCGGGGGCTACCGAGCTCGTGCGGCGCGTCCTCATCCCGCGCGTCGTGGGTCGGGAGTTCGCCGCGCCCGAGGAGGTGGACGCGACGCTCCGCGAGGGGGTGCGCGGCAATCCGTTCGCGCGCGCGGGCGTCGAGACCGCCGCGTGGGACCTGGAAGCGGCTCGGCGCAACGTGGGACTGGCCCAGCTCCTCGCCGAGCGACTCGGCGTGCGGGCGACGGCGAGCGTGCCTTGCGGTGTGGCGCTGGGGATCCCCAAAGACCGGCACCCGGCCACGCTCACGCGCCAGGTGTACGACGCGCTCACTCAGGGCTACCGGCGGGTCAAGATCAAGGTGGCGCCGGGGTGGGACGAGGCCGCCGTGGGAGCGGCCCGCCAGGGGATGGCGGGGATGGACGTCCCGCTCACCATCGACGCCAACGGGGCCTACGACTGGCCCGTTCACGAGCGCAACCTGCGGCTGCTCGACGAGGCGGGGCTGCTGTACATCGAACAACCGCTCGCGCCCGACGAGCTGGTCGGACACGCGCGGCTGGGTCGGGCGTTGAAGACTCCCATCTGCCTCGACGAGACCGTAAAGAGCGTCGCGTGGGCGCGACAGATCGCCGAGCTGGATGGGCCGAAGATCTGGAACATCAAAGTGCATCGTGTCGGCGGTCTGACCGAGGTTTGCCGGATCTACCGTGTGGCGGAGGAGTATGGGGCCGAGTTGTGGGCAGGCACGATGCCCGAGTCGGGCCTCGGCTCCCAGGCGGCGCTGGCGGTCGCGGCGTTGCCGCGGTGCGTGTACCCTTCGGACTTGGAGCCCAGCGCGCGGTGGTATGGCCGCGACGTCGACGTCATCAAATTGACGATGGGCAAAGACGGCCGCATGGCGGTGCCGGGGCAGTGCATCGGCCGCCTGCTCGACCGCGGCAGATTCCAGGCATCCACGCGAGCGATTGAGATTTGAGAATCGAGCCGTCATTCGGTCCCGTGGGCTGAAGCCCCGGCTCGGCGGAAACATGGCGTCAGCCCGGCCTTCAGGCCGAGGGGGCACCACGAGACGCCATGAGCGCGATCTGCCGCACGACTACTTGGCTGGTAGCTGCACTCGCAGCGTTGGGGTGCCTCGACCCGTTCGCCCCACCGTCGGGAACCTACCGATTCACGCCGCCCGCGGAGTATCAGGTGTTGTGGGCCTCGGTCGAAGCCTGCTCCGGACTGCGCGGCGAGTTTGCGCGGGTCCACTGGTTCCTCGTGCCCGGACGGGTGATTCGCTTTGGGAATGAGAACCTGAACGGTGTATGGAAGTCGCCGCACAGCATCTACCTCACCGAGACGGCGGCTGTCGACAGCGCTGGAGGTTATTTCACCGTGCGACACGAGATGCTGCACGATCTGATCGGGCACCCCGGGCATCCGCCCGTGTTCGCCACCTGCCACCTGCTTCGTTTCTGACCGCCGTGCCCTTGACGTTCCTGCCTGGGCGCGCAAACTCCTAGCCTCCAAGAGCTGAACCGTCCTCGAGGGCTGAAGCCTCGGCTCGGCGGAAACATGGCGTCAGCCCGGCCTTCAGGCCGAGGGAACGGGACACGCACGGAGCACAGGATCGAACCGGGAGAAAGCTCGTGACCAGCTCATGCCGCGCAGTGACGATCGCCGTTGGATTGGGCTTCGCGTCTGCATCGATGCATCTCGCCGCCCAGCAAATCGATCCCGCGCGCTTCGCCGCCCTGCGCTGGCGCTCCATCGGGCCGTTCCGCGGCGGCCGCACGGTGGCCGCCGCGGGAGTCCCGGGCCATCCCGGTCTCTTCTACATCGGGGTGAACAACGGCGGCGTCTGGCAGTCCACCGACTACGGCCGCGTTTGGACGCCGATCTTCGACGAGCAACCCACCGGCTCGATCGGCGCGCTGGCCGTCGCTCCCTCCGACCCGAACGTGATCTACGTCGGCAGCGGGGAAGGGCTGCAGCGCCCCGACCTCTCCGTCGGGGATGGCATCTACAAGACCACCGACGGCGGCCGCACCTGGCTTCACCTGGGACTGCGCGAGGGCCAGCAGATCCCCGCCATCCTCGTGGACCCTAGGGATCCCAACCGCGTGTTTGTCGCGGTGCTCGGCCACCCGTATGGGCCGAACCCCGAGCGCGGCATCTACCGCTCCACCGACGGCGGGGCGACGTGGCTGCAGGTGCTCGCCAAGGACGAGAACACGGGTGGGATGGATCTCGCCTTCGATCCGGTCGACCCCACCACCGTCTACGCGGTGCTGTGGGCGGCGCGCCAGGCGCCGTGGGAGATCGGCAGCTCGTGGACGCTGTCGGCCAACAACGGGCTGTACAAGTCCACCGACGGCGGCTCGACGTGGCGCCAGCTCACCACCGGGCTGCCCGGGGCGCAGGATAATCTGGGGCGGATCGGCCTCGCCGTCGCGCCCAGCGACGGCAAGCGCCTCTACGCGGTGGTCGGCGCGCGCAACGGCGGGATCTATCGCTCCGACGACGCCGGGGAATCGTGGCGGCGCGTCAACGCGGACCCGCGCCTCTGGGGTCGCGACGGCGACTTCAACGAGGTGAAGGTCGACCCTCGGAACCCGGACGTCCTGTACGTCGCCAACGTGGTGACGTGGAAGTCCACCGACGGCGGCCAGACGTTCGCGGCATTCCGGGGAGCCCCCGGCGGCGACGACTACCACCGCATCTGGATCGATCCGGGCGACTCACGCGTCATCCTCATCGCCAGCGATCAGGGCGCGATCGTCACCGTCAACGGCGGCGCGTCGTGGAGCTCCTGGTACAACCAGCCGACCGCGCAGTTTTATCACGTCGCGACGGACAACCGCTTCCCCTACTGGGTGTACGGCGGGCAGCAGGAGTCGGGCTCAGCCGGCGTGGCGAGCCGCGGCAACGACGGGCAGATCACCGTCCGCGAATGGCACCCGGTGGGCGCCGAGGAGTACGGCTACGTCGCGCCGGACCCGCTGCACGCCAACCTGATCTACGGCGGCAAGCTGACGCGGTTCGACTGGAATACCGGTGACGTCCAGGACGTGGCGCCCGATCCGGTGCGCTCGGGGCAGTACCGCTTCGTGCGCACCATGCCCGTGCTGTTCTCGCCGGTGGACCCGCGCGTCCTCTATTTCGCGGGCAACGTCGTTTTCAAGACGGTGGACGGCGGCCGGCATTGGCAGGTGATCAGCCCGGACCTGACGCGCGCGACGTACGAAGTGCCCGGCAGTCTCGGCGCCTTCACCGCGCTGGACCCCGAGCACGGCCAGCACCGCGGCGTCGTGTACACGATCGCCCCCTCGTTCCGGCGCCTCAACCTCCTCTGGGCCGGAACCGACGACGGCCTGATCTGGGTGACGCACAACGGCGGGCGCACCTGGACGAACGTGACGCCGGACGCGCTCACCCCGTGGAGCAAGGTGTCGCTGATGGAGGCGTCCCACGTCGACACGCTGGAAGCCTACGCGGCGATCAACCGCTTCCGCCTCGACGATGTGCGTCCCCACATCTATCGCACCAAAGACGGGGGAAAGACGTGGAGAGAAATCGTTGAGGGGATCCCATCGAATGAAGTCGTCAATGTCGTCCGGGAAGATCCCGTGCGCCGCGGGCTGCTGTTCGCCGGTACCGAGCGCAGCGTGTACGTCTCCTTCGACGACGGCGCGCACTGGCAGCCGCTGCGCCTCAACCTGCCGGCGTCGTCGGTGCGCGACCTGGTGATCCACGGGACCGATCTCGTGGTCGGCACGCACGGGCGCGGGTTCTGGATCCTCGACGACCTGTCGCCGCTGCGGCAGCTCGTCGGCCGATCGGCGAAGGCGGACGTCGTGCTGTTCCGCCCCGGGGTCGCCTACCGCATGCGCTGGAACCAGAACACCGACACGCCGCTCCCGCCCGACGAGCCCGTGGCGCCCAACCCGCCCGACGGGGCGATCCTCTACTACTTCCTCGGCTCCACACCGACGGGGCCAATCACGCTCGAGGTGCGCGATGTCGCGGGTCGCGTCGTGCGACGCTTCGCCAGCGACGACATCCCGGAGCCGCCCGACTCGACGGCCAACATCCCGCCGTTCTGGATCCGACCTGCCCAGACCCTGTCGGCCGAGATGGGGATGCACCGCTTTGTGTGGGACCTGCGCGGGCCACCGCCCGCAGCGACGCAGCGCGGCTATCCCATCGCCGCCGTGTACCGGGATACGCCGCGCGAGCCGCGCGGGCCGATCGTCGTCCCCGGGCGCTACACGGTGCGGCTCACGGTCGGCGGGCGCACGGCCCTGGAGACGGTGACGGTGCGGATGGATCCGCGCGTCACGACGCCGCCGGCCGGTCTCGGACAGCAGCACGCGCTCGCCCTGCAGCTGGCCGCCGCGATGCGCGAGGACTCGACGCTGCTCGCGCAGCTGCGGGCGCTGCGGGCCCGTCTCAAGGACCAGCACGATCAGGCAGGGTCGGGCGCGCGAGCGGACTCACTCGCCGCGCTGGACCAGCGGGCGGATTCTCTCGAGTCTGGCGGGGGCCGGGGCCAAGCCGGCTTCGCGCGCCTGGCGGGGCAGCTGGCCGGCCTCTACGGCGTGGTCGAGGAGACCGACGCCACCCCCACGTCGCAGGCGGTGCTGGGCGACGCAGAGCTGCAACGCGCCCTGGCGCGCCTGCGGCCCCGCTGGACGGCGCTGGAGCGGGCGGCCGCGCGGGTCCTGCGGTAACCCCGGGTCTTGACCCGTGCCGTAGGTTAGGTGGGCGAACATGCCGACGAACAGCAAGCCTTCGGCCCAGTATTGGGCCACGAACCTCTACCTGGACCCGCGCCTGCGGCCCAAGGTGGACGCCCCGCTGCGCGATCTCGCGCCGCGGGCGGCCGGTCGCTTCAAGCGGGCGCGCGAAGGTCTCCGGGCGCTGAAGCACGTCACCGAGCAGGTCGTCTACCTCGGCACCACCTGGAAGTGGGTGTGGATGTACGAGGTGGGCGGGCGCAAGCTCGGGTTCCTGCATCCCATGGAATCGGGCGCGAGCGGGACGTTCGTGCTGACCGGGGCCGAGGAGCAGGAGCTGGTGCCGGCGAACGGGCTGCCCCGGGCCATCAAGCAGGCGGTGCGGGACGGTGTGCTGGCCGAGGGGCTGCGCTGGTGCTGGCTCAGTTTCGGCGACCTGGACACCGTGGATGCGTTCGTGGACGTCGTCCGGATGAAACATTACTTCCTGGCGCGACCCGAATGAGGTGATCGCGCCCTTGTGCGGGATTCCTTGCCGGCGATACATTGCGGCGCCCGCACGCCGTTACGCAGCAGCATCGCACAATCACACGTTTTCGAATTCGCCATCGAGGCTATCGCGTTGATGACGAAGCGTGAGTGGTGCATATGGGGGGGAGGGATCGCGGTGCTCTTGCTCGTGCGCCCGGCGATGGCGCAGGGCGGGCCCGCCGCGACGTCCTTCAAAGCTCCCGTCATCAGCGACACCGGCGCCCTCAAGGGCCCGCGCCAGCCGATCTTCTTCCGCCACGACATCCACGCCGGTCAGGACCGCATCCCCTGCATGTACTGCCACTACACGGCGGCGGTCTCCAGCGAGCCCGGGATTCCGCCGGTGCAGACCTGCATCGGTTGTCATCAGATCATCAGCGGCACCACCGACAGCCACCGCGCCGAGATCACCAAGGTGCGGAGCGCGTGGCGCGACAAGAAGCCCCCCGAGTGGATCCGCATCTACGCGGTGCCTGACTTCGTGCATTTCCCGCACATGCGCCATATCAAAGTGCTCGGCACGGACGCGGCCGCGTGCGCCAACTGCCACGGCGACGTCGCCCGGCAGCCGCAGATTTCCCAGGTGTCGACCCTCAAAATGGGCTGGTGCATTCGGTGCCACGTGGAGCGCAAGGTGACGCGCGACTGTACGGCGTGCCATTTCTAAGGATGGCGGCGGAGACGCTATGACCGACGGGATGAACCGCAGGCGCTTCCTCAAGATCCTCGGTGTGACAGGGGGCGGCGCCGCCGCCCTCTCCGGCTGTGGCATCGGTCCCGAGCCGACGCAGAAGCTGATCCCCTACCTCGTCGCGCCCGACGATCAGATCCCCGGCGTCGCCACCTGGTACGCGACGACCTGCCGCGAATGCGCCGCGGGCTGCGGTCTCCGCGCCCGCGTCCGCGAGGGCCGCGTCGTCAAGCTCGAAGGCAACCCCGACTCGCCCATCAACCACGGGCGGCTCTGCGCCCGCGGCCAGGCCGGTCTCCAGGGGCTGTACAACCCCGACCGGTTCCCGAGCCCGCAGGTGCGGGGGGCGGGCGGCCGACTGGAGGAGACCACCTGGGAGAAGGCGATCCAGCTCCTGTCGCAGAAGGTGGCCGACGCGCGCGGGAAGGGCATCGTCTTCGTGACCGGGCAGGAGACCGGGGCGTTCGCCGGCCTCGTGGACGAGTGGATGCGGGCCGTCGGCGGCCGCCGCGTGGCGTTCGAGCCGTTCGCGCTCGAGGCGCTGCGCGAGGGCAACCGACTGGCGTTCGGGACGAGCGCCGTCCCGCACTATGACTTCGCCGCCGCCAAGTACATCATTTCGTTCGGCGCCGATTTCATGGAGACCTGGCTGTCCCCGGTCGAGTTCCAGAACGCGTTCACGCGCGCGCACGCGTTCGCGGCGGGCGCGGACAGCACGATGGCGAAGTACGTGTACGTGGGGCCGCGGCTCTCCCTCACGGGCCTCTCCGCGGACGAGTGGATCGCCACGCGCGCCGGGGCCGAGGGACTGCTGGCGTTCTCGATGGCGCAAGTGATCCTGTCCCGGCGCCTCGCGCCGTCGCCGCCCGACGCGGCGCGCCTGCGCACCGAGCTGGATGGGTTCGCGCCGTCGCGGGTCGAGACCCTCGTCGGCGTCGATGCCAAGACGATCGAGCGCCTGGCCCGGGAATTCGCCGCCTCTGGCGGCGGGCTGGCCGTGGCAGGCGGGGTGGCCGCCCAGTACGCCGGCAGCCGAGG
>WNGI01001144.1_pt1 | contig 24038 bp, 24 predicted proteins | sample 5400621 | NCBI WGS metagenome assembly WNGI01 (sample SAMN13153374, study PRJNA577476) | soil metagenome | isolation source: 20 cm soil or saprolite under Garry oak tree replicate 1 | place: USA:California | collected 2016-06-15 | reverse complement strand
CGGTCCAGCCGGTCGCGGCGTCGAGCCCCATATCAGTGGCCGGCACGTTCTTCTTCGTGGCGGCGCCGGTGCCGTCTGGTTTCCGCATGGCCGATGGCAACGCGTTCGTCACCCTCTCTTTCCCGGCGGGAGTGGTGACAGGTAATATCACCGGCAACTTCACCGAACAGCTCCACATCGTGACCCATCCCGACGGCTCCCAGAACCTCCAGGGGAATGCCACTTGCACATGTGCCGTAGGCGGTCGAACGGGAACTCTCGTCTTCGACAACATCGCCGGAACGACTAACACCTCGGGAGTGTCGGAAGCGCATTTCGTCCTCTCCGGGTCGGGCGGGCTGGCTGACTTGCACGGTCAGGGGACAGCCATCGTCTCCACAACGCCGCAGGGCCCGTTCGGCGTCTACACGGCGCAGTACTCGTTCGGCTAATAGATCCACCGTCGACCCCAGGGCCTCGGCCCTGGGGTCACCACCGACGGCGCGCAACTCCATTGAGCCGCGCTCGAAAATTCGGCCTTCCTGGCGAGAAACGAGCCTATATGTGTTGGACGAGACGCTCGCCAGGCGTGCGGATTCACGGGTTGAAGGGCGTCAGGTTGGTATAGCCCCGGCGGGATTCGGGGCGACACCTAAGAAACCTCGGATCGTCTTCTGCTGACTTCGATCTCCGGCCGCCAGTCCTACAAATAGCGCGATCGCGCGATTCCCAATGCTTTGTGGAGGCGCAGACTCTCATCAAGGAGCGAGCCTATGGCAGCGGAAGGAGGGCTAAAGCCATGCTGAGAACAACCTTCACTGAGCTAGTCGGCGTCGAGGCGCCGATTCAGATGTCAGGCATGGGCTCGGTTGGCGGGCCCGAACTGGCAGCAGCAGTGTCGCAGGCTGGCGGCCTGGGCACGAACACGGTCGCCGGGCTGACTCCTAACGAGGTGGAGGCACGCGTGGACCTCATCCGCACCCAGACCAAGAAGCCCTTCGCCCTTAACTTCCTGATCCCGGTCGTCGATACGGAGGCCGTCAAGGCTGCCGCCCGAGCCTGCCGGGTGGTCGATTTCTTCTGGGGCCGGCCCGACGCCGAGCTGGTGCGTATCGCACATGCCGGGGGTGCTCTGGTCAGCTGGCAGACGGGGTCGCTCGAAGAGGCGGTCGCGGCCGAGGCCGCCGGCTGCGATTTCCTCATCGCCCAAGGCATCGAGGCCGGCGGCCATATCCGCGGCCAGCTGGGTGTGCTCCAGCTTCTGACCGAGGTTGTAGAAGCTGTGAAAGTTCCGGTGCTGGCGGCAGGCGGGATCGGCAACGCACGGGCGCTGGCGGGCGTGATCGCCGCGGGCGCCGCGGGGGCACGGATCGGGACGCGGTTCCTCGCTGCCGAGGAAACCAATGCGCATCCGGATTACGTGAAGGCGCTAATCGCGGCACGCGCAGAGGACAGCGTCCGCACGAACCGGTTCCACGTCGACTGCCCACTCTGCCCTTCCACACACGGCGTACTGCGATCGGCGATCGAGAGGGCTGAGGCCTTGCAGACCGAGACCGCAGGCGATTGGCCGGGAGTGCGGCCAATTCCCCGCTTCGCGGGCGCGCCGCCCAATCGCAGCTTCGTGGGAACCATCGCCGCGATGGCGTGCTACGCGGGCCAGTCAGTGGGCGACGTCAAGAAGGTCGAGCCGGCAGCGAAGATCGTCCACGAGCTGGTCGAGGGCGCAGAGGCTATCCTGCTGGGGACGAAGTCTCAGATGAGCCCAGCCTGAGACCCGTCACGCGTCGACCAGTGTGAGAGCCGCTCCGATCAATTGCGGCGACCCGCAGCCGAACAATCATTGCCGTCGCCACTGCGCTCGCACTGGGTGCTGGATGTTAGTCATGGTGGCGACGAAATAGCCCCGGCGGGATTCGAACCCGCGATCTCAGCCTCGCCGGGCGCGCGCAGGGCGCACATTCAGGGGCCATGAAGTTGGTAGCCCCGGCGGGATTCGAACCCGCGATCTCAGCCTCGCCGGGCGCGCGCAGGGCGCACATTCAGGGGCCATGAAGTTGGTAGCCCCGGCGGGATTCGAACCCGCGATCTCAGCCTTGAGAGGGCTGCGTCCTAGGCCACTAGACGACGGGGCCGCTGTTGGTGGGCGGCGTTGGGGTTGAACCAACGACCTCTTGCGTGTGAGGCAAGCGCTCTCCCACTGAGCTAGCCGCCCATGGGAGGCTTCATTCTACCCACCCTCGTACGATGCTCACCGGGATGGAAACGCCTCTTACTGAGCGCCACTGCATCGTCTGCACCCCCGGCACCCCCACCCTCCCGCCCGCCGAAATCGACCGCCTCCTCCAGCAGCTGTCGGGCTGGAGCATCGTCGAGCCCGACGGTCACCTCGTGCTCACCAAGGCGTTCAGGTTCAAGGGCTTCATGCCCGGCGTCGACCTGATCAACCGGATCGCGCCCATCGCCGAGGCCGAGGGCCACCACCCCGACCTGCACCTCAGCTATGGCTCGCTGAAGGTCGAGCTCTGGACCCACGCCGCGGGAGGGCTGACCGAAAACGACTTCGTGCTGGCGGCCAAGATCGACCAGATCGACCAGATCGACTAGACCGAGCAATCCTGGGCGCGTTTCACAGGTTCTTAACTGGGCTTCCGTCGGTTTGTCGGCAGTTTCCGGATACAGTCTTCCGGCTTGATGCACTTCATCATTTGCTGGGCGCTCCACCAAAAGGAGCGCGAGGTGCTGCTGAGGGGGATCCTCCCCTGGGGGATCGACGCGGTCGTGTTCTGCTGGCGTTGCGACCGCATGCGCGGACGGGCGGTCCGAGTCCTCCAGATGACACCTCAGGGCCTCCACGCCTGCAGCGCCCACTCACCTCTCTAGAACCACCGCCGGGTAGTACGCCTCCAGCGTCGTCAGCCGCGGAAACTCCTGCGCCGCCTGGTCGCGCAGGGCGAGGTCGACCCCCCAGCTCACGACCACGACCGCGTCGCAGTCCTTCAGCTGTTCCGGCCGGGTGACCACGGTGAACTCGCTCGTGTACCCCGACAGCACCTGCTCGTCGCTGTGGATCACGCACGCGCGCTGGCCCGAGGCGTGGATGCGCTCCACCGCGGCTGCGGCCTGAGGCAAAGCCAGCGGGTCCTGGGTGTAACCAGACGCCTGACTGAGTACGGCCGCGGCCGCTCCTAGCGCCACCACCGGGCCCAGCACCCACCAGCGGGCGATCGCGGCCGCCATCAGGTAGGCGCAGGCCGGGACCAGGAAGACGAAGAAACGCGGGTACAGGAACGCCGGCCGGAGGACGAGCCAGAGGACCAGCACCACCGCCGCAAGCACTGCCAGGGTCGCCCACAGCCAGGCTTGACGGCGCTGAAGCCACAGGCCGAGCCCGGCGCTTGACAGCCACAGCCCCACCGGCAGCAGCACCGGCGCGCCGACCAGGAACAAGACCAGGTCGCGGGGGAAGGTCGGGTAGAACAGCGGCGCCGGCAGGCCGTGCTGCGTGAGCTCGGTGACCTGGATCGTGGCGTTGGCCGCGACACCGACCAGGGCGGCGCCGATCCACGCGGGAGCAAGCTGCAAGAGCTCGGCTCGCGACCGGCGAGTGAGCATCCAAGCGACGTGGCAGAGCAGCACCACCCCGGCGAAGAGCTGGGCGGCGATGGCCAGGCCCATGACCAGGGCATACGCAACAAGGCGGCGCCCCTCCGGCGCGGCCCCTCCGGCCCTCCGGACCACCTCCCCATGAATGGGGAGGAGCAACGTCGCCACGACTGAGCCCAGCGCCGCCAGGCTGTAGCCGCGGAGGTCGCGGCTGTTGTCGACGAAAAGCGGATCGGTGGCGATGTAGAGCCCGGCGCAGAATCCCGCCAGCAGCCCGAAGCGGCGTGCCAGCGCCGCCGTGGCGACCCCGACGGTTGCGCCCGCGGCCAGGGCCGGGACCAGCCTGTACACCGCCTCGCTGCGCGTGCCGGTCGCCGAAAAGATGACGTGGCTGATGAACGACACCAGGACGTGGTCGTTGGTCGCGACCTGCGTCACCGGGATGGTTGGGATCACGGAACGATAGGCGAACGCATCCCACAGCGATGGCGTGGCGATGAAGTTGGCGAAGCTGGCCGCGGCGTCGTAACCGAAGGAGCGGTTGGATCCGATCATGTAGACGGCGAAGGTGGCGACGCCGAGAAGGGTGCCGGCGAGTGCGGCCCGGTTAGACGACGGCCCCATCCCCCGGCTTCGCCGGGTACTTCCCCGCAAGCGGGGAAGACATGGCTTCTTCCGGCAACATTTCGACGTCTTCCCCCGTGTAGGCGGCGGCCTGCATGCGGAAGAGCCTCGCATAGCGGCCACCGAGACGCATCAGCTCTTCGTGCGTGCCTTCTTCGACGAGGCGACCGTGGTCGAGGAAGATGATCCGGTCGGCGCGGCGCACGGTCGAGAAGCGGTGCGAGATGTAGACGGCAGTGCGGCCATGCGTCAGCGAACGGAGCCGCTCGAACAGGTCGTACTCGGCCTGCGCGTCGAGGGCTGACGTCGGCTCGTCGAGCAGGAGGATGCGAGCGTCCTCGCGCATGAACGCACGCGCCAGCGCGACCTTCTGCCACTCGCCTCCCGACAGGTTCACGCCGGCGTCAAACCACTTGCCGAGCGCGGTGTCGTAGCCGGCGGGAAGGTTCGCGATGAGCTCGTCGGAGCCGGCCTGCTTGCTGGCGCTGACGACCGCATCGCGGTCGGCGATCTCGGGCACGTTGCCCAGGCCGATGTTCTCGGAGGCGGTGGCCTGGTAATCGACGTAGTCCTGGAACATGGCGCCGATCTGGCGGCGGAGCTGGGCAGGCTCGAAGTCGCGGATGTCGACCCCGTCGATCAGGATCCTGCCCTCGAGCGGGTCGTAGAGGCGGCAGATGAGCTTGAACAAGGTGGTCTTCCCCGCTCCGTTGCGGCCGACGACCGCCAGCGTCTCGCCTGCCTCGACCGTGAACGAGAGCTCGGTGAGCGCCTGGTTCTCGGATCCCGGGTACGCGAAGCTGACGTTCTCGAAGCGGATCTCGCCGCGCAGCGGCTGCGGCACCGGCTCTGGTTCCGCGGCCACTGGCATCGACGGCTGCTTCGCCATCAGCTCGACGAGATTGTTGAGGTAGAGGTTGTGCTCGTACATGCCCGAGAATCCGCTCAGAACGCTCTGGATGGAGTTCTGTACCTGCACCGCCGCCTGCGTGTAAGCAGTCAGGCTCCCCAGCGACATCCGGCCCGCGATCGCTTGCACCGCGATGTAGAGGTAGGTGATCGACGTGACGATGGTGCTCAGGTTGCCCAACACGAAACCGGTCATATAGCGCCGGACCAGCTGCGATCGCTGGCTTTCGTAGAAGGCGTTGGCGATCAGGCGATAGCGCTCGATGAAGTACTCGCCGAGGCCGAAGAGCTTGACCTCCTTGGCGAACGAATCCGTGGTGACGAGCGAGACCATGTACTGCATGCGGCGAAGGAGCCGGGATCCCCAGCGCGCAATGTTGTAACCGCGCCAGCCGTAACGGGTGTCGGCGATGAAGGCCGGAATCGGTGAGATCAGAACGACCACGGCCAGGACCCAGCTGACTCCGAAGAGCAGGACGATCATGGTCGCCAGCGTGAGGATGGTCTGGAGGAGGCCGAATGCCGTGGCGATCATCAGCACCGGCCGGTTGATGGAATCGTTTTGCGCTCGCCGCAGCAGGTCGTACGAGGCGGGGTCTTCGTAAAAAGGAAGGTCGAGCGACGCGGCTTTCTCCATGACCATGAGCTGGATGCGCATGGACACCGAGTTCTGGAGCAGCTGCTGCGTGATGTTGCGCAGGGTGTTGAGCAGCGCGCTTACAACGAACACCACGAACTGCAGCGCGGCCAGGAAAACGATCATCTGCACCGCGGTCAAGGTCGGGCCGGGGAGCCACGGCACGCCGAGGCTGGAAAAGACGACCCGGTCGGGCTGGTGGAACTGATGGATGGCGATACCCGCCACGACCGCGTTGGTCAGCATCAGCGTGATCCCGACGGAAATGGTGGGGATGACACCCGCGATGGCCGTGGTGGCAAACAGGCCGATCGTGATGGGGCGACTCGCCTCCCAGACCAGTCGGAGCACCTGAGGCAGCGCCGCGGTCGTGCCGGTGACCGACTGTTTGAGGCTTTCCCACCGTCCCCGGAGGTCTTTGGGCCCTTCGGGCTGCTGCGGCGGCTCGAGCGTCGGATCGCCGGTCAGGCCGCTGTTGGCAGGGCCGCTCTCAGGCTTGCGCCGGCCCCGGCCCCAACCTCCCCACCAGATCACCGGCCCATGCGAGCCGGGCGGCATCATTCCCATGTGAAAGGGAGCTTACGTGAGGCTATTGGCAAGGCCACGCCCCCACCCGGCGGCTGCGCCGCCGACCTCCCCGGCTAGCGGGGAGGTGAAGTGCTTGACAGACCATCTCTTACAGTGTAATCATGTAATGGATGGATGAGAAAGAGCTCGGTTCGATCAAGGGTTGGTTTGCCGGAAGGCTCCCGGACGGCTGGTTCGCGGGGGTGGAGGTCGCCGTCGAAGACGACCAGATCGTGGTCATCGGCACGCTGCCCGAGACCAATCTCGGCTCGACGCCCGAGGAGAAGGAAGGCGCCGCAGCCGGACGCATCGCTCGTTTCCGCGAGGAGACGCGCGGCCAGCGGATCGGCATCGCCCAGGAGGCCGAGGAGCGCTTCAAGAAATACATCACGTGGGGCGCCAAGCTCGACGGCGTGACCAAGCGCTTCAACCCCGGAGGCGGCGGTCGCGGCGGCGATGACCGGCGGAGCGTGATGATCCGGCGCTGGATGCGTCGGCACCGCGGACGGCGCGAGCAGCGAGCCGAGAGGCAGTCGCAAGTCTTTTAGGCCTCGCTCGCGGCTGAATACATGCTGCCGAGCCAGCGGCTCGGGACGGTCCGCAGGAGCCTTGTGTTCTTGAAGCCGGCCTGAGCCGCCATCCCCTCCCACTGCTCGTAGGTGAAGGGATGCGGCACCCACGGGTTGCCGCGGTCGGTTCCGTACTCGACGATGATCAACCTGCCGCCCGGGCGAAGCATGGCGTGCACGGCCCTCAAGACCGGCCCCTTGTCGGGGACGAAGTGCAAAGAGTTCGCCATCAGAACTCCGTCCAGGTCCCCAAGATCCAACGGCCTGGTGAAGTCGGCGACGCGCACGTCGATCGGGCCCTGGATCGAACGCACGGCGCTTGCGTCCTTGTCGATGGCGGTGATGTGGGCATCGGGCCCAAGTAGATCGGCGAGCGCGGAGGTGAAGGCGCCTTCTCCCGCACCCAGGTCGGCCCAGCGGCCGCCCCGCCCCCCTACCCCATCCCTAATGAGTGCTACGAGATCGGCGTGTCTCAACTTCTTCCCGAACTCTCGGCGCGACGTCCGATATGAAGCTCCGCATCTCGTCGGGGTCGTCGGTGACGAGGAACGTGTCCATCCCGTAGTCGACCACGAGCGAGACAAGCGTTGGGGCGTCGAACTGTCCGGCGTTCAACACGCGCCGGATCGAACGCGGGTCGCGACCCGCCGCGATCGCAGCTTCATCGATGCGCCGGTTGCCCTCCAGGAGGTCGGCCTCTTTGACGTAGCCGTACGACGGCACCCAACCGTCACCCAGCCGGCCGATGATCGAAAGCATCCTGGGCTTGTAGGCGCCGAGCCAGATGCCGATCGGGTGCTTCGGCATAGGCCCGGAATGCGCGCCGGCGAGCCGGTAGAACTTGCCCTCGAAGCGGATGCCGTGCTGCCCGCTCCACAAAAGGCGGATCACCTGGATCGCCTCCTCGACCGCCGACACGGACTCTCCGGGCGTCCGCACCGGCCCGTCGTAGGCCTCGATCCCCTTCCAGAAGCCTCCCGCGCCCAAGCCCAGCTCCAGGCGCCCGTCGCTCAGGATGTCGAGCGTTGCGGCGGCCTTGGCGAGCATGGCCGGCGGGCGCAGCGGCACGTTCGCGACGTCGGGAAAGAGACTGATGCGCGCGGTCCGCATCGCGATCGCGGTCAGGAGCGTCCAGGTGTCGAAGAAGCGGCGTTGATACGGGTGGTCCTGGATGCCGATGACGTCGAACCCGAGCTCGTCCGCCGCGATCGCCTGTCGCATCGGGTCCTCGGTCGCCACGGGGGTGACGAAGACTCCGAACCTGACCGGCTGCCCGTAGTCCATCCAGAAGCAAGAATGGCGGCCGCTCCGCGAGGTATTCCGTAAAGAGAGGGCCCGCAGCGGGCCCTCTCTCCGGTCGAGCGCTTACTTGGGCGACGTCGATATGGCGGCGCACTGACCCCGAGCGTGCCCACCTACGAGGAGCGTTCGGACCTTACTTCCCGCGCCGGAAGACGAGCCGCCAGATCAGGAGCAGGATCACGGCGCCGGCGAAGGCGATGATGATCTGGTTCAGGATCGACGGCCCAACGTTGACTGAGATGTGGAGGAGGCCGGCGAGCCAGCCGCCGATGATCGCGCCGAGGATGCCGATGATGATGTCCCAGAGCAAGCCGCGGCCGTGGCCGAGGACGACGCGGCTCGCCAGGAAGCCGGCGACCAGGCCCACCACGATGAAGACGACGATGTTCTCGAGCGTCACTGCTGGTATTTAAGCGCGCCGGACCCGATTCCTTGCTGCTCTTCACATCAGGGAGAATGAGGAGGTGCCGACCGACCAGTACCACGAGCCGCCCGGCGATCTCAGCGCCGACGTCCGGACCTTCGCCCGTGTCGCGGCGTCGCTCCAAGAAGAGGCCGAGGCCATCGGATGGTACGAGCAGCGCCTGTCGCTCGAGCGCGACCCTGAAGCCCGGGCGATCATGGAGGAGGCGCAGGAGGAGGAGTTCAAGCACTTCGCGATGGCGCTCGAGTTCCTGTCCCGGCGCAAGCCCAAGTGGCGCGCGGTGCTGCAGGCGGTGCTCTTCAAGCCGGGCGACATCGTCGAGCACGGCGAGATGGGCGAAGAGGCCGAGAAGAAAAGCTAGATCAACTCGACCAGCTCGCGGACGACCGCGATCTCTTCGCCGCTGACCATGTGCGCCATGCCCGGATAGAGGCGAGCCGTCACCACGGCCCCCATCCGCTTGAATACGTCCCCGGTTTCCACCACGCGCTCTTTCGGGATGTGCGGATCGACGTCGCTGCAGCCGAGAAAGACGGGCGTCTCATCGAAGCCGCCCGGATAATCGCGCGGCGTGCCGTCGGGGCCGATCAGTCCGCCGCTGAGGCCGACCACGGCGCCGTACCTTCGTGCGTGCCGGGCCGCCCATTCGAGCGTGAGACACGCACCCTGCGAGAAGCCGAGCAGCATGAGCCGCTGCGCGGGCACCCGTGGTTCGACCCGCTCGACGAGCTTCGAGACCATGTCCAGCGCGGCGCTCAGGTACGGCTCGTTGCTCTCCAGCGGTGCGGTGAACGGATTCGGATACCAGGTGTTGCCGGCAGCCTGCGGGGCGAGGTAGGCCCAACCCGGCTGCTGGACCTCGGAGGCGATGGTCATGATGTCCTCGGCCGTGGCGCCGCGCCCGTGAAGCAGGATCATCGCCGCGCGCGCGGAGGCGATTGGCTCGCCGGCCGCGAGGACGCGTTGACCGTGGGCAATGCTCATGCTTTCAAAGTATGTCAACCCCACGGGCCCATCCCCCGGCTTCGCCGGGTACTTCCCCGCAAGCGGGGACGACAACCGGCGTCTTCACGTATTCGAATCCACGTGTCATTCACTGGGGAGCGGGGTCCGTGGCGCAGCTCGGCGCTGAGCTGCAGCGGCTCGAGACAACAAGGATCGCAGTTGTCACGACGCGGTCATTGTTGTCTGCGCTGGACCGGCTGCCGGAGAAACCGGTTGCGACCATCCTCATCTCGCAACACGCCCCCATGTCGCAGATCGACGCCGGTGTCGAGGAGACGTCGAGCGCACGCGCCGACGGAATAGTCAGCTTTGGCGGAGGCAGCGCCATCGACGCGGCCAAGGTCATCTCGGTCAGGCTCGCGGATGGCGGTGGCCGCGCCCTCCCCCACATAGCCATTCCCACCACGCTCTCGGCTGCCGAGCTGGCCGCCGGGGCCGGATACACGACTGAGGCCGGCGATAAAGCCGGCATGCGCGACGCGCGCCTGCTGGTGGAAACGGTGATCTACGACGCCGAGCTGACCCTGGCGACGCCGATGCAGCTGTGGCTCTCGACGGGCATCCGCGCCCTCGACCATGCGGTCGAGGGATACCTGGCCGTTGGCGAGCATCCCTTCAATGATGTGATGGCGCTGGAGGCGATCCGCCGCCTCTTCTCGTCGCTGCCGCGTGCGAAGGCCGTGCCCGATGACGTCGCGGTGCGGACCGAAAACCAGCTGGCGGCGTGGTTCTCGTTCACGCTGCCTGGCGCATCGGCATCTGGGCTCAGCCACATGATGGGCAAGCAGATCGGCGCCCGATATGGCATCCCGCACGGCGTGACATCGTGCCTGCTGCTGCCGCATGTCATGCGCTATATGGCGAGGCAAATGCCGGACCGAATGGCGATTCTCTCGGAGGCGATGGGAGGCGACGCGCCCGACCGGGTCCGGGAGCTGATCGGTTCGTTGGGTCTGCCCCAACACATCGCGACCTATGGGATCGGCGAGTCCGAGCTGCGCCGCGCGGCCGGCGAGCTGGCCGGCAAGTATCCAGCGGAAGACCTGCTGGCGATCTACCTGGCCGCGGTCTAGTGACGGCGGCGGCGCGATCGCCGCATGTACCAGCCGGGCTGAACCCGGAGCACCCGGCCGGCGTCCTGGCTGAGCTTTGGATCGCGTGCCGTCATCCGCATCGCGTGCAGGCCTCCGACGGTGACCGTCGTGAAGTGCAGCGCAGGTTGGAAACCCGACGATCCCACCGCCTTCTCGGCCGGGATGGCGACGCTGCCGATCCACAGCCGCTTGAGCCCGTCCCGACGAGCAATCTCTGAGATGCCGATCAGCAGGGAGCGAAAGATCCCCTTGCGGCGATGCGCGTCGACGGTGACGCAGTTCCAGATATAACCCTCGGCTGACCCGGGCGTGATCTCGAGCTGCAGCTCGCCGATCCATTCGGGCCCCGTCGAAAGCCAGCCATAACCGGCGACCTGACCGTCCATCCACACAGCGAAGCAGCGACACCCGCGGGCCAGCCGTGCCGCGACCAGGTCGCCTTCCGGACCCATCGTGGCCGCGATCAATTGCGCGCGGGTTGGGTCGACCTCCTCAACAGCAAAAAGCGGCGGACCCGAAGGCGTCAGGTCCGCCGCCCAGAGCGTGCTTTGGATCAGAAGGGGAAGAAGAGGTGACGCACCTTTTCAATCACCTCAGGGTCGCCGCTCGCGGAACCGCCCGGGTACCGGCCGAAGTGCGTCAGCACCTCCTCCTGCGGCGAGGCAAAGCTGAAGAGCGCCGCGCAGCCTTCAAAGTTGCCCTTCTCGGGTTCGTAGGCGAACTTGCCATCCTTGACTGTGCACCGCCACTTGCCGCCCCACGGCCCCGCCACCTCGATGCCGTAGGTGATGTCGACCCCTTCTGCCGCCTTCTGGTCGACGGTGTTCTGCCAGAAGATGAACGTGAAGGGCAGGATCAAGCCGGCGCTTGCCTCGTCGATGGTGGCGAGCTTGTTGCCCAGCCCGTACTCGATGTCGTACGGGTGGATCCCGTAGTCCATGATCTGGAATGTGGCATAGGCGCCCGCAGGGACCGGTCCGGCAAACGGGTGCGAGACCATGAATCCGGTCCACTCGTCCGGCTTCAATGCATCGAGCATCCCATCAAGCTTCTGGGCGTCCTTCTTGAACCGGTCGAGCGCCTCCTCACGCGACAGCTTGCGGAAGTCGAGCGCGTGGTCGTTGAGGGTCCCGCCCATCGCTGCCATGCCTAATGGAGTTGGCGTCTCGCCTTTCTTGGCCGCCTCCCAGTTCTTGAAATAACCCTCCATGACATCGATCATGTGACCGACCAGGTCGCGGGTCTCCCATCCGGTGCAGCGTGTGTCGACGTTCCAGTTCTTGGGATCCGAGACCATGCGCGTGAACTTGTCACGGTCCCGGCGCATGACGCTCATGACGGTGTCCTTGCTTTCCGCCGCGAACGGGTTGACCGGCGCGATAACTGCGGTGCTCATTCAGCTTCCTCCCAGAGGTCTCATGCGTTGACCACGCTAATGAGCGCCGGTCGTCGCCGTGGTCGGCACGACAATCGGCGGCAAGATCTCGTCGAGCTGATCGCGCCGCACCTGAAACCAGGGCGGCAGGCTCAGGGTGGTGCCGAGCTTCTCCGGTGGCTCGTCGATGGTGAAGCCCGGACCGTCGGTCGCGATCTCGAACAGGACGCCTCCCGGCTCCCGGTAATAGATCGACTTGAAATACCAGCGATCGATCACCGGCGTCACGTTGCGACCGGCGGTCAGCAGCGTGTCGCGCCACGCCACCTGGGTGTCGGGGTCCGGCGTCCGCCAGGCGACATGGTGCACGGTGCCGATCGACTCCTCACCGACCGGCCCTTCCGGCGCCTCGACCACGTCGACGATCGCGTGCGGTCCGCCCGCCCCTGTCTCGAACCGGGTCCTGCTGCCCTCTTGCGTCACCATCCGGAAGCCCATGACCGTGGTCAGCAGGTTGAATGTCGCGGCCATCTCGGCCAGCGTCATCGTCACCGAGTGAAAGCCCCGGATCGCGTGCTCGTCCTCAACCGGCGAATCGCGCCACGGCATCCAGCGATCGTTTGATGCCTGCGCGACAAGGTCGAGCTCGATGCCGTCGGGGTCGTGCAGGACGAGGGCGTCGGCGTCCAACCTGCTGACCATCCTGTGATCGACATCGAGCTGGTTGAGCCGGTTGCTCCAGAAGCCAAGAGACCCGGGCGGAACCTGGAACGACACGCTCGTGATCTGGCCGCTGCCCGCCCGCTGCTTCGGCCACGTCGGCCACCCAAAGAAAGTCATCGCGGTGCCAGGCGTCCCAAGGTTGTCGCCGAAATAGATGTGGTAGGTGTCAGGAAGGTCCTGGTTGATGCTCTTCTTGATGAAGCGCAGTCCGAGGACGCCCACATAGAAATCGACGCATTTCTGAACGTCGCCGGTGATGCACGTCACGTGGTGAATGCCAGGAATGCTGGCGACGCTGGCGGCCACGTTCCCTCCGACTAACTTATTCCGTGCACCCCCATATTAGTCCCGGCCTGAAGCGGTGTCATTCGACGCCTCCGCCTCCGAACGCGACCAGATTTCGGCCGCCATCGGCTCGTCCATCTCTTCTTGCAGATGGGCGACCAGACCGATCGCCCGGGCCATCACCGCGAGGCCGCGGGTGATGCGCCAGGGAAACTCCATCTCGGTGGCGATGGCCGCGATCGCACCGGTCGCGTTGACCGGCAGGTCGCGGCCGTAGGCAGCCGTGGCCTCCTTTGCGATGAGCTCCATGAGCGCCACATGACGGCCGGAAAAATCGTTCTCGGCGGCCAGCTCGAACAGCCTGGTGGCCCGCGGGTCGGCGGGCTTGTGGACGGGATGGCCGATGCCGGGGATCACCTGCTTGCCCGCCCGGTGGCCTTCCACGATCCGGCGAGCGACCGCACGCGGGTCGCCGTCGGGCGGCGCTTCCTGGAGCGTTCGCGCCGCCTGCTCGATCGAGCCGCCAAAGCGATCGCCCATGCCGAGCAGGCCCGCGGCCACCGCCGCCTGGAGCGCCTCGGGGGCGCCGAAGTAGGTCAGCCGGGCGGCGATCGTGCTCGGGGTCAGCCCATGCTCGACCAGCGTCACCACCAGGGCGTTGAACATCACCGACTCCTGCTTCGAGGGAAGCCGTCCCTTGAGCTCGAGGAACGCGACGTCGCCGAGCGAGACCCTTCCGATCAGGTCCGCGGCCAGGTCATGGTCGCGGACGAAGATCCGGTCGGTCGTGCTGCGCCCGAGCCGGGACTTGAGCTTCCGGCTCACTTGCGAACGGTCAACCTCGTTTTGTATCCCGGTTCCCCAAAATCCGATTCCAGCACGAGCTCGACCTTGCTCCGAAACATCAGCCTCGAGTGGATCGCGTTTTCGATCTCCGTCACCAGCGCGCCATCCGACTCATGCCTCTCGGTGACCTCGACCTCGACCGGGATCGGGGGCTCGATCGAGGTCTCCTCGCTTTTCCGGATCACGCGCGCGCGGCCGGTCACCTTGGGGCGGAAATCTCCCACCACGGCCAGGATCGCCGTCGGGTACACGTTGACGCCGCGGACGATGAACATGTCGTCGCGGCGCCCCAGCACGCGCTGGCGGAAGCTCGTCCGGCCGCACTCGCACGTCGTGCCTTCGATGCGCGCGATGTCACCGCCGAGGAAACGCACCACCGGCATCGCTTCGCGGGTGAGCGCGGTGTAGACCAGCTCGCCCACCGCGCCCGTCTCGATCTCCATCGGCTCGCGCGTGTCGGGATCGATGAGCTCCACCCATACGTGGCCAGCGCCGCAGAAGTGCATGCCCTGCTGGTGCGGGCACTCGCCGAACAATGAAGGCGCGATGTCGCCGATGCCCATGACCTCGGTCACCGTGACGCCCAGAACGCGCTGGATGTGATCGCGGATGGCGGGTATGCCGCCGCCGGGTTCGCCGCCGGTCACGACGTGCGTCAGAGGGATCCCGCTCGGCTCCGTGTCGCTCTTCTCCAGACGGTTGGCGAGGTACTGGGCAAACGAGGCCGTCGAGAGCAGCGTGTCGGCCAGGCCGGCGCGCAGCCCGAAGATGACGCGTTCGGTATCACCCGGGGCGACGGGCACCGACCGCGAGCCGATCCGCAGCAGCACGAAGTGTGTGTGGCCGGCGACAAAGGGACCCGCGCCGAAAGTCGTGAGCACGCTCGAGTGCTCATGGATGCCGGTCGCGTAGTAGGTCCGCGTGCCCATGATCGTCCACGTCTCCATGTCGCCTCGCGTCAGCGCAAGCACGCTCGGCGAGCCCGTGGTGCCGCTGGTCTGATAGACGCGTTTGACCTGGTCGGGCGTGACGCACAGGTTGCTGCCGAACGGCGGGTCCTCCTCGAGCGCCTGCCTCAGCTCCTCTTTGGTCGTGAACGGAAGGTTGCTCAGGTCGGCGAGGCTGACGAACGAGTTGCCCACCCCCGCCTCGCGAAACTTGCGCGCATAGAAGGGCGACGATTCGCGAATCCGCCGGTACTGGCGTTCCCATGCCGCGACCGAGAGCCGCCTCGTTTCCTCCCACGGCGCCGCCTCGACCTCGCGCTCCCAGATCCAGTCCCGCTCGCAGTTATCGCCACGCAGGCGGCTTGCAGTCGTTGCCATGTCGAGGCACAGATTACCCTTGCTGGCGTGGTGGGACTCTTGCCGACCACCGTGGTCGGCAGCTATCCGCAGCCGGATTGGCTGGTCGATCGCACGATGCTCGGCAGCCGCCTGCCGCCTCGCGTTCGCGCTCGAGAGATATGGCGCGTGGCGCCGGATTTTCTTGAGCATGCGCAGGACGACGCGACGCTTGTCGCGATTCGGGACATGGAGCGCGCAGGGATCGACATCATCACCGACGGCGAGGTCCGGCGCGAGAGCTACTCCAACCGTTTCGCCACTGCGCTAGAGGGAATGGACCTCGACAATCCGGGCACGGCGCTGGACCGCACGGGTCATGCCAATCCCGTACCGCGGGTGGTGGGCGCGATCCGGCGGACCAGGCCCGTCGAAAAGCGCGACGTCGAGTTTTTGCGCGCCAGCACCGACCGCGCCATCAAGGCCACGCTGCCCGGACCTTTTACCATGTCGCAGCAGGCGCAGGACGACTTCTACCACGACGAAGAGGCGCTGGCGATGGCGCTCGCCGAGGCCGTGAACGAGGAAGTGCGCGACCTATTTGCGGCGGGCGCGGACGTGGTGCAGCTCGACGAGCCTTACCTTCAGGCACGCGCTGAGAAGGCGGCGCGTTTTGCGGTCAAAGCGATCAACCGCGCGCTGGACGGGATCACCGGGACCACCGCCCTGCACACGTGCTTCGGTTACGCGCACATCGTCCACAACCGGCCCCAGGGCTATCCGTTTCTCGAGGACCTCGCAGACACGAGCGCGCAGCAGATCTCACTCGAGTCGGCGCAGCAGAAAGTCGACCTGGGCGTGCTGAAATCGCTCGGCCGCAAGAAATTGATCGTCGGAGTCATCGACCTCTCCGACGAGAGCCCGGTGGAGGACGTCGACACGGTCGTGGCGCGGATCAGAAATGCGTTGCGGTTCGTCGACGCCGACCGGCTGATCCTCGCCCCCGACTGCGGCATGAAATACCTGCCGCGCGAGAAGGCGTTCGGCAAGCTGAGCGCGCTGGCGAAAGCGGCAGAGAAAGTGAGGGCGGAGCTCTAGAGCTCCGCCCCGGGAAGCTATTTGCGCCTGAAGTTGAAGCAGCAGACGCCGTCGATCTCGAGCGGAACGGTGTCGCTCTCCGCTGTTGCGTTGTCTTCTGCGCCCTCCTGCAGCGCGGCGGCCAGCGAGTAAGCGCCGACCGACTCGAGAAGGCTGGCCGTCGTCGGGTTGCCCACGTCGCCGACCTTGACCGAGATGGTCAGCGTGCACGGAGTTTCAGTGCAGCTGATCGAACCTGTCTCCGCCTTGCCGGTGAACGTCGGACCGGCGCCCGGCTCCGGATATGTGAGCACGTGCGGGAAGCACGCCGACACTGAGCACAGGTCGATGGTCTGCATCGCCCCGGCGTAGAAGATCGGCTGGTTGGTCACCGTGTTCTCCATCGCGGCGTAGTAGACGGTGTTGCCCATCTGCCACCGCGTGACGTACTGGACGTTGGTGGCGCCGGGGACGGCCGTGATCGCCGTGGCAGGGTTCGCCAGGTCGGTGACCTGCATGGTGACATTGAGAGTCGTTCCGTCGGGCGAGAAGCTGAGCCGGCTCGATCGGATGTCCATGCCCGACAGGTTGGTGGGGCCGCCTATGACGGGATAGAGACCGTCGCCTGCCGGATCGCTCAGCCCGCTGATCGGCGTGTTCGACGGCCCGCTGACCTTGGTCCCGAAAAGACCTGGGCCCGATGCCTGGCGGGCGATCGTGATCACGCCGGCGCCACAGTGGTCGGCCACCTGGGCGCTGCAGGGGCTTGGCTGCTGCACCAGCTTGTTCGACGTGTCGTCGTACACGATCTCGGCCGCGCCGCTGGAGTCGATGGTGACGACGAAGAAGTCGGCCAGGTTGCGGTTGCCGGTCTGGGCTATGCATCCGGTGCCCGCAAGACAGACGTCGTCGTAGTGCATCGGATGCGGCGTGACCTTGGTTAGCTGTTTCGAGGGCGCCGCGCCAGTGATCCCGCCGGTGGTGTTGGTCGGGAAGACGACCTGGGACATGAAGACGTTCCAGGACTGGTTGTTGTGGCTGCTCGGGTCGACCTTCTTGTCCGAGCCGTACCAGACGGCGTCGGCGCGACCAGGCCCGCCCGCCTTGAGCCAGGGGAAGACGTTGGTCGCATCGCCGGTCGCGGTGGAGCCGTCACTGACCTGGACGGGCGCCGTCCAGGTGGTCCATCCGCTGGCCGCGCTCGAGGCGCTGACGAAGATCTGGCGCTGGCCAGGATCGGTGCTACTCACCGCCCAAACGGCGAACAGGTTGCGGGCGGTATCCATGGAGAGGACCGAGAAGAGCACGTCTGGAGACCCGTTGGTGGCAGCGATGGGGATAAGCTGCGTGAGGTCCTGGCCACCGTTTCCGTTGTCGTCCAGGAAGTGCAGCGAGCCGCTCGCGTCTGGAGTACCGATGTTCATCCACAGCCCGCTCGACTTGCATCCGTTGTTGGTGGTGCAGCCGGCAGCCTGAAACACCTTGCCCGTGACCTGGTCGATGGCCGGATAGCCGTCGGGGCCAAACGGCGAATAGCTCGTGCTGTTAGCAGGGGTCACGCCTGCGGTGGCGTTGATGTAGTTCAGGCCGTCCGTGCTCATGTTCCATTGGGCTCCCCCGTTGGGGCCCGGACCGACGATGTTGTTCCATTCCAGGTAGACGAGCGGACGCGGACCGACATATTTCGATTGGTTGGGGGTCCCGGGCGCGGGATCATAGACGGCGAACCACTGGCGGTCAGAGCCGGGGCCGCTGCCAGAGCAGCCGAGGAAGTTCTCCTGGTCCGAGGCGCCCGAGTTGGTGGGCCCGGTGACCGCCACCCGCTGGCAGGCGAGCGCCCATAGGTCGGCGAAATACTGCCTGCCGCTGCGGTCGAAGGCGATGTCGGTGTCGCCGCCGCCAGGTCCCGGTGCGGGAATGCCCATGATCGCGGTCGGCACCGCTTTCTGCGCCATGACCCGGAAGGAATGGCCGCCGTCGACCGAGCCGAACCAGGTGCTCCGCTGGGTGCCGGTACCTGTCGGTCCGCTGTTGAAGACGCGGCCTTGTGGATCGATCGCGATATCGGGCTCGCCGTTGGTGTGGATCGGGTCGACGATCGTCGGGGTCTCGAAGGTGATCGCGCTGGAGGCGGCGTCGACAGTCCCCAGCGGTGAATGTGCCAGCGCGACGGAGCCGGCGACGAGAGCTACCAGCGCCCAAATGGCGACGCGCGAACGAGTCATGGCCATACCCCCCTTTCGGCGCCGGCGTGCCAGGCCGGCGCTATCCGCCTACTTTCTGCCCTAAGGAGATATCACTCCTGGCGGCTGGGGTCATCCCTCAATTGCGGTAGTTCTAGCGGCTTGGCTCTCCAGACCGCCGAGCTACGTGGGCCAGCTCCTCGATCGCTTGGCGCGCCAGCTTGATCGCCCGGTCGTATGCAGCCTTGCTCGGAGGCCGGGATCGTCCCCGCAGCGACGCATCGATGAACCTCTTGGCCTGCTCCGAGGGGTCCTTTGCCAACGTCATCCTCCCTTCAACTCCGACCAGAATCGGTCGATGATCAACTCAGCAAACCACTCCGACCAGTATTTCTGTTTCAGCTTCTTTTTGGCCAGGTAATTTCTGAACTCGGGCGTCACCTCGAGCTCGGCGATAAGCAGCGGCACCACGTCGTCGGGCCGGATCTCCTTGATGAAGCCACGCGTCGCGGTGTAGGAGTGCTTCGCCTTGGCTTTCCAGGCCGGCGCGTCGTCGTGGAGCAGCGACGTCAGGCTCGCGTCCTTCAGGTCCTGCAGCTTCTTCTGGGTCAGCGCCATCGCTACCGCCAGAGCACCATGCGCGTCGCCCAGGTGGCAGACACGAACACCACCACGAGCTGCACCGCAAACAGTCCGATGGTCCATCCATAGAGGCCGGTCGGGCCCCCGCTGCTGAGCCAGAGAAGGCTGATCGCAACCGTGACGAGGCTGACGGCGAAGGTTCCCAGCAGAGCGGTGCCGGTCAGACGATAGGGCTGGACCACCTGCTCGGGAACGCTGCCCGGGTACGACTGATAGGCGGCGATGATGATGCCTAGGAACACGAGCTCGAACCCCGCGAGCGCGGCGGACGAGCCAAGGATGGCGATGACGACGTCTTTGGGCTCGATCAATGCCCGCCAAGAATAAAGAGAGGCCCGGTCGCCCGGGCCTCTCCGCACGGGACTTTCGCCCCTACCCCTGATTCCGCTGGTCAGCAGCCGCCGGCGGCCTGTTGGAAGGCGGAGACGCGGTTGAGGTTACCCATGAACGTGTAGCGGCCCGTCGCAGCCCCTTGAGTCGGCTGCGAGACGTCGTTGGGTGAAGTCCGCATGAACCACGGCAGGAAAACTTCGTCCTGCGGGTGAAAGGCGCCGTCCGTGTATGGGTTGGTCTGGTCAAAGCTGTTGCTGCCCTTTGTGAACCCGAACCCCACGAGCGGATCCCCGATCTCGAGCATGTTGTTGCACCCGTACTGCATCGCTACTGGCGAGTACCAGGGCTGGACGGTGTTGTTCGCGAATGGATCCGCGGCCCACTCGGCGATCTCGTGGCTCAGGCCGCTGATGTCCTGCTTGGCCCACGACTTGGTCGGGCTGAATGTACCTGCCTTTATCCAGGAAGCCCAGACGAAGGTCTGGAGGCCCTGCCGGCCCTCGCTGCCGTTGCCTTCGGCGGTCGTGTCAGTGGTGCCGTGCGCGCCGAAAACGCAGCAGGCCATTGGGTTGTGGTTGCCGTAGAGCATCACGGCGTTGGTGAGGAAAAGGGCCAGGCGGTGCGGCTGGAGGTAATGAAGGCTCGCGGTCAGGCCCTCCACCTGCGGCTGAAACCACGTTTGGTCGATGTCGGCGAAGGTTGTCCCGCCGCGGCTCGTCATCAGGACGCCGAATTCCGCGGGGACCTCGATCGTCACTGGGCGGCGAACGGTGGCCGACAGGTAGAGGTGGTAACCGGTGCCGATCTTGTTGAACTGTGATCGCATCGTGGCGTCCAGGAGCTGGACGTCGACGTTGCCGGCGGAAAGCTCACCGCCCGCACCTCTGCCCCCGGTCGCGGTGCTGGCCGCGCTAGTGGACGAGTAGTCGCCGTTCTGAAAGAGGGGTGAAGCGAGGACGGTCGGCACGACGTCGGAGCCGTTGAAGGCCGTACCGGCGACTGTCACGTTAATCGGGACGATGTCCACATCGATGGTCGCGGCGCTCACGGTGGCGGGATTGGCTCCGACCATGCTGTAGCTGTAGGTCGCGCCGTCCACCGGGTTCGTCGTCTCGCCCGCCCAGTGCTGGATGGTGCGCGCCTCGGCGTGCGGCGTTTGCGGGTGGCCGAACTTTGTCGACGTCGGCTGCAGGTCTGAATCGGCGACCTGATTTGGCGACTTGGCGGCGGCGCCTAGCGACGTGAAAACCAGGGCGCAAATTGCGGCTGCGAAAGCCGCGACTGAGACGCGACGCGTCCGAGACATGCGAAAACGAACCCTCTTCAAAACCCCTTCTGACGGCAAAGCCCGCCTAGGTGGCGGGCTGTTGCGATAGTAGCGAGACCCAGAACCGTCTCCACGAATTAGCGAAAAATTTCGTCCAAACCAAGACTTCGGGCCCGCATTTGTAAAAAGGAAGCCATGGAAGTTTGTTAAGTCAATTGGCTTAACGGCGCGGTTGTGACCGGCCCGTCTCTAGGGCTTCCGTTACGCTCTTTTGACGCGCCGCCGTAGCTCAATTGGCAGAGCAGCTGTTTTGTAAACAGCAGGTTACGGGTTCGATTCCTGTCGGCGGCTCTGGCCGGGGTGTGCAAGTTCGCCTCCTAGGCGACAAAACACCTTCGGCTCCTGCGCGACAGACCTTCGGCTGGTTCGCTACAGCTACTTCCATACCTACGCGACACTCCTCACCTACGCGACACTCCTCGCTAGCGCGAGGGTGCCGTTACTTTTCCAACAGGAACCGGACGCGACGCGGCATCTCTGCCGCTAGGCCGTTTACGCCTGCGAAGCGAGTTCCAGGAGAGCATCCATGCCTGCGCCGGCGAGGATGTTGCTGGGCGTTAGGTCACCGTGGAGCAGGACGATCGGGGAGCCCTGCTGCGCGAGCCGCATCGCGAGCCGGCGCCCGCGCTCGTAGAGGTCCGGCGGGATCAGCGCCGTGAGCTCGGGGTGACGTTCGTAAAGCTTCGCCGAGGAGTCGAACAGGTAGGCGACGCGCTGCTCGACCGTCGGATAGGACGGGTTGGAAACACCGCTCTCGTGCAGGGAGGTCAGAAGCTCGGCGACGCTCTCCGCGGCAGGGTAGATCGAGGAAACGACGAGCGGCGTGCCAGGTTCGAGTGCCTCGATCAAAAGCGCCCCGAGCTGTTCGTCGAGCGCGATTACAGCGGGGGTATGAACGGTGTGCCAGGCGTCGAGCGCGGCCCCCTCGAACGCCAAGCGCGCTCGGTCGGGGCTGGCCTTCAGTACAGCGCGCCGCCCGTCAGCCATCCGGCAACGGAAGACGGCCGACACGCTCCCGCGCGGGATCGGGGAGCCGAGCTTGAACTGCCACCGATCTGCAAGAGCGGTCAGCACGCCTGGCAGCGCGTCGAACCATACCTCCACTTCGTTGCCGAAGCGAGCGGTGAGACGCTGCCGGGTTCCCGCGTCGATGCCGGGAACGGTCGGACCCATGCGCCGACCTTAGCGCAGCACTGATGGCTTTCCGCGGCGAGACCAATCACCGAGTTGGAGGACTACGCCGTGAACAAGAGGGCAGCGCAAAGCTTCAAACCGCAGGGCCATTGAGAGGCTCCTGACCGAGGGCATGGGAGATGCCGAGCGGCCGGCCGAGATCCGGCGGCTGGGAGCCTGGTGGCTGGAGGAGGTCAAGGGTCGGACGGCTTCGATTCCTGTCGGCGGCTCTGGCCGGGGGCTCTACGGCGGCGGTGACTTCGCGTTCGGTGCTAACCCGGCCCCCAGCTCGGCTCGAATCCTCCGCCGTGAACCTGCTGGGTCACAACAACGGCGCCAGTCCCGTCCGGGCGAACTCGCACGACGTCAGGGTTGGCGCCGAAGGCTCGTCGCGTATACACGATCCACTGACCATCGGGCGACCAGGTGGCGAAGAGATTGTTGAAGTTGTCGTTGGTAACCCCCGTGAGAGCCGAGCCGTCTGGATTCGCCGTCCAGAGATTGGAGCTACCGCAATTACCAAGGCAACTATTGTCCGAGAAGACGATCCTCGACCCATCCGGTGACCAATCGCCTACGCCTGCGAGAAGCTGTGCCGGCGTGTTGACGAGCTCGACCTGCGATCCATCAAGGTTCATGGTGTAAAGAGCGCTATCCGCCAACCCGGAGATTCTTGTGAAGAGTACTTTTCGGCCATCAGGAGAGACCTTCGCGAAGAGCTCCTGGTCGGGACTGAAAGTTAGTTGTCGCAGATGCGTGCCGTCTGCCCGCACGATGAAGAGGTCCCAATTGCAAGGCGGATACAGGCAGTTCGTATCCGCGTTGTGCTGATTTCCGGAAAAGATGATCTGCCTGCCATCCGGCGTCCACGACTCGAAGTCTTCAGCAAACGCGTTGTTCGTGACCCGCGCCACACCTGAGCCGTCGGCATTCATCGTGTAGAGCTCCATGGCCGACACCGGGTCGAAGCCGCGACGGAACACGATCTTCGTTCCATCTCGGGAAATGCTTGGCACCTGCTCGTAATCGCCCGGCGTGGACGTGAGATTCTTGAGGCCGGAGCCATCAGGACTGATCGAGTAAATGTCGCTCGTTGAGGCATTGTCGAATGACGAGAAGACAATCCGTCCTGCTGGCGCGGCTGCCGCCTCGGCAGTTTCCGGCGCGGACAGCGCGATCATCGATGCGATCGTTACGAGCCAGGCCGCAGTAAGCCCATTGACTCGCATAGGACTCAGTCCTCCCTATTCAATCCAAAAGCAGGGCGCTCGACTAGCTGACCAGGACTTCGACGAGTCCGGGATCGGCGCGAGCCATGACCTTCAGCGGGTCGCGATCGGCGATCTGATTGACCATGACGACGATCTCTTCGATCTCCGCGCGCAGCGCCGCCACGTCTTCGCCGGGCATCTCCACCTCCACAAACGTGAAGGGGTCGCCGTCTCGCGGGCGCTCAGCCCGCCAGTGGAATTTCATGTCGTCGCGATGATCGAACCGGAGCACCGACAGGACCGCACCCCATGTCGACTCTTGATTGGCCGGAATGTCGGCGATCCTGGCGATCATCGTCTCGATCATAGTCCGGCACCAGAAGGGCTACGCTCGTCGCCAGGAGGGCACATGGACGCGAATGAAAGGAAGCGTTTGATTCGTCAGTATCGGGACGGCTACCGGGTCGTGGTGAAAGCGCTCGACGGCGTGACCGATGATGAGCTCGACCATTCCGCCACCGGCGAGTGGACCCCGCGCCAGATCGCGCATCATCTCGCCGACAGCGAGATGATGTCCGCCATCCGCATCCGCCGGCTCCTGGCCGAGCCCGAACCGGTGATCTATGGCTACGACGAGAAGGGCTTCGCCGAGCGCCTCACCGGCGACCGGCCGATCCGACCCTCCCTCGAGGCCATGCGGTGGGCCCGCGAAACCTGCTCCCAGCTGCTCGACCGCATGACGGAGGACGACTGGCGCATCGTGGGCACGCACACCGAGAGTGGCCCCTATGGGACCGAGGACTGGCTGAAGATCTACGCCGCTCACGCGCACGACCACGCCGACCAGATCAAGCGCGCGAGGGG